>Ga0335080_10004093_pt1 | contig 14824 bp, 11 predicted proteins | sample Lox_Sample_34_FD_206720 | JGI IMG/M metagenome (GOLD analysis project Ga0335080, IMG submission 206720) | Soil microbial communities from Loxahatchee National Wildlife Refuge, Florida, United States - Lox_Sample_3.4 | ecosystem: Environmental > Terrestrial > Soil > Wetlands | place: USA... | reverse complement strand
GCGGCCGGGCCCCTTGCCTCCGCGCCTCGACGACGAGGCGGAGCTCGTCGAGGAATGCCGCGCCCGGCTGCGCGACTCGGTCAAGGCACATCTCGTCTCTGACGTTCCCGTCGGCGTTCTGCTGTCGGGCGGCGTCGACTCGGGAGTCCTTGCCGCGCTCGCCGCCGGCGAGAGCTCCGAGCCGCTGCGGACCTTCTCGATCGGCTTCGAGGAGCAGTCGTTCGACGAGCTCGCCGGAGCCCGCGCGGTGGCCGCGCGCTACGCCACCCGCCACCGCGAGCTCGTGCTCCGGCCCGACGCGGCGCTGCTCCTGCCGGCGCTTGCCGACGCCTTCGACGAGCCCTTCGCCGACTCCTCGGCGCTCCCCACCTACCTGGTCTCAAGGCTCGCCGCCGAGGACGTGAAGGTGGCCCTCTCGGGCGAGGGCGGCGACGAGCTCTTCGGCGGCTACTACACGTACACCGCCGACCTGCTCGCCGAGCGCTTCGGCCGGGTCGCGGCGCTCGCACGTCCCGCCGTCGAGCGGCTCCCTGCTTCGACACGCCGCGCCAGCTTCGACTACCGGGCCAAGCGGTTCACGCGGGCGGCGCACCTCCCTCCGCTCGAACGCCACTACGGCTGGAGGGAGATCTTCTCGAGCGACGCCCGCGCCGAGCTGACCGGCCGCCGGCACGAGTTCGACCCGCTGTCGCTCGATCGGGCGAGGTTCGCCGAGACCGAGGGCTCCGAGCTCCTGACCCGCCTCCAGGACGTCGACCTCGGCGGATACCTCGTCGACGACCTGCTGGTCAAGACCGACCGCGCCTCGATGGCATGGTCGCTAGAGGCGAGGGTCCCGTTCCTCGACACGGTTGTTGCGAACCTCGCCTTCTCGCTGCCGGCGAAGCTCAAGGTAAGGGGGTTCGAGAAGAAACGACTGCTGCGGAAGGCGGTCGAGCCACTGCTTCCGCACGAGGTCGTGCACGGGCCGAAGCGCGGCTTCTCGATTCCTGCCGCCGCCTGGCTGCGTGGCGAGCTCGCGCCGTTCGCGCACGAGACTCTCGCCGCCGAGACGCTGCGCCGCCAGGGCTATTTGCAGCCGAAGGCGGTAGCCGAGGTCCTCGACCGCCACGTCTCGGGGCGCGAAGACCTCTCGCGCCAGCTGTGGGGCCTGCTCGCGTTCACGCTCTGGTTCGAGCGGCATGTCGAGGGGTTCACCCGCGATCTCGACCTCGATCCCCTCGTCGTGCAGTGAGAGTGTGGGTGGACATGACGGCGAGCGCGCATCCGCTCGTGTTCCGGCCGCTCGTGCGCCTGCTCCAGGCCCGCGGAGACGAGGTCGAGATCACGGCGCGCGACTACGCCCAGACCCTGCAGCTGATCGAGTCTCACGGCATGACGGCGACTCCGATCGGGCACCACGGCGGCCGCTCGCGGGCGGGGAAGGCGCGGCAGCTCTCCTCGCGGCTCGGGGCGTTGCGAAGCTGGGCGAAGGGGCGGAACTTCGACCTCGCGCTGGCCCACGGCTCGCACGAGCTGACGATCACCGCGCGCCGGCTCGGCATTCCGAGCTCGACTACCTTCGACTACGAGTGGGCGTGGCTCCAGCACCAGCTTGGCTGTCACGCTGCGACGAGGGTCGTGGTGCCCGACGCGATCCCGGTCGAGCGCCTCGCCCGCTACGGCGCGGTGCCGCCCAAGCTGCTCCAGTACCCGGGGCTGAAGGAGGAGTACTACCTCTCGGACTTCGAGCCCGACGAGACGCTCGCCGCCGGGCTCGGCTTCGACCCCGGGCGCACGCTCGTCGTCCTCCGGCCGCCTCCGGACGTCTCGCTCTACCACCGCCATTCGAACCCGCTGTTTCCCCAGACGCTCCAGCACCTGGGCCGGCTCGACTCGGTGCACGCCGTCGTGCTCCCCCGCACCGAGGAGCAGCGGGACTACGTGAGGTCGCTCGAGCTGCCCTCGGTGATCGTCCCCGAGCGAGCCGTCGACGCACAGAGCCTGATCGCGCTTTCCGATCTCGTGGTCTCTGCCGGCGGGACCATGAACCGGGAGGCGGCCGCGCTCGGCGTCCCGGTCTACACCACCTACGGCGGCCGGCTCGGCGGAGTCGACGAGGAGCTGATCAGGCAGGGGCGACTGCGCCCGCTCACCGACCCCCGGGCGCTCGAGCTCCAGAAGCGCGAGCCCGGCGCCGCGAAGAGAACCAGCCGCGACCCGGCCGACATGCTGGCGCTGCTCCTCTCAGCGCTCGGCGAGTGAGACACCTGCCGCCCGACGTTGTTCGCGGCGCAAGTCACAAGCTTCGCGCGAGCTCGCGATTTGCAACACAAGCCCGTGTTTGGCGGCAGCTACGCGCCGGCAGCGACCAGCGCGAGCACGTCGTCGCCGTAGCGGTCGAGCTTCGCCGGACCGACGCCGGCGATCCTCGCCAGTTCGGCTCGCGAACGAGGACGAGCGTCGGCGATCGCCGCCAGGACGCTGTTGTGGAAGACGACGTAAGGGGGCACCGCTTCGGAACTCGCGCGCCGCTTGCGCCACGCGGCGAGCGCGTCGTACAGCAGAGGGTCCGCTGCGACGGCCGCCGGTCGCTTCTCGACCTTCGCCGGCGCGCGTCCAGCGCGGAGGTCGATGCCGAGCTCGTCGAGGAACGGACTCGGAGCTCGCGACCAGGTCAGTGACAGGAAGCGGCGCGCCCTCGTGATCCCGACGTAGAAGAGCCGCCGCTCTTCGTCGCGCTCCTCCCGCGTGCGTGCGAGCCTGGACGGAAGCTCCCTGTCGTCGAGCCGGGGCAGGAACACGGCGTCGAACTCGAGCCCCTTCGCACGGTGGTAGGTGAGAAGGTTCACTCCCCGTGCGCCCTCGCCGCCCGGGTCGTAGCGGCGCCGGAGCTCGGCCGCGAAACCGGCGCACGTGAGCCCGCCGTCGTCGAGGTCGGCGGCGAGACGGACGAGCCGGGCGAGGTCGGCCTGGCGCGTCTGCTCGCGCTCTCCCAGCTTGTCGGGGACCGTGTAGAGCAGCCCCGCCTCCTCGGCGAGCATCCGTACGCGGGCGGCAACCCCTGTCGAACCGTCGCGCTCGAGCAGGCGGAGCAGGCGTCGGGCGGCGTCGCGCTCGAGTAGTGACGAGCCCTGAAACGGGATCCCGGCGTCGTGGAAGACCTCCTCGAAATCGGCCAGGCGCGCGTTCGTGCGGGCGAGGAGCGCCATCTCCTCCAGCGGGGTGCCCTCGCGGGCGAGACGCCTCACCTCGGCGGCGATCCACCCGTCTTCAGCGTCGACGTCCGCGAAGGGGCGAATCGCGGGCGGAAGCCCGGTGCCGACCGTCGGCCTGAGTACCTTCTCGGCCCCGCCGAGCCGGGGCACGAGCCGGTTCGCCAACTCGAGCACCTCGGGAGTGGAGCGGTAATTGCTCTCGAGACGGATAACAGCGGCGTGGGGGTACCTCGTCTCGACCCCGAGCAGCCACTGCGGCGAGGCGCCCGTGAACGCGTAGATCGACTGGTAGTCGTCGCCGACGACGCAGAGGTCGTCACGGCCGCCGAGCCACAGGTCGAGGAGCGTCTTCTGCAGCAGGTTGACGTCCTGGTACTCGTCGACCGTGAACGCCCGGTAGCGGTCGCGGAAGGTGGCGCGGACGCGCTCGTCGCCCTCGTGGAGCCTGATCGCCAGCTCGAGCACGTCCTCGAAGTCGATCTCGCCGCGTCGAGCCTTTCGAGACTCATACTCCCTGTAGACCCGCGCCATCAGGTCGGGGGGAATCGGCGGCTCGTGCCCTTCCAGGCGGGCGCGGTAGGAATCGGGCCCGATCCGCTGGTTCTTGGCACGCTCGATCTCGGTCGCGAGGTCGCCCGCGGGGCGGAACCTGTAGGGCGGCGGCAGCGCGTTCGCGATCTGCCGGAGAAGCAGCGCCTTTGCCGGCAGGATCCTTCCGACCGAAACCGGCGAAAAATGGTGCAGCTGCGCCAGTGCCGCGGAGTGGAAGGTCCTGGCGGCGACACCCGAGACGCCGAGCGTGGCCAGGCGCGTCTTCATCACGGCCGCCGCCCTGTCGGTGAAGGTCACCGCGAGGATCTCGCCGGGGCGGAACGCACCCGTCTCGACCTGGCGCGCGATCCGGCGCGTGATCGTCGTCGTCTTCCCGGATCCGGCACCGGCGAGAATGCAGACGGGACCGCGCACCGCCTCGACCGCGGCCTTCTGCTCGGCGTTCAGTCCCTCGAGAGCCTCCACCCGGCCACCGTACCCGCGGCTCCGGCCGAAAACTGCAACGGAAGTGGAACGTCGCGCCTGCAGTACGACTAGTGCAGGGTGTCCTCGAGCACCGCGTCGCCGATGCGCTTCGGCTCGGCGATCATCTGGCGGAGCTTGGCCGTCACGCCCAGCATGTCGTTCTCGCCGACGAGCCCCTCGAGCTCGCCGAGCTGGTCGTCGAGCCAGACGGCATCGATCGGTGCCCGCGCCGCACGCATGATCTTCGGATGCTTGGTCGTTCCGACCGCCTCGCCGTCGTTCCACAGCTCCTCGTGCATCTTCTCGCCGGCGCGTGACCCGACGAACTCGATCTCGACCTCCGCCCGGCCCGAGAGCTCGATCATCTGCCTCGCGAGATCGACGATCTTGACCGGCTCGCCCATGTCGAGCACGTAGACCTGCCCCCTGCCGCCCATCTCGCCTGCCTGGATCACGAGCGAGGCCGCCTCCGGAATGGTCATGAAGAAGCGCGTCATCTCCTGGTTGGTCACCGTTACCGGCCCCCCGCGCTCGATCTGACGGCGGAAGATCGGGATCACGGATCCGGAAGAGCCGAGCACGTTCCCGAAGCGAACCGCCACGAGCCTCGTGGACACGTCGTCGCGGCGGGCGAACGACTCGACGATCCACTCGCACACCGCCTTCGACTGTCCGAGCAGGTTCCTTGGCTTCGCGGCCTTGTCAGTCGAGATGAACACGAAGCGCTCCACGCCGAACTCGACCGAGATCTCGACGATCACCCTCGTTGCGAGGACGTTGTTCGTCACGGCCTGCATCGGGTTCGTCTCGAGCATCGGAACATGCTTGTAGGCGGCGGCGTGGAACACGACCTGCGGCGTGTACTTCTCGAAGATGTCACGCATCTTCGGCGCATCGCCGCAGTCGGCGAGCACCGGGATCACGGCGGTGAAGTGGCGCTCGTCGACCAACTCGCGCTGCATCTCGTACAGCGCCGACTCGGCCTTGTCGACCAGCACGAGCCGCTTGGCGCCGAGCTGCACGACCTGGCGACAGAGCTCCGAGCCGATCGAGCCGCCCCCGCCGGTGACGAGTACCACGCGGTCGCGGATGTAGGAGGCCACCGCCTCGAGGTCGACCTCGACCTGCTCGCGGCCGAGCACGTCCTCGATCGCCACCGGTCTGATCTGGTGCGCGAGATCGATGTCGCCCGCGATCAGCTCGTGCAGACCGGGGAGCGTCTTGACGGCAACGCCTTCCCGTCGGGTCGACTCGACCACCTTGCGACGCAGCTCGCCCGGCGCCGACGGCATCGCGATCAGTACCTCATCGGGCCGGTGGTCGCGGATCAGCCGGCCGAGATCGTCGGTCGTGCCGAGCACGCGGACGCCGTGGATGCGCAGGTTCTTCTTGCGCGGGTCGTCGTCGACGAAGCCCACCGGCGTGTACGGAAGCCGGCGGTTGCGCTGCATCTCGCGGACGAGCAGCTGACCCGCGTCACCCGCGCCGACGACGAGCACCTCGTGTCCGCGCGAGACGATCCCGGCCCGCGGGCGCTCGATCAGCGTGCGCGCGAGCAGGCGTGTGCCGGCCACGAACGCCAGGAGGAGCAGGTAGTCGAGCGCGACGATCCGCTTCGGGAGGTGCGCGGTGTGCTCGGGCGGAAACGCGTAGAGGATCAGGTCGGCGACGAGGCAGGCGGCCGTTACGCCCTGCACCGCCCGCCACATGTCCTGGGTCGACACGTAGCGCCACCAGCGGTTGTAGAAGCCGAACAGCACGAAGATCCCGAGCTTGACGCCGATCACGAGCGCGAACACCTGCCACGAGAGAAGATGCCGGTAGTAGACGGGCACCTGACGGTCGAAGCAGAGGAAGAACGCGAGCCACCAGGCCACTCCGATCAGCACGGCATCGGCGGCGAGCTGCCACAGGCGATGCCGGGTGACCGGGAGCGCGATCATGCCTGGACGAGACTCGAGGCGCGGCGCAGCACGGCGACCACCTCGGCCTGCTGCTCTTCGGTTATCCCCCCCCACATCGGCAGGCACAGGTTCTCACGCGCCGCCTTCTCGGTCTCCGGAAGGTCTCCTTCGGCGTACCCCAGATGGCGCAGGGCCGGTTGGAGATGCAGGGGAGGCTCGTAGTACGAGGCGAAGCCGATCTCGGCGTCGGCGAGCGCGGCGGCGAGCCGGTCTCGCTCGAAGGAGCGGACGCAGTACATGTGGTACACGTGGCCGGGGTCGTCTGCGGGCAACTCGGCCACGTCGGCGAGCCCGAGCTCCTCGTAGCGCGACGCCGCCTCGCGGCGCGCGGCGTTCCACCCGTCGAGGTGAGGCAGGAACACCCGCAGCATCGCCGCCTGCACCGCGTCGAGCCGCGAGTTGTAGCCGATCAGCTCGAAGTCCTTCTTTGCCCGCGAGCCGTGGAAACGGAGCATGCGGATCCGGTCGGCGAGCTCCGCGTCGTTGACCGCGACGAGACCGCCGTCGCCGAGCGCGAACAGGTTCTTGGTCGGGAAGAAGCTGAAGGTCGACGCGACGCTCGTCGCGATCCCGGACGCCCCGAACGCCTGCGCGGCATCCTCGACGATCGGCACGCCGAAAGTCCGCAGCTGCTCGATCGGCGCCGGCCGGCCGAACAGGTGCACAGGCATGATCGCCCTGGTACGCGGGGTGATCCTCTGCGCCACGTCCGCAGGGTCGATGTTCAGCGTCACAGGGTCGATGTCCGCGAAGACCGGCGTCGCACCGGTGCGCACGATCGCCTCGGCGGTGGCGAAGAACGTGAACGACGGACAGACCACCTCGTCCCCGGCGCCGATCTCGAGCGCGTCGAGAACGAGCACGATGGCGTCGGTGCCGTTCGCGACGCCGATCGTCTGCTCGACGCCGAGACGCTGCGCCGCCTCGCGTTCGAACCCGTCGACCTCGGGGCCGAAGATGAAGCGGCCGCTCTCGAGGGTGCGCTCGAAGGCCGCCCTCAGCTCGGGAATGAGCGGCGCGTACTGCGACTTGACGTCGACGTGAGGAATCGGCATGGCTAGGAGGGACCGCTGCCCGAAGCCATCGTAATCGACCGGCGGCGCCTGATCAGCAGGACCGCAGCGAGCAACACGATCGCGAGGACGACCACGATGTCGACGTAGAGAAGATCGTGGTGTGCCGAGTGCCAGCTCGACCCGACGGCCCAGCCGATCCCCGCGAGCACGAAACAGAAGACGGCGATGCCAACGACGGCCGAGAGGATGAAGCGGCGGAAGCCCACTTCCAGAATCCCGGCGGGGATCGCGACGAACGAGCGGATGAGCGGTGTCGCGAAGCCGAGCGGCACCGCGATGCCCTCGAAGCGGTCGAACCATCGCTCCGCGCGGGCGATTCGAGCGGGGGTGATGTGGACGTAGCGACCGTAGCACTCGAGCAGCGGGTTGCCGCCGCGAACTCCGATCCACCAGCCGCCGGCGGCGCCGAGCGTGTTGCCCGCTATCCCCGCGGCAACGACCGCCAGGTAGGCGGGCAGGCCGGAGGAGAAGTCGTCGCCGAAGAGCGAGATCTGGCCGGCGAGCGCCCCTGATGCGAGCGCGCCGCCGTAGAGCATCGTCACCTCGCTCGCCGCCGGCAGCACTGCTGCGACCGTCATGAGCAAGAAGACCGCCAGCAGGCCGTGGTTGCCGATGAACGAGGTGATGGGCGGAGGCTATCTCGTCAGCGTGAACTGGCCCGCGTACGAGGCCGTGCCGATCGAGCTCGTCTCGGTCACGGTCGCGACGTACGCCCCGAGCGGGGCGCTCGCACCGGTCGAGGTCGTCCCGTCCCACGTCAGGGTCTGGGCTCCGGCCGGCAGGCTTTGCGCCGGAAGGGTTTCGACGGGAGTGCCGTTCAGCGACTCGATCGCGAGCGTCACCGAGGCCGGTCGCGCGAGGGTAAACGCGACACCGAGTCCCGCACCCCGGCTGACCGTCTTCGGAACGGTCAGTTCGGAGAGCGTCAGGTCGTAGACGAACGTCTCATCGGCGGTCGAGGTGCGGTTCTGGTCGTCGGTCGCCTGGACGCTCCAGTGCCAGGTGCCTTCGGTGTCGAATGCGTTCCAGGTGAACGTGTAGGTGCCGGGCTGGCGAGGCCCCGAGTCGACCTGCTGCACGGTCCCGTCCGGCGCGACCACGTTGGCCGTCACCGTGGAGGGACTCGTGATCCGGTACGAGAGGCGCTCACCGCCCGCCGCATCCGTCTTCCCGACGACGGGCAGCGAGGGAGGCGGCAGGTACACCCCGACGTACCCGACGATCAGCGCCTCCTTGACCGGCGCCTGGCGCGCCTGGCTGAGCCTGTTCAGCACCTGACCCTGGAAGGCTGAGGTGACGTAGCGGCCGAACTGGAGCCCGGCGGCGGTGACGGCCCCGAGCTTCGCCATCGTCTCGGCGAGCTCGTAGTTGGTCATCCCGACGCTGTAGCCGGGCCGCCCGCCGTCGACGGTGACGAGGATCACCCGGCCGTCGGAGAGCTGCCCCACGGCCGCTCGCGGCTGACGCGACGTGAGGTCGACGGTGCTGAAGTTCTCGCCGGTCGAGAACACGGGCTTGCCGCCCTTCACGAGCTGGGGTCCACCGCCGAGCGCGGAGACGATCGAGCTCCACGAGTCCGGGAGGACCAGGCGCACAGTGGTCGAGGTCCCTTGCGGCGCCTCCGCCTGGAGCTTCGCAGCCTCGCTTCCGTTCGAGACGAGGACGGCGCCGTCGGACGGGATCGCGGCCGACCCGCTGCCGACCGCCGACACCGTCGCGTTCAGGTCGGTGTCGACCGCCGCCGCCGGGAAGGGCTCGAGCACCGCATACGAGTCGTTCGGGAGGCTCGGCGTCGCCGCCCCCCACGCCGGCGTGAAGAGGACTGTCTGGCTCCCGTGCGGCTGCTGGTTGACGCCGGCGAGCGGGCGTCGCTGCCCTGTGCCCTGCCACGTGCCCGTGAACGAGATCCTGCCGACGTGCATCGCGCCGTTCGCGTCGAACCCGATCGACGAGCGCGCCGGGGTCGGGACCCGCACGAGCGCGCCTCCGCTCATGACGATCCCGGAAGGGGTCGAGTTGGCGCCGCTGAGGTTGAAGAAGTCGCCGTTGACGCCGGCGACCGTCTCGATCGAGTCGACGCTCTCCTCGAGCTGCGTCACGGTCTCGCGCGGCCCCGTGATCGTGCCCTCGCCGAGGACCGGTGCGATCGTCTCGAGGCCTGTCGGCGGCGGAGCGGTGATGACCGAATAGGCGACCGGGCCGTGAGAGGTGAGCTCCGAGTACTGCTGATAGGTGACGCCCGGCATCAGCGGCGTCACCGCCGACGGACTCACCGGTCCTTGCGCGGAGGCGAGCGGCGCGACGAGGAAGGCCGCGGCGAGCGGGCAGGCGAGAAGGCGACGCATGACTGACCCCATCCGAGGGTAGCCGATGCCCTGCAGGGTTCCGTCAGTTCCAGACGCGGACTTCGCGGTACAGCGTGTCGCGCTGCACCGGGATCTTTCCCAGGCCCTTGATCGTGCGCACGAAGTCCTCGGTGGAGGCACGGTAGGTCGTTCCGGCGGCCGAGACCACGTTCTCCTCGATCATGATCGAGCCGAGATCGTCGGCGCCGAACTCGAGCGCCACCTGCCCGATCTTCATCCCCTGCGTCACCCAGCTCGACTGGATGTGGTCGACGTTGTCGAGATAGATGCGCGAGACGGCCTGGGTGAGCAGGTAGTCGAACGAGGTCGGCATCGTCTCGCGCGGGACCTTCGAGCCGAGGCGGTTCCCGTCGTCCTGGAACGTCCACGAGATGAAAGCGCGGAAGCCGTGGGTCTCGTCCTGCAGGTCGCGGATCTTTCGCATGTGCTCGACCCGCTCCTGGATGGTCTCCACGTGACCGTACATCATGGTCGCGGTCGTCGACATGCCCAGCCGGTGCGCGTGGCGCATCACGTTCAGCCATTCGGCCGACTTCGTCTTCTTCGGCGCGATCACGTCGCGAACGCGGTCGACGAGGATCTCGCCGCCCCCGCCGGGGATCGAGTCGAGGCCGGCGTCGCGGAGCCGGGTCAAGGTGTCGGGGATCGAGAGCTTCGAGCGTCGCGAGATGTGCTGGACCTCGGGGGGCGAGAGCGCGTGCAGGTGGATCGGGTAGCGCGCCTTGATCGAGCGGAAGAGGTCCTCGTAGTAGTCGATGCCCAGATCGGGGTGGTGGCCTCCCTGCATCAGGAGGCCGGTGCCGCCGAGCGCGAGCGTCTCCTCGATCTTCTTGTAGATGACCGGCTTCGGCAGCAGGTAGCCCTCGCGCCGGTCGCCCGGTCGGCGGTAGAAGGCGCAGAAGTCGCAGTCGGTGACGCAGACATTCGTGTAGTTGACGTTGCGGTCGACGATGAACGTGATCCGATCAGGATCGGTACGGCGCCCGCGCAGCTCGTTCGCGGCGCGGCCGACCGCGAGCAGGTCGCGCGACTCGAGCAGCGCCAGGGCCTCGGCGTCGTCGATGCGAGCACCGTCAAGTGCCTTACCGAGAATGAGATCGGTCCCGGCGCCAGGCTTCAGTCTGGCGCGGGTCGTTCCCGACGCCGACAGCACAGATGGCTTTGCAGGCGGCGTCACGTCACGGCCGCCCCGGCGGTGACGAAGCGCAGCTCGGGCACCTGGTCGAGCTCGCCGGCGTCGCGCGCCAGCTCGAGGAAGGTGTAGAGACCGGCCCGCTCGCGCGGTCCGAACCGGTAGCGGAGCTTCTCGAAGTAGCGCGCAAGGAACCCGGGCGGGTAGCCGTAGAGCTCCGACGACTCGAAGGCGAGCGTCTCGGGCTCCGCCCGAGCGGCTCGAACCGACGAAACGAGCGCCTCCTCGAGCTCGAGCAGGTCCGGGTGGGGCGGCATTGCGACCGCCCAGACTGCGAACACCATCGGCAGCCCGGTGCGCTCGAGCCACAGGCGACCGAGATCGTGGTGCGGCGTCGGGTCCTCGAATGCCGAGGCGAGCGCCGCGTCGCCGATCAGGAGCTTCGCGTCGGCCTCCTCCCCGAGCGGCACGTGCTTCGCGTCGGGCAGGAGCACCCTGGTCAGCACGACCGAAGTCGCCGACTCGGGCGTCACGGCCACGGTGCTGATCCGCTCCAGCGGGAACTTCGAGACGAGCTGGATCGAGTCGACGGCGCCCTCGCTCGAGACGCAGAGTCTCGGCAGCAGGAGCAGCGTGTCGGCGTGCCGCGCGTACTCGATCGACGAGATGGGGGCGGTGTCGATCTCGCCCGCGACCAGCCTCCGGTTCAGCTCGGTCGGGACGCCGGTGACCTCCTCGTACTCGGCGTCGACCCTGAAGAAGACCGGCGCCATGTTGGCGTACGAGATCCTGCCGAGGCGGATCACGCGGCCCACCGCCGCAGCTCGTTGTAGAGCGTGTCGCGCTGGACCGGGATGCGGCCGGCGGCTCGAACGGCGCGGACGAGCTCTTCGGTCTTCTGCTCGGTGCCGGCCGTCGACCCGGCGGCGCGGAAGATCTCCTCCCGGACGATCGTGCCCTGGACGTCGTTGGCCCCGAAGTGGAGCGCGACCTGCGCGACCGGCATCGTGAGCGAGATCCAGTACGCCTTGATGTTCGGGATGTTGTCGAGCATGAGCCGCGAGACGGCGAGCATCTTCAGGTCGGCGGCGCCGGTCTGGAAGGTGAAGCCGCGCCGCTCGAAGACGGTGTTCGCCGGGTGGAAGGCAAGCGGGACGAACGCCAGGAAGCCGCCGGTCCGGTCCTGCTGATCGCGCAGGCGGAGCAGGTGCTCGATGCGCTCCTCATAGGTCTCGACGTGCCCGTAGAGGAGCGTGCAGTGGGTCGGGATGCCCAGCCGATGAGCCGTGTCGTGCACGTGGAACCAGATGTCCGGGTGCTCCTTGCCTGGCGCTACGAGCCGACGCACGCGATCGGCGAACACCTCGGCCCCGCCGCCGGTGAGCGCACCGAGCCCGACCGACTGGAGCTCCCGCAGCACCTGCTCGTGCGAGAGGCCCGAGAGCGTCGTCATGTGGTGGATCTCGGAGGCCGTGTAGCACTTGAGGAACACGTCCGGAAGCGCCTCGTGGAGCCCCCGGATCGTGTCGCGGTAGAAGTCGAAGTCGACGTGAGGGCTCTCGCCGTTGACCATGTGGATCTCGGTGAAGTGCAGCCGCTCCCATTCCGAGATCGCGTCGGCGACGAGCTCGTCGGGCGGGACGGTGTAGGCGTGAGCCTGCTTCTGCGTCGCGGCGAAGGCGCAGAACTTGCACTTCACGCGGCAGACGTTCGTCTGGTTCAGGTAGACGTTCTGGACGAAGTAGACGAGGTCGTCGCCGCCGCGCAGGCGGCGGGCGAGATCGGCGAGCCCGCCGACCGCGAGCAGGTCGTCGGACTCGAGCAGCGCGAGACCGTCGTCGAGGTCGAGGCGCTCGCCGGCTTCAACCTTTTCCCGGACGAGCTCGAGCACGGTGTCATGGGCGAGCGCCGTCACGAGGCGCGGTCCACCACAGCGTAGGTGAGGGCCTCGAGCTCCTCCCGGTGCGGCGAAGAGCCGACGCACGAGCGTGCCTTGGCCGCGTAGTCGAGCGCAGCCTCGCGCGAACGCGCCAGCGCGTCGGTTCCGGCCACGCGCACGAGCGCGCCTTCGAGCGGGCCTCCGGCGAGAGCCGAGCGGACGATCGCGTCCTGCTGCGCGGCGAGTAGGAGCGGCATGGTCGGCGTGCCCTCGCGCAGGTCGGTGCCGGGGATCTTGCCGGTCTCCTGGGTCTGACCGGCGCAGTCGAGGATGTCGTCGGCGATCTGGAAGGCGATTCCGAGAGCGAGGCCGTACGCGCCCAGGTCCGGATCGCCGCCGGAGCCGAGCCGGCAGGCCGCTTCGAACAGCTTCCCTGTCTTCAGCGCGCAGCGCTCCAGGTAGTCGTCGATCGTCGTCTCGGGCTTGCGCGTCTGGCTTCGCTGCATCGCCTCGCCCCGCGCGAGCGCGAGGCAGGCGTCGGCGAGGGTCCCGACCGCCCTCGAGTTCTCGGTCGCCGCGAGCTCGGCGAACGCGCAGGCGAAGAGATAGTCCCCTGCCGAGAGTGCAGCGCCGGGACCGAACACCGACCAGGCCGCCGGTACGCCTCGGCGCATGCGTGCGCCGTCGACGAGGTCGTCGTGGACGAGGGTCGCCATGTGCACGAGCTCGGTCGCGGTGCCGGCTGCGAGCAGGAGCTCGTCATCCCCGTTGCGCGAGGAGAGGAAACAGAGCAGGGGCCGAAGCCTCTTACCGCCGGCCGAGAGCGCCTCGGCGGCGACCTCCGACGCGAACCCGGGCCGGCGACCGACGGCCTCGGCAAGGCGTACCTCCAGCTCGGCCATGTACGGCGCAAGGCCCGGCGTCGAGTCGACCGAGAGCGCGTTCAGGCGGCCGCCCTCCCGGCTCCGGCGCCGGCAAAGCCGGCACCTTCGCCTGTCACCGGTTCCGTCGAGACTACACCGGTGTGGAGCGCGACGATCGAGCCGGCCAAGAGGCGGAATCGAACATCGGCGAAGCCGGCGCGCACGAGGAGGCCCTCGAGCTGCTCGGCTGCCGGGAACCGCTCCACTGACGCCGGCAGGTATGCGTACGCGGCGCCGCCGGGCAGGAGCCGCCCGAGGAGGGGAACGACCCGATCGAACCACACTCGGAAGAACGGGAGCAGGAGCCCGCGAGGCCGGGTCAGCTCGAGGATCGCCAGCCGGCCGCCGGGCCTCAACACCCGCCGCAGCTCCCCGAGGGCGAGCTCGAGATCGGCGACGTTTCGGATGCCGAAGCCGATCGTCGCCGCATCGAACGCGCCGGCCTCGAACGGCAGCGAGAGCACGTCTCCCTCGATCCACTGGAGCGCCGGAGCCTTGCGGCGCGCGCAGGCGAGCATGCGAGGCGAGAAGTCGAGCCCGGTCACCCGTGCCGCGCCGGCCCTGTGGTCGGCGAGGGCGAGATCGCCCGTTCCGCAGGCCGCATCGAGGACGACGTCACCGGGCCGAACGGCAGCGGCTGCGGCGAGCCGGCGCCAGCGCAGATCGAGGCCTGCGGTCATGACCCGGTTCATCGCGTCGTAGACCGGTGCGATGCGGTCGAACATCGAGCGGACTGCGTCAGGGGCGAGCGTCATTCCGATGCCGACAGCCTATGTGCGCGGCCGCCTCGGCCGCGGCTACTTGGGTCCCTTGGAGGCCTCGAGGAAGGTGGCGAGCCGCGTCAGGTTCACCGTCCCCTGGCTCGCGAAGCTGGGCATCGGGCTGCCCTTGTTCACGCACGACGGGCACTTGAGGTGCGCGATCTGGAAGGCGATCCCCAGGTTCTTCGCGCCAATGGCACTGAGGTCGGGCGCACCGAGGTTGTGGTTTCCCGAGCCGAGATAGGTGTGGCAGTTCAGGCAGCCGATCGACGCGAACAGCTTCGCTCCCTGAACCGCGACCGGATCGTGCTCGAACCCCTGGGTCTTCGCCCATCCGGGCACCTTGAGCAGGAGCTCGGGCCCGAGCGCCTCCTTCGCGGTGGCGCCCTTGTAGGTGAGAATGCCCATCGAGAGCACGACGAGAACGGCGGCGACCATCGCCACCGGCCGCTTCAGGGGATGCCGCTCGGGCCTGATGTCGATGAACGGCATCGAGATCAGGAGCAGGA
>Ga0335080_10004092_pt1 | contig 14824 bp, 11 predicted proteins | sample Lox_Sample_34_FD_206720 | JGI IMG/M metagenome (GOLD analysis project Ga0335080, IMG submission 206720) | Soil microbial communities from Loxahatchee National Wildlife Refuge, Florida, United States - Lox_Sample_3.4 | ecosystem: Environmental > Terrestrial > Soil > Wetlands | place: USA... | reverse complement strand
AACGGCCTGCCCGAGAGCGCTATTCCGCGATTAAGTCTGGATTAAGTATCGGCGTGCGGAGTGATCGCAATCCGATTGACCGACTAGAGTCAAGTGGTCATGCGCGTCGCCGTCGTCTCGTCGCCCCGGTCCGGGAACATGTGGCTGCGACGGCTCCTCGTCGCCGCCTACGGGCTCGAGGAGCGCTCTGCGCACACCCCGGACGAGGTGGACTGGGACGGCCTCCCGGAGAGGTGCGTGCTCCAGCTCCACTGGCACCGGACGGCCGACTTCCGGCGGCGACTCCGCGGCGGCGGCTTCAGGGTCGTCGTCCTCGCGCGCCACCCGCTCGACGTGCTGCTCTCGATCCTCCACTTCGCGCCGCACGAGCCCGCGACGGCGCGGTGGCTCGACGGCGAGGGCGGCGACGAGTCGACGCTCGCCGCCGCGGATCCGGCGTCGCCCGCGTTCCTCTCGTACGCCGTCGGCCCGCGGGCGAAGGCGCTGCTCTCGATCACGCCCGAGTGGTGGAGCCACAGCGACGCGCGCGTTCGGTACGAGGCGCTCGTCGACCACCCGGTCGAGGAGCTCGGACGCATCTGCGACGACCTCGGCGTGCGGCCGGTCGTCGAGCCGGCGCGGGCGGTGGACGTCGCGAGCTTCGAGCGGCTGCGCGCGGAGGCGACGAACCAGCATTTCTGGCAGGGACGGCCCGGGCTCTGGAAGGAGCTCGTGCCGACGCGCGTGGCGCTCGAGATCGCCGCGGCGTACCCGGAGATGGCGGAGCGCGACTACCGCGTCGGGGTCGACGATCGGACGGCGCGCGCCCGCTGGAACACGCTCGCCGTCGACCCCGACTTCGCGCGGGCCTCCTAGACCTCGTCCGGCAGCCCGGCCGCCTCGAGCGCGGCGGCGAGGTGCGGGAACTCCTCGACGCGGACGACGTAGCCGTCGCGCGTCGTCACGATCGCGGCGTAGCGGCCGACGAGGTACGCGCGCCGCGACTGGAGCGGCCGGTCGTCGGTCGGGTCGGCCTCGACGCGCGAGAAGCGCATGCTCGCGACGACGCGGTCGTCGACGCCGATCGCGCGATCGACGGTGACGCGGTAGTTCTCCGCGACGCGCTCGGCGAGGACCTCGAGCACGACCTCGCGGCTGACGCGCGTCGGCCCCTCCCCGCTCCCGGCCCACTCGACGTCGTCGTCGAGCATCGCGCCGATCGCACCGACGTCGCCGGCGACGAACGCGCGGTAGCCGCGGAGGAGGAGATCGACCGGAGCGTGGCTCACGCGGCCACGCTACCGGCGAGCGAGACCTCGGCGTGGGCGTGCTCGATCAGCACCGGGTCGTGCGTCGCGCAGACGATCGCCGTGCCGGTGCGCGCGGCGAGGTCGGCGAAGAGCGCTCCGGTCGCGCGCGCGTTCGCCTCGTCGAGCCGCGCGGTCGGCTCGTCGGCGAGGAGGAGCGCCGGCCGCGCCGCGAGCGCGCGGGCGAGCGCGACGCGCTGCCGCTCGCCCATCGAGAGCCGCGCGACGCGCTGCGCGGCGAGCTCCGAGAGCCCGACGTCGGCGAGCGCGGCCGTCGCCCGGCTCGTCGCCTCGTCGCCGTCGACGCCGCGCATCGCGAGCGCGAGCTCCACCGTCTCCTGCGCGCCGAGGAACGGAACGAGATCCGTCCCCTGCGTCACGAGCGCGACGTGCGAGCGGCGGAGCGCGGCGCGCGCCGTCGCGTCGAGCCGCGAGATCGGCTCGCCGAGGATCGCGACCTCGCCGCCGTCCGGCAGGTCGAGCCCGGCGAGGAGATGGAGCAGCGTCGACTTGCCGGAGCCGGACGGGCCGGTGACGGCCGTGAGCCCGCCGGCGCTGAACGACACCGAGAGGTCGCGCAGGACCGCCCGCGTCCCGTACGAGCGCGCGAGCGCGCGCGTCTCCGCGACGACCGGGCCCTCCGCGGCCTGCACCGGCGCCGGCACGGCCTCCGGCGCGGCCGGCGCGACCGGGCCGTCGCCCGAGACGAGGACGCCGCGCTCGTCGACCTCGATCCGCGCGCGCTCGCCGAGCGCGGCGCGGCGCAGGAACTCCTCCGGCACGCGGATCCAGCCCCCTCGGTTGACGACGGCGCGCGACTCGCCGCCCGCCGTCTCCGCGCTGACGCGGCCGTCGCGGATCTGGACGACACGGTCGGCGACCGCGGCCGACTCCGGGTCGTGGCTGACGAGGATCGTCGTGACGCCGGACGCGCGCGAGAGGTCGCGGATCAGCGCGTACATCTGCGCCGCGTTCGCCGCGTCGAGCTCGCCGGTCGGCTCGTCCGCGACGAACAGCCGCGGCCGGTGCGCGAGCGCGACCGCGAGCGCGACGCGCTGCTGCTGGCCGCCGGAGAGCTCGCCGGGAAGCGAGTCGCCGCGGTCGCCGAGGCCGACGCGCTCGAGCAGCGTCGCCGCCGTCCGCTCCCGCTCGCGGGCCGGCAGCCCGAGCAGCCCGAGCCGGAACGAGATCTGCTGCGCGGCCGTGAGCTCCGGCGCGAGCGCACGCGTGTAGTGCTGGTCGGCGTAGCCGAGCGTGCGCGAGCGGTAGTCGAGCAGTGCGCGGCCGCGCAGCTTCCGCAGGTCCTCTCCGAATACGCGCACCGAGCCCGCGGACGGGCGGTCGAGCCCGGCGAGGATGCGCAGCAGCGTGCTCTTCCCCGAGCCGCTCGGCCCGAACACGACGAGGAGCTCGCCCTCGCGCACCTCGAGCGTGAGCCCCTGCAGCGCCGCCGACGCGCCCTCCTCCGACGGGTAGATCCGGAAGAGGTCGTTCGCCTCGACCGCGAGGGTCACTCGAGCCCCTCCGAGAAGCGCCAGCGCGCGACGCGGTCGAACGCGGGCCGCGTCGCGACCCACGCGCCGAGCGCGGCGCCGAGCGCGACCGCGGCGAGCGCGACGAGGATCGCCGGCCAGTCGAAGACGCGCGCGAGCGGCGGGAGCGGCGTCCCCGCGCCGGCGGTCACGGTGACGACGGCGACGACGAGCGCGCCGACGACGAGCCCTACCACGAGCCCGCCGAGGATCCCGACACCCGCGACGGCGAGCGCTCGCAGCCGCAGGTGGCGGCGGATGTCCGCGGGCGACGCGCCCTGCGCCTCGAGGTCGAACAGCTCGCCGCTCTCGTCGCGCATGTCGCCGACGACGCCGAGGATCACGCCGATCGCGGCGAGCACGAGCCCGACGACGGCCGTCACCAGCAGGATGTCGAGCGTCCCCTGCGCGAGCGGGTCGGTGCGGAGGCTCGCGTAGACCGCGCGCTGCGAGGTCGCGTCGAGCGACGCGAACGGCGCCGCCGCGAGGAGCTTCTCCGCGCCGGGGCGCATCCCGTCGAGCCAGACCTCGCTCGGCACCGCGCTGCCCGGCTCCGCAGCGTTCGCGGCCGCGAACCACCACGAGCGGTCCGCGACGACGACGTCCCCGTCGACGGACGGCACGTGCTTCACGACGCCGACGACCTTCGCCTGGATCGTCTGCTGCTCGACGTGGAGCGGGATGAAGCCGCCGGATCCCTGCGCGATCCTCGCGACCGCCGGCGACGCGAGCACCGGCACCGCATCGCCCTCGAGCGGCTCGCGCGGGCGGAACACGGAGTCGGCGGCGCGGTTCACGACGAAGTGGAGCCGCGCGCCGCCGCCGCCCTGCTCGACGTCGATCCCGCGCGTCCCGAACCAGCCCGCGTAGCCCGGCAGCTGCGTCGCGTCGGCGCGGATGCGGCCGAGCGACACGACGCCGCTCGACGCGTCCGACACCGAGAGCGCCGTCCCGCTCTCGCGGTGACCGGCGACGAACGCGGCAATGACGGGGAACGTGAGCCGCACCGCGACGATGCGCCCGCCGCGCGACTCGGGCGGGATGCGCGCGCCGAGCAGGTGCGTCCCCGGCCCGTGCTCGCCGAGGTCGACGGACGTGAAGTCGCCGCGCCGGTTCAGCACCGCCACCGAGAGCCCGACGCGGTCGCCGCGCACCGTCGCGGGAACGTGCAGCGTCGTCGCGGTCGCGGGCAGGTCGATCCCGCGCAGCGCGGTCGGGCCGGACGGCGCGAGACGCCGGGCGAGCGTCGCCGACGAGTCGGACGAGAAGTCGGAGCGCCAGCCCTGGATGTGCGCGAGCGACGCCGCAGGGAGCGCGAGCAGCGTGAAGTCGCGGCCGCCGTTCCCCGTCACGTAGCCCGCGTCGCGCAGCACCGGCGTCGCCTGCCCGAGCGTCGCGTAGCTCGCCGGCGACGCCGCCTGCTGCACGGTCACGAGCTTCGTCAGGTCCTCCGTCAGCACGACTGCCGCCGGGACGGCGTAGCTCGCCTGCTGGCGCTCGCCGGTGAGGAGCGTGCCGCGGTACGAGATCGCGTACACCGCGACGCTCACCGCGACGACGAAGAAGACGACGGAGAGGATCACGTCGCCGGGAGCGCGCGCGAGCGAGAGCAGCGCGAGCCGCGGCGCGACCGGCGCGCGCCGGCCGACGCGCTCGAGCCCGCGCAGCGCGGGCGCGAGCAGGCGCGACGCGACGACGGCGAGGACGAAGATCACGAGCCCGGGCAGGAGCAGGAGCACGACGCCGGTCCCGCCCCCCGATGCGAGCGTGTTCGCGTCCGCCTTCCCGCGCGCGAGCGCGAGCAGCACCGCCGCGAGCGCGCCGACCGCCGCGACGTCCGCGATCGTCAGCCGGAGGCCGCCGACGGAGACCGGCTCGGCGCGCACCGCGATCAGCATCACGACCGCCGTGAGCAGCGCCAGCCCCGCGGCGACGGCGAAGCCGCGGCCCGTGACGACCGAGTGCGCGACCGCCGACCCGCCCGGCGCGCCGAGGTGCCGGGCGAGCGCGGCTCCGGCCGCGGCGCCGCCGAGCCAGCCGGCGACCGTCGCGACGAGCGTGATCGTCACGACCTCGGTCGCCGCGACGAGCGTCGGCTGCCAGCGGCGGGCGCCGTACCAGCCGAGCCGCCGCCGCACCGCGCGGTGGTCGCGCCGCAGCCGCGTCGCCGCGAGCACGGCGAACCCGAGCAGCAGCACGGCCGAGCCGCCGCCGACGACGAGCAGCCGCTCGCCGGCGACGCGCGTCGTCGCGACGATCTCGCGCAGCGTGTCGGTCGGCGCGGAGACGCTGAAGAGATCCGTTGCCGCCTCGAGCTTGTCCTGCGCGACGTCGATCCGGCGCTGGAACGCGGTCACCTCCCACTCGTGCACCGCGCCGGGCGAGACCGGGACGATCCAGCCGGCCGTGCGCGCGATGAGCGGCGCGTCCGGCAGCGGGAACCGCGAGAGCCCGCGCACGCCGTCGGCCAGGAGGATCGGCGGCCGCTTCGAGCCGGCGGCGGCGAAGTACGCGGCGAGCGGCGCGCCGGCGCGGAACGTCGCGCGGCCGACGACGCGCATCCCCGGCAGCCTCGGCGCGACCGGCGCGCCGCCGATCTGCACGACCTCGCAGCGCGTGCGCGTGCACGGCTGCGGCAGCCGCCCGCTCCGCAGGACGAGCCACCGCGAGAGCCCGTCGACGGCGCCGAGGTTCACGTACGCGCCGCCCCACGTCGCCTGGCGAAAGACGAGCACGGCGAACGGCGGCGTGTCGAGCACGGGCCGCAGCGCCGAGCGCGCGATCCGGTCGAGCTGCGGCAGCGTGAGGTTCGACTGCGCGGGGACGCCGCTCCAGTTCACCTGCACCGCGCGGTCGGACGGGTCGAGCGCGCCGAGCGCGCGCTGCACCGCGCGGTCCTGCACCGCGACCGCGGCGACGGCGGCCATCGCGAGCACGCCGGCGCCGACGGCGATCCCGGCGCCGACGAGGACGCTCCGCCCGAGATGCGAGCGGAGCCGCGTGAAGGCGAAGCCGACCGGGACGAGAAGCCGTCCCGACGCGCGGCCGCGTTCCCGGGATCCGGCCGGCGGCGCGTCGGCGGCGACCGCGGCCGGGCCCGGCTGCTGCGAAGGGCTCACCCCCGGAAGCTTCCGGATCGCGGCCCTCGAATGCAACCCCCAACCGCCGGTCGGCGGTGTCGCGGCTCAGCGCAGAGCGGGAGGGGCCGGCGCGGCGGCCGGCCCCTCCCCGTGCGGGCCTACGGCTTCCAGCCCCAGCCGCAGGAGTTGTAGTGCTTCGTGCCGCGCTTCGGGTGATGGCCCTGGCTGAGCGGCACCTCGACCGTGGTCGTCCCGGAGCACGTTGCGCCCTTCGAGTCGGTGACGGTGAACGAGATCGTGTACGTCCGCCCGTCGCCGTGCGGGTCGCGGTAGGCGCGCAGCAGGAGATACGGGCCGTGCAGGATCACGGCGTCCGGCTCCGGCTTCCTGCCCCACTTCTTGAACCACGCGTAGTCGTGGCCCTGCCACAGGCCGAGCGCCTCGTCCTGCGTGACGCCGGTGATGGTGTACGTCACCGGGCCGCCGTCCGGGTCGTACGCGCCGACGAGCTGCACGAGCCGCATGTCGCCGTTCGGCGGCCACAGCGTGTCGGGATTCGCGTGGACGTTCGCGCAGACGGGCGGCGCGTTGAACGAGAGCGACCGCGTGGCCGTCTTCGTCCCGCCGTCGTCGTCGCTCGCCGTGACGGTGATCGTCGCCGACTGGACGGAGCCCGCGTACGTGTGCGTCGTCGTGCACACGCCGCCGGCGACCGGCACCGTCGACGCGGCCGTTCCGTCGCCCCAGTTGATCGCGCACGACAGGGTGTCGTTCGTGCCGGGGTCGGTGACCGTCGCCGAGAAGCTGACGCTCCGCGACGTCGATCCCGCGGCCGGGCTCATGATCGTCACGCTCGGCGCGACGTTCGCGACGGTCAGCGTCGCCGTCGTCACGACCGGCGGGTTGACGCCGTCGCTCGCGGTGAGCGTGAGCGTCCACATCCCGTCGTCGGTGCACGTGACCGTCGTGGAGAGCACCGTCGGGCCCGCGAAGGTGCACGCCGCACCCGCGTCGACGCCCGCGCCCGCGGTCGCCGTCCACGCGTACGTGAGCGCGTCGCCCTCCGGGTCGGTGGCCGTCGCCGCAAGCGGGATCGGCGCGCCCTCGTTCCCGCTCGCGTTCGCGAGGGTCACGGTCGGGGGCCCGTCGATGAACACGACCTGCGTGTCCGTGCCGACGCCGCCGTCCTTGTCCGTGTCGGTGACGGTGACGTGGTAGTTGCCGTACGCCGCGTATGTGTGCGGCGCCGCGCAGTGCGGGCCGCCCGCGATCACGGTCGCCGGCGGCGTCCCGTCACCCCAGTCGATGACGCACGTCTGCGAGTCGATCGAGCCGGGGTCGACGATCGAGACGTCCGCCGTGATGCTCGACCCGAGCGGGTGCGGCGGAGCCGGCACGAACGTCAGCGTCGGATGCGGGTTGACGTTGAAGACGGTGAGCGCCGCGCTCCGCGAGACGGCGGGGTTGATCCCGTCGGCCGCGGTGAACGTGATCGTCCACACGCCGTTGTCGTTGCACGTGACCGTCGTGCTCGGCGCGGACGGGTTCGCGAACGTGCACGACGCGCCGCCGGCGACGCCGGAGAGCGGGGTCGCCGTCCAGCCGTAGGTCAGCGGATCGCCGTCCGGATCGGTTGCCGTCGCCGACACCGGGATCGTCGAGCCCTCGTTGCCGCTCGCGTCGCCGACGACGACGGTCGGCGGCCCGTTGACGCCGATGTGCGCCGAGTCGATGCCCTGGCCGCCGTCCTTGTCGGTGACGACGACGGAGATCGTGTACGGCCCCGGGTTCGCGTACGCGTGCGGCACGCTGCACATGCGAGCAGCGTCCGCCGGGATGATCGTGTCCGGCGAGCCGTCGCCCCAGTTGACGTCGCACACCTCCGTGTCGAGCACGCCCGGATCGGCGATCGAGACGCTCGCCGTGAGGCTCGCGCCGACCGGATACGGGCCGGGCGAGAGCGTCAGCGTCGGCGTCGGCGCGACGTTCTGCACCGTCAGCGCCTCCGAGCCGGAGACCGGCGGATTGACGCCGTCGCTCGCCGTGAACGTGAGCGTGTAGACGCCGTTGTCGTCGCACGTGACCGACGTCGACGGCGAGCTCGCGTCGGCGAACGTGCAGTGCCCGGACGACTCGGTCCATGCCGTCGTCCCGCTGCTCGCGGTCGCCGAGATCGGGAACGCCGAGCCCTCGTTCGTCGTCCCCGCGCTGCCCGAGCCGTCGCCGACGGTGACGGTCGGCGGCGCGACGAGCGTGATGTCGATGCAGTCCTCCGTCGAGCCCGGGCCGCCGCCGTCGCTGCCGGCCGCGGTCGCGCAGACGTGATGCGTCCCCGGAGCGAGCCCGGTCAGCGTCTGCGTCCACGAGACGGTGGTCGGCCCCTTGAGACCGGCCGCCGGGATCGCGGGCGTGACCGTCGGCACGGTCGCCGGCCCGCCGTCGACCGAGACGGACACTGCGCTGAGCTTCGACGCGACGACGTCCGGGATGATGTCGACCGCATCCGATGCATCGCTCAGCACCTGACAGTGCTTGCCGAAGTGCGCCGAGATCTGCTCGAGCGAGCCGTTGAGCGTCGCCCCGGCGGAGCCGCACGTCCCGACGCCGACGGCGAAGGTGTCGATCGTGAGGTTCGACGTCGGGAGCGTCGCGAGGACGGTCGCCATCGGCTGACCCTGGACGGTCAGGTTGGGGACGCCGTCCGAGACGAACGCGACGACCGTGTTCGGCGTCGTCACCTGCGTCAGGAGGTTCCTCAGCGCGTAGAGCGCGGCCGTGTAGTTCGTCTGGGCGCCGACGTCGTGGAGGCTGAACAGCGAGAAGCCGTCGGCCGGCCCGCGCACCGGCCATCCGACGGTGGCGACGCCGCCCGCCGCGCCGAGGTACGCCGACTGGACGACCCAGTCGAGGTTCGACGTCGGCGGGAAGACCGTCGTCATCCCCGCAACCGGCGTGAACGTGTTCGCGTCCGGCGCGACGAGGTTCGACGTCGTGCTCGTCGGGTCGAGGTCGAGCGCCGCCGCCGACGTGATGGTGAGCGGCGAGAGCGTGTCGGGCGGCGCGGTGTTCCCGGCGAACCCGATCATCCCGATCTTCGCGATCGTGCCCGTCGCGACCGCGGCCGTGTTCAGGTCGCGGATCGCGAGCAGCTCGCAGTCGAGCGTCGTGTCCTGCAGCCCGTCGTAGACGTTCTGCCGCGGGCACTTGCCCGGAACGCCGGTCGGGCTCGACGTGCTCCCCGAGACGTCGACGACGTAGATCAGCGTCGTGTTCGCGACCGGTGCGCCGGTGCCGACCGCCGCCGTCCCGTTCACGACGACGGGCCCGAGCGGAAGCGTCGCGCCGTCGGCCGGGCTCGTGATCGTCACGTCGAGCGACGTCCCTCCCGGCAATGGTGTGGTCGTGCCGGCCGAGCCGGCCACGAAGGCGAGCGCGCACCCGAGTGCGGCAAGGCCCGCCAATGCCTTGGCCCTCATCCCTGGTCCTCCCCCTGCATAGACCTGCCTACCCCTGCGGTAGATCCACGTTTCTACAAGATCGGACCAGCGCGAACAAGCAGGAGGTACTTCGTATCAAGGGCTTTCCATCCCCGCCGCGGCCGGGCACGAGTCGGCCCGTCGCAGACCTGCGAGCGGAAAGCGAAGCGCGAGGGCGCGCCCGCGAAGCGGGCCCGACCCGCGCGAAGCGGGCGAAGCAGAAAAGGATGGAGCCAGCCGGGCTCGAACCGGCGACCTTCTGGCTGCCAGCCAGACGCTCTCCCAGCTGAGCTATGGCCCCTGGGGCTGCGGATTGTAGCTCCGGGCCCGGGACGGCGCCGGTTGTCCACAGCCTTCTCCACAGATTTTCCCCCGCGTCCCCAGGGAGTCCCCGAGGTTTTCCACAGGCGCGCTCAGACCGCGGCGGCCTCGACCTCGACCTCCGGGACGTCGTTCCAGAGCTCCTCGAGCCGGTAGTACGTCCGGGCCTCGGGCGTGAAGACGTGGAGGACGACGTCGAGGTAGTCGGCGAGGATCCAGCTCCCCTCCTGCGCTCCGTCGACCGTCCGCGGGATCAGGCGCTCGTCCTGCTTCAGCTTGCCGTGCACCTCGTCCCAGATCGCGGCGGTCTGCCGGGCGTTGCGGCCCGTGCAGATCACGAAGTAGTCGGTGAAGGTGCACACCGGCCGCATGTCGAGGATCACGACGTCCTCCGCCAGCTTCTCGAGCGCGAGAGCGGCGATGCGGCGGGCTTGTTCGAGCGGGGTCAGAGCTGGATTCGTTCCTCGGTCGCTTGGCCTGAGTGTAGCGGGGCTCAGCGGCTGTACAGCCCCCGGGCCCGGATCAGCTCCGCGACGGCGGGCGGGACGAGGCCGTCGAGCGGCTCGCCGGCGGCGGCGAGCGCGCGGACGTCGGTCGACGCGGCCGGGATCGGGGCGATCTCGAAGAACGTGACCCGCTCGGGATGCTCGAGCCGGACGAGCACCTCGTCGAGGTGGTCGCGCGGGAACCCGGGGCGCGTCGCGACCGCGAGCCGCGCGAGCGCGAGCACCTGCTCCGGCTCCTTCCACGAGAGGAAGTCCTGGAACTGGTCGGCGCCGATCACGAGCACGGGATCGTCGAACGACTCCGCGCGCAGCAGCTCGACCGTCCGGGGGTGCCGGTCGAGCCGCACGTCCTCGCCCGGAAACGCCGCGCGTGCGAGCGCGAGCCGGTCGTCGGCGGATGCATGGACGTCCTTGTGCCCCGGCGCCTCCGACACGAGCACGACGAGCGCGTCGACGTCGAGTGTCGCCTTCGCGACGCGCACGACCTCGACGTGCCCGAGATGCGGCGGGTCGAACGCGCCGCCGTAGAGCGCGGTCGTCACGACCCGTCTCCGAAGCGCTCGTACACGCTCTCGCGCGTCCACACCTCGATCAGCTCGTCGGCGAAGTCCGTGCGCGGGAAGCCGGTCGCGCGCATCGCCGCGGCCGTCGCGACGGTGTCGTAGTCCGTCGTGCGGAGCTCGATCTCGGGGCCGATCAGCGCCCACCACGCGGTCGCGCGGTCGGTCGGGTTCCCGACGCTGCCGGGATTGACGACGCGCCGGCCGGCGTGCACCTCGTCGAACTGGATGTGCGTGTGGCCGCAGACGACGACGCGTTCCTCGACGCCCTCGAGCACCTCCGCCCACCGCTCCTCGGACGAGACCGGGACGACGAGCTCCTCGTCCGAGCGCGGAGTCGCGTGGCAGTAGAGGACGCCGTCGAGCTCGAGCGTCAGCGGCCACGCGCGCACGAGCTCGAGCTGCTCGCCGCTCAGACGCTCCCGGACCCAGCTCGACGACTCGTCGGTGGCCGTCAGGACGAACCGGTCGGTGTTGCCGAGGACGAAGCGCGCGCGGTCGCCGAGCGAGAGCGCGAGCTCGAGGCACTCGCGCGGCCACGCGCCCCAGATCAGGTCGCCGCCGAAGACGACCGCGTCGGCGCCCCCGGTCTCGGCCAGCACCGCCTCGAGCGCGGGGAGGTTGCCGTGCACGTCGTACAGCGCCGCCGTCGTCACGTCCACTCCAGCGTCTCGTCGCCGACCTCGACCTCGTCGCCCTCGCGGACGCCGGCGGCGCGGAGGACCGCCTCGAGCTCGGACGGGTCGAGCGCGCGGCCCGTGACGCGGAAGCCGTGCTCCGTGCGGAAGACGCGGAACGGTCGGCGCGCCGGCTGCGGCTTGTAGACGAGGAAGTCGACGAGCTCGTCCTCGTCCGGCGGCGCGGCCGGCGCGTCCTCCGGGACGAGCTCGTAGAGCGCGCGGCGGAGGTCGTCGATCCCGGCGCCCGTCGCGGCCGACACGCGGAGGACGCGGAGGATCCGCTCGTCCTCGACGCCGAACGCCGGCGGCTCCTGCAGCAGGTCGATCTTGTTCAGCACGACGACCTGCGGTCGCAGGTCGAGCCCCGCGCCGTAGGCGGACAGCTCCGCGTCGATCGCGCGCCAGCGGTCGTCGGCGTCGCCCTCGGACGCGTCGATCACGTGCAGCAGCAGCCGCGCCCGCTCGAGATGCGCGAGGAACTCGTGACCGAGGCCGACGCCCTCGCTCGCGCCCTCGATCAGGCCCGGCACGTCGGCGACGACGAGCTGCCGGCCGTCCGACGACTCGACGGTGCCGAGCACCGGCGCGAGCGTCGTGAACGGATACTCCGCGACCTTCGGCCGCGCGTTCGAGATGCGCGTCAGGAGCGACGACTTGCCGGCGTTCGGCAGGCCGACGAGCGCCGCGTCGGCGACGAGCTTCAGGCGCAGCTCGATCTCGCCCTCCTCACCGGGCCAGCCGACCTCCGCGAAGCGCGGCGTCTGGCGCGTCGGCGCCGCGAACGTCTTGTTGCCGCGGCCGCCGAGGCCGCCCTTCGCGACGACGACGCGCGCACCGGGCTGCGCGAGGTCGGCGACGAGCCGCTCCTCCGGGTCGAGCACCTGCGTGCCGACAGGGACGTGGAGCACCGCGTCCTCGCCGCGCGCGCCGTGCGACAGGCGCCCGCCGCCGCCGCCGCCCTTCCCGGCGCGCAGCTTCTGGTTCGGCCGGAAGCCGGAGAGGTCGCGCCGCCGCGGGTCCGCGACGAGCACGACGTCGCCGCCGTCGCCGCCGTCGCCGCCGTCCGGGCCGCCCTTCGGCACGTACTTCTCGCGGCGGAAGTGGATCGACCCGTCGCCGCCGCGACCGGCGATCACGGTCAGACGGGCCTTGTCGTGGAACACGTGCGCGTCTCCCGCGCGGCAGGGCTACGCGTCGACGACCGAGACGAAGCGCTTCTCGCCGCTCGTCCGGAACGCGACGACGCCGTCGCGCATCGCGAAGATCGTGTCGTCCTTGCCGATGCCGGTGCCTGGGCCCGGGCGGAAGCGCGTGCCGCGCTGGCGGACGAGGATCATCCCGGAGGTCACGTCCTGGCCGGCGAACATCTTCACGCCGAGCATCTGCGGGTTCGAGTCGCGGCCGTTCCGCGACGAGCCGAGTCCCTTCTTGTGTGCCATTAGTGATCCTCCTTCGCGGCGATCGCGTGCTCGAGCGCGGCGATCGCGCCCTTGCGGTTCGCGTTGGCGCGCTCGTACTCGAGCGCGGCCTCGAGGTTCGGCTTGCGCCAGCCGGGGGCGTCCGCGGCGATCTGCGCGACGGTCATCTCCTCGTAGCCCTTCGGCGGATGCGCGACGCGCGCGGGCGCGGCGGCCTCGGCCTTCGGCGCGGCGGCGGCGGGCTTCGGCTTCGGCGCGGCCTCGGCCTTCGGCGCGGGTTCCGGCGCAGCCTTCGGCGCGGGTTCCGGCGCAGCGGTCTCCTTCTTCGCCGCGGCCTTCTTCGCGCCGCCGATCGACTCGATCTCGATCCGCGTCAGGCGGCTGCGATAGCCGTTGTGGAGCCGGTAGCCGGTGCGCTTCTTGTACTTGCCGATCCGGATCTTCTTGCCGAGCTCGTGGCCGACGACGCGGGCGGTGACGGTGAGCGTCGGGTCGAGGTCGGGCGCGCCGTTCCCGCCGACGAGCAGGACGCGCGGGTTGAACGTCTTGCCCTCGTCGGTCGCGAGGCGGTCGACGAGCAGCCGCTCGCCCTCCTGGACGCGGTACTGCTTGCCACCGACGGTGATGACTGCGTAGCTCACGGCGTGTAGGTCATAGGCGTGGAAAACGCGGCCGGAAGGGCCGCGAACCGGCGCAGTGTAGCGAAATCGCGGCCGCTACCGGCGCGGCGGATCGAACTCGTCGCCCCACTCCGACATCGGGACGTAGCCCCATTCGTCGCCCGGGTCGCCGTTCGGGGAAGGCTCGGGCTCCCGGTCATCCGCGGGCGCGGCCGGCTCCTCCACCGCGACCGGCTCGGGCTGCGGCTCGACGTCCGGCTCAGGCTCAGCCTCGACCTCGATCTCGGCCTCGACGTGCTCAGGCTCGATGTCGGCCTCGGCCTCGACCTCGACCTCGACGTCGGCCTCGGGCCCGGCGCCGTTCGTCGCCGCGGCGGCGGGCTTCTTCCGCTTACGGCCGCCGCGCGAGCCGCGGCGCGTCTTCTTCTTCTTCGGCGCGGCGCCGTCGGCGGCCGGCTCGGCCTCGCCGTCGGCGGGCGCCTCGGCGGGCTCCGGCGCCTCCTCGGCCTCGCGGCCGAGATCGTCGCCGGGCACGTGGATCGTGACGGCGCGCGGCTCCTCGGCGATCTCGGTCTCAGGCCCCGCCTCGGCCTCCGCCGGCGCGTCGCCGTCCGCCTCGGCGGCGCCTGCGGCCGCCGGCTTCTTCCGGTTCCGCCCGCCGCGCGAGCCGCGGCGCGTCTTCTTCTTCGCCGGTGTGGCGGCGCCCTCCGCCGTCTCCTCGCCCTCGGCCGCCGGCTCCTCCTCGACGGCCTCCGGCTCCTCGACGACCGGCTCGTCCTCGGCGACGGTCGCCTCGACGGCCCCCGCCGCGGTCTTCCGCACGGGCGGCTTCCGCGTCGGCTTCTCCGCCTCGGCCTCCGCCGTCAGCGGCTCCGGCGGCGTCTTGCCGGCGCGCCGGACGAGCGTCGCGTACGCGACGCCGTCGAGCACGCGCTCGATCCGGACCTTCGGCTTCTTCCCGACCTGCGTCGCCGCGTCCGCGACGACGACGGTGAGCCCGTCGACCTTTCCGGACGCAGCCGCCGCGTCGTGCCTGTCGACCTCGACGAGCTCGAGCTGGACCTCCGCGCCCTCGGCGACCGGCGCCGCCGGCGCGAGGTCCGCGAGCTTCCCTTCCGCGACGACGACGAAGTGGTCGAGGTGCATGTTCGGCTTCCCGTCGAGGAAGAAGCGCCGCTTCGTCAGCGCCTCGAGCTCGACGAGCCGGCGCGCGCCGGGGCCGACGAGCGCGCTCGCGATCCCGTCCGCGAGCTCGACGCGGAACGCCTGGCTGCGCGACCCCGCCGCGAGCGCCCGCAGGCGCCGCTCGACGTCGATCGCCGCCGACGCCTCGGAGTAGACGATC
>Ga0335080_10004091_pt1 | contig 14827 bp, 10 predicted proteins | sample Lox_Sample_34_FD_206720 | JGI IMG/M metagenome (GOLD analysis project Ga0335080, IMG submission 206720) | Soil microbial communities from Loxahatchee National Wildlife Refuge, Florida, United States - Lox_Sample_3.4 | ecosystem: Environmental > Terrestrial > Soil > Wetlands | place: USA... | reverse complement strand
GAGCTCGCGGCACTCGGCGTGCCCTCGGGTCAGGGCAACCTCGAGCTGGGCGCCCACGCCGGGGCGGGACTCGCCCTGCGTCTCTCTCGCGGCCTCTCGCTCGACCTGAGCTACCGGTTCACGCAGATCGGCGGGCATGCCCACCTCCAGGGAGTGGACGGCGCCCTTGGCATCCACTGGTGACCGGTCGCGTCGGGACCTCCTGAGGGCGGCGGCGTCGGCCTCCGTCGCCCTGGCCCTCGGTGCGCCCTCCGGCGCGGCCGACTACGCCTCGCCCGCCGAAGCCCTCCGCGCCATCGACGCCTTCGAGGCGGAGGTGGTGGCCCGGCTGGAGGCCCTCGGCCGGAGCGTCGCCCCGGCGCGCGCCTTCGCCTCGAGCCTGCTGCGCGATCTCGAGCGCCACCGCCGGGGGCGCGAGGCCACGAGGCGCCGACTCGGGCTCGGAATCGAGGAGCCGGCCCGCGTCTCGCCCGCCGCCCCCCTCGACCTCCGGGCTCTGCACGGCGCCCAGGAGAAGCTGGCCTATGCCCACGCCGAGGCCCTGCCCGCCTTCGCCGACCCGCGTGACGTGCGGAGCCTGGCCCGTCACATGGTCGACGCCGCCCGGCACCTGGCCGTCACCGCTCTCTGGCTCGACGCCGAGGAGGAGCGTGGCTGAGCGGGCGGACGCGCTCGGCGCGTATCGCGCGCTGCCCGTGTCGCGGCGCGAGACGCTCCTCCGCCTCGGGCGGGGCGCGGGCGTGGCGGCTCCCGTCCTGGGCCTCCTCCAGGGAAAGGCGGCGGCCTTGCCGAAGGGCGACGACACCGATCTCGCCATCCTCGACGCCTCGGTGGCCCTCGAGCATCAGGCGATCTGGGTCTACGACGAGGGCCTTCGCCGTAACCTGTTCCCGGCCGGCCTCCGCTCCTACGCCGTCGAGTTCCGGGGCGATCACCAGGGCCATCGCGACACGCAGATCGCGATCGCGGAGGAGCGGGGCGGCCAGCCGCCGCCCGCGTTCTCCAGCTACCCCGTCGGCACCCTGCGCGAAGGAGACGACATGATCCGCGAGGCCCTCCTGATCGAGGAGGCGGCCCAGAGCGCGTACCTCGCTCTCGTCAGCCGGATCCGCGCCCGGGACTACCTCCTCTCGGCCGCCTTCATCCTCGTCGACGAGGTCCGCCACATGACCGTGTGGCGGCGGGTGAGAGGATTGCGAATCTACTGAGGCGGGCTCGCGACATGCCGGAGGACGCCACCGCCGATCGGCGAACTGTCGATTCCGTCCCGCGGTCGGTCAGGCCGTCGCCTCGCACGCCGTGCGGAACGCCCGCGCCGCGGCGTCGATCTCCTCGTCGGTCGACCGGATGTGGATGCCGAAGGCGGCGCCGAGGCCGGCGTCCACGACCCCCACGCTCAGGTTGATCGAGCGGCTCAGGATGTCGTCGGTCCTCGGGTAGGCTCCCTTGCCCGACGGCCGGCCGTGCTCGGCGAGCCAGCGCGTCACGTGCTCCATGTTCGCGTAGACGTGCCAGCCGCTCCGGTCGACCGTCGTCGTCCCGAGCCGCTCCGCGACGCGGGCGGCCCGGGCCGCTTCGTCGAAGATCACCGTGCAGAGGGTGGCGCACTCGCCCCGCGGGTCGGGCAGGGTCCGGAAGCGCAGGCCCGGGATCCCCTCGATCCGGCTCTTGAAGCGGGCCTTCTTCTCTCGCAGGGTGGCCACGATCGCGTCCAGCTTGCGGAGCTGGGCGAGCGCCACCGCGCCCGTGAGCTCGTTCATCCGGAAGTTCAAGCCGAGGATGCTCCGCGCGCCGACCTCGACGCCGGTCCGGAGCGGACGGTGTCCTTGGTCGTGGATCGCGAAGGCCCGGTGGTAGAGGTCCGTGTCGTCGGTGACCACGGCGCCGCCGTCGCCCGCGGTGATTGTCTTGAAGAAGTTCAGGGAGAAGGCGCCGATCCTGCCCAGGGAGCCGAGCCGTTTCCCCCGGTACGAGCCTCCCGCCGCCTGGCAGGCGTCCTCGATCACGACGAGGCCGTGCCTCTCGGCGACGGCGAGGAGCGCCGACATGTCGCACCCGTTCCCCAGCATGTGGACGGGCATGACCGCCTTCGTCCTCGGCGTGAGGCGCCTCTCGACGTCGGCGGGGTCGAGGTTCAGGCTCTCGTCGATCTCGGCCAGCACGGGCACCGCGCCGCAGAAGATGATCGAGCTGTAGCTGGCCACGAACGTGTAGGCGGGGACGACGACCTCGTCGCCGGGAGAGATGCCCGTCGCCAGGAGGGCGGCGATCAGCGAAGCGCTGCCGGACGTGGTGGCGACGGCGTGCCTGACGCCGCACGCTGCGGCCAGCTCCTGCTCGAACGTGAAGACCTTCCGCTTGTAGGCGGGATCCTCCGGCCGGCCGTAGCGGAAGAGGTACCCGCCCTCGAGAACGTCGAGGACCTCGGCCCGCTCCTCCCGCCCGATCCACTCGCGCCCCGGTCCCGGCATGTCGCCTCCTTCCGTCGGATGTGGGGCCGGCAGGACCGCCGACCGCGAGGCCCATCCTACGCCCACCGACCGCGCTCGGACCCGTCGCGGACGGTCGACGGACGGTCGTTCAACGACTTGAAGCGTTGCGGCCGCGGCCGGGATCGCATATGAAGGCAGGGTCCGTGATGACGCCCTGGAGGAACCGATGACCCTCGCTTCTCGCCCGGTTGCGCTGCTTCTCGTCGCTTTGGCCGCCGCCGCAGCGCCCGCCTCCGCCGCCGCCGCGGACCCGCTGCCCGACGGCTTCTACCGCTACCCGTCGATCGGCGGAGGCACGATCGTCTTCGCCTCGGAAGGCGACCTCTGGAAGGTGCCGGCCACGGGCGGGGTCGCCCTGCGCCTCACCGCCCACGAGGGCGAGGAGCGCTTTCCGCGCCTCTCCCCCGACGGACGCCTCATCGCGTTCACCGCGCAGTACGAGGGCAACGACGACGTGTACGTGATGCCCGTGAGCGGAGGCGAGCCGGTGCGCCTCACCTTCCATCCCGCCTCGGACCAGGCGATCGGCTGGACCCCCGACGGCAAGGTCCTCTTCCGCAGCCGGCGCGACCACCCGCACGGCGACTACCGCGTCTACACGATCCCGCCGACGGGCGGGATCCCGCAGATGATCCCCCTCGAGCCGGCGGCGTGGGTGAGCTTCGAGCCCGGCGGGTCGAGGATCGCGCTGCAGAAGATCGGCCTCGAGTTCCACAACTGGAAGCGCTACAAGGGCGGCGAGGCCGAAGACATCTGGGTCGGGACGCTCTCGCCGCTCGCCTTCACCGAGGTCACGCGGTACGACGGGAAGGACGCCTTCCCGATGTGGGCGCAGGACGGCCGGATCTACTTCGTGACCGACCGCTGGGGCCGGCCGAACCTCGCGTCGATGCTGCCCGACGGGAGCGACGTTCGTCGCCTCACCCGCTTCGACGACTACGACGTGCGCTGGCCCTCGATGGGTGACGGGAAGATCGTCTACCAGCACAAGATGGACCTCTGGGTCTACGACCTCGCGACGGGGAGGAACGAGCTCGTTCCCGTCCAGCTGCCGAGCGACCGCCTCCAGGTGCGGGAGCGGTTCGTGGAGCCACTGCCGACCCTGCGGTCGTGGTCGCTCTCGAAGGACGGCGAGAGGATCGCGCTCGAAGCGAGGGGCGACGCCTTCGTGGCCCGCACGCGCAAGAAGGGCCTCATCCGCCGCATCACCGAGAGCAGCCTGGCCCGCACCCGCACCCCCGCCTTCTCCCCCGACGGGAAGACGATCGCGGCCTGGACCGAGAGGGACGGCGAGGAGCAGCTCGTGCTGCACGCCGCGGACAACGGGGCCCCGCCGAGGGTCCTCGGCTCCGTGCCTCCGGGCTGGCACTTCGCGCCCGCCTGGTCGCCGGACGGCAAGTCGATCGCGTGGGGCGACGAGAAGCACAAGCTGTACGTCTCGGACGCGGCCACGGGCGCGATCACCCTCGTCGACGGCAGCGACTGGGAGATCTCCCACTACTTCTGGTCGCCGGACAGCCGATACCTGGCGTACGCGATGGACCTCCCGAGCCTCGTCGGCCAGGTCAAGGTCTGGGACGCGCAGACGAAGAAGGCCTACGCGGTGACCGACCCCGCGTACAACTCCTTCGCCCCGGCCTGGGACCCCAAGGGCAGGTTCCTCTTCTTCCTCTCCGACCGCTTCATCAACCCCTACCTGGACCGGTCCGAGGCCCGCTTCATCGTGGACGAGGCCACGATCCCTTTCGTGCTCGCGCTCCAGGCGGACGCCGCCCTGCCGTTCGCCCCCCGAGGGGACGTCGACCCCCAGAAGCCCGAGGAGAAGAAGGAGGAGAAGGCCGACGAGGCGAAGGCTAAGGGCGCGAAGGCCGGGGAGGCCAAAGGGGCCAGGTCCGAGGAGAAGGTCGAGCCCATCCGGATCGACTTCGACGGGCTCGCCGACCGCGTCGTCCAAGTTCCGGTCGCCCCCGGGAACTACACGGCGCTCCGCGCGGTCGGGGGCAAGCTCCACTGGCTCCGCTTCGCGAACCGCGGGATGATGCCGCCCGGCGACGACGCCGACGACGAGCCCGGCCGCGACCTCGTGACCTACGACATCGAGAAGGAGAAGCTCTCGACGGTCACCTCCGGCGTGCGGGACTACGCCGTGTCGACGGACGGGAAGGTCCTCGTCTACCGGACGAAGGACGGCTTCGTCCGCCTCGAGGGGGGAGCGACCGAGGCGCCGAAGGACGAGGCGGCGAAGGATGCGAAGGTCGACCTCTCGGGCTGGACCGTCCGGATCGACCCGCGCGGAGAGTGGAAGCAGATGCTCCACGAGGCGTGGCGACTGCAGCGGGACTTCTTCTACGACCCGAAGATGCACGGCGTCGACTGGGACGGCGTCTGGCGGCAGTACGGCCCGCTCGCCGACCGCATCTCCTCCCGCGACGACCTCGCCGACATGCTGGGCGAGATGTTCGGGGAGCTGAACGTCGGTCACGCCTACCACGGGGGAGGCGACCTGCGGCGGGGCAAGATGGTCGGCACCGGCCTGCTCGCCGCCGACCTCGACTACGACCCCGCGAGCGGCTTCTGGCGGATTCGGAAGATCTACCGCGGCGACTACCCCGACCCCAAGGTGAGCTCGCCCCTCGCCCGGCCCGACCTGCGGGTGAAGCCGGGCCAGTGGCTGGTCGCGATCGACGGACGGCCGCTCGTCAAGGGCGAGGACTACCTCCGGCGCCTCGCCAACCGCGCCGGCCAGGAGGTCGAGCTCTCGATCGCCGACGCTCCGAAGGTCGAGGGCGCGAGGCGCGTCGTGGTGAAGGCGGTCGACAACGACACGCCGATTCGCTACGCGACGTGGATCCGCGAGACCCGCGAGTACGTGGACCGGAAGACGAACGGCCAGATCGGCTACATCCACCTCTACGACATGGACGGCCGTGGCCTCCAGCAGTTCGCCCGCGACTTCCCGCCCCAGTGGTCGAAGCGCGGCCTCATCATGGACGACCGCTGGAACCACGGCGGCTTCGTGGCCCCGATGATCCTCGCCCACCTCGACCGCAAGATCCTGGCCGTGGGCGGGACGCGACAGGGCGGTCCCGTGGACACGACCCCGTCGCACGCCTTCCACGGCTACATGGTCACCCTCATCAACCGCCAGGGGGGCAGCGACTGCGAGACCTTCGCCCAGGGCTTCAAGGACTTCAAGATGGGGCCGGTGGTCGGAACGCGCACCTGGGGCGGCTGGGTGGGCATCCGCGGGGACAAGCCCCTGCGCGACGGCGGCATGATCACCCAGCCGGAGTTCGGGGGCTGGGACCCGAAGGGGAGGGCGTGGATCATCGAGGGACACGGCGTGGACCCGGACGTGACCCTCGACCTCGGGCCGGACGGCTTCCTGGGCGGCCAGGACGTGCAGGTCGACTACGCGATCGACGCGATCCTGAAGGAGATCGCCAAGGACCCGCGCGACCTGCCGCCCCCGCCGCCCATCCCGCCGCGGCCGCTCCGCCCGGTGCCCTGAGGGGACCGCCGGCCGGAGGCGGCTCGCGCGGGAGGAGGCCCTCTTCGCGGGGACCTCCTCCGGAGCGAACGTCGTGGCGGCGCTACGGGTGGGCGAGCGGCTGGGGCCGCAAGCCACGGTCGTCACGCTGAGGTGGATTCCGGCCTGAAGTGCCTGAACACGGACCTGCACGGCGGAAGACGACGACGTCAGGACCTCGGCCGCTCGAGCCGCCGGCTCGTGACGCTGCGCCTTGCGGGCGCCACCGGCGGCGGGGGATGATACGCGACGGCTCGCCCATCGACAGGAGTGACACGCATGATCCTCGGACTTCTCGTTCTGTCTGCGGCCGCTTCATCCCCGCAGCCTCCGGCCCTGCGCCTTCCGGCGGACGTCGCGCCGACCCGCTACTCGCTGGCGCTCACCCTGGACCCGGCCCAGGACGACTTCAGCGGCGTCGTGACGATCTCGCTCCTCGTGCGGCGGCCGACCGCCATCGTGTGGCTGAACGCGCACCACCTGAAGGTGGCCTCGGCGACCCTCGAGCAGGGCGGCCTCCGGCGGTCGGCCGCGGTCGTCGAGGGAGGCGAGCACTTCGTCGGCCTCGCCGTCGACGAGCCCCTCGCCCTCGGCGAGGCGCGGCTCGTCGTGGCCTACACCGGCGAGGTGAACCAGAAGGCGGGGGCGGGGATCTTCCTCAGCCGGCGCGGCGAGGACCGGTTCCTCTTCACGCAGTTCGAGCCCATCGACGCGCGGGCCGCATTCCCTTGCTTCGACGAGCCGGGCTACAAGGTGCCGTGGCGGCTCACGCTGCGCGTCCCCGCCGCGCTGACCGCCGTGTCGAACACCCGCGTCCAGAACGAGTCCGTCGAGCGCGGCATGAAGCGCTTCGTCTTCCACGAGACGCCCCCTCTCCCGAGCTACCTCGTCGCCTTCGCCGTGGGGCCGCTCGAGTTCGTGGACGGCGGCACGGCCTGCCGCCGGAAGGTGCCCGTGCGCATCGTCGTCCCCCGGGGCGACGCTCCCCGCGCGCGCCACGCGGCCCAGGTCACGGCCGAGATCCTGACCCGCCTCGAGGCGTACTTCGACATCCCGTACCCCTACGACAAGGCCGACCAGGTCGCCATCCCGCTGTCGTTCGGCGGGGCCATGGAGAACGCCGGCCTCGTCACCTACGACTCCGAGATCATCCTCGCGCCCCCTCAGGGGGAGGACCCGCCGCAGCGGCAGCGCGGCTACGCCTCCGTGGCCGCCCACGAGCTCGCCCACCAGTGGTTCGGGGACCTCGTCACCATGGCCTGGTGGAACGACACCTGGCTGAACGAGTCGTTCGCCACGTTCATGGAGCAGAAGCTCGTCGCGGACTGGAAGCCGGAATGGGGCACCCGCGTCGACGACCAGGGCGGCCGGACTTTCGCCCTCTGGTTCGATCGCCTGGCCAGCGTCCGCCGCATCGACCAGCCCGTGGAGTCGACGACCGACATCGCGAACGCGTTCGACGGGATCACGTACCAGAAGGGGGCGGCGGTCCTCACGATGTTCGAGCGTTTCGTGGGAGAGGAGGCGTTCCGCCTGGCGGTGCGCGCGCACCTCACCGCCCACGCGCTCGGGAACGCCTCGTCGCAGGACTTCATCGACGCCCTCGACGCGGCGGGAGGGGCCTCGGTCTCGGCCAGCTTCCGCAGCTTCCTGCAGCAGCCCGGCGCTCCCCTCGTCCGCATGAGCCTGGCCTGCGAGGGCCAGGCCGCCCGCGTGGGCATGACGCAGGAGCGCTTCCAGCCGGTGGGGAGCGGCGCTTCGGGGGAGGAGACCTGGACGGTGCCCGTGTGCGTGGCCTGGGAGGACGGGGGAGCGCGCCAGACGCAGTGCACGACGCTCGCTTCGAAGTCGGGCAGCCTCGTCCTCCGTGGCAAAGGCTGCCCGGCCTGGTTCCTCGGCAACGCCGGCGAGTGGGGCTACTACTACTCCGCCTACGACAGCCCCGCCCTCGAGGCGCTCGTCGCCAACCGGCCGAAGCTGTCGCTCGCCGAGCAGGCGGGCCTCTTCGGCGAGCTCGACAACCTCGCCCGCGCCGGGCGGCTGCCCCTCTCGGACGGCCTGAAGCTCGCGGCCCGGCTCGCGGACGACCCGAGCCGGTTCGTGGCCCAGGCGGCCGTACAGCTCGCCTCCGTCCGGATCGACTTCCTGCCCGCTTCGCTCCGCCCGCGGTACCGGCAGTACGTCCGGGACGCCTTCGGCCCCCACGCCCGCCGCCTGGGCTGGGTGCCGAAGGCGGGCGAGGGCGACGACGACCGGCTGCTCCGCCCGGATCTCGTGCGCTTCGCGGCCCACGAGGGTGAGGAGCCGGAGCTCGTCGCCGGCGCGACGGGCCTCGCGCGCCGGTGGCTGGACACCCGGGAGACGCTCCCCGCCGACACCTTCGGCGCCATCTTCGAGACGGCGGCGCGGCACGGGGACGCCTCCCTCCACGCTCGGATCCTCGCCGCCGCGAAGGCCGAGAAGGAGGAGTTCTTCCAACAGCGACTGGTCCGGGCGCTGGGTGCCTTCCGGCAGCGGGACCTCGTGATGCAGAACCTGTCGCTGCTGATGGACGGCGCGTTCGACATGCGCATCGCCACCCCGCTCCTCTTCGGACCCCTCGACGACCCGGACACCGCACGGCTGCCCCTGGAGACGGTGAAGGCGCGCTACGACGCGCTCGTGGCGCGCCTGCCCAGCGCGGCGGGGATCGACTACGCGGCCTTCCTTCCCGAGACGGCGGGTACGGGCTGCAGCTCCGCCGACGCGACGGAGGCGCAGGAGTTCTTCGGCCCGCGGCTCGCCAACGTCAACGGCGGCCCGCGCTCGCTCGACCAAGTGGTCGAGCGCATCAAGCTCTGCGCCGCCCGCAAGGACGCTCAGCAGAACGACCTCGTGCGCTTCTTCGAGGCCTCGCCCGGAACCTGAGGCGTTCGCCGGGAGACGGCCGGCGCTGCGGGTGGAGCTGGGCCACCGCGACCACTCGAATGGGGGGGCGCCGTCGCGCCGTCGCGAGACGGCGTATGATGCCGGCGACCCGCGCCTGCCCGACATGGACGGAGTGGACGCTCTCCTCGCCATCCGGCGCCTGGCCCCGGCCGCCCGCGTCGTCTTCTTCACGAGCTTCGGGGGACGCGAGGACGTCTACCGCTCGGTCCGCGCCGGCGCGAGCGGCTACCTCCTGAAGGACGCCCAGCGGGAGGAGCTCATGAATTGCATCCGGACGGTTCACGCCGGCGGGTCCTGGATCTCGCCTGTGGCCGCAGCGAGACTGACTGCGCGCCTCGGCGAGCCCGACCTCACGCCCCGCGAGCGGGACGTGCTGCACATCGCCCTCGGAACGACCAAGGCCCACGTCAACCGCATCCTCGGCAAGCTGAACGTGGGGAGCCGGTCGGAGGCGGTGGCCACCGCCTTGAGACGCAGCATCGTCGCGCTCGACCCGAGGTGACGGGGGTGCTGCTCTCTCTAGAGAGGCCCGGGTCGCCCGGGACCTGGCGCGGGGCCTCATCGACCTCGTCTTCCGGGTTCAACTGAGGTCGCATGCAGAGATCGGCCTTTCGGCCAGTGGCGAGAGAGCCGCCCGCCCGATTGAGAACGCCGGGCGAGGGGATCACGCTCTTTGCCAAAGCCATTGTCCAAGCGGTCTATCAGCGTCGGCTCGACGCCCCACTTGGCCTGGCCCGCGGGGGAGGAGGGCAGGGTCGTGGCCATGGTGGAGCGGTGCCTCCGAAACGCCGCCGGGACGTGGAGGGCGACGGTCCGGCGCTCGGGGGCTCTCGCGCACTGCTGGATCTTGGAGATCGCCCGCGCCGAGGACGGCGCCAGCGGCCAGATCCTGGTCGAGCTGGGCGCCGCCGACCCCGCCGGGCGGCTACGCCAGGCCCTGGCCGCGATGGGAGCCCTCCCGACCGGCTGAGGCTATAATGGCCGTTAGACAGACTGCGGGTCATTCTGAAGCGGATTCCTAAGGCGACGGCTGCGTCTGGCTCCGACGAGTCCGAGCCTTCAGGGCGCGAGACGAAATCGGACGGGAGGCGCACGGGCAGGCCCAACGGCGGGCGCGCCGCACGCCTGGCAGCCAGGGAAGCCGCGTCGTTCGGTATCGTGGTCGCCTCGAACCGCGACCTTCCTCCTGAGCGAGGTGCTGTCCGGCCCGTGTTGCCTTGCCCCAGATGCCGGATCCGGGGATTGCTGGAAGTCAATGGCCGCACGGCGGCCTGAGTCGGCCAGGGAGGCATGAACAGGCGGGCGACTCCGGGGGCGGCCCGCTCGGTCAAGCCGGGAGAAGGGATGCCGCCCGCCCTCACCCGGAAGCTCCGGGCCGTGACCCGGCGCCTCGAAGCCCGACGGCGGGAGCTGCCTCGCGCCGCCCGGCGCGATCCCTCCCCGCTCACGGAGGATCTGTCGGTCGCTCTTGAGGACTTGCACGCCTGCGCGAAGGAACTCGAGCGGCAGAGCGAGGAGCTGGACGCCGCCCGCGCCGATGTCGAGACGGCGCGACAGGGCTACCTGGAGCTCTTCGATCTCGCTCCCGACGCCTACCTCGTCACCGACCGTTCAGGCGTCGTGCAGGAGGCGAACGCCGCGGCCGGTGCTCTTCTGGGCCTGGATCCCCGCAATCTCGTCGGGGAGTCCCTGGTGACCTTCCTCGGCGAGGGCCAGAGCGCGGATTTCGACACGACACTCGCCAAGCTCGCCGGCTCGGGGGCCCGGACGGTCCGGGACCGGGAGCTCCGCGTCCAGCCCCGGCGGGGCAGCGAGGTGCCGGTGGCCGCCACCGTCTCGGCCGTGCGCGACGGCGGAGACCGTCTCGCCGGCCTCCGCTTCCTGCTCCGCGACGTCAGAGACCGCAAGCGCGCGGAGGAGGCGCATGACCGCTTGGAGCGGCGGGTGCAGGAGAGGCCGCGCGAGCTCGAGAAGGTGAACACGGGCCTCGAGCGGGAGGTCGACCAGCGCCGGCGCGCGGAGGGAGCCCTGCGCGCGAGCGAGGAGAGGTTCAGGCGGCTTCTGGAATCCGCCCCCGACGCGATGGTGCTCGTGAACCGCAAGGGCCGGATTGCCCTTGTGAACGCCCAGGCGGAGAGGCTCTTCGGCTACGAGAGGGGAGAGATGCTCGGCCAGCGCGTCGACTTGCTGGTGCCGGAGCACCTCCGCGGCCGCCACGAGGTGCAGCGGACGAGCTACTTCAAGGACCCCCAGGTCCGACCCCTGGGCGTGTCGCGCGAGGTCTACGCCTGCCGCAAGGACGGCGGGGAGTTCCCGGTCGAGATCACGCTGAGCCCGCTGGAGACCGACGAGGGCGTCCTGGTCCTGAGCGCGATCCGGGACATCGGCGACCGCAAGCGGACCGAGGAGAAGATCAAGAGCCTCGCCTACCACGACGCGCTCACCGGCCTTCCGAACCGGCTCCTCTTCGGGGACCGGCTCGCCCTCGCCGTCGCCCAGGCCCACCGGTACCGGCAGAAGCTGGCCGTGCTGTTCCTGGACCTGGACCGCTTCAAGCTCGTCAACGACTCTCTCGGCCACTGGCTCGGGGACCAGCTCCTGCGGGCGGTGGCCGAGCGCATCAAGGGCTGCGTGCGCGAAGGCGACACGATCGCCCGGCTGGGCGGGGACGAGTTCACCCTCCTCCTGCCGGTGGTGTCCGACGCCCGCGACGGCTTGAGCGCCGCCGACAAGATCCTCGCCGCCCTGCGGCCCCCGTTCGACCTGGAGGGCCACAGGCTCTCGACCGCAGCGAGCATCGGCGTGTGCCTCTACCCGGAGGGCGGGCTCGACGCCGAGGGGCTGCTCAAGAACGCCGACGTCGCCATGTACCGGGCCAAGGAGGGGGGCCGGGACTGCGTCCGCCTCTACGAGTCCGGAATGGACGTCCAGGTGCAGGAGCGGCTGAACCTGGAGAGCGGCCTCCGCCGCGCGCTCGCGCAGGAAGACCTCGTCCTCCACTACCAGCCGATGCTCGACGCCGCCACGGGCTCCATCCGCGGGGTGGAGGCTCTCCTCCGGTGGCGACACCCGAGCGGGGGCACGCTCCCGCCCCGCGACTTCATCCCGGTGGCCGAGGCCACGGGCTTCATCGTGCCGATCGGCCTCTGGGCGCTCCGGGCCGCCTGTGCCCAGGTGTCGGAGTGGCACGCCCGTGGCCACCCGGACTTGACCCTGGCCGTCAACATCTCCCCCCGCCAGTTCCAGCAGCCGGACCTGGCAAGCCAGCTCTCCCGGATCCTCGACGAGACCCGGCTCCCCGGCCGCTTCCTGGAGCTCGAGATCACCGAGAGCTGCGCAATGGACGTGGCCGAGCTCGCCCTGCAGGCGCTCCGCGACCTGAAGGCGCTGGGCGTCGCGATCTCCCTCGACGACTTCGGGACCGGCTACTCGTCGCTCAGCTACCTGAGGCACCTTCCCGTCAACGCCATCAAGATCGACAAGTCCTTCGTGCGGGACGTGGGGCTCGACCCGAACGGCGCCGCGATCGTCGTGGCCATCATCGCGATGGCCCGCTCGCTGAACCTGCGGGTCGTGGCGGAGGGGGTGGAGACGAAGGAGCAGCTCGCGTTCCTGGCCGCGCACGGCTGCGACCTCGTGCAGGGCTTCCTGTTCAGCGCGCCGGTTCCCTCGGCGGCCTGCCGGGAGCTGCTGGAGAGGGGACGACTCGTGCCGGGGGCTCCCGGCCGGGAAGAGTGATCGAAGGGAGGAGGGTCCATGGGTAGGAACGAGTTCTCGAGGCGGGCCTTCATGGCGAGGGGCGCCGGAGCGGCGGGAGCGATCGCGGCCGCGAAGACGCTCCTGGCCGACGGCCGGGCGGACGCTTCGCCTCGCTCCGCGGCGGCCGCCGGCGACCGCGTCCGCTTCGGCATCGTCGGCGTGGGCATGCAGGGCTCGGCCCTGCTCGCGAGCGCGGTCCAGCTGCCGGGCGTCGAGTGCGTGGCGGCGTGCGACCTCTACGACGGCCGGCACACCCTGGCCCGGGAGATCGCCGGGCCGGCCGTGCGCACGACACGGCGCTACCAGGAGCTCCTCGACGACAAGGGGATCGACTGCCTGATCGCGGCCGTGCCCGACCACTGGCACAGGCGCCTCGTCGTGGAGGCGGTCCGGGCGGGGAAGGACGTCTACGTCGAGAAGCCGATGTCGCACTCGGCCGCCGACGGCCTGGCGATGGTCGCCGCGGCGAAGGAGACGGGGCGCATCGTCCAGGTGGGCTCGCAGCGGGTGAGCTCGGTCATCTGCACGAAGGCGAAGGAGCTGATCGCGAAGGGCGTGATCGGCGACCTGACCCTCGTCGAGGGCTCGCTCGGGCGAAACGACCCGACCGGGGCCTGGCAGTACCCGCCGCCCCCCGACCTCTCGCCGCAGACGCTCGACTGGGACACCTGGCAGAACGACGTCCCCAAGCGGCCTTTCGACGCGAAGATCTTCGCCCGGTGGCGGTGCTGGAAGGAGTACGGGACCGGCGTGGCCGGAGACCTCCTCGTCCACCTCGTGAGCGGCATGCTGTACATGCTGGGCTGGAACGACCCGCCGCGGAAGGCCATGGCCCTCGGTGGGATCCTGCGCTTCCCCGACGGGCGCAACATGCCGGACGTGCACGCGACGCTCTTCGACTACGGCAAGGCCCCGGTCTACCTCCGGCTGAACCTCGGCTGCGAGACGCCGGAGACGTACCGCTTCCAGGGCTCGAAGGGGATCCTCGAGGTGACCGAGCGGGGGATCAGCTACTCGCCCCAGACCGGAGAGGACTCGGCCCCGAGCTACTACGCGTACGGCTTCCCGAAGGATCTGCGGGAGGCCTACTTCAAGAAGTGGCACGAGGAGCACGACCCGGCCCCCGGAAAGGAGCCCGCCCTCGAGGGCTTCAGTTACCGCGGCGCCTCGTGGGACGACCTCGGGCCGCACCTCTTCACGTTCTTCGACGCGGTGCGCACGCGGAAGCCCGTGACCGAGGACGCGGTCTTCGGCCACCACGCGGCGCTCGCCTGCCACATGGCCAACGAGTCCTACTTCCGCTCGGCGGCGGTGACCTGGGACGCAGCTTCGGGAAGGATCAGCGGCTAGGGAGCGTCGCCTACTCGAAGAGCGACCGCTGCCGGTCGCCGGACGCGCCGCGCTTGTCGGCGACGGCGATGGCCCACTCCACGGGGTAGACCCGGAGCGGGCGGCCGTCGGCACTCACCTCCCGCTCCGCCTCGAAACCGCGCGCCTCTTTCGAGAGCCGCGCGAGCTTCGCGGCGAGCGCCGCCTTCCCCGTGCTCCCCGCGTACCCGACGAGCGAGAGATCCGCGCCGACGACGCGGTGGCAGGGCACGATGGGGTAGAGCGGGTTCCTCGCCATGGCCTGGCCCACGTCCCGCGCCTCGGCGCCGCACGCCTTCGCGATGTTCCCGTAGGACGTGACGTACCCGATGGGGATGGCGGCGGCGGCCCTCAGGATCCCGGCGAGCGGCTCGCCGACGCAGTCCGGAGCGAGCGAGAAGGCCTTGCCCTCCTCGCGGCCCCCTTCGAGCTCGACGAGGAGGGCGATCGTCTGCTCGACGAAGCCCGATGTCTCTCCCTCGGCCACGCGCGGCGCGACGCCGGACGGGACGCTCCGCCTGAGACTCGCGAGTGCCCCGTCCCGCGTCGGGCTCACGGCCGTGGCCACGAGCCCCTCGCCGACACGGGCGAGGCCGTACCACTTGCCGTCCACCTGCCTCGCGTGGAGAGCGACGGTCCGGGTCACGTCCCGTCAGCTCTTCGTCTTCTTCTTGAACGCCTCGTCGACCTGCTTCTTGATGTCCCCGAAGTTCTCCTCGAGGTGCTCGTCCTCCGCCTTGGTGAGGACCCG
>Ga0335080_10004090_pt1 | contig 14828 bp, 14 predicted proteins | sample Lox_Sample_34_FD_206720 | JGI IMG/M metagenome (GOLD analysis project Ga0335080, IMG submission 206720) | Soil microbial communities from Loxahatchee National Wildlife Refuge, Florida, United States - Lox_Sample_3.4 | ecosystem: Environmental > Terrestrial > Soil > Wetlands | place: USA... | reverse complement strand
AGCCAGGACGTCATCGCAGCGAGCGTCGTCGGGCAGACCTCGGGACAATAGGTGAAGCCAAAGAACATCAGCGTTGGCTTGCCACGAAGATCCCGGTCGGTCACTCGCCGCCCGAACTGGTCGGTCAAGACAAAGGGGCCGCCCAGCGAGACCGCAGGTTTGCCGTTCACGACCAGCGGCTGGCCATAGCGGCTCCACAGCGCCGTACCGGCGACGATAGCCACGAGGCTGATCATCGCCGCCAACACGATGACGCGGACGCGCGCGATCAATGGTTCATCCCGGGCATGCCCTGCATGCCGCCCATGCTGGACATTGGCGGCGCCGAAGCCGGCGCTGTCGCCTCGATATCGAAGTCCACCTTGATCTGGCCGGCCTTTTCGAACTTCAGCGTCACCGGGATATGGTCGCCGACTCTGAAGGCCCGCTTGGGCCCGATGATCATGAGGTGATAGCCGCCGGGCTCGAGCTTGACCGTCTGCCCAGGCGCAATCACGAGTCCGCCGACGACGGGCCGCATGCGCATGATCCCGCCGGCCATCGACATTTCATGGACTTCGATCGTGGTCGCCGCGGGTGAGGCCCCGCCGAGGAGGCGATCGGGCGTTTTTCCAGTGTTGGTGATGCTCAGATAGCCCGCCGCCGTCGGCGCGCCGGGCGGGTTGGGTCGGCTCCAGGGGTGGCCGATTTTCAAGGCGCCGACCTGATAGTCATGAGCCGAAGCGGCGAGCGGAGCGGCGGCCATCAGAGCGAAGGCCGCCAGGGCCCGACTGAAAGATTTGAACATGGTTTCATGCCTTTGCTGGGTATGGGATTTCAGGGGGATCAGGCCGCCTTGGCGGCGGCCAGCGCTTCGGCCTTTTTCACATAGTCGGCCATCATCTTGACCATGGGCGCCCTGGCCTCGGGCGGAGCCGTTTCGAGCGAGCCGGCGTTGAACGGCGGGTGCGGATCGTACTCGCTCATCAGCTGACAGCATTCGGCGTAGGTCCGGTCGCGGAGCTCCGCGACCATGGTGAGCCCAAAATCGAGCCCTGCCGTCACGCCGGCCCCGGTGACGCGATTACGGTCGCGCACCACCCGGGCCTCGGTCGGGATCGCGCCGTACGCGGCCAGGACATGGCGCACCGACCAGTGCGACGTGGCCTTGTAACCCTTGAGCAGTCCGGCCGCCCCGAGGATGAGCGAGCCGGAGCAGACGCTGGTGACATATTTCGCCCGCGCCCCGCGATCGGCCATGAAGGCGAGGATGGCCGGATCGGCGACCGCCGCCAGCGTGCCGTCGGGGCCGCCCGGCGTGAACAGCACGGTGAGGTCGCGCGGGCAGGTTTCGAAGGTCGCGGTCGGAACGATGGTCACGCCCGCATCGCTGGTCACCGGGTCGAGCGTCTTGGCCACGAGGTGGATCCGGGCGCCCATCATCGCCCCGAACATCGCGTGTGGACCGATCAGGTCCATGATCGTCATGCCCGGATACATCAGCATGGCGATCTCCTCGTTTCCCATCCAGTGAACCGTGGGGTCGTAGCCGGTCAGGTCCATGCCCTGGACCATGTCGGGCGTCTGGGCGGGGGGCGGCGCCTGCGCGGCGGCGGCGCCGGCCGCGAGTGGGGCCAGAAGCGCCAGCATCGCGGCCCTGCGGTCGATATCGGTCATGGTTGCCTCCTCTAGAAGCGGGCTTTCAGGGTGACGTAGGCGGAGCGGGGCTGGGTCGGCATCACGACCGGGAAGCCGAGGTACTCGTAGGGGTCATAGGCCCTGCTGCCGTTCAGGTTCACCGCCGAGACCGCGACCGTGTAGCGGCCGAAATCGTAGGACGCTTGCGCATCCACCAGCACGTTGCCGGGCACGACGACCGTGTTGGGCAAGGTGTCCTGGCGAGAACTGACAGCGGTGACCCCCATCCCGAACGAAAGCCCCTTGGCGGGACCGTTCAGCACCCGGTAGCGCCCAGCGATGCGCCCGCTGTTTCTCGGCACGCGCGCAAGCACCTCGCCAATCGGGATAGCGTTGTCCTTCGTCACCTGGGCGTCGGTGTAGGCGTAGTTCGCCAGCAGCGAGAAAGCTGGCGTCGGCTCCCAGATGAAGTCGGCCTCGATCCCGCGAGCACGCTGCTGGCCGGTCTGGACCGAAAGGAAGGGGTTGTTCGGGTCGGGGGTGGAGACGTTGTCGTGCGTCTGCTGGAACACGGCGATCGTGCCGGAAAGGCCGGCGCTCTTGAGGGCCACCTTAAGGCCGGCTTCGATGTTCTCGGACGTTTCGGGCTTCGGAGCCGTGAGCCCGACAAACTCGAACGCCGCCCGGAACGCTGTTGCGTAGCCTGCGTAGACGGCGAGACCCGGGACGATGTCGACCGTCGCGCCGATCCGAGGCGACAAATGGTTGTAGGTGTCCTTGGTGGCCACCAGCCCGGTTTCGACGAACGCCAGCTGGGTGTAGCGGAGCGCCGCCGTCAGATGGAGCCGGCCGTAGGTCGCCTGGTCCTGAGCGTAGGCCGATATGGTCTGGTAGCTGTCGATCTGAGCCAGGTCGAATGGATACTGGATGCCCAGCGGATACGGCGCCCCGAAGGCGAGGTTGTAGGTGGGATGCGCCAGGTCGATCGTCCCGACCGTGTTCGCCACGAAGGCCATGATCGAGCTGAAGTCGGTGTGGTCGTAGTCGACGCCAAACAAGAACTCGTGCTGGCCGCCGAGGACATTGGCCTTCGCCAGAAGGTTGGCGTCGACCGTGCCTTCCTTGGTCGTGGTGCCCATGTTTAGCGGCACGATGGGGTAGACCGTGGGCGTGGCGGGATCGGGCGGGTACAGCGCCGGATAGATGAACGAGCCATATTCGGCGATGCTGTCATTGTAGTAGCGCCCGCTGAGGGTCAGCCGCAGACTGTCGTTGAAGTCGTGGCGCAGAATGACCGTGCCCATCTGGCTGTCGTTCGCGGTGTGTGGCTGGCCGATCGGCGCGCCGGGGAAGGCGTTTCGATCGAGCTGGCCGGCGAGCGCCTGGCTGGCGGGCAGACCTGAATATTCGAGCTCATCCTGATGGTTGAAGCGCCCCTGCACGAAGAGATCGGTGTTGGGGCCAAGCTGAAACGACAGGCTGGGCTGGATGGACCAATGGGAGCCCTTGACCTCGTCGATCCAGCTTCCGTTGCTCTGGTACTCGGCCGCGATCCGGGCGGCGACGCCCGGCGCCAGGGGCACATTCAAGTCACCGTAGGGGTTCCAGGTCGAAAAGCTCCCCCCGCGAACCGCGACGAAGCCGCCGAACTTGGCGTCCGGCCGCTCTGACTCGAGGTTGATCAGACCGCCGAGCGGTGTCCCAAGGCCGCCGCCATAGAGCGTCGCGGTCGGGCCCTTGAGGACTTCGATCCGATCGACGCCCACCAGGCTTGTCGGATCGGCCGCCTGCTGGTTGCCGCCGAAGAGCGGCAGGCCGTCGACATAGACCTCGGCCGGAAAGCCGCGCACCAGCGGGCCGATAAACAGATCTTCCTGCGTCTGGGTCGGGATCACCCCCGACACGTTCGCGAGCGCATCCGTCAAGGTTCGCGCGTCCTGCTCGGTGATGAGGGTGCGGTTGATGACCTGGACCGATTGCGGGACCTGGATCAGCGGGGTGTCGGTACGGGTGGCGGACGCCGCCACAGGCGTGCTGTAGGTGGTGTGGCGTGCCGTCACCACGACCTCCTGGACCGCCCAGCTTGGCGTGACCGGCTGGCTGTCCTGAGCGTGGCTCTGGCCCGGCGCCATCAGTCCAGCGGCGAGCGCGAGCGCGCTGGCGCCCGCAAGATAGTTTGAAGACATGGTTCGAATTCCCCCTGAGGCGAACGGTTCGGCGCCTCGAAGACATGCGTTCGCGCGGGCGAGCACCCGCGCGGCGGATCAGGTCAGTTCGGGGAAGTTAGGTGGGGCGTGAGATTGTGGCGGCGGAGCCGCGAGCCCCCGGCCGGGCGCCTGGTCAGCGCTCTTGACCCCCACGATCTGGTCCATGGCGATGGGAAGGGGCTCGGCGATGCTCGCCACGACTGGTGGCGTCGGCGGTGTTGCTGAACCGGCAAACGCGCAAGGGGCGTCCGACGACTTGTGGGAGGGCGCCTTCTGATCGCTGTGATCGCCGAGGATCAGCGGGCCATGGCCCGTGCAGATCACCAGCGGGAACGCGCCGGCATTGCCGGCGACCATGAAGCCCGGCGGCACGAGCACCTTCACGGCGAGCGCGAAGATGACCAGCGTCAATGAGACGCTGCGCGAGAATCCCGCTCTGCCGCCAGTCAGGCCCATGGATCGGGTCCTACGACAGACATTGCGCCAAGTCGCGCGCACCTGTGGTCGCTGCCCGCCCAAACGCGGTCAGGCCCGTCGCCGGCTCGGCGCAGCCTGGGGCAGGCGGCGATCACGCCTGAATGCTCTTGGCCGCCGCGTGCACCTGGTCGCGGAACGGCGACAGCATCCCTTCCATCATCGCCCTCACCTGCGGCGGCGCGGTGTGGATCGAACCCGAATTGAACGGCGGGTGCGGGTCGTACTCGCAAAGCAGCTGCAGGCTTTGGGCATAGTCCGCGTCACGCAGTTGAGCGACCATCGTCAGTCCGAAGTCCAAGCCGGCGGTCACCCCTGCGCCGGTGATCCGATTGCGATCGATCACTACCCGCTCGTCGGTCGGGATGGCGCCGAAGTCGGTCAGGGCGTCCCGCGCCGCCCAGTGCGAGGTCGCCTTGTAACCCTTGAGCAGGCCGGCCGCGCCAAGGATCAGTGAGCCCGTGCAGACGGAGGTCACGTATTTAGCCCTGGAGCCGCGATCGGCCATGAACGCCCGCGTCTCCGCGTCCTGGAGGGCGTCGAGCGTGCCCTGCGTGCCGCCGGGCGCGAACAGCACGGTCAGGTCCCTCGGGGTCTCGGAGAAGGTCGCCGTCGGCGTGATCGTGACCCCCGTGTCGCTCACAACGGGTTCACGGGTCTTGGCCACCAGGTGGACCTTTGCGCCCATGAGCGAGGCGAACATGTACTGCGGCCCGATCAGGTCCAAGGCGGTCATCTTCGGGTAAACAAGCATCGCCACCTCGTCGTGGCCCGTCCAAGAGGCCGGCGCCATGCTCATGTCGTGGCTCGGCGCCGGTGCCGTTGGAGACGAGGCTGCGTCCTTTGCGGCGGCGCCCGCGGCCGCGGCGAGAGGTCCGATAAGGGCGAGCATCGCCACGGATCGACGGTCGAAGTCAGTCAAGTCGGCTCTCCTTGGATATGGGTTTTGGTATGACGATCGCGAAGCGGTTGGGCCGGATCACAGCCGGCTGCTTCGGCGTCTGGCCGTGGCGCTCGCGCCTGACGCCCTCCGCGCGACGCTTCTTCAGCCAGATCAGGACGCCGGTCACCGACAGGAGCGACACGGCGAACCCCGATGCGCAGAGGATCGTGCGATAGACGAGAGAATCGCGCAGGTCGCCGAAATGCAGGGCGCGAAGCCAGGTCGCCAGGTCATTGCCGATCGGCTCGGCGCCCGGGACGTCCTCGCTGACCAGAGCGCCGGTATCGCCGTCCAGCCAGAGGGATGTCTCCCAACCGTGGGCCTGGACGTTGGCGCTGCTGATCACACTGTAGGTGTAGACGCCCCATTCCGGGATATAGGCCATGCCGTAGGGGCGCTCGATCCTGAAGCCGCGGCGGGCGGCCATCCGGGCCATCAGCCGCTCTCCGGCGACCTGGGCCGCCGACCACGTCAGTTTCGGGTGAGGGATCGAGGGACGGGCCGTCATCGCCGCTATCGTCTCGGCGTCCGACCGATAGCTGAACAGCGCCTTGGTGATCGGGTCGAAGACCTGCTCGGGCAGTGTGAACATCACGCTCGACCAGGCGAGGACGAATAGCAGGGGCCAGAGCCAAAGGCCGCTGGCGCGGTGCAGGTCGAAGGTGATGCGAAAGCCGCTGGAGCGCCATTTGATCAGCCACGCTGGCTTCCAGCGTGGCAGGAACCGGGACGCGCTGACCGGCAAGGTCAGATAGGCCGCCACAAAGCAGTCCAGTGTCCAGAGGACGGCCGCCACGCCAAGCAGGATCGTGCCCCAGCCGCCCATCGCCAGGTTCTGGTGCAGCTCATAGATGAACGGCACGATGTTCGCCGGCCCCTGCGACAGGTCGCCGTTCCTCAACCTGGCGAGTTCCGCGCCCGTCCACGGGTCGAGCACGATGTGGTCGAACGCCAGACCGTAAGGTTTACCGGTCGCCGGATCGATGCGCGGCAGCATCGAAAAGCCGGCCTGCCGGCCGTCGATGGAGAAGAACCCGACCCTGGCCTTGGGCTCGATCGCCTCCAGATGCTCGGCGAGCGCGCCGAGTCCAAGCGGCCGCACGCCAGGGCGCAGCGGCGCGAAGGTCTGCGGCGCCAGCCACTCATTGATGGGGGTCTCGAACGCCAGGACGCTGCCGGTCAGTCCCTCGAGGATCAGGAAACCCGCGAGAAACAGACCGACATAGCGGTGTGTCAGGACCCAAGCCCGGCGGACGGGCGCGGCGCGCATCAGAAGTCGACCTTGATCGAGCCGATCACGGTGCGAGGGTCACCATAGATCGCGGTGATGCCGGCCCAGGTGTTGCCGTGGAGATCGGTGGCGCTGGGGAAACCAGCCCACTGGATGTCGGAGAAATATCGCCGGTCGAGGATGTTGGTCGCGTTGACCTGCAGCGTGATCCTATGCCCCGCCTGGAGCCAGCTGTACGACGCCATCAGGTCAAAGGTCTGCCAGGCCGGGATGTCGGGGTGGGTGAGATCGCCATCCCAGATCGTCGGCCGCTCGGCGCCGTGCACGGTGACGCCCCCGCCGAGCTTCAATCCGCTCAATGGGCCATCTCGCCACTCATAGGTGGTCCAAACGTGGCCCAGATGACGCGGAACCTCGCCAAACGGTGTGCCCGGCGGAAGCGTCGGATCGTTCGAGACCGTCGTCTGCGCGACGGTGTAGGCGTAGCTCGCTATGACCTGCCATCCGGGGAGGATCGTGCCCTGGAGATCAAACTCCAGTCCTTGGGAGCGCGCCTCGCCGATGACTTTCGAGAAGTCCGGGTTCGCCGGATCCGGGGTCGGGATGTTGGTCTTGGTCAGGTTGAACCAGTCGACCGTGGCGGTCAGCCGCTGGTCGAGAGTCGCGAACTTGGCGCCGACCTCCCACTGGTGGGCGGAGGTGGGCGGGACCACCTTGCCATTCGCCTGAATGGAATAGCCATTCGAAGCGCCGAAGTTCTCGGCGTAGTTGCCATAGAGGCTGAACCAGGGCCTTGCCTCCCACAGAATGCCAAAGCGCGGGGTGACCCGTTGGGCCTCCAGCGACGGCTGCGGCGTCGGCGGGGCGAGGAATCCGAAGCTGCTGGTCTCCCGGACCCATTGGAAACGACCTCCGGCGAGAAGGTGGAGGCCGTAGGGCAGGGTCATCTGATCCTGGACGTAGGCGCCAGCGGTTTGGACGTCCTGCGTGCCCCTTATGAAGGAATCGAGGGCGGCGCCGAAGGGTGTGCCCGGGTGCGCCGGGTCGAACGCGTCGACGTAGCTGGCGACGGTGGGATCGAACTGGGCGATCTCGTTGATCCCGCCCTTGTAGAGGAACTGGACGTAATCACCGCCGATCAAAAGCGTGTGCTTGATCGGTCCGGTGCTGAAATGCCCGACGAGATCGACATTGTTCGACCAGGTCTGGTCCTGATCGAACACGTTGTTGACGAAGCGCCCGACCGAAAGACCGCTGGGCTGGCTCGGATCCGTTTGGAGGTAGTAGGGAAAGACGCCGGCGCCATTGACGGAGACGTGCTGGTAGAACTCGTTCACCGATAGTGTCCAGGCGCTGGAAAAGGTGTGCGTCCAGCGCGCGTTGACCAGCCCGGTGACCTCCTTGAGCGGGGAGTGCTCACCGTAATTGGTGTGGATGTCGCCCAGTTGGGGAACGCCGTTCTTCGCCAGTTCGTACCCGTACTGCTGGCCCTGATCCCAGGACCGGTACTCGCCTTCGATCGTGAGCTTGTCCTGCGAACCCGGGGTCCAGGTCAGCGATGGCGCCACGAACGTCGTGTGATTGAACAGAAACTCAGTCGGCGACCCCGAAGTCTCCCACGATCCGATCAGTCGATAGAGCAACTTGCCGTCACCGGTCACGGGACCCGTGGCGTCCGCCACCGTGCGGTAGAAGCCGTAGCTGCCGAACTGCTGTTCGATCGAGTACGCAGGCTTGGCCTGCGGCTGCTTGGTGACGACGTTGACGATGCCGCCCGGCTCGACCTGGCCGTAGAGGATCGCCGCTGGACCCTTCAGGATGTCGAGGCTCTCGACATTGGCGATCTGTACGGCCGAGGTGCCGCTGTCCGACCCGAAGCTGTCGAGCCTGACACCGTTGCGGAAATGGCTGTCATTGCCGAAGCCACGAATGATGATCGAGGAGAAGGACTGGCCATCGTCAGCGCCACCGCCGCCGCTGACGGTCACGCCCGAGACGTTGACGAGCGCCTGGTCGAGGCTGATGACCGCCTGATCATGCAAGGTCTCGGCCGGAATGGCCTGGACGTTGATCGGCGTGGTGAAGATCGGCTCATCCGTCTTCGTGGCGGTGATCGCAGCCGCCTGACGGGCGCGTTTGGCGGTGACGACGACGGTGCTGACGTCGGTGGGTTTGACGCGATGCTGGCTCTCCTGATCCGATTGGGTCTGGGCGAGGCTGGGCGCGGCGAGGGACAACACGGCGATGAGGGGCGCGCTGCCCAAAAGAAGCTTGGACAAGCTCATGGCGGGCTCTTTCGAATTGTCAGGGAGGCTTCAGTGCGGCGAAGCGATTTGGCGCGCTGCGTCCGTCGAACACGGCAGCAGGTCCAAGATCCGCGTCTTCATGGCCTCAAGGTTTTCAGCCAGACGGGCCTGAGCCGACGCTTCGTCGCCCGCCTCAACCGCCGTCACAAGCGCGCAATAGCGATCATTCCAGGAAGCGCGATCGACCGGTTCGGCTGAGCCGTAGGCGACGCAATATCGCTCCAGGAACTGCTGGAACCATTGGATCTTGCGGGCAGTCAGGCCGCCGGCGCCGGGCGCAAAAATCGCCAGGCAAAGCTCCTGGCCAGCAAGGACCCAATGCTCGTGGGCGTCGCTCGCCCGCAGCAACTGGAGCACGGCGCGTAGGTCGGCCAGCGTCTTCAGCGTATGTCGCCGCATGGCGCGCTGCAGCGCGCTACCTTCCAGCGCCTGGCGAATGTCGAACAGCTCGACGCACTCTTCCGCGCTTATGCTCGCCACCTGGGCGCAGGCGAAACGGCTGGGCGTGATGCTCACCAGGCCCTCGGCTTCCAGCCGCGCGAAGGCGTGGCTGACCGGCATGCGGCTTACGCCCAGGCGAGACGCCAGGTGCTGCTGGTGGAGAAGCTGACCGGGCCGAAGCCGGCCCCGAAGGATGAGAAGCCGAAGCTGATCGGCGACCGCCGCTGTCGCCGTGGGCGCTGGCCGGAAGGTCTCCAGCTCAAGCCCGGGCTCGCCTGACCAGGTCGGATTGATGGCGGTTATGGGTGCGCGCCTGCGCTCGTGCGGACGCTCGACGGCCGGCGCATGAGCGCGCGGCAAAGTCTGAATCGACATTGCGGAATTTCCCCCAGGGCGCCGAGACCGGCCCCTCGTAGACATGCGTGCGCGCGGGCGAGCGCCCGCGCGGCGGTTCAGGTCATGTCGGGGAATGCAGGGGGTGCGCGAGACTGAGGCGGCGGGGCCGCCAGGCCGCGCCCGGGTGTTTGGTCAGCGCTCGTGGCGCCAACAACCTGCTCGACAGGCGTTTCCAGGGGTTCCGCGACCGTGGCCGTCACGGTGGGCGTCGGCGGCGTCGACGAGCCCGCGAAGGGGCATGGGGCGTCCGATGTCTTGTGAGACGGGCCCTTTTGATCGCCGTGACCGCCGAGGACCAATGGCCCATGGCCGGTACAGATCACCAGCGGAAAAGCGCTCGTATCGCTGGCCACCATGAACCCCGGCGGCACCAGGACCTTTATGGCGAGCGCGAAGACGACCAGCGTCAGAGAGACGCCTCGCCAAACTCCCGCTTTCCCGCCAGCTAGCCCCATGAGGTGGCTTGGTACACCAACGGTCGTTGTCTGTCTGCTCATGCTGTCGATAGAAACAACGAACGGGGCCACCCTGGCGGAGGCCCTACTCGATCCGTATGCGCTCCACCGCGTCCTGGGTGATCGTATCGCCCCGCCGGTCGTAGAGCCTGGTCGTCCGAGCGGGGGGTCGTTGAGCAGGAATGTCGTGATCCCTGTGCCGCAGAACGAGTGGTTGCCGATCTTTTCGACCACGCCGGCCTTCGTCGCCCGCCGGCGAACCATGGCGTAGGTATCGTGTCGGATGAGCTGCTCGGCCGTGAGCTCGCCCGTGCGGCCGGTGATCCGCCGGCATCTCATGCACCTTGCCGCCTTTCTCGAAGAGCCGCAGCCAGGAGCGGCCGGCGGTCTGCACCAGGTCCTCAATGTCCATGCCGACGGCGGCCGAGATGCGCGCGAAGCTGTAGACCATGGTGGCGATCGGCGCCGATCGCGCAGGCCCACGAGGGTGGCGGTCTCGATCGACTCGATCAGCCGCTTGGCCTCGGCGGCGGTCAGGATCGGGGGTCTTGCCGCGCTTGTAGGTGTAGGCCGGCCCGCGGACCGGCGCTGCGGGATTGGTGTCGAGCACGCCCTGACGGGCCAGCCAGTCGAACAGGCCCCGCAGCGCCGCCAGCCGCTGCTTGACCGTCTGCGGCGCGAAGCGGCGGCCGAGGCCCTCTATATATCATGACACGTGGATCTAGCGGACCTCGGCCATGGAGCTTAAGCCAGCTATCGGCTTGAACCAGAGGAAGTCGGCCACTGCGTTCATGTAGGCCGCGCGGATGTTGGCGGTGCGGGATGGTGGCGGCAACCACTCGAGGAGCCGCTCGCCGGCGCGGGTGGGTGTCGGCCACGATCGCCGGCCCGACGGCGCCAAAGACGGGTGCGTCGTGGAGGACGGGATCCACGCCAATATTATGAGAGTCTACGCCCTGCGCGCGGCGCTCTGTCCTACGACGATCGCTTGCCGACAAGGACGCCCGGCAAGAGGCGCTGATAGTGACGCTGGAGATCGGCGTAGCACTCGCAGGCCCGGTGTTCCAACCTGCGGCGATCTTCGATCACGATGACCCCGCGCTTCTTGCGAATGGCCCCGTCGCGCTCCAGCGCCGTGGTGACGCGCGTGATGTAGGAGCGCCGGACGCCGAGCATTTCCGAGATGAACTCCTGGGTGACGTGCAAGTCGTCCCGGCCAGTTCGGTCCTGGATACTCAGTAGCCACCGTGCGAGTCGGGCATCGAACTCATGAGCGGCGTTGCAGGCGACGGACTGCATCACCTGCGCCAGGAGGCAGTCGGCGTAGCGCGCGAAATGGTCCCGCAAGGACGGCGAGGTCTGCTTGGCTTTCTCCAGCACCGCGGCCGGGAGCCGGCTCGCCGTTCCGCCGACCTGAACCACGATGCGGGTGAAGGCCGGCTTGGCGCCCTCGCTGATCACGCCGCCGACGGCGCCTTCGTAACCGATCATGGCCGTCTCGGCCGCGCCGCCATCGCGTAGCGGCAGGACGAGGCCGGCGATCGTCCCGCGATGCGGAAAGTGGACGTGATCGACGTCCTTGCCCGGCTCGAACAGCACCTGTCGGGGCGCGAGCGACACCTCCTTGAGATTGTCCGAAAGAAGCGAGAGATCGCGCGGCCGCAGCGATTTCAGAAGGCGATTGGCTTCCTCGGCTGCCGTCACGACCCCGCCTCTTGCAACGCTTCATTAGGAAGGCGCCCGCCGGGCTAAGGTTCCTTTGACGGATACGCTCCAGGCAGCACGCGCTCGTAGTGGCGCCGCACGGCGGCGTAGCATTCGCACGACACTTCCTCCAGGACGTCGCGCCGTTCCACCCGGACCAAGCCGCGACGATAGGTGATCGCGCCGCGCCGCTGCAGCGCCCGCGCGACACGCCCGAGATAGGTCCGCGCGACTCCGAACAGCTCCGCCAGGGCCTCCTGGGTCAGCGTGATGTCCGAGGCCTGCGCCCGATCCTGCGCCGTCAGAAGCCAGCGTGCGCAGCGCGCCTCGACCGAATGAGCCGTGGCGCACCCGACCGCCTGCAGAACCTGCGCGGTCAGGCAGTCGGCGTATCGCACGAGGATGCGGTGCGCCTCCGGCGATTGCTGCTTGATGGCTTCCAGGCGGGCCAGAGGAATCCGCTGGGCCTTGCCCGCGATCTGAATGACGGCGCGCGCGAAGGCGGGTTTCTGGCCGAGGCTGACGACGCCTCCGACGGCGCCCTCGCGGCCAATGGTCGTGGCCTCGATCGCGCGTCCCTCTCGCATGGGAAGCACCAGCGACACGACGGCCCCGCCGATCGGGAAGTAGGCGTGGGTGACATCGTCGCCGGGCTCGAACAGGCACTCCTGGCGGCGCAGATCGACTTCGTCCAGTGCGGATTCCAACGCCGGGCGCGACGACCTGAGCAGGAGGTCGAGGATGTTATTTCCAGATGAGCCAGTCTGGCCCTTCGAGCCCTTGTTTCCGCCCGCGTTCGTCAACCACCTACCTCGCCCCGAGTAGGCGAGGCCTAGCACCGCCGTTACGAGCCGGTCTGTCTACTAGTAGTCCTTCCGATGAAGGGGAGCGGAACCTATCCTGTGACTACTAGTTAACATAGCTGGGCAGGGCACGGCTCCTGATGAGCCGCCACAGTGCGGGGCGTTTCCAAGATGTACCCATGCAAAGTGGCGGCGGGACATTGGTCCCGCTGCCGACGCGCGCCATCCAGCAAGGCGGCCGGGCATGTCAGGTGACGTCCGGGTCGTACTCGTCGATGACGAACGTCTTATCCTCGATCTGCTGCACGCAGCATTTGAGGACGGCGGATACGCGGTCGAAATCGCTGCTGGCTGCGAGGACGCGCTGGCGGCTCTGGCCGTGGATGCGACCGGCCGCCAGGCGCTTGTGACCGACATCAATATCGCCGGAGATCCGCTCACCGGCTGGGACTTGGCGCACAAGGCCCGCGAAATCGATCCACAGATCCCGATCGTCTATATGACCGGCGCGGCCGGCGCGGAGTGGTCCGCCAACGGTGTGCCCAACAGCATCCTTCTCATAAAACCGTTCGCGCCGGCCCAGGCGGTGACGGCCGTGTCGCAACTACTGAACAGTCAGCCGGGCCCGTCGAACAATTCCTCAATCTGAAACGGACTGATCTGCGGCGAGTCCGTTCAGCCGGCTACATTTCGGTGCTCACCGTCCAGGTTGCGCTCTCTACAGTCTGATGGCTGGCCCGATGAGCAGTGATCGCTTCGAGGTCCTGGGCGTTCGCGCTGGTCGGCACCAGGATCGCGGCGAGCTCTACGACCTCCTCGCCTTCCGACAAGGTTTCGATCTCCCGGATCGGATGGTGGTGCCGCTCAAGTTCCTCGAACAGCAGGTCTCGAGCTTCCGACACCGCCTCGGGAACGAGGTGACTCAGGCGTCAGCCTGAGCCCACTCGAACTCTGTTCCATCCGACCACATGGCGTGCATCAACACCGCCAGCTTCCGGGCGACCGCGACCTGGGCCTTCTTCAGGCCGGCGCGCTCCATGATGCGCAGGCCCCAGAGGCGGAGCGGCACGGGCCGGTTGATCTTCACCAGCAGCACGTTGGCCGCCTCCACCAGGTAGCTTCGGGTCATGGCGTCGCTGGTCTTGGTGATCTGATCCTCCCTCGTTTCGGTGGACACCCATGCTAGCTTTTCGCGCGAGCTGCTGGATTGACGCGCGACGCCGGGATTGAGCGCCTTCATCGCCCTTCCTCAAGGGCTGGGCAGCCCCCCAGAACCATCGGCTTGAAAGAGCCAACTTGAAATTCAGAAACGGAACCTTAGGCCCCCGTACGCGGCAAATGGCTGACCCGGACTTTGGAAGCGATTGTCCACGCCTGGACCGTTCGTCACGCCATTCGGCGGTATGCCGGGTGCGCCAATCCCCGTCGGGTCGCCGAGGACGCCGAAGGTGGCGTACCGCGCGTTCGTGACGTTCTCCAGCTTGACGAATGCCGTGAACTGCCGGGACACCTCGTAGCTCGCGTGAAGCCCAAGCACTGCATAGCCTGTCAGCGGTCCAAGCTGGTTCGACTCATCGCCGCGATAGTACTGGCTGCTGATCACCTGCAGGTCGCCGCCCACCCGAAGGCGGCTGGTGATGTTCAGGTCGGCGCCTAGCTTGAGCCGATGCTGCGGGATACCGGGAAGTTGATCTCCGCGGCGGACATCGATGTCGCCGTTGGCGTCCTGGAACGGGTTCGACGATGACGGCAGAAGGAAATGGGCGTCGAAGGTCGCATCCACATAGCTGTAGTCGACGTAGGCAAACAGGCGGTCGTTTCTGTAAGACAACGAGATTTCGCCGCCCTGTCTCAGCGTTCCGGAGATGTTCTGAAAGTAGCCCGCGCTCAATGAGGTTGCGACCGCGTAGATGTCATTGTGGACCTCGGTGCGGTAGAGCCCCACGCTGTAGTTGACGCGCCCGCCCCAGAGCGGGCGGGACCCGCGCAGGCCGGCTTCAAAGGTCTGACTGACCACCTGCTTCAGGTTCGGCGGGTCCGCCGAGAGCGACGAGGGCAGCAGACAGGGCGCTTGCGGATCAGAGCACTCGATCTCGCTGGCCGTGGGCGCCCGGCTTCCCTCCGAATAGCCTGCGTAGAGGCTCAGTTCAGAACCCACCTGGTATGTCAGTCCGACAGCCGGGTTGAACCGTCCATAGGCGTTGGTTCCGGTGAGGCTGGAGCCCATGCGATCCTGCAAGGCGATCCGGAC
>Ga0335080_10004089_pt1 | contig 14831 bp, 18 predicted proteins | sample Lox_Sample_34_FD_206720 | JGI IMG/M metagenome (GOLD analysis project Ga0335080, IMG submission 206720) | Soil microbial communities from Loxahatchee National Wildlife Refuge, Florida, United States - Lox_Sample_3.4 | ecosystem: Environmental > Terrestrial > Soil > Wetlands | place: USA... | reverse complement strand
GTCAGGCACTCCGTCTTTCCATTCAAGACAGAGAGTGTTGCGTCGACCGGTTGAACCGGCCACCAATGGCGGACATCCCGCTGCCACCTCCAAAAGTGTCTTTGCGCCGATTTATATTAAGGACCAAGCGGTGCAAGCGCATGGCGCGGCGCCTCACTGGAAATCTGCATCAAACCGGTAAAAGGTTGACCCATTTCCAAGATCAGGAAAATTGCACTTGCCACAGATAGCCCACCAACAAAAAACGTCACGATCGCGATCCGATTTGGGCGTACAAACAGTCCAAAGCTTGTAAAAATAATTGCAAGCCAAAGAATGAGGATTACGAGAAACGGCGTTGGAATTGCATCGCGCGACTGGGTGAACAGCGACAAACGCGCTTGAGATAAATTAGCGACAGCACTTAACACTTGCGTCTGAAGGGTGCGCCGTTGATCGTTGCCCGGCTGGAGTTGCTGGAGTTTCTTGACAAATTCTTGTGCTTCGACGGTCGCCGTAAAGGGTGAGAACTTGACGCGGTTGCCTTCGTTCCAAATCTGGTTGATCAGTGGGGTAATTGCCTTACGCAGTGCAATGCGCAAGTCTTGCGTGTCGGGGCCATATCGCTCAAGGTCGAGATCGAGAAGGATGATATTAGCGGTGATCTGTTTGATCTGAGTACTTTTCGTATCATACGAGTTCTTGGCCGACGCGATCAGCAAGCCTAGCACGAGGGCGGCCATCGTTCCGATGAGACCCGTGCTGAGCTTTATGACATCCCTCACATCTTCACCAAGATGGTCCTCCGGTAGGACATTGCGAAAGTACATGCCGAGCAATGCGCCACCGAAAACGAGCGCAAACGTAACTAATGAAATTAGTAACGCGGTCACAACTAATTACCCTTTTCCTCGACAGTCCAAATGTTTGCCCAAAACAAACAAAGTCGAGTTTGGAAACAAAGAATGACAGGCGACCCGACTGACGGATCGCCCGCCGTGAAAGTCATTGCTGTTACTTACCGCTGCCTCTGGCCGCCTCTTGCGCCTCGGCCATCTTTTTCTGCATCTCTGCTTTCAGCGCATCGAGATTGAAGCTTGCACCCGCCTGCATCGGCGGATAATCGAGGAAAGTCGGGATTGCCTTGGCCAGCGTTTGCTGAACAAACACGAAGCGCCAGAATTCGTATTTGAACCACTCCCAATATTGCATCGATCCTATCGCAGCCCCGTTTCCTGCCCAGCCCGTGCGCTCAAACGGGTCCAGACGCAGGTTGGTCAGGATGGGCATGTCGGGGTGGGTCTTATCACCAACCCAGCCCTTAGGTTGATCAATGAAGCGATACTTGAAGTCGTCAATGCGTACCGCACCAAGCGTGCTTTCGCCGAAGTAGAAAATCTCGTGACGTGCCGACGGACCTTTGCCGGTGATGGCGGCCATTTGGTTATAGCCGTCCAGATGGTTTTTGTACGTTCGGTCGCCGATTGTTTTGCCTTTCAACAATTCTTCAGTGATGTTCGGATTGCCTGCTGCCGCGACAAAGGTGGGCAACCAATCCAAGCCAGAGAAAATGCCGTTCTGAATGACGCCCGCCGGGACCTGGCCCGGCCAGCGCAGGAGGGCCGGTGCACGGAAGCCGCCTTCCATGACCGTTCCCTTCGCCATGGCAAACGGCGTTTGACCGCCGTCGGGCCAAGTGAATTGCTCGGGACCGTTGTCGGACGTGAACAGGACGATGGTGTTGTTATCCAACCCCTTGTCCTTGAGATATTGCATTACCGCGCCGACGTTGTCGTCAAGCTGGGCCATGCCGGCTTCTTGCTCCGTCCAACCGTTTTCCGAGTTGCGCATTCCTTCGTATTTCGGCGAGAGATGCGTCACCACATGCATCCGGGTCGGATTGAGCCACAGGAAAAACGGCTTGTTTGCCGCTCTGGCCTTGTCCATGAACGCAATCGAAGCGGCAAGAAATTCCTCGTCCACCGTCTCCATGTTGTACTTGATGCCACTCACCGGGTGCGGCGGTAACGGCCCTGCGTCTTCGATCTTTTGCTTACCGATTTTGCCCCAGCGCGGCATCTCGGTGGGGTCATCCTTGTCGGTGGCCCAGCTATGCACGATGTTGCGCGGGCCGACTTGGTTCAACAACGCCTGCGGATAAGCGGGGTGGAACGGGTCTTCCATTGCGTCCAGATGATATAGATAGCCGAAGAATTCATCGAACCCGTGGACCGTGGGCAGAAACTCATTCTTGTCGCCAAGATGGTTTTTGCCGAACTGGCCGGTGGCGTAGCCCAACGACTTCAACGCTGTTGCAACAGTCATTGCCTGCGCGGGCATACCGATAGCCGCACCCGCCTGACCGACCGTGGTCATGCCGGTTCGGATTGGCAGCTCGCCGGTGACGAAGGCCGCTCGACCCGCCGTGCAACTCGCCTCGGCGTAATAGTCCGTGAACAACATGCCTTCTTTGGCAATCTTGTCGAGGTTCGGCGTTTTTCCGGCCATCATGCCGTGGCCATAAACTCCGATGTTCGTTATGCCGATGTCGTCCCCCATGATGACGACGATGTTGGGTTTTTGTTGCGCGATTGCTGGCGCGCTTATCAAAGTTGCGGAAGCAACCGCCGCAAGCGAACCAAACAAAATATTCCTGATCGGACCCATAAATCTTATCTTCCTTCTTGGCTGGCACAGCAAAACTCTGCTCTCGCCACGCTTGCGGCGACAGTCATCCAATTTTCTAGATTGAATTTATCCAGAAAGACCGCCTTGCAGCGGTCTCTCCGAAATCCAATCGAATACTTGGATCACGCGGCTGTGCGCTTGGCTTTTTCGACCTCGAGGTGGCCAGCGATAGCATCGAGTACGGCCACCTTAGCCTGTTCGATAGTTGCGATGGCATAGTCGATGGCGAAAGAAGCGTCTTCATCCAACAACTCGGCATAGTTCGCAGCACGTTTAACGCCAAAATCGTGCTTCTTTTGGGCTACTTTCGACTTCAAATTGTCAATGTCAGCGTCGATTTTCGCTTTCAATCCATTCCACTTTGCGGACGTCGTATCGCTAGCGGACTTGATGTTCCGATTTACCTTTTGGATCGTTTCCTCGGCCGCAGCTTGTGCCCGTGCAACGCGTGCAACGACCTTATCATGTGCTTCCTTCTGCGCCGCTGCCGCGGCATCCTCGATATTCTTAGCGCGAGCTGATAAATTAGCGAGCTGTTCGGAAAGTGGCTTACCCATAGTACGCCTCCATGTGTGAATTCATCTTCCCGGGTGTCAGTCCTGCGGGTTGATGAAGTGTCGCGATAGCGGTGCGTTTGGCTGAGCACATTGATGTAGATCAAAGCTCGTCTGGCCTTCCTAATCTCTTGTCTGGCGTCACCCCGATGCCGCTTTGGGTCAAAAGCAGACATCGCGATAAGTCCGGGCGATCCGTTTACACCCAAAGGCGGACATTTGCAGCGAACCAGCGAGTGTCCGCCTTTTGCCAAGACGCTAAGCTTTCGTCAGGCTAAAAATAAACCAGCCATCTTCTCTTTTCAGCAACGGTAAGAAAACGTCTTACTTCGTGCGCTGGAACTCCATGATGCGGCCACTCGCGCGCAACTCATCCAAGGTCTTACCGTAGCAGTCGAGGCCGGCTGGCCGATTGGTCGGCGCTGCCACGACGCCCTTAACATTAACCGTCGCGCTTAGCCTTCCGTCGGGCGAGGTGTAAATCGTGTCGCCACTCTTGTTGGCCCTGAAAAGATATCCGACGCGCCAACTTTGGTCCGCTGGCGCGTAGCATATGATGGCTGCTGGTAGGTTGGGAGGAACTGTTTGGGCGACAGCTCCCGTCGTGAAGGCAACGAGCATTGAAGTGAGGGCGGTGGCCGCCAATGGATACTTGGGCATGTGGGAGATGTTCACCATTCCGCACCCTTTTTTGGGCTTACAGGCGAAAACAAAAGCGAGTTTACCAGATTAGCAACCAGATCATGCAAGCAACCAAACTGAAGGCGGCAAAGGTCGCGAAAATCCCTAGATAGAGTAGCGCGACACCGGCCCGGTTGATGAGATGGTGTGCTGTATCGCGCTCCGCGGCGGAGAAATCAGAGCTACGGATTTCGAATTGGGTCATGCGCCGACTCCATGAAACCTTTCTTCAGGCGTGCTTCTTTAGCCGGAATGCCAAGCCAACATAGAGAACGCCGGCGATGATGGCATACGAGCCAATCAACCAGACAAGGGCGAGTGCGCCTGCACCCGGGTAGAGCACAACGCCCAGGCCGAAAAGTACCGAGACGACGCCGCTCAGGATCAGGAGCCACTCGTTGTCGATCTCCTTGCGCAGGCGGATCGCCCCAATAATCTGAAGGACGCCAATTGCGACTGCCCAACCAGCCATGGTGAACAACAAAATCAGCGCCGTCATGCCGGGTAACATGAAAGTAAAAGCGCCGACCGCGATACCGAGAATGCCAACGATTGCCAGCCATCCTCGCGCAGTGGGCGCACCACCTTTGATGGCCGTGATGATCGCAATAACGCCATCCACCAATGCAAAGGCACCGTACAAGAGAATGAGCGTGAGAAGCGTCAACCCCGGCCAAGCAAAAGCAAGAACGCCGAAAACGATAGCGGCAATGCCGCGCAACAGAAGTAACCACCAGTTCTTTGCGAGTGCGTGTAGTAAGACGGGCGCGACCAGCGTACCGCCGATAGCTTGAGCGTGCGACATCGTGTTCTCCTGAAGGTGATCCTCAAAGTCGGAAGATGCTCACACTTCCGAGCCAGCTGGGTTTGACCCATGTCAAACGGAGCAAATAAAAATGCAACGCAGCGATCAAATCCACGTGCACCGCCAATGGCGCACATGGACCAAGGCGCTATCGAGCCACTACGTAGTATTCCTAAGTACGCTTGTTGATATGCGTCAAAAATCTATGTGATTGCCTAGGAAACAATAAACTCGGTTTACAGGGGGCTACAATGAATTCTTTAATTGCCGCTGCCGATCTTGGGACACACTTGAAAATTATTACGGTTGCGCTGTTTTTCGCGACGGCGATCACGATCACCGCGCTCATGATCCACTAATCCGGCCAATAATTTTGGAAGAGACAAAATTATATACCGCGGCAATTCAGCTACATTTGCACCCCTAAGAATTTTCCCGCTGTAGATTCCAATCAGCCTACTCGCTTCCATTAAGCTTGGGCCATAGCTCATCAGCCCGCCAGCAGTTACATATACGCGCCATGGATAAATGGTAGGCAGTGCATGCAAGTTTGCTCGGAAGATCGCACAAATCAACCCCTGGCCATCTCCTTCCGTGGCGCCATCGCGGGGACACAGGCGCTATACTCAGCCGTCATAGCGCGCCCAGTACGATCCTATCGAGCCTGAGAGGTCCAGGTCCCGCCAGCACAACCACCATCAGCATGACCAGATAGAGGACTTCGGGGAGATACAGCGCGTCGTCAAGATAGTCAGCCCTATCGATCGGCATAGAAGAAATGACCCGACGCTTTCCGCTGGTGTGCACTGCCACCAGACAGATCACCAACAATCCGAGCGCAGCCAGAGGGGCGAGCACTCCAGCAAGCAATGCCAAGCCGCCGAAGAACTCAATGCTGGGCACGAACCACTGATTGAAACCAAGCCTCGGCACGCGATCGGCTACCAGCTCACGCACAAACACCGCATGACGCTGGCGGTTAAACAACTTGTGGAAGCCAGAGATGGTGAAGAAGGCCCCTAGCGCGATGCGGTTGATGAAGAGGGCAATTGCGGCGAGATCAGCGCCGCCGGTGAGATATTGCATCATGGCGTGGTCTCCCAAGCCGCCTTATATTTGTGAAGCAGCGCTTGCCGGTTTGACGACACTGCCCTGGGCAGTCCCCGCACCCGTTGATCCCAACGGATGCGGGTGAAAGCGTGAAGGTTCGGACCGGGCGACCGCAGCAACGCCACGGTCAACGAGGACTCGTCCTTTGACCGCTTAGCCGTACGTGAAATCCGGGTTGCTTTGCCCGACTTCTATAATGTAGCCGTCAGGATCGCGGATGTAGCACCGCGTCTCGCCGTATTTGGGCTTTGGCTCGGTGATGAACTCGGCTCCCCGGCTTCGCCATAGTTTGTAGCACGCTTGAATATCTGCGACGCGGATATTCATGAAGCTGCTGACCGCGTCAGGGTCCGGGGGGACACTGAGCGTTACCGTCGGCTTGTCGGGTGTCGGACCGCCCCCGACGTTGACGATGAGCCACGTATTCGCGATCTGGATGTAGCCCGGCGCGCCCTTTGTGTCGCCTCTGCTCAGGACGCGGCCGCCAAAGACCTTTTCGTAAAATCGAGCCGATCGTTCGATGTCGGCGACGGTAATAAAGTGGGTGACCGTAAACCCATCGTGCGGTGGCATTTGATAAGTTTTCTGCTCGACCAGTACGTCGCTCATTTGGCACCTCCATAAACGCTTCAGATTTCGCCCCCGTAACGTTGTATCGCCTAACCTATGGCGCAGCGACACTGCGCAAGGCATCGATCGAATACTGTCCCGCGCCAGTCAGATACAGCAGCAAGAAGCCGCCCATGATGCTGAGGTTTTTGTAGAAGCTGTCCATGCTGTCGACGTAATCCTCACCCGTCGTCGTCCAATAGCGGTGCCCGATAAGCGCGGTTCCCAGCGTGTAGAAAAACATGAGTAAAGCCGAAGGCTGCGCGAACGCCCCGATCAGAACCGCGAACGCAACCGGAAGCTCCATGAAGATCGCCACTGAAGCAGCCAGAGCCGGCATCGGCGCGCCAAGCTGCGCAATTTGGCTTACCGTACCCGAATAGTCTCGAAACTTTCTCCAGCCAAAAATCAGAAACAGTGTCGTGAGAAGAAGGCGGGCCGCAAGAATGAGCTCACCGCTGATGTCCTTCGTCATCGCGTTACCTGCAACTAAAAAGTGATTCAGATCCTCGGCAACCTACTTTTCACGCCGACAGATCTGAAATGCTCACGTCGTCGAAGTCGGCGTTTTACCGTGTCGCGGATCGTCCTTCACATCTCTGTATTCGAGACCTAACGGACCAATGGCTGTCACCTGAGTGACGTACTCACCCGACTTCGCCCAGTGGAAGTGCCATGTATCGCCGGGCAGAACGATGACGCTCCCGGGGGGGTATGCCTTGAGCTTTTCGACATCGAACTGCTGCCCGAGACCGATATAAAAGACGCCGGACATGACGGTGTAGATTCGATCCTCGGGATGTCTGTGCGGCATAAGTTTTTCATCCGAGGGGAGCTTGACCCTGATGAGATAAGGTCCGGCCTGCGTCGGGTTTCCAACCAACACAGCCAATCTGGCCGCTGGAGGAAAGGCCGCGAACGGCTCCCATTTTATGTCTTCGGGGAGAAACGATCTGAAAACGGCTTCGTCGGGCTGGTGGTCTCGACCCATTTGACCCTCTCGCCTGCTACAGTGCCAACTTGTCTAACGTAATCGGCAGATGGCGTACCCTCTTTCCGGTCGCGTGGTAGACGGCGTTTGCGACGGCGGCTGCAACGCCCACGATGCCGATCTCCCCAAGACCCTTCACGCCGAGCGGATTGCTGTCGTCTCGCTCATCGACAAAGATCACCTTGATGTCGTGGACGTCCGCGTTCACGGGGACATGATATTCGGCTATGTTTGCATTCATGATCCGGCCGAACCGGTGATCGATCTGCGTCTCTTCTTGCAGTGCCATGCCGATGCCCCAGACAACGCTGCCCAGGATCTGACTACTTGCGGTCTTAGTATTCAGAATGCGGCCGGCCGCCACTGCGCTGACAACGCGCGTGACGCGGATCACGCCAAGTTGCTCGTCGACCTTCACCTCGGCAAAAGTTGCCGAATGAGTGTTATGTGAGCGGGCGGCGTCCTCAGCCGGATTCGTAACTTTCTCCTGTTCAACGCGGTCCACAGCATTTTGACGCATGATGTCCGCGACCGAAACAGAAGTCGACGCGTCGCTCTTGCTCGTTAGGCTGCGATTTGCGAGCAGAACGTCGCTTGACGACAGATTTGTAAACGGCGAATTTGGCATCTTCTTCGCCAGAACCAACAGATCGTCACGGATTGCAGCAGCCGTTGTTGCGATTCCATTGGATACCGAGGCTGCAATCCACGATCCACCTTCGACCGGCGACTGCGGCAGACGCGAATCGCCGAGCTTGATGCTGACGTTGTCGAGCGGAAGGCCGAGCATATCAGCCGCAACCTGCGCCATGATCGTGTACGTTCCGGTGCCGATGTCGGAGGTTGCGCAGGCGACTTCAGCACCGCCGTTGCCGCTCAGAGTAATCCGCACCGTGATCGGTGCCTGCCAGGCATCCCAAACTCCTGTCGCCATGCCCCAGCCAACCAAGTCGCTTCCATCCCGCATCGAACGTGCAATCGGGGTGCGCTTAGCCCAGCCGAATGCTTCGGCACCCTGTCGGTAGCATTCGCGCAATGCCTTGCTGCTGAATGGCTGATTGCTGTTCTGATTCCGGTCGGAATAGCAGCGCAGACGCAGTTCGAGCGGATCGACCTTAAGCGCAACAGCAAGTTCGTCCATCGCGCATTCGAGCGCATAGACTCCAGTCGCGGCGCTTGGACAGCGCATATCGCACGATGTCGGAAGATCGAGCTTGGTAAGCTTGTGCGCGTAGCTGGCGTTGGCAATTGTGTAGAGCAAGCCAGACCAACCCGTTTCTTGCCGGTAGTAGTCTTCGTATTGCGACGTCACGGTGATGGCGTCATGCATGATCGCCTCCAGCGTCGCATCAGCGCTGGCGCCGAGCGCGATACGCTGAATCATCGCCGGGCGATAGCCCAACGCGTACATCTGAGGTCGGGTCAGTACAACGCGTACGGAGCGCTTGAGCGCGCGGGCTGCGAGCATCGTCAGCACTACCTCGAACAGCGGCCGCAGTCCGACGCCGAATGCGCCCCCAACAAACGGCGACACGACGCGGATATCCTCCGGCTTCAAACCAAAAACGCTGCACAGATAGCGCTGAACGTTCTGGACGCCTTGCGTCTTGTCGTAGACCGTAAATTTCCCGTCGCTTTCATAGATCACCGTCGATGCGTAGAGCTCCATCGGATTGTGGTGCTCGATCGGCGTACTGTATTCGGCTTCGTGGCGCACTGCGGCGTTGGCGAGCGCCCGCTGCGGCTCGCCGCGCGTCTTCGGAGGCGTGAACAAAGCCTCGAACGCATTCGTCGGGGGTGCAACCGGGATCGCCGCATTGCGGCGGAGCTGCAAATCGGTGACGTGCGCCTCTTTCTCGTAGTCGACCCGGACCAGCGACGCACCAAAGCGCGCGGCCTCCGACGTTTCTGCGACAACCAGCGCAATCGGCTGGCCATTGAACATAACCTTATCGTCGTAAAGCGGCCGGAACGGCGAACCCAACGGCGCCACGTCATCTTTGTAGGCCTGGTCGTTGCCGGCCATGGACGGGCGGTTCAAGTGCGTCAATACGTCGACAATACCTTTGACACGCTTCGCGGCCGCCGTATCGATATGTGCGACGCGCCCTTTCGTGATTGTCGAAGTGACTATGCTGCCGTAGAGGAGCCCTGGTACGTTGAACTCGGCGGCATATTTTGCAGCGCCGGTGACTTTCGCGACGCCATCGATGCGAGATGTGGGCGTGCCGATGTATGCTGCCATGGCTGTGCTCAGATGATTTTCTTGGCTGATTGCGATTGCGGCGTTCCGCGCGCTGCCTGTGTGAGAGCGCGCACGATCGAGCGATGCGCGAGATCGATCTTGAAGACGTTGTGCGCGTAACCTTTGGCGTTGCGCAATAGTGCGTTTGCCGCGCGGCCAAATGTTACGGCATTGGCAGGCTTACCGCGCAGCGCGGCTTCTGCATCCGGATCCCGCCACGGCTTGTGCGCGACGCCGCCGAGGGCAAAGCGGCCTTCCTTGATGGTGTCACCATCAAGTTCAAGCCCTGCCGCGACCGACACCAGGGCGAACGCATATGACGCCCGGTCGCGAATCTTCAGATAGGTGTAGTTGTTGGGGAAGCCCTTCGCCGGCAGTTCGACTGCCGTGATGATCTCGCCGGGATTGAGATTGGTGTCGCGCTGCGGCGTATTGCCGGGCAACCGGTGAAAATCAGCGAATGCGATAACGCGACCGCCCGACGGGCCCGTGACATGGACCCTCGCTTCCAGGAGCACGAGCGCCACGCACATGTCGGAGGGATGGGTGGCGATGCAGGCATCGCTGGTGCCGAGGATGGCGTGACCCCGATTGAGGCCCTCGATGGCGGAGCAACCGCTGCCCGGCTCGCGCTTATTGCAGGGTGTCGCCGTGTCGTAGAAGTACGGGCAACGCGTGCGCTGCATGAGGTTGCCGCCGGTCGACGCCATATTGCGGAGTTGCTGGGACGCACCGGCCATGATCGCGCTGGCGAGAACCGGATAGTGTTTCTCGACGAGCGGATGATAGGCAAGATCGGTGTTGCGCACGAGCGCGCCGACGCGCAGCTCGCCGCCGGGCGTGTTTTCGACCTGCCTCAGCGGCAGCCGCGTAATGTCGATCAGCTTTACCGGCTGCTCGACATCCATCTTCATCAGATCGATCAGATTGGTGCCGCCGGCGATGATCTTTGCCTTCGGCTCGGCAGCGATCTGCTGGACCGCGTCGGCGACGTCGTGAGGACGCGCGTACTGGAAATTGATCATGATGGCCCCACCACCTGCTGGATCGCCGCGACAATGTTGGTGTAGGCCCCGCAACGGCATATGTTGCCGCTCATCAGCTCGCGGATTTCGTCCGCGGTTTTCGCTCTGCCCTCGGCAAGCAATCCGACCGCCGAGCAGATCTGCCCGGGCGTGCAGTAACCGCATTGGAAGGCGTCATGTTCGATGAACGCCCGCTGCAGCGGATGCAGCGCGCCGTTGTGGCCAAGTCCCTCGATCGTCGTGACATGGGCGCCGTCGTGCATGACGGCAAAGGTCAGGCAGGAATTGGCGCGCCGCCCGTCGATGAGGATGGTGCAGGCGCCGCATTGGCCCTGATCGCAGCCTTTTTTTGTCCCGGTTAGGTCGAGATGCTCGCGCAGCAGATCAAGCAGCGTTGTTCGCGGTTCGAGCATCAGTGTATGAAGCCTGCCGTTGACCGTCAGATTCACTGAAACCATCTCCGGTGCCGCCGAGCCGGCCGGCGATTGGGCTTCGGCACGCAATGGCAGCCCCATGACGACGGGAGCCAGGGCGCTGCCCACGACAATGTCACGGCGTGTGGGGTGGCCAAGGGATTGGGTATCTGGGTGCGCTTGCTTGTCGGTCATTCTCAACTCCTATCGAGCTCGCTTCGCGGTTGCTTTGCGATCTCCAACAATGTGGATCAGGAAGTTCAGTCCTTCCAACAGAGCGCGCCTCAACTAAGCGGCGGCTGCGGGCCTAGTCGTCTTCGCTTTGATGAATTCGAGAAGGTCGGCATTGATGACGTCCTTAAGGGTTGTACACATGCCGTGTGGGGCGCCCTTGTACACTTTGAGTTGCGCATTCTTGACAATTTTGGATGACAGCATGGCTGCCGCTCCGATTGGTACGATCTGATCGTCGTCGCCGTGCATGATAAGTGTCGGAACATCGAATTTTTTGAGATCTTCCGTCGTGTCCGTTTCGGAAAAGGCCTTGATGCAGAAATACGAGGCGGGGAAACCGGCCATCATCCCTTGCAGCCAGAATGACTCGCGTACGCCCTGCGAAATTTTAGCGCCTGGTCTGTTGTAGCCATAAAACGCCATGCTGAGATCCTTCCAAAACTGCGAACGGTCTGCCTGTACGCTGGCGCGTAGCTGCTCGAAGACTTCGATCGGAAGGCCGCCAGGATTCGCCGCTGTCTTGAGCATCAGTGGCGGTATGGCGCCGATTAACACGGCTTTAGCGACGCGTTTCGTGCCGTGTCGGCCGATATAGCGAGCCACTTCTCCTCCGCCGGTAGAGTGACCAACATGGGTGACGTTCGTTAGATCAAGTTTTTGAACGAGCTCAGCGAGATCGTCCGCATAGGTATCCAAATCGTTGCCATTCCACGGTTGGCTCGAACGGCCATGGCCGCGACGATCATGGGCGATGCAGCGATACCCGCGCGAAGCTAAGAAGCACATCTGGTCTTCGAATGCGTCTGCGCTTAGCGGCCAACCGTGACTGAAGACAATGGGCTCTCCCTTGCCCCAATCGTTATAATAAATCTGCGTGCCGTCCTTGGTCGTGATCGTAGACATGTCGTGTCCTCTTGCGTGTTAGGAAACTCGAAGCTCTTGCGCTCGATAAGCGCCGGAGTGGCATCAGTATTGTCGGATGCTTCGAAACGCTTTCTGAATAGAAACAGCAAGACCCGGCCTATATGGCCGTGCGGTTTTTTCATGTTTCTTGAAGAGATGGTTTTTGAAGAGATCGTTTTTTGGAAATTCCGCGCTCAATGAGCCTGCCACGACGGCAGACCGATGCAATTCACAAACGCATGAGAAGGCGGAAAGCTTAACTAAAGTTCCATAAATCGAATTGGCCTGCCGCTTTATTTGGCATTCGGTCGCCTATTTATTGGTCCTTCGCGCTCAAGGCGCGTGAGATTCAACGCGTGAAGATTACGCCGTTACGTTTGCTAAACGATCCGGCATGTGCGGTGCAAAAGGGCATGTCCGCTTTGGGGTGGTGGATTCAACCGGTCGACGCAACACTCCATCTCATTCTATCTGCTGGGGTTTGAACCCCAAGGTCTTGCGCGCACTGCCAGCGATGCCAAAGCTCCTGGTTTCTCTTTGGCAGTGAAGCCCCGAAAAAACCATCGACGTCTCGTCAGGCACTCCGTCTTTCCCTTCAAGACAGAGAGTGTTGCGTCGACCGGTTGAACCGGCCACCCTTAGCGGACATCCGCGACCCTATTAGTATTTCCTATCGTGCGGTCCTGACTAGTTGGTGTCAGTTGAGCGTTCGCACGACGGGCTTACTGCCCGCGGCCCACGGTTCGTGCCATCACATCCATGCAGGTTGGGCTGAGTTCGGAGAGGTGAGACTGCAAGCAAGCCTCAATTCGGCCGGCGCCCGGTTGCACGTCTGCACACATCGCTCTGACGTCGCCACGACATTCGCTCGCGATAGATGCGGCTCCGATCAAAATGGTTCGGCACGGCTGGGTGAGATCTGCCAAATGCGAGTTAAGGCAGGACCTAAGGGCGCCGCTACCCGGTGGCACATCGCCACACGCCGCCCTGATATCGGCGGCACATTCCGCTCTGATCTCTCCTTGCTGCGCCATCCCATATGTCGTCGAGAGCAACACGATGGCACCGATTGCGAAGGTACTCTTTAGCAAAGGCAACATAGGTATCCTCCTGCTATTTTTGACTAACAAAAGCCCATGAGCTACGGCGGAACCGCAGCTTCCATCATTCTCCCAGTGTGCCGAACGCGCGGTCAGAACTGTGTCCAGTTCCTGTAGCCGTTCCCGTACCAAGGCTGCGGATACGAGCGATATCGGTTGTATGGCTGATAGGCGTATCCGCCATACCACGACCGGTTTGCAAAGCCATACGGCTGGTACGCTCCGTAGCCATAGCGCGACGGACGGCTGTATCCGTATCCGTAGCCTCCGTATCCGTACCCGTAGTACTCGTGCCGGTACGCGCGCCGGTGCGCACGTCGATTAACGCCTGCAACACTCATCGGAGTGAGGGGACGCCCGATCACCGCCGAAGCGGTGTCCACCGACAAGGATATTTGTCCCGCGGGTGAGAGGCGAAGCGAGACGGGAGCTGCGCACAAAAGACAGGTGAATAGTGCTGTCGCTCCGACAGTGACTGCTTTCGACATCGCGACCTCCTAAGTAGCTCAGTCACCCAGGAAGCCCCACGGAACACAATGACCACGCGCTGCGGCCGAGGCAAATGAACTCTTCGCGACTTCTAAAACGCGCCCTCGGCCCGACGCTCGCTGAAGAGCTTCCGTTGAAGGCATCGGTCAGCAGCATTGACGCGAATTACGCGTCATGCGTCACGATGTTTTGTATTGAGATCTCTACGAAAATGGGAGGACGGTGGTGCTGCGGCCGACCATGCCGCCTTTGTAGCCGATGGGAGGAAACACATGACCAGACTAGTCACTGTTGCTTTCGTAGTGGCACTTATTTCATCCGCGCAAGCTGCCCCGCTTGCACCAGTCCAGCTGCCAGACAGCATCGTCACAACCGTCCGCGAAGCATGCGGCGCGGGTATGCATCGCGTTAATGGCGTCTGCATTCGTACTGCCGCACGTCGAACAGCTGCCCGATGTGCAGCGGGAATGCGCCTCGTTAATGGTGCCTGCGTCCGATAACAAAGCAGCGGCAATAGTCTTGATGCGTTTCTTTGCTGGCCTGCTTGCGTACCTTGTCGGAGTCTCGGTGCTCATAAGCATCGCAGTTGCCGGTTATCTAGCGCTACTGTCGCCGGTTGACCGAACACCCGCCGCACCTGTGACTTTGGCTGCATCGAATAAAGAGCGTCCCGTCGAGCAAGTGAAGCCAGTAGTGTCCGCTCAAAAGAAGACGCAGTCGGACAGGAAGAACAAGATGGTGCATTCAGCCCATAAGCGGATGCATGCACCGCCGAACACAGTTGTTGGAGGCGATGCGGCTTACGGATACGCGGAAGAACCGCGCCGTCGTAGCGACCCGAACCCGTTTTTTGTTTTCGGCCGATAGACGCGACTTATGAATGTCCGCTTCTCTAATCGGCCGGTTTGGGTCAAGCGCTATCAGACTTTCCATCGCTGCGGTGTCGATGTCGCTCACGGGCTCGTGCTTCTCTTCGGAATCGGCGCCAAGGCCCTTCCATCATGG
>Ga0335080_10004088_pt1 | contig 14831 bp, 10 predicted proteins | sample Lox_Sample_34_FD_206720 | JGI IMG/M metagenome (GOLD analysis project Ga0335080, IMG submission 206720) | Soil microbial communities from Loxahatchee National Wildlife Refuge, Florida, United States - Lox_Sample_3.4 | ecosystem: Environmental > Terrestrial > Soil > Wetlands | place: USA... | reverse complement strand
ACGGGCGGTCGCGGTGGCACTGGCGGCACGGGCGGAACGGGTGGCACTGGCGGACGTGGCGGAACCGGAACGCCTGGTGGCACTGGCGGAACGCGCGGCACCACCAGCGGCACCAACAATAATTTCAGCAACAGCGCGCTGAATCCCAATTCGCCTTACAACCAGGCGCGGAACATCATGATCCCTCAGCTTCCGCCGTCGACTGCAACGAACCAGCAGGTTCTCGCGGCACTGGCGCTGGGCACGGGCGGCTTCACCATTTTCAACACCAACGATTTGCTCGGCGGCCTCGAAAAAATCGGCCATGAACAAAGCGAGTTTTATCTGCTCGGCTACGTTCCGGCGAATCCGACTCCCGAAGGCGGCTGCCACACTCTCAAGGTAAAGCTGGAACGCAAGGGCACCGAAGTGCGTTCGCGGCCGACCTACTGCAACATCAAGTCCAACAACATTCTGGAAGGCACGCCGATCGAAAAGCAGATGGAAGCACGGGCCACTGGCGCCCAGGCCGGCTCGGTGCAAGCCGCGCTGCAGGCGCCGTATTTCTACACGTCGCCCAACGTTGCGCGCGTGAATCTCGCGATGGAAATTCCTTCGAGCAGCGTGCAGTTCAACAAGGAAAAAGGGAAGTATCACGCCAGCTTGAATGTGCTGGGCATTGCTTACAAGCCGGACGGCTCGGTCGGCGCCAAATTCAGCGACACGGTGAACCTCGATCTGGAAAAAGACGAAGTGAAGGAGTTCACCAAGCAGCCTTATGAATATCAGAACCAGTTCGACGCCGCTTCCGGCGACTACAAATTGACCGTTGTCGTCAGCTCCGGCGGCGATGCCTTCGGCAAATTCGAAAAAGAACTCAAGGTCGATCCGTACGACGGCAAAGAATTCAGCCTCGGCGGCGTGGTCATGACCAACTCCATGCAAAGGGTTTCGGACATTCCCACCGGCCTCGATTCCGTTCTGCTCGAAGATCGCACGCCGCTGGTCGTCAAGGGCATGGAAATCATTCCTTCCGCCACGAACCACTTCAAGAAGTCCGACAATGTTGCGGTCTACACAGAAGTCTACGAGCCGTCACTCACGTCGGATAAGCCGCCCGTCGTGGCTGCTGGGTATAACGTCCTCGAGAAGGCTACCGGGAAAATGGTGTATACGACCAAAGCGGTGCGCTTGGATGAATTCATCCAAAAAGGCAGCCCGATGATTCCCGTGGGCATGAGCGTTAAGGTGAAGGATCTGCCCGCGGGCAACTATCAACTGGTCATGATGGCCGTCGACGGCGCCGGCCACCACGCCCCCAACCGCACCCTCGACTTCGACGTCACCGACTGACGTCTTACGCGAAAAAACATCGGATTGAGACGGAACGAAAATGTCACCAAGTGCCCAAGCACTTCCGATTGCGTGGCCGATTCTCGCCGTCTTGCTGTTCGAATTCGTGATTTGGCCCATTTTGGTGGCTTTTCTACCGAATACGCCCCGATGCCCGATTTGTAAGCGTCTGTTCGAGTGGAATGACATCGACAGTTTCACTAAGCAAGGCATCAGGCTGCCACGCCCAGTGGCGTTTCGTTGCCCGAAGTGCCTCGAAACCATCGGCGCACCAAGCTGGCGGAAGTCGTTTCTGTTGGTTTCGTACCTGGCGCTGGTAGCTGTTTTTATGTTTGTGATGTTTGATCTGCCGGGCGATCTTTTTTGGGGATACGTTGGGACCTTGGCAGCCGTGGTCGGAATACTTCGAATTGCTGACTGGTTTATTTGGCGAAGGCTGGAGCCCGGCGCACCGAGCTCACTAACCTAGTACAGCCGTGCGGGGTGCCGCACCCTTCGCTTTTAAGGGTGCGGGTTTTGACGTTTTCTTTGCCGATACGGGTGCCGCGGGTTCAGGTTTTCGAACCCGGGTCTTCGATTTTCAACTCGTCGCCGCCCGCTTCTCCCTCCCCGACTCCGCCCACAAACTGCGCAACACGAACCAGCAATTCGCCGGCCGCTCGGAAAGTCGCCGCATAAAATACGGGCACCACTCCGCGCCAAACGGCACGTACACCTGCAACTGATCGCCCGCCGCGTACACCTGCTCCTGCAAATCCCGCCGAATTCCATACAACATCTGAAACTCGTAGCGACCCTTCGCCAACCCCACCCGCGCCGCTTCCGCCTGCGCGTGCGCCACCATCGCCGGATCATGCGTCCCAAACGCCGGAAAAAATTCTCCGCGCGTTGCGCCTTCCAGCAGCACCGTGCTCAACTTCTGGAAATTCGCATCCACTTCCGGCTTGCTCTGCACCGCCGCTGTCGCCGGCTCGCGATACGCGCCTTTCACCAGCCGAATTTTCGGTTTCAACGCCGCCAGCCGCGCCAAATCCTTTTCACTCCGATGCAAATACGCCTGCACCGCCAGCCCGCAATTTCCCAACTCCCGCTGCACGCTCTCAAAAATTTCCAGCGTCACGTCCGTGTACGCCGTGCCTTCCATATCCATCTCAATCGTGCGCTGTAACGCCGCCGCTCGCGCCGCAATCTCCCGCGTCATCGACCGGCACAGCTCCTTATTAATGTCCAAGCCCAGCTGCGTCAGCTTGATCGAAATATTTCCCCGCACATTTTTCGCGTGCAACTCTTCGATCATCCGCAAATACCCGTCGCACACCGCGCGCGCCGCCGCTTCGGTCGTCACGTTTTCGCCCAGATGATTCAGGCTCACCGGCCTCCCCGCCGCGCCCAGCTCCGCGCTCACCGCCAGCGCCTCTTCCAACGATTCGCCCGCCACAAACCGCCGCGCAAACCCGCGCTTCATTCCCTGCCGGGCAATCCAGTCCGTCACGCCCTTCTTCTTCGACACCCAAAACACCAAATTCCGCACCAGCACTCGGTCCTCGCAGTCCCACGCAAACTAAACCCAATCCGCAGCGAGCATACGGGTCCACCTGTCACCGGTCAATACGGCGGGAGGCTCGGCTGTAGGACGGCGTGCCGCACCCTTTGCTTTTAGGGGTGCGGCTTTTGACTCTTCTTTCGTATCACCTGCCTTATTAGCCGGCACAACATTACTCGCACATTGCGACTGGTCAAGTCTAATGCATAATCGGATAGCTCAGGATACTAGTCTTGACAAACGTCTAACGCACGCCTATCGTCGCTTCACTTCGCCCTGTGAGGTTCCCATGCTCCGACCGTCCCCTCGGTGCGTTCCAACGATCTTCGGCCTTGGCTTTGCAACGCTTATCCTGGCCATCTCATCTTTGTTGCCCGCTGCAGCTCAAACTAACCCGCCTGCCGCGCCGCCCACTCGCAAAGCCCCGCCACCTCCTCCGCCCGCACCCGTGGACCAGCAACAATTCATCTCCTATTGGACCACCGAAACCGGTTGGCAGACTCAACTCGAGCTGCGCAACAATCAGGCCAAGCAGCCTCTAACAGTTATGCCCCGTCCTCCGCGCAACGGACGGCTCAGAAACGCCGCTCTCGCCCCTCGTAATTCAACCGCAGGATGTCCAAACGCTTGATGTTGAGACGGCCATCGGAACTTCTGCCCCGCAACTCCTCGGAGCCTACGGTTCGGTCCTTCTTCGCTACAGTGCTCCGAGCTTCTCAGCATTGTATGCTGTGGCCATGGTGCACGGGCTCGGCCATTCCGTCGCCTTTCATCTCGACGGCATCGGCGAGGACGAAGCCCAAACCGCCGGCGGCAGCGAAGGCATCTGGTGGCTTCCGAACTCTACCGCGAGCGATTATCTGGTTCTCGCAAATCACGGGAAATCGGCTCTTTCGCTGCGGCTCACTCTCTTCGACGCCAGCGGCAAATCCGCCGCTCAGAACGTGACTCTCGCACCTGCGGCCATGAGCCGCGTTTCTGTCCGCCAGCTTCTTCAATCGCACGGACTCGCGGGTGCCTACGGAGGCATTCAACTCTTCGCCGCAAGCCACGCGGGATCCCTGAACACGCTGCATGTGGTTTTCGACGAAAATGTCGGTTTCTCCGCCGTTCTCAAAATGTTTGACCACGATCCCCGTGCGAAGCTCTCCGAACGCGACTACGCCGCCACAGGAACGTGGACGCTGCGCGCTCCCATGCTGGCCCTATCAACTCCCGACCCGGCGCTCGCCTTTCCCTTCGGCACCATACTGCGGCCCCAAATCATCGTCCGCAACACGACCGCCAAGGCTCTCAATGCGTCGCTGCGCTTCACCTGGCATCGCGAAGCCGCCTCCGGCAAAGCCACGGGACCGCAACTCCGGCTGGCTCCCTATGAAACCCGACTCATCGACGTTGCCGCTCTTCAGGACGGCGCAACCCTTCCGCAGGACGCTAATTGGGCGGCCGTCATTCTCACCACCGATGCGCTTCCCGACGAACTGATGGCTGTCGCAGTCAGCTATGACCAGCAGCTCACGTACGGCGCGCAAACCCCTTTCTCCGATCAGCTTGCCTTTCATTGGGCTGGCAGCCAGTGGCAGTACGATCCGCACCACGATTCCGTGATTACCGTCGGCAACGGCGGCACCAAGCCAACTCAAGCGGCCTTCACTATCGTCTATAATCAAGGTTCTCAGAAATACGAGCTGGAGCGGACCCTCCAGCCGGATGAACAGATGTGGGTGGACGTAGGCAAATTGATCCGCGAACACGTCGCGGACAAAAACGGCAAAACTCTGCCATCAGACTTAACGGCCGGCTCCTACGAAATTCGCGACCTCAACAACCACGCCGTCGGCGCGCTGTTCGAAGGCAAGCTGATGTACGACACGACGTACGGCCATGTCACTTACGGCTGCGGCGCCTGCTGTGGCTATAAGCCCCCGGTGGTGAACTGGGATCCTCTTGGCATCCTGTTCGGGGGCACGTCCGACAACGGCGTAAACGCCTACGATACCTGTTCAGAGACGAACGAAGATGTCAGCGGCGCTTTCTACAGCCACTGGACCACGGCGAACCACGCTATCGCCACTGTGGATGCCTACGGCACGCACACTGGCCAAGGCGTCGGCTCGACCACTTCCTCCACGTCTGGCTCGGTCCAAATGTGGAAGCCCCACAGCATCACTTGCCCGATAACGGTGTTCAACCCCGGCGGTGGCGACAACACCACGCCAGTAATAAATAGCCTTAGTCCAGCAAACGGGCTGATTGGCAACACAGTTTCTGTGTCGATATCCGGCAAGGGATTCGGGACGAACCCGACAGTCGTAGCACCCTCCGGTATAACTGCGACAGTTCAGTCGTCTTCGGACACACAGATCAGCGCTAACCTGACTATATCGACCTCTATAACCGGGGGCAACGAAGCAATTCAAGTAAAAAACACTCAAGTCACCCAGTCCAGTAATTCAGTCAACTTTTACGTGCAAATACCGACGACGTTAATTCGAAGTCCAGACTACGGCACGAATTGCACGGCCCCTGCTTGCAATGGCCTCGGCCCGGTCAACCCACTCACAAACGGCAGCGTCATTGACATTTACGGAACCACGTTGCTATCGAACCAATGTGGAGTTTATGAGGATATTGGTTACCAACTAGTTGACCAGGAGTCTCCAGCACAGTGGATTTACGGCAACTATACCCTCCACGAGCACTTCTCAAACTATTCGAGCACTGTGACCGGCCAAACGGCGCCCGTCGATGTGAATAATACGATTGTGCTGGCTCAAGTAATTCTGGGGGACACCCAATACTATGGGGCGACGGCGCCCACCTGCCCCGGCCCAAATGACAACGAACAGTTTGATCAGTCACTTTCAGTTATAATCGGCTCGGCCACATACCCGCTTTCGATGGTGAACACGATAAAACGAGGATTCTACTCTGGAACAGGCAATGTCACCGTCACGATCAAGACTCCTTAGAGGAACTCTGATGCCAATAATTGCGTTAATGTGTCTGGCAATCGCCCTCAGTGCGTTTCCTAGCCAATCATCTTCCCAGGCAGCTCAGTTCACCGCTGGAACCACGAGTCCGCTTCAAAGGAGGGTTTCATCCGACGCGGAGTCTGACACCCTCACCGAACATATCGCCTTACTGCTTCAGAAAGCCGGTACCTGGGGAGGAATCGAAGACTACGACTCCGGCTGTGTTTCCGATTCCGAGCGCAAAATACCAGCGTTCGATGGCACGCTAGAGGAGGGGTTAACCAGGCTAAAGAAGGAAACATCCTCTCTACGCTGGCGCATACAGGATGACGGGGTTCTCGTAAGTAGGGGGGCAGTGCCCACGTCCACCTTAGATTTGATAGTTGACCAATTCACTTTCGGGGTCAACGACCCGCCATCGAGAGTCACCGATGCGCTGCTCTCCGCTAGCTCAATTGCGCGGGAAATGGCCGCCCAAAAAATCTTAGTGAAGACCCCTGAGTTAGGATTTGCGCAACCGAAAACAGCCTCTGAGGAAAACGTTACTCTAACAAACGTGTCCCTTAGGCAGGTTCTCAATACGGTCGCTCACTTGAAAGAGTCGCACCACCGCGTGTGGCTTTTTGAACAAATGAGTTGTGCCGGACGCAAAACAGTCCTCATTCAATGGATAGTTAAATAACCTGATCTAAGAACCCAATCTGGTTTCTCGAACCGCAGTCCCAACTTATTTCTACTCTCCATCGGACGAAACCCCGGCGAGTGCGAAATCCTTCTGGATTGACAAAGCCATTACCCCCATCTGCTGATCAGTGAGTTATGGCTCTGCCAGGTCCGCCTCCTTGGCCTAGCCCCTTTCGACACTAGCCTTTTTCGTGCGCAACTTCCTCTCCCTCTGAGGGTTAAGCTAAGAACAGCGACCCGTGTCTGTATCGTTTCGGCAGGAGAGACGCATGAAATTGCTGCCAACGCCCGCCGCACCCGCGGCCACCATCCACGCCACTCCCAAATCCTTCTTCGCCACGCTCCTCTCCGTCGCCTGCATCTTCTCCCTCGGCGTCAATGTCCCCATTCTCTCCGCCTCACCGGCTTCAGGTTTAAATGTAGCGCCGCGCTTCAGCGCAGCATCTTCCGCAGACAAAAAGCACAAACCCGATCCCGCCCTGAAAAATCTCCCCGTCACCGAACTCACTGCCGACGAAGCCATTCTCCACGCTCTCAATCGCCTCGCCTACGGCCCACGCCCCGGCGATGTCGAGCGCATCAGGCAAATGGGCCTCGCCAAGTGGATTGATCAGCAACTCAATCCCAGCTCCCTCGACGACAAAGCTCTCGACGCCCGCCTCGAAGACTATCCGACACTGAAAATGTCGACCGAAAAGCTTATCGCCGAATATCCGCAGCCCAAGCAACAGGAAAAGAAAGAAGAGAAACAGGCCGCGAAGCGCGCCGAAGCCCAGTTTCAACAAGTCCAACAAACCCAGCAAGTCCAGCAAACTCGCGCCGACCAGGCTGCCACCGTCGTCTCCCGCGATATGATTTCCACGCCGAAGGGCTCCACCGCAGCGAACTCATCCGCGACAAATTCTTCTGCACCTGCGTCTTCTTCCGCTTCCGCTCCGTCCGACACGTCCGCTGAAAAAGAAAACGAAAAAGAGAGCGCCGACGCCGCTCAGATAGGTGCCCCGGGTTCGCCTTCGGAACCCGGGTCCGACGCTTCTTCTCCGAGCATGAAAGACGATCCCGCTCCTCCCGTGAAGGGCGCCGGCAAACGCAACCTCCTCTCCGCCGACCCCAACACCATTCCCCGCGCCATCGCCGAAGACAGCAAACGCCCGCCGCGCATCGTCGCCGAACTCTCTATGGCCAAAGTCACGCGCGCCATTTACAGCGAGCGCCAGCTCCAGCAGGTCATGGACGATTTCTGGTTCAATCACCTCAACGTTTTTGCGGGCAAAGGCGAAGACCGCTACTACCTCACTTCTTACGAACGCGACGTCATCCAGCCGCACGCTCTCGGCAAATTCAAAGATCTCATCACCGCGTCCGCCAAGAGCCCCGCGATGCTGTTTTATCTCGACAATTTTCTCAGCGCTGACCCGCGCGCCGCGCAACGCGAAGCCCAGGAACGCTACGCCCGCCGCATGGCGCGTTACCGCGGTTTTGGCCCACCGCCGGTTCCGCCCAACGCCCAGAAAAAGAAAAACGACCGCGGCCTAAACGAAAACTACGGCCGGGAATTGATGGAGTTGCACACGCTAGGCGTGGACGGCGGCTACACCCAAAAAGATGTCACCGAAGTCGCGCGCTGCTTCACCGGCTGGACCATCGAAAAGCCCCGCATCGACGCGAAATTCAAATTCGACGAACGCCTCCACGATCCCGATCCTAAACTTGTCCTCGGCAAAAAAATCCACGCCGGCGGCATGAAAGACGGTGAAGAAGTCATTGATCTGCTCGTGCATAGCCCGAGCACCGCAAAATTCATTTCCACCAAACTCGCCCGCCGCTTCGTCTCCGACAATCCGCCACCCGCGTTAGTCGCGCGCATGGCGCAAACTTTCCTCGACTCCGACGGCGACATCAAAGCGGTGCTGCACACCATGATTTATTCTCCGGAGTTCTGGTCCCACGAGGCCTATCGCGCAAAAATCAAGACGCCGTTCGAACTGGTCGTTTCCGCGGCGCGCGCTCTCGGCACCGATGTAGACATTCCGCAACCACTGGTTGGCTGGATCAACCGCATTGGTGAACCGTTGTATCAATGTCAGCCGCCCACCGGCTACGCGGACAAAGCTGACGCCTGGGTGAATACCGGTGCGCTGCTGAATCGCCTAAATTTTTCGCTCGCGCTCGCCGGTAACGAGATGCGCGGTTCGCGCAGCGATGTGGCTTCGCTTTTGGGAGCGGAAGGTTCCGGCGATGCGAAATCCGCACTCGAACGCGCCGTGCAGCTTTTCTTGGGTGGCCAAGCCGCGCCAAGTACCGTCGAAACACTCGAAAAGCAGCTAGACAATCCGCAGGTCGTCCAAGCCAGACTGGACGATCCGGTCAAACAAGTGGATTTGGGTGTAGTCGCTGGCCTGGTTTTAGGCGCGCCGGAATTTCAGCGCAGGTAAGGTTTCCGTGTGTGGCGGGGCGAATTGATTTGATGAGGCGACCATGAGCTACCAATGTTGCGAGGGAGTCCGCGGACTGAAATTTTCCCGTCGCTATTTTCTGAAGCAGGGCGGCGTCGCTATGGTCGGCCTCAGCGCGATGCCCGCATTTCTCCAGCGCGCGGTTGCCGCCACGTCGATGCCCAACAAAAAACAACTCGTCGTGCTTTTTCAGCGCGGTGCAGCCGACGGCCTCAACATTGTTGTCCCCTTCGGTGAACCCAACTACTACCGGATGCGTCCCAGCATCGCCATTCCGCAGCCCAAGCGCGGCGCGGACAACACCGCAATCGATCTCGACGGTTTCTTCGGCCTGCATCCGAGCCTCGCGCCACTCGAGTCGCTCTTCCATCAAAACCAACTCGCAATCGTACACGCCGCCGGTTCGCCCGATCCCACGCGTTCGCATTTCGATGCGCAGGATTTCATGGAGTCCGGCACGCCCGGCCTGAAAGCCACGGACGATGGCTGGCTGAATCGCGCGCTCGAAACCGTTCCGGAGGAAGAATCATCGCCTTTTCGCGCCGTTGCGATGGGACCGAATCTTCCACGCATGTTGCGCGGCTCCGCGCCCGCGATTGCGCTGCCCGATCTCAAACAATTCAAAGTAATGGCGCAAGCGCCTGGCTCCGGCCAAATTGTGGAAGGCGGCTTCGAAGCGATGTACGCGCAGACCGTGGACCACGCGTTGCATGGCACGGGCACGGAAACGTTCGAAGCGATCGATCTGCTGCGCAATGCCGACCCCGCGAAATATCAACCGGAAAATGGCGCGCAGTATCCCACGAGCCGTCTCGGACAAGGCGTGCAGCAAATCGGCCAGCTCCTGAAAGCAAACATTGGCGTCGAAGTTTTATTTGTTGATTGCGGCGGCTGGGACAATCACGTGAACGAAGGCGGCGCGCAGGGTCAGCTTTCGAATCTGCTGCGCGACTTGGGCCAGTGCCTCAGCGCCTTCCATCGCGATATGGGCGACCGCATGCAAAATATTATTTTTGTAACCATGAGCGAATTCGGCCGCACCGCCCGAGAAAATGGAAATCGCGGGACGGATCATGGGCATGCGAACTGCATGTTTGTGATGGGCGGGGATGTGAAGGGCGGGCGCGTTTATGGGCAGTGGCCCGGCCTCGACGATCACCAGCTCAACGAAGGCCGCGACCTCGCGCTCACGACGGATTTCCGCAGCGTGATCGGCGAAGTGCTCACAAAACACATTGGCGTGAAAGAATTAAGCACGATCTTTCCGAACTTCGACAATAATCCGGGGAAATTCGCGGGACTGATGCGGAGTTAGCGGTTCGGTAGCAGGGCAGTTGAGCAAGGATTCGAGTTCGAGGCACGGAAGAGCAAATTCAAAACCCGCACCCTTGAAAAGCGAAGGGTGCGGCACCCCGCCGTACGTGTGCGCCACCCGCCCATCTGGCTTGTGGAATTCGCAAATTCCCGCGACGGTCTATCGCCAGCTCGTGCCGCACGCGAGCACAGCGCGTCATCCGATGCCGGGCGATCCGGAGATTTCGCGATAAGCTGGCCGCCGAAGTGACAGCGCAACAACGCGGAGTGATTTACGCTGAGTATCTTTAGCTTAGCGGGCAACTGGAACGGCTGATTTAGAGTTCTCTGACTCGCGCATCACACCTTCCGCCTTGCGGATCGCTTTCTCGCGCAGAGCCCAGGCATGAATGGCTTTCTGGCATCCTTCCCGCGCCAGAGTGATGGACGTTTGCCTTTCTGCTTCATCGAAGGTGTTTGCCGCGTCCATTCCAGCGCTTTCCGCTGCGTTGTCTGCGTCTACGATCTTGGCAACGAGCGCCAGGATTTGCGGGTCTACAGGCTGAAGCTGTTGCTGGTCCTTCTGGTGTTTTATTGAAGCTTTGCAAGGCTTGGCCGTCAGTTGCTTATAGGCTCCTTTGGCTTCATCGGTCCAAGATGCTTTGACGGCTCGTTCTAATCGATCGAGAGCGGCTTTTGCTTCGTCGGCGGATTCCCGAACTGCCGATTTCCTGAACAGCCAGCTGAAGGCGGACCACTCCATCGCTTCGTACATCAAGTCCCGCGCCCTTCGAACCTCCGCCAGCTTTTGCATACCGCATCCCGCCCGTTAGCCGCGCCGCCGGTAACTCGTCCCGGTTCGTAGCCCTTTGTAGAATATTGTGCTACAGGCTCCGAATATCGCCAAAACGGTCTCGATATGTCGGTTTGGCGGTCTCTAGGTTAACCAGGAGTAACGCGATGGCGAACTCAGTCTTGTTCGGGCTTTCGGGCCCTCCCTATAATCGTAATTCGGGATATTTTCTTGTGTAAGCTCCCAGGAGAACGAGCGACGCGCTAAGGCTGCGGAGACCGCGTGATCGAGCAAAAGATAAATGAATGGTTTGGCGATGCGGAGGCGACCGGCTTGGGGACCGGCTGGTGGAGCGGAATTCTGTCGGTGTTTTTTGGTTTTCTTTCGTTCGGTGGAGTGGTGTGCCTGCATTTTCCGCGGCTGCTGACGTCCGCTGAGTTGCGTCCTTTTTATTCGCTGCAGGTTGTCCGCATTTTGATCCAGTGCCTCATTGTGGCAGCGGTTGCCTTCGGAGTGCTGGCGTCGATTCTGCGCAAGAAAAAAAACCTGGCGCTGACGGGGATGATGTTCGCGATTGCGGCAACGGCTTGGGGCGGCTCCAGCGTGAAGGTCAACGGCGGCCGGCTGGAAGGCGTAACGATCGGTCTGGACTGGTTTTTGCTCGACCTGTTGCTGATGGCGCTTATTTATGTGCCGCTGGAAAGAATCTGGCCGCAGTATCCGGAGCAGGGAACCTTCCGGAAAGATTGGACGCTGGACGTGGTGTACTTCATGTCCACGCACCTGCCGATTCAGATTTTGTCGTTTCTGGTTTTGTTGCCCGCGACGCAAGCCACGAAATATTTAACGGTTCCGGCGCTGCATGACTTCATCGCGCGAATGCCCTGGCTCCTGCAATTTTTCCTCGCAGTCGTGGTCGCGGACGTTGCGGAATATTTTGTTCACCTGGCTTTGCATAAAGTGCCTTTCCTCTGGCGGTTTCACGCGATTCACCACTCGTCGAAGGAGCTGGATTGGATCGCGGGCTCGCGTTCACATTTTGTCGATGACACGCTGGTGCGCGGTTTCATCCTCGTTCCGCTGATGCTGGGATTCTCGCAAACGATGATTCTGTGGTATTTGGTGTTTGTGACGCTGCACGCCACATGGACGCATTGCAATTTTGGGCCGAATGCCAAGTGGATCGAGGAGTTTTTAGTGATGCCGCGATATCACCATTGGCATCACACTTCGCAAAAAGAGGGCATCGACAAGAATTTTGCGATCCATTTTCCGTGGATCGATCGCATTTTCGGAACGTACTACTATCCCCAGGAATGGCCGGCGATGTACGGCTTGGACGGCGAAGCGATTTCGCCGAACTTTATCGGGCAGACGATTGAGCCATTTCTAAAAAGGAAGAAGAGCGTTTAAAACCTGGCGCGCCAAGAGATCCCACCCGCTAAAAACCCAGCGCGTCTAAGGGAACATCGCTGGGCATTTGTGCGCCGCTCACCGTTGCCTTTACCAAGCCAAGACGCTTCATCACTTTCACGGTCAAGAATCCAAAATCATATTCTGAGTTGTCGTGGCTTAGGCGCAGCAGACCCTCATAGTGGTGGTGATTGTTTTGCAGGCACGCGCTAAAGGTTGCTGTCACGGGCAGCCACTCGCCGATGTTCATGGCGTTATCTTCTTCATCCTCGTAGCGGCGATAGCCGAAAGTACGGGTATGGGTCCAATAGTTCTGGATCATGTTCACCCACAGCGCAAAAACTCGGATGCCGAGCCACATGACCAGCGTGAACGGCAGGCTTCCGGCGAGTTTCCACAAAAGGTAGAAACTGAAGGACTGCGCGACGATTGCAAACAGCGGGCTGGCCACGATGCGGAACGTCGGAGATTTCAGAATTTTGTCGCCGGCGAGGTTTTCGGTGCATTTGTACGGCAGGACGCAGAGAACCATGGTGCGCCAGAAGCCGTCACCGGCCAGCTTGTTGGGGTCGCCGGCGTGGTCGGAATGTTTGTGATGCAGGCGATGGCGATTCACCCAGGCGATCGGATCGACGTAGATGCCGAAAATATTGTTCACAACGGTGACGGATTTGGTGAACCACTCCTGGTAGTCGAGCGCGCGATGCGCGACGCCCATGTGCAGAACATCAGCCAAATACAAACCCGCGAAAAACCAGCAAAACAGGAAATAGACTCCGCCAATGAGCAGGCCTTTCCACGGCCCCCAATGCGCCGGTGCGGAATACATGCAAGCCAGCACGTAGAGCACAATGATCAGATAACCGGGAACATTGTAGATTTTCACGCGACCCCCCGTTCGGATGATTCAAACAGAAAGCGGCGCTGGTTCACAAGTGAAAGAAGCTGTCCGCTGTCTCGAAATGCACAAGGGGCAGACCGGAAATCTTGGCACGAACCGCACTCTGAATAACCTCTTCTCAAACGACATCGCATTTTCGGTTCCGGGCCTCAGTCGTTTTTCAGTTCGCGGATCCAGATATTGCGGTAGCGCACGGGATGGTTGTGGTCTTGTAGCGCCAATGGCAACTTGTCTGGTCCCGCCTCATAGGGCGGGCGCACATGATGGCCGGTTGGTCCGGTCGGTTCGACGTGATCCTGCGTGAGCACGCCGTTGTGCAAGACCGTGACGTTTGCCGGCCGTGTGAGTTTGCCGGATGCATCGAAGCGCGGGCCGTGCCAGAGGATGTCGTAGGTCTGCCACTGGCCGGGAGGCCGCGCGGCGTTAACCAGCGGAGGATATTGGCCGTAAACGGCGGAGGCTTGGCCATCGGCGTAGGTCTTGCTGTTGTAAGAATCCAGCACCTGAATCTCGTAGAGGCCCATCAGGAAAACCCCGCTGTTGCCGCGGTCCTGATCTTCGCCTTTCGGCGGATCAGGTTCCCGGAATTCGACGTGGAGCTGGCAATCGCCGAAGGATTGTTTGGTGCGGATGTCGCCGGTTTTTGGTGCGACCTCGAAGTAGCCGTTCTCCACTTTCCATTGCGCGGGACTGCCATCTTTTTTCTCCACCCACTGCGACAAATCTTTTCCGTCGAAGAGCACCACCGCGTCGGAGGGAGGTTTCCCCGGCGCGTCCTGCGTGCTTGCCGTTCCCGGCGTCACGACCAAGGGCACTGGCCGGTTGCGGTCATGAATTTCCCACCGCGTATCCACCTGCGCACGGGCTATATTCGCGGTGGCGAAACTTGCTCCCAGGAGAGTAACCGCTAGCATCAATCTCATCGCTTCGCACCTCGCAAAAAAATCCGCGACGGATTCTAGCGCCGATTTGATTCTGAATACAGGAGTTGTTGCTGGAGGGAATGCTTCTTAGAAAAAACTCTTCGAGCGGTGCCAGAGATAGAGGCCAGATCCGAGAATCACGCTCAAACCGAGTGATCCCAAAAAGAACCAACGCGACTCTCGAACGCCGACGAGTGCAATCAAGATGAAGCCGAAAACAATCAATAATCCAACCGGATGGCCGGTCCATTGTCCGCCGCCAAGCGGACCGAAGGGCACGATATGAGGATATGCAGTCGGCGTGTCAAACGAGCGTCCGCCGAGGTGCGAATCCGGGCCTGAATGCGCAAAGCGACCCATCCCGCGCAGTATACACCCTGGCTGCATTCACAACATGCTTGCAGCGGATTGTAAGGCCTTGCCTTTTAAGCAGCGCTGCCTTTGATGCGCATGCCGTAAAAGGAGCGGTGCACGAAGAAGAGCGAAACGACGAAGAAGCCGGCAGCCAGAATGTGCGT
>Ga0335080_10004085_pt1 | contig 14834 bp, 16 predicted proteins | sample Lox_Sample_34_FD_206720 | JGI IMG/M metagenome (GOLD analysis project Ga0335080, IMG submission 206720) | Soil microbial communities from Loxahatchee National Wildlife Refuge, Florida, United States - Lox_Sample_3.4 | ecosystem: Environmental > Terrestrial > Soil > Wetlands | place: USA... | reverse complement strand
TTATCGGTTTGAGTGCCAGCCAGGGTTCGTCCAATGCCGCTGTCATGGCCTTCGACAACGGCGGCAATTTCAATTCCTTTTTGTTCAGCACGAACGTCGGCGCCAACACATTCGGCTCGATCGTTAATGTGACCGACTCTGTTTTTGACTTCAACAATTCCCCGGTCATGGCGATGGACACCGCAACCAACCAGGCTGTGCTGGGTTCCTCGTTCGGCTGTTATGGCTGTTCCACCGAAATCGGGCTGGTTGATCTCACCCAGGGCACCGTGACCACGTTCCCCGGACTGGGTTTTGGTTTCGTCAACGGAATCGCTGTTGATTCCAATACCGGGATTGCCTGCACAACGACCGAAGACGATTTCAGCGTGGAGTTCTACGACCTGGCGAACCAGACCGGTTTTATCGTCCCGATCCCCGGTGCCACTAACCAGGCACAAAGCGGCGCCGACGTGGAGGTTGATCCCATCAATAAGCTGTTCTTCGTAGGCCAGCCGTTCACCAGCACGGGCTTCACCGGTAGCAGCATCCAGGTCTTCGATGAGCAAGGGAATTTTGTCGAGTCCATCAACGGTTTGAAGCTTCCGGTAAGTCCGGTTCGAATTGCCCTGAACCCCACTCACCGCATGGGCTATGTACTGGTAACACCTGACCTGACCTCGCTGCAGTCTTTCACCTACTAAGTTTCTGCTCATCGGGCCGGCCTTATGTCGGGCTGGCCCGTCCTTTGTCTCCCGGATTGCATTGGTCGTAATAGAATCACCGTGTGTTCTGACTATGACGGAGGTCAGACGTGCCGCAAGACTTACCAGGTCCTGACGAGAAGCTGCAGCAGGAGTTCAACCGCTGGGCGGCGGAAGGTGAAGGCGAAAAGATGGAGCGCCATCACCTCGACATTACCGAGAAGACAATCCGCCTGATGAACCTGCGTCCGGGAGAACGCGTGCTGGATTTGGGCTGCGGTTCCGGCTGGGCGACGCGCCTGCTGGCGCGCCTTGTGAGCGACGGTCCTGAGGGCTTCGGACAAGTCGTGGGTGTGGACGTCTCCGACGAGATGATTCGCCAAGCCCGAGGCGCATCGCGCGATTTTGAAAACATCCTCTACGTCTGGGGATCGGCGCAGCACATTCCCTGGGAAGAAAATTTCTTCGACAAAGTATTGTCGGTCGAATCGTTCTACTACTATCCGGACCAGGAACGGGCGCTGGCCGAACTGTTTCGAGTCATGGCCCCCAGGGGACGAATGTTTATCCTGATCAACCTCTACAAGGACAACGCCTATTCCCTGCAGTGGGTCGACAAGCTTAAGGTTCCGGTGCACGTGCGGTCATCCGCGGAGTATGTCGAATTACTAAAGACACACGCTTTCGAGAACGTGGAGGCGCGGCAGATTCCGGATGATACGCCCACACCCGATGACTACGTGACGAAGTCCTTCAATAGCCTGGAAGACCTGCGTGCTTTCAAACGCACGGGGGCTTTGCTCCTGATGGCATCAAAGCCGGATCTGCGAAACGCCGCCCCGGGGTATACGATCTACTGAGTCATTTCAAACGGCCGTACTTCTTGAGCACTGCCCGCAACTGGTCATGGGGCAAAGCGATTACGGTGTGATTGTCGATTCCGGTCATGGTTTCGGCCGCGACCATCGCATTGATGATCGCCTCCTCGGTCGCTTGCACAGTCGCCAGGAATATGGGATCGAGGCGGTCATTGGGCAGCATTGTCAGTTGACGAGTTCCCTCAGGAGAGCCCGCACCCGAGTTAGCCGTAGAAAAAGCCAGGAAGATATCGCCGGAGCCATCTCCGGAGTAGCTCCCATCTCTTCCTAACCCCAGGGTCACGCGTTTGGCGACCCGCTTCAGTTGTGTGGGGATCAGCGGCGCATCGGTTGCCACGATGACGATAATCGACCCGACGTCATCGTTATAGACCGCACGATCCGGAATCTCTTCGCCAACGGGTACACCGGCGATACGAAGCTGACTGCGTCTCCCATAATTGCATTGCACCAGGACTCCCACCGTGTACCCACCATACTTGGCGTCCAGCGCCCGGGAGGCTGTACCGATGCCACCTTTGAATTCGTTGCAAACCATGCCCGTCCCGCCACCCACGTTGCCCTCCGCCACAGAGCCCCCCTGGGCGCTGTCGAGCGCTTGAATTGCGTGCTCCGGTTTGACGTGAAAACCATTGATGTCGTTCAGATACCCGTCCCAGGTCTCAGCCACTACCGGCAAAGACCACCAATAGCCCTCGATGTCGGGTTTGCCGTGTTGTACTTTCCAGGCAATCACGGCATCGCGTACCACTCCGACGCTGTGAGTGTTGGTAATCATGACGGGGCCGTCAAGGAAGCCGGATTCCTCCACCCACGTGGTCCCGGTCATCTCGCCGTTCCCGTTTTCAGTGAACCATCCGGCGAACACCGGGTCAGACGAGTTCTTACCTCGGGGAAGGACGGCAGTCACGCCCGTGCGCACCGGTCCGACCCCGACCTTCAACGCTCCCTCGCCTGAAATCAGTGTCGTGTGCCCAACTTCGACCCCCCTGACGTCCGTAATGGCGTTCAGCGGTCCAGGTGTGCCATCAAAAGGTACGCCCAAGTCGCGCGCCCGCGGTTTCGTCTGTGCTGCGGCGCAGGAGAAAGCGATAATGGAAATCCAGACCGCATAGCGAGCTTTCTGCATCACTGGCCTCCATAGAAACCTGCAACGTACGTCGGCTGGATACCGCCTCATCAGTGACGGGCAACATGCAATGCATCGGCTGATACGAGGAAAAGTGTAGAGTGTGCCCGAAAGGCAGCGGATCACTCGATCCCTAACTGTTTGCGTGCCTCCGGACTCAGCCGTTCCGGAGTCCAGGGAGGGTTCCAAACCACGTTCACGACGACCGTGCGGATGCCCGGCAACTGTTCCACTCTGGCCTTGACCTGTTCGCTGATCGTCACATGGGCAGGGCAACCTTGCGCAGTCAGGGTCATGTCCACGGTGACATCTTGCTGGCCGTCAGCAGCGGACGCAAATTGAATGCCGTAAATCAATCCAAGATCCACGATGTTGACCGGAATCTCGGGGTCGTAGCACTGCTTGAGGGCGCTTAACACTTCATCTTCGGTGACGGCGGGCATGCATGGTCCTCAAAGATAAGTCTACCCATCGCGCAGGGAAGTTGTCACGCTAACAGGATCCTTCTGGTAGCCTACGCTTAGCTCCATGAGTCCCGAACTCAAACAGAAACTCCAGATCGTCCTCGCCGTGGCGATCGCAGTGAGCGCCTTGCGCCTGGCCTACATTCTCTACGAAAGAAGTGAGAGCCGGCACAAGGAATCGCAGAAGCAGGCGCCGCCGCTGAATGCGGATGCCTATGTCGTCCCCAAGAAGCTCTATCCCTATGACTTGAAGTCAGCCCGGCAACTGACTCAGCAGCCGGTGTGGGTCAAGGAAGGATTTCGCTATACCTACTACCCTTATGACCCGGTGAATCATCGTTCCGACTTTTCCCATGAGGCTGGACAGCTTCTTCCGATCGAGAAGCTGTCAATCAAAGACGTCGTAACCGACATTTCACCCGGTTCGCCGGATCAACGCCAGGTCATGGCAGTGTTCGAGAAAGCGGGCCACGCCTATTCCTTCCCTATCGGATCGCTCAAGGCCGGCGATTATCGCATCTACAGTGACGAGATGCTGTTCCTGCAAGACCCGCACGAGCTCTATCATCATTGGCCAGCCGATATCTGGCAGGCAATTGATCGGCACGAAGTCATCGCAGGAATGAATGAACTGCAGGCCGACTTCGCCACCGGGATGGGGATTCCCGAAGGTTCAGGGCTAGGCGAAGAACGAATTCTTCACTATCCGAACGGGGGCAAGCCCCTCACAGTTGTCTATCGGAATGGGAAGGCTGCGGAGATCAAACCCGGCCCCGGATAGCGCCGTTCCATTGCTCATTTCACAGCCGGGGAATTGGCGTCAGCCGCTTTCTGTTCGTCTGCGTGGATGATGCCATCGTCGGCGGCATAGAAAGAGCGGTGGGTCGAATCCATCTGCTTGGGAGTAAGAGCCAGGTCAAATCCATCTTTGTGGGAATGGAACCCGACCGTGTAATCGCCACGGTCAGTCTGCGTCATACGGCGCGTAAACGAACCTGTGTGCACCAGGGCCAGCAGGGAAGTCGCGTACGCCCCGTTCTTCCGTTTGTACAGCCTTTGCGCCCGCAGAAAATTACGCATGTAGCCCAAGGCGCTGGCCTCCGAGTCTGAGCGCGCGGGATCACCCGGAAACTTCGGCTGATAAGTCGCCTGAGCGCCTGCGAGCGACCCGGCCAGAAGCAGAAATACCGCACCCAGTACTACCCTCTTCCCGTAAAGTCCCATGCCCACACCCCTTCCGATGGTTCCTTCCATGTTACTCCCGTAATTGATGAAGCTGTTACGGTGCTTTAAATCCCTGGCAAACATGTCTATGCTTTCCAAAACGGACCAAGTAGGAGACCCATGAAGGCTGCCGCCGTGAAAACTGCCCCCATCAAGAAGGCCCCTATTCGAATCGCGGTGGTAGAGAGTGACCCACTTCGCTTCGTTGGATTTCGCGCCCTGTTCGATTCCGAGCCGGATTTCGAGTTACTTTCAGCATCGTTACCAGACATCGGCACCCTGCCAGATATCCATCTCGTTTTGCTCGGTAACCGCAGCGGTCAGAACCTGTTTGATCTGATGGCCAGCCTCAAGGCCAGCCGCCCGGACCTGCGCATTATCGTTACCGGGTCGGGAATGGACGAAGAAACCATCTTGAAAGCCGTGGCATCCGGTGCCAAGGGATACGTAGATGAAGCTGCCTCGCCCGCCGAGTTCGTGCAGGCCATCCGGGTCGTACATCAGGGTTCCGTCTGGGCACCTCGCCGGGTACTTTCCATGTTCATCGAGCGGGTCAGTTCCGCCCCAGGTCGGGTTTTTCCCGCCGGCCGCGTGACCTTTACCGATCGCGAGAAGGAAGTGCTGGAAATGCTGGTCGCCGGTCGCTCCAACAAGGAAATCGGAGCCGCGCTTGGCATCGAGGAGCGCACCGTCAAGGCGCACGTGGCCAAACTGATGCGCAAGGTGGGCGTGCAGAACCGAATCGCGCTTTCCGTCCACGCCATTACCCATTCGCTGGTATCCGCGAAATAGGCCCAATTCACACGTTACTTTGGGGCAGTGTCCCGAGGTAATCTTGTCGGCCTGCCACGCCTGCCGCATACTGCACTCACCTACCACAGAACCTGGGAGACGGGGTTGGAGACGGGGATTTTAGGGTCACCGTAGCCGGCCCCGATTTTATTTGTGCCTGATCTACCCTGTGCCGGGTTCATCAATAGCCAACCCCTGACCGGCAACAACCCTTTTTCACGTCCAGGAATCCTTTAGAATTTAGAAGCATTTATTCCTGAACACCCAGGTTGAGAGAAATGAAAAAACTTCTATTGCTCGTACTTGTCATGTGTCTGGCGACGGCCGTTCTTGCCGCCGATGAAAGCGAGAACAAAGCGGAGGACCGGTTGAAGGCGGCAGCGGGTGTCCTCGATGAAATCCAGAGTGCCCCTGACCAGGGTATGCCCGAGGAAGTATTAGGTTCTGCCGAGTGCGTAGCGGTAGTGCCCTCCATGCTGAAAGGCGGCTTCATTGTGGGCGCCCGGTACGGACGCGGCGTCGCCAGTTGCCGGACTCCCAAAGGCTGGAGCGCTCCGGCCTTTTTCCGCATTGAGGGTGGCAGTTTCGGGCTTCAGATCGGGGGACAGGCCGTCGACCTCGTCATGCTGGTGATGAACAACGACGGCATGCAGAAGTTGCTATCCAGCAAATTCAAACTCGGCGCCGATGCCAGTGTTGCCGCTGGTCCCGTGGGACGCCATGCCGCGGCCGATACGGACTGGAAACTGCGTGCCCAAATACTTAGCTATTCGCGGGCGCGAGGAGCATTTGCGGGGCTGGAGCTCAGTGGCGCAGTGATTCGCCAGGACAAAGACAGCACACGGGAATTCTACGGGCACATGGTGCGTTTCAAAACGTCCCTGGAAGGGGCTATCGAAGCGCCTAAGGAAGCGTATCCATTCCTCGAAACGCTGGCCAAGTGGGCGAAGGCCGCCGCGGAGAAGTAAGGCTTCTGCCGATCAACCCCAGCGGCGACCAGCCACATCTTATGAGGGACGGGCCAGGTTTGACAGAGGATTTTGCCGGGTGCTACCGTCCCAGTTTTCTTCCGCATGCGTCAACGATTCGAGTTCGCGCTTGCCTGGGTCATTATCAAGCTCATGGGAGTGCTGCCTCGTCCCCTGGCCCGAGCGGCCGGCATAACTCTGGGCTGGCTGGTTTACCTTCTGCACTTCCGCCTGCGCCGCGTGGGCATGCGCAACCTGGCGCTGGCCTTTCCGGAGAAGAGCCGGCGTGAACACGTCCGCATCCTGCGGGGTGTCTTTACTTCCTTCGGTCGGCAGTTGGCTGAGGTGTGCCTGTTTCCGCGGTATACACGCGAAAACGTCAGCAAAGTGGTTGTTTACGACGGCTTTGAGAACTTCGAGCGGGCATTCGAACGAGGTAAGGGTGTGTTATTTCTCACCGCGCACCTGGGGGGATGGGAACTCTCGGCGTTTGCTCATTCGCTGCACGGACATCCCCTGCACGTGGTCATGCGGCCTCTAGACAATGCTTACCTGGATCGTTTGACGCGGCATTACCGCACCATGCACGGCAACTCCATGGTTGATAAAGACGATTTCGTGCGCGGGTTGCTCTCTGCCATGAAGGCCGGCGAGACCGTGGGGATTCTCATGGATACCAACATGACCCCTCCCCAGGGCGTGTTCGTAAATTTCTTCGGGATTCCGGCCTGTACTGCCAGCGGGTTGGCGAGAATCGCCTTGCGCACCGATGCCGCAGTCGTCCCCGGCTTCACCGTCTGGGATCCGGTGTTGCGAAAATACCGCTTGCGCTTTGACCCCGCCGTAAGCCTGGTGCGCACGGGCGACGACGAGGCCGATACCGTGGCCAACACGGCCCGCTTCACCAAAATCATTGAGGACTATGTGCGGCGATATCCCGACCAGTGGCTGTGGGTGCATCGTCGCTGGAAGACGCGCCCCGAAGGGCAGCCTTCGCTCTACTAGGAGCGGACGAGAGCTCAGAACCAGTCGCTGCGATACGCAACCCACCAACTGGCGTAGAGAATCGGAATGGTGGCTCCTAGTGCCCACCAAAGTGGCAGGAAAAAATCGGCAAGCAAACCGAGCACCGTGAAGCTGATCCAGAATACCTTGCGTTGCATGTGGATATTCTATCCCGCAGCTTTTCTTTCCCGGTGTAAACATATACAAAGGTGCCATGCAGCGAACCGTGCAGGAAATCGCGGCCCGAGTGCAGGCCCGCATCATCGGGGAGGAGTCGACCCTGCTGACGGGCATTGCCAGTCTTTCCACCGCCGCTGCAGGCGCTCTGGTTTTTGTCGAAGACGAGAAGGACCTGCCCGTTGCCCTCAAATCATCCGCCTCCGCTGTGATTGCCGGCGAGTTCGCCGCCACGTGCAGCGGCGGCAAGCCGGTTTTGATTGTGTCTCAACCGCGGCTGGCATTTGCCCGTGCTGCGCAACTTCTGTGTCCGCGGGCCGTCTTCGCGGCGGGCATCCACCCCAGCGCCAGCGTGCATCCTTCCGCTGCCTTGGCGCGCGAGATAACCGTAGAAGAGAATTGCGTGATCGCCGAGGGTGTTGCGGTCGGCGCAAAGACGCGTATCGGGGCCAATTGCGTGGTCGGCGTCCATGCAACCATCGGCGAGGATTGCGAGCTTTTTCCCAACGTCACTGTGTATCCAGGTGTGCACCTCGGTCGTCATGTGATCGTCCATGCTGGAGCCGTCCTGGGCAGTGATGGGTTCGGCTACGTTCGCGACCCGGCCACCGGCCGCTATGAGAAGTTCCCTCAGTTGGGCGGTTTGGAGATTGAAGACGATGTCGAGATCGGGGCCAATGTGACCATTGACCGCGGAGCGCTCGAAATGACCCGGATTTGCCGTGGCACGAAAATTGACAACCTGGTGCACATCGGCCACAACTGCCAGATCGGCGAAGATGTCGTCATTGCGGCGCAGACAGGATTCTCGGGCAGCGTCACCGTAGAGAAAAACGCTGTGCTGGGCGGTCAGGTGGGACTTGGCGAGCATGCGCGGATCGGTGAGGGCGTGATGCTTGGCGGGCAAAGCGGCGTGTTGCCAGGGAAAACCCTGCGCGGCAAGGGTATGGCTTTTTGGGGAACCCCAGCGCGCCCGCTGCGGCAGTATTTGAAAGAACTGGCAGCTTTCGCGCGGCTGGCAAGCAAGAGCAAGTGATTGCGGTGAAGCAGTCGCTACGCTGAGTCTTTTATGGCAATCGTTGTCATTGGCGGACACTCCCGTAGCGTTGGAAAGACCAGCATCGTCGCTGGTCTGATTGCCGCTCTGCCTGAGTTCCGATGGACAGCCCTGAAGATCACGCAGTATGGACACGGTGTGTGCTCCCTGGACGGAGAGTCGTGTCACTGCGCGACCGAAGACCACACCTGGGCAATTTCGGAGGAGATTGACCAGTCAGGAGAATCGGACACTTCCCGTTTTCTGGCTGCGGGAGCCGTGCGTGCCTGGTGGGTTCGAACCGAGCAGGGACGACTCGCGGAAGCCGTGCCCGGAATTCGCCAGCGATTGGCAGAGGCGGAGAATGCCATTCTGGAGTCCAACAGCATCCTGAAATTCATCCGCCCGGATCTGTATCTCTCCGTGCTCGATCCCGCGACTGCGGATTTCAAGCAATCAGCGCAGCAGTTCCTGGATCGTGCTCACGCGGTGATTCTCCACGGCAGGGCGGGGAATATTGGCGCGCAGACATCGTGGCAAGGCATTTCGTTGAAACCGGTCGCCGACCGGCCTCTCTTCTACATTGCACCGCCGCCATATCTCACGCCAGAGATCGTTGATTTTGTAAAAAGTCGCCTCGTTAACGGCTCGCATACATCGAAATAATCCGCTCGATCGCCCGGCTGCAAACCGCGCAGAACGCCTTGTAACGGGTGAACATGATGCAATTTTCCTGCGGACGGTAGTAGCCGCGCGCCTCGTAGTTCGCCCCTTCAAAGGCGCCCACGCGGCCGGAGAACTTGTCTCCTCCGAGCAATTCCTCTTCCTGCTTGCGCTCCTTCTTGAACAGTTCGTCCATTTCCGATTCTGGCCTGTTTTGTGCCCGCAATTCCTTCCGCTGTGCTTGGATCTGGCTTTCCATCTTCTCGAAGTCTTCTTTGCGCCAGGGTGTAGGAACCGGTGTATCCGGCGTCATGAGGTCTCGCCACTTGAGATTCATAGGATCAAGAAGCGCGGTGGCATTTGGTTCCCACGGCTCCAGGCGCTTGGCGGGCGGCAGATAAGCGACCTGAGAGGTGTAGTATTCGTCCGCCAGCCCTGCAAAGTGATGCCCGAACTCATGCACAAAAACGTACGGTGCCCACTCGCTGTCGGCCGCAACCGTCGCATAGAGATTGAAGATTCCTCCTCCGCCATAAGTCTTGCCATTTACCAGGATTTCAATGAATTCATACGGAGCATAGGAAGCGACATCGCGCAACGCACGGTTCTCGGTAGTCAGGATGTAGCGTTCCGTGTCGAAGGTGTCATAAGCCGTGCCAAGCGGATTGCGGCGATACTGCCCGACTGACGGCCGCGAGACGCCGGACTCCTCGGCTGCCGGGCATAATCCCCATACGTTGAAATCCTGGCGGTGTTCGCGAAAGGGTGAAGCGGTAAAAAGAGTCTCCGTGAAGCGCCGTGCGTCCCGCTCAAATTTCGGGCGCTCCGCGGCGCTGTATCCGTCCCCCAGGATCAGCAGATCCACCTTCGTCGCCGGTTCTCCATTTTTCTGCAGCGTCAACAGAGGTCCGGGAGATGGCGGCCGCGAGAGATCAACAAATCCTCCCGTTTCTTGAGGATGATCTTCACCGTCGCCGCCGGCACCGGAAATCGCAGAGACTCGGAAAACGTCCGGCTCAGGGTCTGGGCCTCACTGGTCGTAACCCACTCGCCAAAAACCGAGCTGAAGCCGCGCGAATAAAGTAGTTTATCGCTGGCCTGATCGTGCACCTCGAAGAAATAATTTCCCAGGTTGCTGTCGTCGATCGCCTTGGCTGGATCGCCGGGCCAAGGCAGCGGCTCGATCACGATGCGGTCCATGCTGAAATATTCGTGGGTCGTGTCGCCTGTGTGGTAATAATCCACGCGCATAGTCCCTGTTGCGCCGATTGCGACAGGTGCCGACAGCCACAGCACAAGAAGAATAAGAAGTCTGCTTCGCATGGCGGCATTCTAGGGGATTGGCTCTGAGAAATACAGTTCGGCGGACTCCCGAGACCTTGCCGGTGGTTTGTTATCCTTGGCTGTGGGAAAGATAGACAAACGAGCCTGGATGCTGGCGCTGCTGTCGGCCGTATTGCAAATCCTCATCTTCCCGCTTCCCAATCTGTACCTCCTGTGCTGGATCGCGACCACACCGCTGCTGGTTGCGCTGCTGCAAGCTCGCCCGCCTGACACCTTGCAGCTCCGCGCCGGGCTCAAGTTGCTTCCCGCACGGCCAGCACAGGCATTTCTCCTCGCTTATGTTTGCGGCATTCTCTGGTATGCCGGCACCTGCTATTGGATCTACAACACCATGCGGCAGTACGGAGGCGTGAACACGCCTGCCGCCATCGGCCTGCTGGTCCTGTTCTGCCTTTACCTTGCGCTCTATCACGGCGCGTTCGGATTACTTGTCAGCATCCTTGCCCGCGGCCAGTCAGGCAGCCGGGCCGCGTTGTTGCTGGCGCCGTTCGCGTGGGTGGGCGTGGAACTCGCCCGCACTCGCATCACGGGTTTTCCCTGGGATTTGCTCGGCATCGTGCAAGTGGACAATATCCCGCTTGCCCGCATCGCCGCTGTGACCGGTGTGTATGGCCTTTCTTTCGAAATCATGGTCGTCAACGTGGCCTTTGCCAGTGCCTTCCTGCTGCGGAGAGAGAAACGCAAAATGCTGTTGCTGGCGGCTGTTTCAGCCGCGGTCGTGCTCCAGGCCGGAAGCCTGGTAGATCCCCCGCCGCTTCCAACAAGCCGCGTGGCGACTCTGGTTCAGGCCAATGTGCCGATTCTCGATGGCTCCGACTGGACACGCGATTACTTCACCGATACCCTGCGCCAGCTTGCTGATGTCAGTCTTAGTTCGGGCTTCGGAACATCGCGTCCCGGCCTGATTGTCTGGCCGGAATCTCCCGCGCCCTTTTACTCAACCGACCCTTTCTTCCGCAATGCAATCAGCACTGTCGCCCGTGCGAGCAATGCCTGGGTGCTCTCCGGAGAACTGGGCGCGAACAGCACAATGTCCGGACAGTCCAGCCAGATCTACAATTCTGGCTCTCTCGTCGCTCCGGACGGCGAGTGGCTTTCCCGCTACGACAAGGTCCATCTCGTTCCCTTCGGCGAATATGTCCCCTTCAAGCGTATGTTCGCTTTTGCCGGCGGATTGACCAAAGAAGTTGGCGACTTTGCCGCGGGCACATCCCGTTCCCCGCTCGAGGCTGATGGCGCGAAACTCGGCGTTTTCATCTGTTACGAATCCATCTTTCCCGATGAGGTTCGGCAATCGGCCGCCAACGGGGCCCAGGTTTTCGTAAATATTTCCAATGATGGCTGGTATGGCGACAGCGGTGCCTACGCGCAGCACCTGAAGCAAGCCCGCATGCGGGCCGTCGAGAACTCACGCTGGCTGCTGCGCGATACCAATACCGGAGTCACCGCTTCGATTGATCCGTATGGCCGGATCGTAGCGAGCCTGCCGCGCAAGACTCGCTCCGCCCTCCAAGCTCCCTACGCCCTGGCGAATGACACTACTTTCTACACCCGCCACGGCGACCTGTTCGCGATGCTGTGTGCGATAATTTCTGTGGTGGCGGTGCTGTGGCGCCTCCTATCCCGTACGAAGGCAGAGCGTTAGTCATGGTTGAAGAGCTGGTACAGGAATACGCGATTTTGAAGGACAAAGTCCGCGACCTCCGGGAGTACCTTTGACGCCGGCAAGTTGCGTCTGCAATTAGCCGAGATCGAAAAGCAAGCTGCCGATCCCAATCTCTGGTCCAATCCTCAGAAATCTCAGCAGGTCATGCGCGAGAAAAAGCGCCTGGAAGACATGCTGGCCACTGAGTCCGACCTTGTTCGCCGCGGCGACGACATTGCTGCCTACTTCGAACTGGCCGGAGAGGGCGAGAACGTGGATACGGAGCTGCGCCGCGAAATTGACGCCCTGCGTCAATTGGTAGAGCGGCTGGAGACTGAGACCCTGCTCTCCGGCGAAAACGATCCTCTGAATGCCATCGTCACGATTCATCCCGGAGCTGGCGGCACGGAATCCCAGGATTGGGCCGACATGCTCCTGCGAATGTATTTGCGATGGGCCGAACGGCAGGGATTTCAGACCGTTCTATACGACTATCAGCCGGGAGAAGAAGCTGGCCTGAAGTCCGCGACTTTCGCGGTGAATGGTGAGCATGCCTTTGGCTTATTGACCAGCGAGATCGGCGTGCATCGCCTGGTGCGAATTTCGCCATTTGACCAAGCCAAACGGCGCCACACCTCCTTTGCCAGCGTTTTCGTATCGCCCGAAATTGACGACAGCATCGAGGTCGTCATTCGTCCCGAAGATCTGCGCATCGATACTTATCGCTCCAGTGGCAAGGGTGGGCAGCATGTCAACACTACGGATTCCGCCGTGCGTATCACGCACATCCCCACCGGAATCGTTGCCGCTTGCCAGAACGAACGCTCCCAGCACAAGAACAAAGATCGCGCCATGAGCATGCTGCGATCGAAGCTCTACGAACACGAACTGGAAAAGAAGCGCGAGGCCACCAGGAAGATTGAAGATTCCAAGCTCGATATCAACTTTGGATCCCAGATTCGGTCTTATGTCCTGCAGCCCTATCGCCTCATCAAAGATCACCGTACCAAGGTTGAGATCGGCGACGTGGACCGCGTCCTCGACGGCGACCTGCAGCCATTTATCGGGGCTTATCTCCGCATGCGCAGAGGGGGAACGGGATCCTAGATTTCAATTTCTGTTACCATTTCTTGCAAGTGGGGGAACCATGCGCCGGCTTGCCGTTGCACTGAGCATAATTGTGATTACAACCTCGGCTCTTTCTTTTGGCGCGAGCGCAAAAGCCGCAGCCCAGGCTCCTGCCGATTCTCACCTGAAAGGCGCATTTCGCCGTCCCCCGCAGGATGGCTGGACCTTTGTCCACATGGAAGGCTCCCCCGCGGAGATCGGCTATCAGCACGGCTACTTGCTGGCGCCGGAGATTGCGGATGCACTGAAGGTCGTTATCCTCGAACTGACTCATGCCAACAACAAAGACTGGCAGTTCTTTCGCGATGCTTCCCAGAATATGATGTGGCCGCATATCGAGCAGGAATATCGTGAAGAATTGCAGGGCATCGCCGATGGGGCCAATGCGGCCGGCGTGAAACTGGATCTCTGGGACATTGTCGCGCTTAATGGCGCAATGGAGTGGAGCTATTACGTCGAGCAATACAACAAAGAACACGGCATCAAGTCTGCTGTCCTCGCCGCGCCCGAACATTGCAGCGCCTTTGTCGCTACCGGCAGTTATACGCGCGACGGGAAAATCGTCATTGCGCACAACAACTGGACCGGCTATCTTGACGGCGAACGCTGGACCATCATGTTCGACATCGTTCCCGCCAAAGGCAACCGCATGCTCATGGACGGTTTTCCGGGAATGATCCACAGCGCCGACGATTTCACCATCAATTCCGCCGGGATCATTGTCACCGAAACCACTATAAGCCAGTTTCATGGTTACGATCCGTCCGGGATTCCCGAGTTCGTGCGGGGCCGCAAAGCCGTGCAGTATTCGACCTCGATCGACGATGTGGCTCGCATCTTCAAAGAGGGCAACAATGGCGGCTATGCCAACAATTGGCTGATCGGCGATATCAAAACCAATGAGATCGCCAGCCTGGAATTAGGACTGAAGAACGTGACGCTGCAGCGTTCGAAGGACGGGTACTTCGTCGGTTCGAATTTCCCCGTCAACGAGAAGCTGGCCAGGGAAGAAACCGATTTCGACATGAAGGACATGAGCAAGAGCGCGAATGCTCGCCATGTTCGTTGGAACCAGTTGATGGCCGAGAACAAAGGAAAGATCGACCTGGCCGCGGCCAAGCGTTTTGAGTCCGACCATTACGACACCTTCGACAAGAAGATCCAGCCGGACGAGCGCACGCTCTGCGGGCATATTGATCTCTCTCCGCGCGGTTCCCAGCCCTGGGAACCTGCTTTTGGGATCGCAGGCACCGTGCAGAACAAAGCCACGACGGCAGACATGGCCGCAAGAATGGAACTGGTGGCTTCCGCCGGCCATGCCTGCGGCATCGATTTCAAAGCTGACATCCACTTGCGCGAACACCCGGAATTTCTCTGGCAAAAGGACCTGCTTCGCGACATGGATTCGCATTCCTGGACTACCTTCACAGTGGCAAAGTAAACCTCTATCTCCACCATCTCGCGGGTAACTTCGGTAACGTTACTCGTCCCGAAAGAAGTGGAAATCAGCTCCGCTCTGCGGGATTCTGTAAGGTCATAACCTGTCTCTAGGTTGGACAAGCATTCCTATGCCCAGCATGATCGAACTCATCCGTGCGTCTGCCGTGCCCTCGAACTTGATGCAATCGGCAGCGCGCGGGGCGCTTTCCCTGCCTCCCCAGGAGATGATCGAAATCCTGGTTTACCTGGCGACCCAGA
>Ga0335080_10004083_pt1 | contig 14836 bp, 12 predicted proteins | sample Lox_Sample_34_FD_206720 | JGI IMG/M metagenome (GOLD analysis project Ga0335080, IMG submission 206720) | Soil microbial communities from Loxahatchee National Wildlife Refuge, Florida, United States - Lox_Sample_3.4 | ecosystem: Environmental > Terrestrial > Soil > Wetlands | place: USA... | reverse complement strand
TGTCGAGGATCCGGTGGAGCGGCCAGGACGGGCAGCCGAGGGTCGAGAAGGAGAGGCGGATCATGTCATCCGGTCGAGCATCGCGGGAGTGACCCTCGTCGGCACGCGCTTCCCCGCGAAGAAGCGCTCGAGGCAGTCGAGGACGATGTCGGCCATGGCCCGGCGGACGGCGACCGCGGCGGCGCCGATGTGCGGCGTGAGGACGGCGCCCCGCATCCGGCGGAGGGGGTGGCGGAGCGGAAGGGGCTCGAGCGGGTCGGTCACGTCGAGGGCGCACCGGAGCCGTCCGGCGCGGACCTCGGCGGTGAGGGCGGGGAGTTCCACGATCCCGCCCCGGGCCACGTTCACGACCGTGGCGCCGTCCGGCAGGAGGCGCAGGGCCCTGCGGTCCAGGAGCCCGCGCGTCTCGTCGGTGAGGGCGGCCGCGACCACCAGGAGCTCCGACGAGCGGAGGAGACGGCCCAGCGGCACGAACGACACGCCGAGCCCTCGGGCGACACGCCGGGCGACGTACGGATCGTGCGCGAGGAGGCGCGACCCGAAGGGCGCGAGCAGGCGGGCCACGTCCTGCCCGATCCGTCCGAGGCCGAGGATCCCGACCGTCCGGCCGCGGAGCGTCTCCGCGCCGGCCCCGTGGGTGTGGAGCGCGCCGTAGACGGCGTTCGAGCGGCGCCGGAGCGCCTCGCGGTACGCGTCGACGCGGCGCACGGCCATGAGCAGGAAGGTGACCGCAAGCTCGGCCACGTACGAGGCCATCGGGCCGGGAGCGTTCGTGACGGTCAGCCTCTCGAAGAGAGGCCGGGCGAAGCGGCCCTTCACCTCGCCGCCGCAGTGGGCCACGAGCCGGAGCCGGGGAGCGAGCGAGGGCAGCTCCTCTGCGAACCGCGGGCTGTCCCAGGTCGTGACGAGCGCCTCGGCCTCGCGGAGGGCCGCCCCGACGGAGGGCGTCACGGTCTTCCCGGCGACGCGCGTCCACGCGAACGAGCGCGACAGCCGCCGCTCCCGGGTCGGGTCGAAGAAGGAGCGGAAGAGGGCCTCGGGGGCGAGGACGACGACGCGAGGCTTGGGCATCAGATCACCTTGAGGACGCCCCGGCCCGACTGCTCCGTGTTGCGCACCAGGGCGAGGACGAGGAGGGCGGCGGTGAAGGGCACGAAGCTGGCGACGATCAGGATCGGCGTGAAGGAGAAGCGGTCGGCGACGACGCCGGTCGTCAGCGTCGCCAGCAGCGTTCCCGTCCCCGCGGCCGTCCCCGCCATCCCGGCCACGGTGGCCACGGTCCGGCTCTGAAAGAGGTCGGCCGGCAGCGAGTTGGCCATCGTCGACATCGACGCGTAGGAGAAGGTGGCCACGGCGAAGCAGCCGAGCAGGAACGCGTAGCTCGAGGCGAACGCCGCGGGAATGAGCGCGAAGACGCCCAGCGACCCGCCGGCGATCACCAGGCGGCGGGCGCGCCCGACCGACCATCCGCGGCGGATGAGCCATCCGGAGAAGGCGCCCCCGAAGAGGTTGCCGAGGCCGGAGCCCAGGAACGGCACCCAGTAGCCGGCCACGGTCTGCTCGAGCGAGTAGCCCCGGGAGGCGAGGTAGATCGCGAACCAGTCCGCGATCATGAACCACACCGGGTCGGTGAGGCCCTTGGCCGCAATCGCTCCCCAGGTCTGCCGGAGGCGCAGCAGATCGGACCACCGAGGCGGGGGCTGGCCGGTCTCGTGCGCGGCTTCGGCGTGCTCCGCCGCGTGGTCGGCGGCGATCATCGCCCGCTCCGCCTCGGTGACGCGGGGGTGCGTCTCCGGCGGGTGATAGGTCCGCCGCCACAGGAAGAGCCAGAAGAAGCCGAGGGTGCTGACGATGACGAAGGCCGGCCGCCACCCGCCGGCCCGCGTCATGAGGAAGACCATGAGGACCGGGGCCAGCATCGCCCCCACCGAGGAGCCGCTGTCGAAGAGGGCCACCGCGAGCCCGCGCTGCCGCCGCGGGAACCATTCGGAGACGGCCTTCGTCGCCGCCGGCCAGTTGGCCGCCTCGCCGGCCCCGAGCAGGAAACGGAAGGTGCAGAAGCTCCACAGGCCGCTGGCGAGCGAGGTGAGGCCGGCCACGGCCGAGTACCAGAGCACGGTCAGGCTGAGGCCGTTGCGCGTGCCGAGCCGGTCGAGGATCCGGCCGCCCACCGTCTGCATGAGCGTGTAGGCGATGCGGAAGGAGAAGATGACGAGCGCGAAGTCCGCGTTCGACCAGTGGAACTCCGTCTTCAGGGTCGGCCCGAGGACGTTGAGCGTCTGACGGTCCAGGTAGTTGATGACGGTCGAGAAGAAGAGGAGGCCGCCGATCCACCAGCGGGTGCGCGCTCTCAGGAACCGGGGCGCGGCGGAGAGCGCGGTCATGGCTTCGCGGAGCCTAAGCCACCCGGCTCAGGCCGGACGGTCGACGTCCCACACGAGGACTCTCCGGTCGTACGTGCCGGCCGCGACGCGGCGGCCGTCGGCGCTCGCGGCGAGGCACAGCGCGGCGCCCGAGGTCGGCTCGCTGGCCTCGCACTTCCCGGTCGAGAGGTCCCACACCCGCACCGTCTTGTCCTCGCTCGCGGAGAGGCCCAGGCGGCCGTCGGGCAGGAAGGCCACGCCGCGCACCACCCCTTCGTGCCCCTGCAGCACCCGAAGGCAACGGCCGGTGTCGACGTCCCAGAGACGCACCTCGTGGTTCTTGGCTCCGGAGAGGATCCGCTTGCCGTCCGGGCTCGCGGCCACCGCGTACACCTTGTCTTCGTGCTCGCCGAGGGTCAGGGCGAGGGCTCCGGCGTTGGCGTCCCACACGCGGACGGTGCCGTCCATGCTCCCGGAGACGACGCGGCCGTCCGCGGCGAAGGCCACCGCGCGGACCCACCCGGTGTGGCCCTTCAGGACGGCGAGGCCGCGGCCCGATTCGAAGTCCCACACCCGCACCGTGTCGTCGGCGCCGCCCGTCGCCACCCGTCCGCGGCGGCGGTCGAGGGCGACCGCGCTCACCTCCCCCTCGTGGCCCGCGAGCTCCCGCAGCGCCTTCCCCGCCTGCAGGTCCCAGATCCGCGCGAGCCCCTTCTCCAGGGTCATCTGCCCGCACCCCGCGACCGCGAGCCGTCCGTCGGGGCTCAGGACCACGGCGTTCACGTCGCTCTTCTCGCCGGCGAGGACGGCGTCGCAGACGCCCGTGTCCACGCTCCAGACCCGGAGCGCGCGGTCGAGGCTCCCCGAGACGGCGCGGGCGCCGTCGGCGCTCAGGGACACGGAGCTGACGCGGCGCGTGTGGCCGACGAGGGGCTCGCGGGGGCGGAGCCTCGGAGCGGCCATCACGCGTTCCGCCGGATGAAGTCCTCGGCCTCGGCGAGCGTGGGCTGGGTCGCGGTGCCGCCGAGACCCCGCGTGCTGAGCCCGCCGCAGGCCGCGCCCAGCCGCAGGCACTCGACGACGTCTTTCCCGGCCAGCCAGCGGTGGAGGAAGCCCGAGTTGAAGGAGTCGCCGGCCCCGGTGGTGTCGACCGCCTCCACGGGGAAGGCCGGCACGTGGACGACCTTCCCCTTGTCCAGGGTCATGGCGCCGCTCCTCCCGAGCTTGGCCACGACGCGCGTCCTCCCGTTCTCGAGGCGGCGCAGGCCCTCGGCGGGGTCCTCCGTGCCGGCGAGGGCGGCGAGCTCCACCTCGTTCGGGAAGAAGAGGTCGGTCTCACGGAGCGCCTCGCGGAGACCCGCGTCCCACTGTCCGCTCGGATCGAAGCCGGTGTCGAGCGACGTGGTGAGCCCGTTCCGGTGCGCGCGGGCGAAGAGGCCGGGCACGTCCGCCCGGAGGCTCTCCTGCAGGAAGAAGGAGGAGACGTGCAGGTGGTCGAGACCGGCCATCGCGGCATCCGGGACGTCGGCCGCGGTCAGGGCGCTGATCGCGCCCATGTAGGTGACGAGGGCGCGGTCGGTCGGGTGGGTGATCGACACGGTCAGGCCCGTCTTCAGGCCGCCGCCCTTGATGACCCGCGAGAGGTCGATGCCGCGCCCGGCCATGTCCTCCAGGCAATAGCGGCCCCAGACGTCGTCGCCCACCTTCCCGACGAACGCGACCGGCGTACCGAGCCGGGCGAGCCCCATGGCCAGGATCGCCGTCGCGCTGCCGAGGACGAGCACGGAGTCCCGGACGAGGACCTCCTTCCCGAGGACGGGGAACGCGGCGTCGTCCTGGAGGATCAGGTCGACGTTGATCTCGCCGGCGCAGAGGACGTTCCTGGTCTTCACGGCCTTCACCTCGCCCCGTTGCGCCGGTGGATCTCGAAGCTCGACACCACGCGGGTGATGACGCTGTCCGCCGACGGGGAGTCGGGGCGGTGGCCGGAGGCGAGGCAGCGGAAGAAGGCGAGGACCTGGCCGACGAGGGCGTCGAGCACGGTCAGGTCCTCGTCCAGGGACGAGCCCGTCCCGCAATCGAGAACGTGGGAGGCGGGCGACCCGACGAGGTGCGTGGGCACCCCGGCGCCCAGGACCACGCGCCCCGAGCCGAGCCCCTTGCGGTCGAGCTCGGACAGGAGGTCGAGCTCGTAGGCGCGCACGAGGGAATCGGAGGACAGGAAGGCCACGAGCAGGGTGTCGGGGCGGATCGCCGACATGGGACCGTGGCGCAGGCCGAGGTAGGACTCGGCCAGGGTCCAGGTCTCGCCGGCGCTCATCTCCAGCATCTTGAGCGCCGCCTCTCGCGCCGAGCCGAGCCGGCAGCCGCTGCCCAGGAAGACGACCGAGCCGAACCGGCCCCGCCCCACCGTGGCCAGCGTGTCCGCAGCGTTCCGCAGGAGGCCGGCGGCGGCCCGGGCGACCTCGACCGTCCGCGCCTCGCCGGCCTCCGCCTCCCCGGCGAGAGCGCGGCCGGCCAGGACCATGTTGGTGAAGCTGCTCGTCATGACCAGGCTGCGGTCGTGGGTCTTCTCGTCGAGGACGATCGCCCGGGTCTCGCGCCGTTCGCGGTAGGCGGTGGCGAGCGCTCCCTTTCGATTGCACGTGATGAAGAGGTGGCGGGCCTGCGGCCGGCTCTCGAGCAGGAAGTCCACGACGGCGCGGCTCTCCGGGCTGTCGCCGGAGCGGGCGAGCGACACCACGAGGAAGCGGCCGCTCGGGGGCAGGCACGACTCGGGGTGCGTCAGGATGAGACCGGCGGGCACGGCGGTGGCCGGGACGCCCAGGCTGCGCTGCAGGCAGGGGGCCACGCACTCCGCGGCGTAGATCGAGCTGCCGGAGCCGGTGAAGACGACGGCCCCGACGCCCTCGAGGCACTCGGCGATCAGGGGACGCAGCGAGCGTGTCGTGCGCGCCGTCTCGAGCCAGGTCAGGGGCTGCTGGCAGATCTCCCGGAGCGTGTGGCCGTAGCCCCGCCGGAGCTGCTCCTCCCACGGCACGTCGAGGAGCGTGCCGAGGCTGCCCGGCCCGGCGAGAGAGGCGAGCCATTCGTCCACCGAGGACGGCAGCGCGGCGTTCAGCGACCGATCCTCGAACGGATGGCGGGGTGGTTGGGTCGTGCCGTTCATGTCGAGCTCCGCTGGCGTTGCTGCGGGAGAATACGGCTTGACAGGCACATCCCGCATCGGCTACAAAACGAAAGCATTGGCAAACTATCGCAATGAAACGCAAGAGTCAAGCAAGAAGCGATGGGCCGCGTGAGTCGCTCTCCTCGCTGTCCCTGGCCCACGGCAAGCGGGTCCGCCTGTGGCGCCTGCTCTACGCGCACGGGCCGGGAAACGGGACGCTCATGGTCCTGCCGCTCGACCAGGGCCTCGAGCACGGGCCGGCGGACTTCTTTCCGAACCCGCCGGCTCTCGACACGCGCTTCCAGGTCCGCCTCGCCCTCGAAGGCGGCTACTCGGCGATCGCGCTCGGCATCGGCCTCGCCGAGAAGTACATGGGTGAGCACGCGGGTCGAGTCCCCCTGATCCTCAAGCTGAACGGCAAGACGAACATACCCGACGACGCCGAGGCCGTCTCGCCTCCGTTCGCGACGGTCGAGGACGCGGTCCGGCTCGGCGCCGACGCCGTCGGCTACACCGTCTACGTGGGCTCGCCCCGGCAGGACGAGGAGATCCGCGAGGTCGGAAGGGTGCGGGCCGAGTGCGGGCGGTTCGGCATGCCGCTCGTCCTCTGGGCCTACCCGCGCGGCCGCGAGGTCGAGGCCAAGGGCGGCAAAGGGACGCTCTTCGCCCAGGACTACGCGGCGCGCGTGGCCGAGGAGCTCGGAGCGGACGTGGTGAAGCTGCACGAGCCCGCGGAGGAGCCGGGCCAGAGCCCGGAGCCCTACCGCTCGCTCCGCGAGGACGCCGCCGCACGGCTGCGGCGCGTCGTCCGCTCGGCCGGGAAGGTGATGGTCCTCTTCTCCGGGGGCGTGAAGCAGGACGACGACGCGGCGGTGCTGCGGAAGGTGAAGCTCTACATGGAGTGCGGCGCCACCGGCGTGATGTTCGGCCGGAACATGTGGCTGCGCCCGATGGACGCGGCTCTCTTCCTCACCCGGAGGGTGCACGCCGTCCTGGCGCGCCACCCTCGCTGGACGGACCCCGATCGGAGGTTCCCGTGAACGGCTGGAATCGGCGTGACTGGATGAAGGCGCTCGGAGGCGGCGCCCTCGGCACCGGCGTGGCGGCGGCCGTTCCCCTCGCCGCGGCCGCCCGCGCGTCCGACGCCTCGGGTCCGGAGCCACCGGCCACCGGGGAGGGCGGCGCCCTCGCCCTCGCCGACTTCCAGCCCCGCAGCATGCTCCACGTGAAGGAGACGAAGGTCGCCTCGCCCCGCTTCCCCGTCGTCGACGTCCACACCCACCTGAGCTTCACGAAGAGCGAGAAGAAGGGCGTCTCCGTGGGCGAGGAGGTCGTCCGCCTGGTCACGGCGAAGGACGCGGTTGCGGTCATGGACCGCAAGGGCATCAAGACGCTGGTGAACCTCACCGGCGGGAGCGGGAGAGGTCTCGAGGCGACGCTCGCGGCGTTCGACCGGGCCGCCCCCGGGCGCTTCCTCACCTGCACGGAGCCGATCTACGGCCAGCTCCTCGACCCCCGCTACCCGCAGCTGCAGGCGGACGCCATCGCGAGCGCGCACGCGGCCGGCGCCCGCGGCCTCAAGATCACGAAGACCCTCGGCCTCTACCTGCGCGAGCGGATCGACGAGGGCCCGCTCGTGAAGGTGGACGACCGCCGCTTCGACCCGATGTGGGAGGCCTCCGCGGCCCACGGCTTCCCGGTGTTCGTCCACATCGCGGACCCCGAGGCCTTCTTCCTGCCCACCGACCGCTTCAACGAGCGCTGGGACGAGCTCGGCCATCACCCCGACTGGTCCTTCCACGGGCGCGACTTCCCGAGCTTCAAGGAGCTCATGGACGCGCGGGACCGGGTCTTCGCGCGGCACCCGAAGACGCAGTTCGTGGCCCTGCACGTGGGGCACGACGCCGAGAACCTGGCCTTCGTCGGGGAATCGCTCGACCGCTTCCCGAACATGACGGTGGAGCTCGGGGCCCGGATCGGCGAGCTGGGACGCCAGCCCCGCACGGCGCGGAGGTTCTTCGACCGCCACCAGGACCGGATCCTCTTCGGCACCGACGCGGTGCCGCCGCCGGCCGGCGAGTCGACGCCGCAGCAGGTCTTCAAGGACGCGCTCTACGAGATCTACTACCGGTTCCTCGAGACCGAGGACGAGTACTTCGACTACGCCCCCGCACCCGTGCCGCCCCAGGGCCGGTGGTGCATCTACGGCCTCGGCCTGCCCGACCCGATCCTGAAGAAGGTCTACCACGAGAACGCGGAGCGGCTGCTGAGGCTCCCGGCGTGACGCCCGCGCTCGCGCTCTCGCTCCTGGCCGCGGCCGCACCGTCCTACGAAGCGGCGCGGACCGCCGCTCCCCGAGCCTCGCTCCTGGCCGCCGACGAGAAGGCGTGGGCGGGAGCCGCGCCCGTCGAGTGGGGGCCCGCCGCGTACCTCACGCGCTTCCGCGCCCTCTGGACGGACAATGGCCTCTTCCTCCGCTTCGACTCGTCCGACCCCGCGCCCTGGCACACCATGACGCGCCGCGACGAGCACCTGTGGGACGAGGAGGTCGTCGAGATCTTCCTCGACCCCGACCGCTCGGGCCGCGACTACTACGAGCTCGAGATCAACCCCGCCAACGTCGTGTGCGACCTGCGGATGATCTCGCCCTGGCCGGACAAGAAGGGCGACATCGACTGGAACCTCGCCGGGCTCGAGACGCGTGTCCTGCCGGTGAAGGACTCCTCCGGGAAGACCACGGGCTGGACGGCGACCGCCCTCCTGCCGTGGTCCGGCCTGCGCTCGCTGCCGTCGGCCCGAAAGGTGGCGGTGCCGCCCGAGCGCGGCGACCGCTGGCGCTTCAACGTGTTCCGGATCAAGAGGCCGGGGGGCCCGAAGGCTCCCGAGAAGGACGCGGTGTTCGCGGCGTGGTCGCCCCCGTCCGTGGAGAGCTTCCACGACCCGGGGGCGTTCCGCGACCTCGTGTTCCTCGGGCCGGCGCGGTAGCGGCACTCCGGTGACGGACGGAGGGCCCGCGGTCGGTTTCCGCGACATGGCGGAGGGCGACCTTCGAGACGGCCTTCGGCTCTCCCGGGCCAGCGGCTGGAACCAGACGTTCGAGGACTGGCGGCTCCTTCTGTCGCTCGGCCCCGGGCTCTTCCGCGTGGCGGTCCTCGGCGGGCGAGTCGTCGCGTCGGGAGGGGCGGTGCGCTACGGCGAGGAGCTCGCGTGGATCTGCATGATCCTCGTGGAGCCCGGCCAGCGGGGCCGCGGCCTCGGCACGCGCATCTTCGACGAGGTGCTCGACCGCGTGCGTCCCCTGGCGGAGAGGGAGGAGGTGCGGGCGGTCGGCCTCGACGCGACGCCGGCCGGCCGGGGCATCTACCTCCAGCGCGGTTTCGTGGACGCCGCGGCCTCGAGCGGACCACGGCCGGGAGCGGGTCCGGGGCTCGTCCGGATGCGGACGGAGGAGACGGCGGGAGGCCCGTCACCGGAGGTGGTTCGCCCCCTCGTCGCCTCGGACCTCGACGCGGTCCTCGCCCTCGACCGCAAGGTCTTCGGCGCCGACCGGGCTGCCCTCCTGCGCCGGGCGCTCGCGGAGGCGCCCGGCCTCGCGCGCGTCGCGCGCGCCGGCCGCGTCCGCGGCTACTGCTTCGGCCGCCACGGCGACCACGCCGATCACGTCGGCCCGGTGATGGCCGAGGACCGGGCGCTCGCCCGCGACCTCGTGGCCGCGTGCCGGCCGAGCCCCCGGCCGCTCGTCCTCGACGCCCGCGCCGAGCCCGGCTGGCTGGCCGCGCTCTCTGAGCTCGGCTTCCGGGAGCAGCGGCCGCTCACCAGAATGTACCTGGGCGACCGGAGGCCCCTCGCGCTTCCGGCGCTCGAACCGGCGGTTCGGGGGCCGGAGTTCGGCTGACGTTCCGGGCGGTCTGGTATCGTCGAGCGAGGGGCACGAGGGAGACTCGTCCATGATCGTGGTTCCGAGACCCGTGGCGGCAGCCGCCGCTCCGGCCTTCGTCGTCTTCGGCCTCGCCGCGGTGAGCGCCCAGACGCCGAGCGAGAAGCCGTCCTTCCCGGCCCAGACCGAGCTGGTCACGGTGGACGTCGTCGTCACGGACCACGGTGGCGCGCCCGTTCTCGACCTGCGGCAGGAGGACTTCACGGTGAGCGAGGACGGCGTCCCACAGGGGGTCGTGGCCTTCGATGCCGTCCACCGCCCCGACCCCGGACCTCCGGCTCCCGCTGTCCCGCCCGCCCCGTCGGAGGTGCGCTCGTCCTCCAACCGGCAGGTCGCCGCGCGCGAGGCCGCCAGCTTCGTGATCGTCTTCGACGAGCTGCACCTCGACCCCGCCGAAGCCACGCGCGCCCGCAAGGCGGTCGCCGACTTCCTCAAGGCGGGAGTCGCGGCGGGGGACCGGGTCGCAGTCGTGGGGACGGCGGAGGGCACCCGCTGGACCTCTCGCCTGCCGGAGGGCCGGGAGGCGCTGCTGCAGGTCGTCTCCCGCCTCCAGGGCAAGCTGCAGGGCGAGATGGTGCGGGAGGCCATGACCGAGTACGAAGCGATGCGGATCGACCAGGACCGCGACCCGATCGTCACCGACCGGGTGATGCGCCGCTTCCTGGCCACCGGGGAGATCCGGCAGGACTCGCAGCTTCCCCGCGACCCCGCTCCCGACCCCAACGTCGTCGAGAGCTACCGCGGTCTCACCCAGGCCCGCGCCGCCGACGTCTATGCGCGGGCCGCCGCGCGCACCGAGCAGTCGCTGGGGATCATCGAGCGATCCCTCGAGTCCCTGGCGGAGAGCCGAGGCCGCAAGTCGCTCGTCCTCGTCTCGGGCGGGATCGTGCAGGACCCCCGCCTCGGCGTCTACCGCCAGGTCGTGACCGCGGCGCGCCGGGCCAGCGCGGCCATCTACTTCATCGACGTGCGCGGCCTCGTGGCCGCCACGATGGCCCTGCAGGCGGACGTGGGGGTGCCCACGAACTCGATCGACGTCAGCACGGGGGTCGGCCTGGACGAGGCCCACGAGAGGAGCGAGGGGAGCGAGACCCTGGCCCTCGACACCGGCGGCTTCGTCGTCCGGAACCAGAACGACCTCGCGGCGGGCTTTGGGCGGATCGGGCGCGAGTCGCGCAGCTACTATCTCCTGGGCTACCCGCCGACGAACCGGGCCGCGGACGGGCGGTTCCGCAAGATCCAGGTGAAGGTCGCGCGCCCGGGCCTGACCGTCCGCGCCCGCCGCGGCTACTACGCTCCGGGAAGGGACGACAGGAAGGCCCCCGCCGAGACCCGCGACGCTGCGATCCAGAGGGCGCTCGACGCGCCCTTCGACCTCGCAGACGTGCCGCTCCGCGCGATCGCCGACGTCTTCGCGGAAAAGGAGCCAGGCAAGGCCGAGGTGCGGCTCACGGTGGAGGCGGACGTGCACGGGTTCGCGTTCGCGCAGAAGGGCGATGCCGCGCAGGACGCGCTGGAGTTCCTCCTCCTCGTGGCCCGCCGGGACACCGGCGAGTTCACCCGCTTCGACCAGCAGTTCGAGATGAGCCTGCGGCCGGAGAGCCGGGCCCGTTACGAGCGCGACGGGTTCCCGATCGTGCGGGAGGTGGCGCTCGCCCCCGGTCCCTACCAGGCGCGGGTCGTGGCGCGCGACCGCAACGGCGGCCGCGTCGGCAGCCTCGTCCACGACTTCGAGGTGCCCGAGCTCGGCGGCCTCCGCGTCTCGAGCCTCGCGCTGACCGACCGCCTGGCCGAGCCGAAGGGGGGCGGTCCGCCGGCGCCGGAGCCGACCGCGCGGCGCCAGTTCGCACCGACGGGCGTCCTGCACTGCCGGTTCGAGGTGTACGGAGCAGGGAGAGACGGCGTCACCGGCCAGGCGAAGGTGACGGCGGGGTTCTCGATCCGCCGGAGCGACGGGCGCTTCCTCGCCGCGATGCCGGAGACCCAGCTCCAGCCCGCCCCGGACGGGAGCCTCAGCCGCAGCCTCGGCGTGCCGCTCGACGGCGCCCCTCCCGGCCGTTACGAGACGATCGTCGTCGTCACCGACCTCGCGGCCGGCCGGTCGGCCGAGGCGCGGGAGGCCTTCGAGATCGGCGCGAGCCGCTAGTCGGAGCGAAGAGCCTCCTCGCCGTCGGCTGTCCGCCCCGTCGAGCCACCCGCAGCTCCATGGTCCGGCTCTCCGGTTCGAGACGGCGACCGCGTTCCTCGGAGAGCGTCAGTCCGTGGCCGTCGCGAGTGCCCGCGCCTTGGCCCGCACGTAGCCGTACGTCGCGGAGAGGCCGTTGAAGTCCGCGGCCTCGAGGCCCGTCTCCTTCGCCGCCTGCAGGTCGCCCTTGCCCCGGAGGGCGACGGCGGTCAGGTAGACGACGCGCGGGTCCTGCTGGTTGGCCTGGCGCAGCTCGTCGACCGCCTCCGCGTACTTCTTCTCGGCGAGCGCGATCCGTCCCGCCAGCTCGTGGCCCTGACGGACCTCGAACGGGATGTCCTTGACGGCCACGGCCGTCTTGTAGGCGGCGGCCTTCGCCGTGGCGGTGGCCACGTCGTTCCGGGCCAGGGCCACGCGCGCCTCCTCGAAGAGGCCCTGGCGGCGGGTGGCCGCCTTGACCTCGGGCGCCACGTCCGCCTTGTCGACGGCCGCGACCTGCTCGGAGAACCTCGCCGACGCCTCGTCCACGCGGCCCGCCTCGAGGAGGACGTTGCCCATCTGGGCGAGCGCCGCCGACAGCGCGACGGGGTCCTTCCCCGCTTCGTCGAGGGCCGCCATCTTCTCGAGCTCGGCGAGCGCCTCGTCGGCCGCTCCTTCGTGAACGTAGGACATGGCGGTCCAGAAGTGGGCGAGCCGCCGCTCGCCGTCGTTGCGGGCGGCCGCGGTCAGCCGCGCGTAGGCCCGGCGCGCCTCCGCGGGACGGCCCAGGAACACGTAGTCGTTCCCGATCCCCACGTAGGAGGCGACGAAATGCGGGTCCACGGAGAGGGCCCTTTCGTAGCTTTCGATCGAATCCTCGAACCGGCCCCTCTTCATGAGCAGCTCGGCGTATGAGTCGTACGGGTTCGGGTCGTTCGGCAGGAGCTCGATGTACTTCCTGAACGCATGCTCGGCCTCGTCGTAGCGGCCGAGGAAGCGCTGGGCGTAGCCCATCTGGTTGTAGGGCTGCGAGAAGGCGGGGTTGATCTCGGTCGCCTTCGTGTAGGCCGCGATCGACGCCTTGTAGTCCTGCCGTCCGAAGTGGAAGGCGCCCACGAGGTTGAGGACGCGCTCGTCGTCGGGGCAGGCCGCGACCAAGCGGGTGAGGCAGGCCTCCTGACGCGCGGGCTCCCCCTTCGCGCCGGCCTCGAGCGCGCAGACGACGAGCTTCTCCGGCTCCGAGACCTTGCTGGCGAGGGCCACCGCGCGGGCGACGGCGTCGAAGAACTGCTTGGGCGTCCCGGCGGAGTTCGCGAGGCCGACCTGGGCCAGCGCGAAGCCGGGGTCCTTCGCCGCCGCCTGCTCGAAGAGGGCCCGCGCGTCGGTCGCGCGCAGCTTCTCGGAGAGGTCCCGGCCCTTCAGGTAGAGCTGTCTCGCTTCCTCGGACGAAGTCGTGATCGGGATCCTGTCCGCCGGAGACGCGGCGGGCGTGCCGAGGACGCCGAGGGCGCACGTCAGGGCGAGGCGGGCTCCGCCACGGCTCTTCATGGTTCTCCTCCGGGATCGTTCGTTACGAAGGTAGTGCGAGGGAGAGATGAGCGAGGTGAGCTTCCGATGAGCCCTCCCGGGCTCGTCTCACCCGTCCAGCCGCCTGGAGCGTGGGGCTCGTCCCGCGTTCGATCGAGGCTCGGCCGTCGGGGCGGGTTTTCGCTAGACTCGGACTCGTGATCCTCGGCATCGACGAGGCCGGCCGCGGGCCCGTGCTCGGCCCGCTGGTCGTGGCGGCGGTCGCCCTTCGCCCGCGGCGGGCGGCGGCCCTGACCCGACGCGGGGTGTGCGACTCGAAGCACTTCGGAGCGGGACCGGACGCCCAGGCCCAGCGAGCCGAGCTGGCCGGCCACGTGCGGCGCCTCGCCGAGGCCGTCGGCGTCGAGGTGCTGGCGCACGACGAAGTGGACCGCTACGCCTCCCGGGGCCGCCTCAACGAGCTGGAGCGCCGTGCCGCGCGGGCGCTCATCGCCGCCTCTCCGCCGGTGGCTCGGATCGTGGCCGACGGCGTTCACGTCTTCGGCCCTCTCCGCCACGAGTTCCGGCACCTCGAGGCGTTCGACGACGGCGAGTCCGTCCACGTGGCGGTCGCCGCCGCCTCGATCGTGGCGAAGGACTGCCGCGATCGTCTCTTCGCCGAGATCGCCGGGCGGTACGAGGAGGAGTTCGGGGAAGTGCGGGGAGGCGGCTACGTCAACGAGGCCACCGCCGACTTCCTCCGCCGCTATCACGGGCGGTACGGGTGCCTGCCCCCCGAGACCCGGCGGAGCTGGGAGTGGAGCGTCCTCCTCGAGCTCGAGCCGCCCCGCCTGCCTCTCTTCGAGCCGTAGGCCGGCCGACTCAGCCGCCGGCGGCCCGGAGGAGCGCGTCCACCTCGTCGTATCCGCAGGGGTACGGGACCTCGCGGGCCGAGGCTCCCGCGGCGAGGAGCGCCCGGACCGACTCCGGCGCGCGCAGGTCCGTCCAGTAGGAGTCGACGCAGGCCCGGACGCCGAGAGCCAGAGGCGTCCGCCCCCGCCCGTGCTGCTCTTCCCGATCCCCCAGTAGCCGTCGTCCTCGTGGTCGGCCGCCCCCGGGTCCACGCCGAGGTCGAGGAGCCGCCGCGCACCCTCGGTGTTCCCCACCCCGGCGAACTCGCCGAGGCGCTGGCCCCCTCGGCCAGGACCGCGGCGACCACCTCAGGCTCGCGGGCGGCGATCGTGCGCACCCGCTCGGCATCGTCCCGCGCGCAGGCCGCGATCAGCCCGAGGACGCCGGGCAGCTCGAGTGCGACCCCTCGGCCCTCGAGGCGCGCGAGCACCTCCGCGGCCCGCACGAAGCCGTCGCCTCGCTCGCGGTCGAGTCTGAGGTAGCGCGGCCCTCTCCAAGGTGCCGTGCCCGACCGCGGCCTCGATGAACGCCGCGCGCGGGTCCTCGGCGGCGCTCACTGATTCCCTCACTCCGAGCGGCCGTCGCGCGCGATCTCGGAGAGCGTGCGGGCGACGTCGGGCTGCCGCGGGTCGAGGCGGAGCGACTCGCGGAAGGCGGCCGCCGCCCCCTGGCGATCGCCGGCCGCCATGCGGGCGAGGGCGAGGCCGTTGAGCGTCATCGTCGTGCGCTGGCCGGCGTCGAGCGCCCGCTCGAAGAAGGGCAGCGCCTCGGCCGGGTGGCCGGTC
>Ga0335080_10004082_pt1 | contig 14837 bp, 15 predicted proteins | sample Lox_Sample_34_FD_206720 | JGI IMG/M metagenome (GOLD analysis project Ga0335080, IMG submission 206720) | Soil microbial communities from Loxahatchee National Wildlife Refuge, Florida, United States - Lox_Sample_3.4 | ecosystem: Environmental > Terrestrial > Soil > Wetlands | place: USA... | reverse complement strand
CCCGGCTGCACCCGGCTGGGGACCAGGTAGTCGCGCGCGCCCTCCGGCGTCGAACGCGTCATGAAGGGCGTTTCAATCTCGAAAAATCCCTGCGAAGAGAGATAACTACGAATCGCCATCGCCACTTTGTGCCGCAGCGCGATGTTCTGCTGCAGCGCGTCGCGGCGCAGGTCAATGTAGCGGTACTTCAGGCGCATCTCTTCGTTGGGCAGTACCGCTTCTCCCGGCAGGAACGGCGGCTGCTTCGATTCGTTCAGGATCCGCAGCTCTTCCGCGATCAACTCCACTTCCCCGGTTGGAATATTCCGGTTGATCGTGTCGGCCACGCGCTGCTTCACCTGGCCGGTCACCGCGATCACATATTCGCTGCGCAATTCTTCCGCTTTCGCGTGGATGGCGGGGTCGCGCTCCTTGTTGAACACGACCTGCGTCACCCCGGTCCGGTCCCGGACATCGATGAAAATCAGGTTGCCGAGATCACGCCGGCGGTTGACCCAACCCATCAGTACCACCTGCTGGCCGGAGTCCGAGGCGCGCAGCGCCCCGCACATGTGAGTGCGTCGCAAATTGCCTAGAAAGTCGAGCAAGAACTGTCCTTCACGCTTGGAATAGGCTTGTGGCCGAAGGAAGGATTATAAATCGTGCGCGCGGGAAGTACTGTGACAACGAAAAAAGGGACGGGGCCCACGCCCGCCCCTCTTCCATCCTGCCTACTTCGCTTTGGTCGCTTTGCCCTCCATGGCATTCGACCAGGTCTTCCCATCCTCCGACATATCCATCTTGAAGGTATAGGAAGTCGGCGACAGCATCTTGATGATGTAGCGCGTCTTGATCATCTTGCCGCCCATTTTGCTTTCGCTGTTCCAGTTCCAGGTATCGCCATCCAGCATGCCAGTGGCTGAGACGTATTCTCCCCAGCTGTCGAACGCGTGGTAGGTGTAGGCCTTGTCATCGGCGCTGTAGCCCATGAAGGCTTCGCCCTTGCTGTCTCCCATGCTGCTCTTGAATGTGGAGATGTCCTTCAGAAAGAAGCTGTTTTCCATCCACGCGTCGGTCTCTGTTCCCGTGAATGTTCCGCCCGGTCCCATGGGGCCCGGCTTCGACACGCCTTCAATCGTCCATGCGCCCACAAAGTAATCGAACTTCTTGAGTTCAGGAGCCGGAGTCGGCATCTGCATCTGGGCCTGCACCGACACCGCCACCGCCGCGATCAGCATCAGCAATACAATCCCAACTGATATGCGCTTCATATTTGCGTCTCCAAAGAATTTTTGGATCGCGTGAAAAAGTGATTCACGCCCCGCCGGAAATGGTAGGCGCGAACTCCGGTCAAGTCAACGCGAGGACCTGTAGTTTGTCAGCGTGCCTGCCTAATCCACCGGCCGCCGTGGCGTGGCCTGCTGGAATTTCAGGCGCCACTGCTCACCCTGCTTCACCCACAAATCAGAAAAGCGCTGATATCGCGGCGCCACCCCGTCACCATCGCCCTCCGACATCTTGACCACGCAGTCATACGTCACAATCGCCGCGTCTTCATCCACCGGCACGACCGACACGTTGTAAATGCTGTAGTCCTTGAGCTTCGCGTCGTTCATGTCTTCCAGCAGGTCGTTGACGTCGTGCAGTCTGCCTTCGCTTCCCACCTGCTGGAAATCGGTTGCCAGCAGGCGTTTCAGCCCGTTCGCGTCGTGCGTCTTCTGCGCCTCCGCTACCGCGTGAGAGTTGGCGATCAACGTCTGTTCGAGCGGAGTGCGCGGACGCGCATCCACGCTGGCACTCTGCGCCAACCCACCGATTGCAAGTGCGCCTGCCAGCAGGACACCCGCAAGCCACGACATTTTCATGCGACCTCCACGAAACTAACCGCGCAGCTTTGCCGCCAGCATGGGACGCGGAACCGAAATCTGTTCGCCGCTTTCCAGGTTCTTGAGCGCAAAGGCGTCGGCCTTGACTTCATTCTCGCCCACAATCAGCGCATAGCGCGCGCCGATCTTGCTCGCGGTTTCGAGCGACTTCTTCAGTCGGAAATTCTCATCGCCCAGCTCCACCACCAAGTCGTGATGCCGCAGCTCCCGGGCAAGCCGGCCAGCCTCGCGGTTCATGCCGGCTCCCAGCGGCGCAACGTAAACGTCAGGCTTGTGCTGCACCGCACCCGCGGATTCCTGCAGCGCCAGCACCACCCGGTCCTCGCCGATGGCGAACCCAATGCCGGGAGCGCTCGGCCCGCCCAGAGATTCCGACAGACCGTCATAGCGTCCGCCGCCGAGGATCGCATTCTGCGCTCCCAGGGCGCCATGCGTGAACTCAAAAGCCGTGCGCGTGTAGTAGTCGAGCCCGCGTACCAGCCGGTCATTCAGCGTAAACGGAACACCGATCGCCTTCAGGATTTCCTGCACTTCGGCGAAATGCTTGCGGCAGGGCTCATCGAGAAACTGACTGATGCGCGGCAGCGTCTCAATGATGGGCTGGTCCTCCGGCACTTTGCAGTCGAACACCCGCAGCGGATTCGTCTCGGCGCGGCGCTGGCAGTCGCCGCACATCCTGGCCTTTACCGGCTCGAGCGCCTTGCGCAGGGCCTCGTTGTAAGCCGCCCGGTCATTCGGGCAGCCGACAGAATTGAGTTCGAGGTTCCAGTCCCTGATGCCGAGACGGTCGAGCAGCGTCGCCAGCAGTTCCAGGATCTCGGCGTCGCGCGCCGGTGATTCGCTTCCCGCGCTCGCCGGTCCAATCACTTCCGCGCCAATCTGGTAGAACTGCCGGTAGCGTCCTTTTTGTGGACGCTCCCGCCGGAACTGCGGTCCGATGTAGTAAAGCTTGTTCAGTCCCCGGTCCCAGAGCTTGTGCTCGATGTAAGCGCGCACCACCCCGGCGGTGTTCTCCGGACGCAGGGTCAAAGACTGGCCCTTGTCGCTCTGCGCCCGCCCGCGGTCCTCCCACGTATACATCTCTTTCGCCACAATGTCGGTTTCTTCGCCCACGCTGCGGGCAAAAAGCTGGGTCTCTTCGAAAATCGGCGTGCGGATTTCGTGGAAGTTGTAAGCCCGGAACACATCGCGCACTGCGGCCTCGACAAAGTTCCACAGCGCCGTATCCGGCGGCAGCAGATCGCGAGTTCCGCGCACAGCTTTGATCATGAGATTTGCACCTGGCGCCTGAAAGCGCGGCTGCGCTACCTCCGCTCGGCCAGGTACGACTCCTTGTATTCCAGATAATTCTTCGCGTAGCGCAGGATCGCCTGCTGGTCGAGGTCGTCCAGCTTCCGCCGGAACTTGCCGGGCGAGCCCATCCACAGCGAACCCGGTTCCACCACGGTCTTCTCGGGAATCAGGGTGCCGGCGGCGATGATCGATCCCGCCCCGATCCGCGCCCCGTTCAGAATCACCGCCCCCATGCCGATCAGGCAGCGGTCCTCGATAACGCATCCGTGCAGGGTCACCGAGTGCCCCACCGTAACGTAGTCACCGACCGTGACTCCGTACTGCATCCGCATGCCGTGCAGCACGCTGCAGTCCTGCACGTTCGAGTGCGCGCCCACCCGGATGGCGTACACGTCCCCGCGCAGCACCGCGTTCATCCATACGCTGGCATGCTCGCCCAGCACCACGTCGCCGATGATCTGCGCCGACTCATCCACGTAGCAGGTATCGGGAATGACCGGGGTTGCGCCTTGGTAAGAACGAATCATCCTGTCGCCGTGTCCGTTGTCCTCGGAATCCTTGAACATAACACGGTACAGGGCCGCGAGGTAAGGGCGGGACTGTGGAGGCTGGTCTTGAATAAAGTGTCTGGCTGGCCCGCGTCCATGGCGGGGTTACGCTCTACGCGTCTTCGCGCCTTAGTTCTCCGTCACAGTCGGAGACTTGGGCGAGGGCGGTGTGCGCGGCGTCTTTGCGCTCGGCGGACTCGGCGGCGCCGGCAACTCTGCGATGGAGGATCGGCGGCGAAGCTCGATGGTGCCGTGCTCGTTATTTACCACCACGCGCGGCCCGCCTCCGGCAACGGTCCCGACCGCGGTTGCCTGCTCGTCGGAGTTATCGATCTTCAGTTCATTGAAGTCCGATTCGATTTCTCCGCCGCGCGCCCGCGCATCCAGTTGGAAGCCGGACTTGTCCGGAACGTAGATCTGCACGTCTCCCTGGCGGTTCTGCACCTGCACGCTGCCCAGCTTGTTCATGCGCACTTCCACCGATCCGTTTTCATCTTCCAGCCGCAGATCGCCGGACACGCCCGTCAGGCGGATGTCCTTGGAGCGCGTGGTCAGCCGCACCGGACCATTGATGTCGCTGGCCTGCAGATCGCCGGAGTCGAGATCCAGGCTGCCGTCGAGGCGCGAGAACTCCATGTCCGTACGCGACGACTTGAAGGTAATCCCCTGGGCGATGCGCGACAGTTTCACGCTCTCCATGAATTCCCCGTTCAGGTGCGCGGCTCCCTTCACGTCTTCGAGCGAAATGTCATTGCTATGGCCTTCGACGGTCACGTCGCCGGAAACCTGCGAAATCCGCGCCGAGCTGTGATCGAGGTTGAGGCTGACTTTGCCTTTGATGTCGGAGGCGGTCACATCGGCGTGATCGTTCGTAATGTCTACGTCGCCCTCGCGGCCCAGCACGCTGACATCGCCATGGCCCGACGAGATGACCACCGGCGCTTTGCGGGGAAGAGAAATATCCAGATCGGCGGCAACCCAATGATCGCCCGCGCCTTTGTTGTTGGCGTTAAGCGTAATGATGCTGCCGCTGACGTTTATCTGTGGACGCGTGCCCGCATTCCACTTGTCGGCTTCGTCTTTGTTGTCAGCGTTGATGCGCTTGTGCACCCGCACCACCATCTGATTGTCGTCGGAAGTACTGATGTTCACCGCCCCGCGCTCGTTGTTCACATGCACGCTGGATCCCGCGGTAAAGGCCTGCTGCAACTGGTCGTCGTAGCTGTAGCTGTGGCCGAACAGGGGAAAATCGCTGTCATCAATGTCAATCTGGTCGCGCAGTTCCTGCCAGTTGAAGCGCTGCGCCTGGGTAGCGGCCAGCCCGAACACGATCAGCATCAACAACAGAAAAACGCCGCCCACGCCGATTCCCGAGGCCCGCGCGCCCGAGCGTTGTGCCCGCTGGTATTCCACCAGCTTCACGATTCCCCAGAGGATGATCAGCGCCGGCCAGTAACTCGCGAACCAGTGTCCCAGGACCGCCCAGCGCAGCGTGCCCATGTTGGCCAGGAACAGCAGGATTCCGATGACGATCAGTACCACCGGGCCGGCGAATGAGCGCTGCCGCCGGACGGGAGGGCCTTGCACCGGGCTAGCCATTTTTCACCTCGTTGGCAGGCGCCGGCATGTCCCCCACAGCGCCGCCGGAAGATCCCATGCCGGCTGGAGGCGGAGGCGGAAGGCTGGGGGTCTGCCTCTCCGCCAGCTTGGCTACGCCGATAGCCAGCAACAGCACCGGCCAGGTGCGGTGCAGGCTGGGGCCACCCATGTGCGAAATCAGCTGGATGATGCCCAGCGTTACCAGGAAAACCGGTCCGGTGATACCTCGCATACGGTCGGTCGAGAAGCGGCCGGACGGAAGCACTCCCGTACGCTTCGCAAACAGAAACCCGCCCAGAAGAATCAGCACAATCGGCCAGAACTGACGCATGCTGAACTCGAAAACCCCTATCGTTTGGAGCAACAGCAGCACGCCCAGTCCGATCAGGACAATGGCTGCGGTCGGCACCTTCGACGTGTCAATCTTCTCGCCCGCGCCGAACGCCTGTGCCAGGCCCATGGGGTCCGGCGCTGGCAGTCCGGCCTGCACGGCATGCGCGGTACGAACCGCGTCCATGATCTGCCAGATGTAGAAGAATACGAACCCGAGGACCATCATGGTCTGCAGCCCGCCGTCGGTTGAATCCATCCCCGCGAACAACAAGCCGCACACGATCAGATGAGCCAGGCCCTTGGCGTACTGGCCGCAATACACCGCGCCGACGCCGAAAGGAAAGAAGCCGGCCAGGATGCCCGCTACCGCCGGATTCGGCCCGGAACTCGGCGCCGCTGCCGGCGCGGCTCCCGGCGTAACGCCCGGAGCAATTCCCGGCGCTGCCGATGGGCCCGAAGCAGGCGTTCCCTGCAGTCTTTCCGCAATGCAGTCCTCGCACATCACGCGTGCAGTTGGCGCACAGCGACTTGCCGCAAGTCCGGCAAAACGCGACGTTGGCAACATCGGGATGATTGGCGCAGTTCATACAAACCTCCTGTAAGTGGTCACCAACACTCCAGGTGGCTCAAGTGGGCAGGAAGCCAGCACCGGCTGGTTCTCGCCCTGGCTGTAATTACGTTCCTGTTTCAGTTGTGGTTCTCCACTGGTATCGTCTTTGCGATGCCGGTTCTGTTTCTCTTCAGGCGCGGGTTCGGCCGGCGTCGTGGCCCGCTTGAATTCCCGCACTCGCGATTCGAGCTCATACACTACGCGGATATTCTCGTAGTACTTCTTCACTCTGCCGGAGGTCTCATAGTAGTTGCGGCGGATGGCGCTCGGCCTCAGATCGGCGTGACGCAGGTCCGCCACTTTGACTCCCGAGATACTCATGCCGACCGACAGCGAGAAGAAGGCCATCCCGAATGACATCGCGAAGCGCGGCTGGCGCGCCACGTTGAACACCGGACTGAACACCAGGCGCAGCCGCTCGCGCATCCGCTCCATCCAGGAGACCTGCGGCTGGACGGTAGTCGTAGACCGCAGGCGGACCGTGTCGATTCCCGTCGTCGCAGCCAGAATGTTCTGCACCAGGGCAGGCGGCGCCTCCACTTCATGGAGGGACCGCAGCCAGTTGCGCCCGGCCTCAGCTTCTTCCATCACCGGTCCGCAGACCTGGCATTGCCGGGCGTGACTCTGGAAGCGCTCCAGCGTGGTTCCGGTCAGCTGCCCGTCCAGCGCCTCGCTCAGAACAGCTTCGAACTCGCTGCACTGCATACCGTTATTGGTTTCCGCTGCCATTACAGTACCTGCCTATAGTTACGTTGAAGCAAGCGCGCTAGTTCCGCCCGCCCACGGTTTATTCTGGATTTCACAGTGCCTTCCGGTACCTTTAGTACCGTCGCGATTTCCCGGTAGTCCATATCCTGTAAGTCCCGCAGAATCACCGCCTCCCGCAGGTCCGGCGACAACTTCTCGAGCGCCCGGTGCACCATTTCGCCGGTTTCCCGCGACCGCACCTGGGCATCCGGAGCCGGCCCCTTGTCCGTGATCTGCTCGCCCAACGGCATGGCGTCCTCATGCTCGGAAGGCGCAGTGTCGAGCGAATCCGTGACCCGGTCCTGCTTGCTTTTGCGAAAGTGGTCCACCAGAAGATTGCGCGTGATGGTAGTCACCCAGGTCATGAGGGCACCGCGCTCCACATCGTAGGATTTCAGCGTGCGGTACATCCTGATAAAGACCTCCTGGGTAAGGTCCTGGGCGTCATCCGCCGATCCTGCAAAACGGTAACAGATGTTGTAAATGCGGCGGTGGTAGCGTTGCACGATTTCTTCCCAGGCAGCCGCGTCGCCGGCAAGACAGCGACGGACGAGCATGGCGGCGACTTGGGCGTCTTCCAACCCGTGCTCCTCGAGACTCCTGGCTCTCAGGCTTGAGCGGGATCAGATCGACGCGCTCTCACCTCAACACCACAACAGAGATACGTTCTTGTGGGCCAGAAGTTCGCGATTTCTCTGAAACAAGGCATTGTACAGCGCGCGCCCTGAATACACAGCGAACCGCGCCTTTGCCTCGCTCTGTCATTGATTTTGCGGCAAGCGGCGTACTACACTGCCCAGCATCCGCAAGAAGTCTTGTGTCTCCGGGCCGGTTGAAACGTTCAAGCCTTGCAGGCTTATGGCCTGTGCTGAAGACTGGAATCAAAGGTGACATTCATGAAATCACGTCTAATTCTGATCATAGCTGCCTTTCTCATCTGCGCTTCGGTGGCAGGCGCGCAGCAATGGAAAGCGCCGACCACCATGAAGAAGCTTTCGAACGGGCTGACGGTCGTAGTCTCCGAAGACCATTCCGCGCCCACGTTCGGCATCTGCGTCAGCTACGGCATCGGCTTCCGCCTGGAACCGGAGGGCCGCACCGGCTTCGCCCATCTTTTCGAACACATGATGTTTGAAGGCACGCCCGACGCGCCCAAGGGCGTGCTCACCCGCGTCATCGAAGGCGGCGGCGGCGATCTTAACGGCGACACGCGTTACGACTACACCGAATACATCGAGACGGCGCCGATTTCCGCGCTCGAACCGGTCCTGTGGATCGAATCCGACCGCATGAAGACGCTCGACTTCTCGCCCAAGAATCTCGAGAACCAGCGCAACGTGGTCGAGGAAGAAGTCCGCGTCAATGTGATGAACCGACCCTACGGCCTGTTCTACGCGATTGACCTGCCGGGCAAGGCCTTTGACACCTATCCGAATGCCCACAACTTCTACGGCGACTTCAAGGACCTTGACGCCGCCAAGATCGAAGACGTGCAACACTTCTACGAACAGTACTACGCCCCCAACAACGCCGTGCTGGCCATCGTGGGCGATGTCAATCCGGACGACATCTTCGCCAGGATCGAGAAATATTTTGGGTCGGTCGCCCCGCGCCCGACTCCGCCGCGACCGCAGGTCGAAGAACCGCCGCAGAAGGCGGAGCGCCGTTCGGTGCAGACCGACAAGCTTGCCAAGGTCCCGGCGCTTGCCATCGGATATCGCGTGCCGCCGCGGCACGCCCCGGACGCCCTGGTAGGAGCGGTCGTTGGCGAGCTGCTGCATAACGGCCAGGCCTCGCTGCTCTATCAGGCGCTGGTGAAAGACAAGCAGGTCGCGCTTTCCGCCGAAGGCGGGGTGAACTGGCCGCTGGGCGCGCCTTTTGAATACAACGGCCCTACGCTGATGACGTCGTTCGTGGTTTATCCCCCTAACGTAAGCGAAGACAAAGTCCTGGCCGCCTACGATTCGACCATCAAAGACCTGACGGATAAAGGTCCGACGGCGGCCGATCTGGATCGCATCGTCGCCAAGATGCGTTCCGACTGGTATGGCCAGCTCGAGATTCCCATCAGCCGGGCGTCGGCTCTCTCCCACGCCGTGCTCTTCGATGGCAGCTTCGATAGTGTCTACAACATTCCCGAGGAGCTCGCGAAAGTGACGCCGGCGCAGGTGCGCGCTTTCGCGGCGAAATATCTGGTCGTCTCCAACCGCACCATCATCAACCGCGTCCCGGCGCCTGCCGCCGACGCCGCCAAGCAAGGAGATGCGCAATGAACACTCTCAGGCTCTTGTGCACATTGACGTTGCTGGTTTCCCTCGGGTGGGCGCAGAAGGAAGTGCCCATGCCCAAGGATCTTCCCGCGTACGGTCCGGACCGGCCGCTGCAGGCGCCGTCAGTAAAAGTGAGCCGTCTTTCGAATGGCTTGACCGTGTGGCTGGTTTCCGAGCCGGGGTTCCCCATGCTGTCTTACACCGTCGCAGTGCGCGGCGGACTGGCGGCTGACCCGGCCGACCGTCCCGGCCTCTCCGAGTTGCTCTCGAACACGCTCGACCAGGGCACCAGGGCGCGCAGCGCCAAGCAGGTGGCCCAGGATATTCAGGCTGCCGGCGGCGATCTCTCCGTGGCGGCACGCCGCGACTGCATTGAAGTCTCGACCACCGTTCTTTCTTCCAAAGCGGATGCCGCGCTCAAGGTAGTGTCGGACATCCTGCAGAACGCGTCGTTTCCCGACAATGAAGTAACGCTGGCGAAGCGAAACCTCTCCGACTCACTGCGGCAGCGCGAGTCGGAACCGTCTTTCCTGGCCATGCGCGCCATGGCCAAAGTGCTCTTCGCAAACAGCCCGTACCAGGTGGTCAGCCCGACGCAGGAGTCCATTACGGCTTCTACGCCTGCCGATCTCCGGCAGATTTTTGCGCAACGCTTCCGCCCCGACCAGGCAGTCTTCGTCGCGGTGGGAGATTTCGACAACGCCCGCATGCTCGAGCTGGCCAGCACCAACTTCGCTTCGTGGAAGAATCCTGACGCGGCGCCTGTGGCGGCTCCCGCCCGTCCTTCGGCGTCTCCCGAACACGCGATCTTCATCGTGCAGCGCCCAGGCTCGGTGCAGACAACGCTGCAACTGGGAACCTTCGGGCCGTTGCGCAGCGATGCGGATTTCGAGGCGGCCGAGGTAGCCAACGCAATTTACGGCGGGACGTTCAGCTCGCGCCTCACCACCAACATTCGCGAGGACAAGGGCTACACCTACTCGCCAGGCGCGCGGCTGAGCACATATCAACTGGCCGCCACGCTGGTAACCCGCGCCGACGTGCGCAACGAAGTTACCGGCCCCAGCCTGAACGAGATCACCTACGAACTGAATCGCCTGGCAACCACCAGTCCGAGCGACGAAGAACTGGCCAAGGCCAAACGCTTCCTGGTGGGCATCGAGGCCATTCAGTTGCAGTCTCGCGGTGACGTCGCCCATGAGCTTGCCACCCTGTGGGTGGACGGCTTGCCGCCGGAGGAGATTGGAATCTACGGAAAGAAAATTGCCGAGACGACCACAGCCGACGTGGATACGGCTGCGAAGAAATACTTCCCGGCCTCGCGCACAGCGATCGTCGCGGTCGGCGAAGACAAAGTCGTCCGCGACGCCTTAGCTCCGTTTGGATTGCCGCTACGCGCCGCTCCCTAGCGGCTATTCGGACGTGAAGTAGTCGACGCTGACGGGATTCTCGAACAGCGAGTAATCGCGGGTCACGACCGTGATGCCGCTCTCGGTGACGAAGTATCGTTGCCGGTCCGCTTCGGGGTCGTAGCCGACGCTCGTGCCTTCCGGTATGTGCACGTCGCGGTCAATGATGGCCTTGCGAATGCGGCAGTGGCGCCCAATGTTCACGTGGGAAAACAGAATGCTGGCGTCTATTTCGCTGTAAGAATTGATTCGGACATCGGGCGACAGGACGCTGTTCTTGATGGTGCTGCCGGAAACGATGCATCCCGACGAGACGATTGAGTCGAGCGCCGTCCCGGTTCGGCCCGCTTCCGCAAAGACGAACTTCGCCGGCGGATATTGCCGCTGGTGGGTGCGAATGGGCCAATCCGCATCGTAGAGATTGAACACCGGTGATACGGCCACGATATCCATGTTGGCTTCGTAATACGCTTCCAGCGTCCCCACGTCGCGCCAGTAAAGCGCTTCTTTCTTGTTCTCGTCTACGAAATCGAACGAGTACACGCGATACTCGTCGATCATCCGCGGCAGAATGTCTTTCCCGAAATCGTGGCTGGATTCCGGGTCCTCTGCATCTTTCAACAGCACGGGAATCAGCACGTCAGTGTTGAAGAGATACACGCCCATCGAGGCGGAAACTTTCTCCGGGTTATACGGGGAGCGCAGATCGGTCTGCTTCGGCTTCTCCAGAAAACCGGTCACGCGATGGTCGCGGTCCACATCCACCACGCCGAAGCGGTACACCTCCGTGGGATCCACCTGGATGGTGGCCAGCGTCACGTCGGCCCCGGAATCGTTGTGCTGCTGCAGCATGCGGCCATAGTTCATCTTGTAGATGTGGTCGCCGGAAAGAATGAGCACGTGCCGCGGCTGCTCCGAACCGATGGAGTAAATGTTCTGGTAAACCGCATCCGCCGTGCCCTGGTACCACTGCTCGCTCACCCGCTTCATGGGCGGCAGGACTTCGATGAACTCTCCCACCTCGCGCCCGAAGATGTTCCAGCCCTCGCGGATGTGCCGGTTCAGCGAAAGCGCCTTGTACTGGGTGAGGATGTAAACCCGGCGCAGGTCGGAGTTGATGCAGTTGGAGAGGGTAACGTCAATGATGCGGTAAATTCCGCCGAAGGTGACCGCCGGCTTGGCGCGGTCGCGGGTGAGGGGATAGAGCCGCTCCCCGGCCCCTCCCGCCAGCAGCACTCCCAATGTGTCTTTCATCCTGCTCCCACGCAGATGAGTCTCGGGATGCAAGCGGTTGTATCCTCTGCCACTTCGCCGCCTGCAATGCGGACAGTGTACCCCCCGGAATGCGAGAGCTCAAAATGGAGCAGCAGGAGTGGGGCTGCGCCGATTAGTTGGCGGCGGCGCGGGAGTTCTTCTTCAGCCATACCCGCTCGGCGGCGGAGCGCCCGAGCGACACCGTGCCGGCGTCGGTCGAGAGCGTCAACGTCTGGTCATAGTTGCGGCCGGTGACGTGCACTCTGGCTCCGGGACGAATGCCGCGCTCTTCCAGGAATTCCAGCAAACGGCGGTCGCGTTCGTAGATGCCGCTGACCTGGTAATTCTTGCCGGGCTCGGAATGCGCCAGCAGCAGCAGCCCGCGACGGCGGCGGCTGGCGGGACTTTCCAGTTCGCTGAGATTGCCATGCGGGCAGGCGCCCCCGCGTCCCAGCCGGGCCAGCAGCTTGGCTTCAAAATCCGGCGAGACCGCGTGTTCCAGGCGTTCGGCTTCGTCGTGGACTTTGTACCATTCCATGCCAAACATCTCAGACAACATGCGCTCGATGAGGTGATGGCGCAGGGTGAGCTTGCGCGCGATCTTGCGTCCGGCGGCGGTAAGCCCGACGTGCCCATTCGTCCGCACGCGTACCAGGCCGTCTTTCTTAAGCCGGCGGAGGGCCATGGTCACCGCAGGAGGAGACACCGAGAGCCAGTGGGCAAGCGTGGCCGAGATGACAGTTTCGCCTTCGGTTTCCGCTTCCAGAATTGCCTTGAGGTAGTCTTCCTTGGAGACCGTGATCATCCGAGGAGATTATACGGCGTGCCGCAGCGCGGGTTTGACATCATTGCCGCCGCCTCCTAACCTTGACTGTCCCGAATTATGAAAGTCCTGGTCATTGGCAGTGGCGGCCGCGAACACGCCCTGGCATGGAAGCTGAGGCAGTCGGCGCGCGTTTCCCAGGTGTATTGCGCTCCCGGCAACGGCGGCGTGGCGCAGGAGGCGCAATGCCTGCCGGTGGACCTCAAGAGCCTGCCGGCGCTGGTTGCCCTGGCGCAGCAGGTCATGCCCGACCTGACCGTGGTCGGCCCGGAACTACCCCTGACGCTCGGCGTGGTGGATGAGTTCACCCGCCGGGGATGGAAGATTTTTGGTCCCACCAAGGCGGCCGCACGCCTGGAGTGGAGCAAGAGCTTCGCCAAGGAATTTCTGCAGCGGCATCACATACCCACCGCGCCTTTTGCCATCTGCGATTCCACCCAGGAAGTCAACGATGCGCTCTCGCACTTCCACATGCCCATCGTGGTGAAGGCCGACGGGCTGGCAGCGGGCAAAGGAGTGGTGATCTGCAAGAACCGCGAAGAAGCGCTCACCTGCGCTGCCGAGATGCTGAGCGGAAAAATGCTGGGCGAAGCCGGCGCGCGCGTGGTGCTGGAAGAGTGTCTGCAGGGGGACGAGCTTTCTTTTCTCGTGCTGAGCGATGGAGAGCGGGTGGCTCCGCTGGTGGGTGCGCAGGATTACAAGCGCGTGAATGACGGCGACACCGGCCCGAACACCGGCGGCATGGGAGCTTACTCGACCCCCACCCTCGTGGATGACCAGATGCGCGACTGGCTGGTGAACCACATTGCGCGGCCGGTGGTCACGGGCATGCGGGCGGAAGGCGCGGAATACAAGGGCGTGCTCTATTGCGGCATGATGATGACGGCGCGCGGGCCGATGGTGCTGGAGTTCAACTGCCGCTTCGGCGACCCGGAGACCCAGCCGATCCTCATGCGCCTCGAAAGCGACCTGGTGGAAGCGCTGGAGGCGGCAATCGAAGGACGCACCAGCGATGGAGATTTCAAGTGGTCGCCGGACGCGGCGGTGTGCGTGGTGATGGCCTCGGGTGGTTATCCCGGAAGCTTCGAAGTGGGCCGGAGGATCATGGGCCTGGAGGATGCGGAGAAGATCAGCGGCGTGAAGGTCTTTCACGCCGGCAGCAGCAGCCGCGACGGCGGCTATTACACTGCCGGAGGGCGCGTGCTGGGAGTGACCGCGCGCGGCGCCGATCTGCAGGCCGCGGTCTCTCGCGCTTATGAAGCCGCCGGCAAGATCGGGTTCGAAGGCGTGCACTATCGCAAAGACATTGCCGCCCGCGCGCTGACGCGCCCGTAAGCCTGTTCGCAATTCAGGAGACCGATCATGCAAAAGCAACTTCGCAAGGGTGTGGTCATGGCGCTGTTTGCGGGACTGCTCGGTTTTTCCGCGTTCCTCCGCATTCCCGGCTCCGAGAATGTGAAGGCGGTGCAGATCGTGGCGTTGATGGCCAGCGGCATGGGACTGGGCGCTGGACTGGTGTATGCGAAAATACTGTGGAGTTCCAAATAACGAACCGGAATAAATCAATCCATGAGCAAACCACTAGTTTCAATCGTGATGGGCAGTGATTCTGATCTTGAAATCATGCGCGAGGCGGCCAAGGCGCTTGAAGATTTCGGGATTGGCTACGAGATCGACGTGACGTCCGCCCACCGCTCGCCCGAGCGTACGGCGGAGTATGCGCGCAAGGCCTCGGGACGCGGCATTCGCGTCATTATTGCGGGAGCGGGCGGCGCGGCGCATCTGGCAGGAGTGATCGCCGCCCACACCACGCTGCCGGTGATCGGCGTGCCGATTCCTTCGACCTCGCTCGAAGGGATGGATTCGCTGCTGGCCACGGTCCAGATGCCGGCGGGCATTCCGGTCGCGACCGTAGCGATCGGCAAACCCGGCGCCACCAATGCCGGCATCCTGGCGGCGCAGATTCTGGGACTTTCCAGCGTCTCGCTGGGGAAGAAACTGGATGCGCACAAGGAAAGGCTGGCCAACAGCGTGGAAGAGAAATCGCGGAAGCTGAAGATCGCGCTGGGCACGGCATAGGCCGGCG
>Ga0335080_10004081_pt1 | contig 14841 bp, 14 predicted proteins | sample Lox_Sample_34_FD_206720 | JGI IMG/M metagenome (GOLD analysis project Ga0335080, IMG submission 206720) | Soil microbial communities from Loxahatchee National Wildlife Refuge, Florida, United States - Lox_Sample_3.4 | ecosystem: Environmental > Terrestrial > Soil > Wetlands | place: USA... | reverse complement strand
AGGCGATTCCGGCCCGGGCGTTGTTGAGGCAGCTCAGCGGGCCACGGAGCCCCTGCACCCCCGGCAGCACGTTCCGGTCCGGGACACGCACCTCGGTGAACGACAGCTCCGCGGTCCACGACGCCCGGAGCGACAGCTTCCCCGGAATCTCCCGCGCCACGAAGCCCGGCATCCCCTTCTCCACCAGGAAGCCGCGGATCGACTCCGGGCCGCCTTCTCCGGTCTTGGCCCAGACGACCGCCACGTCGGCCACCGTGCCGTTGGTGATCCACGCCTTGCCGCCGTCGAGCACCCACCCGTCGCCGTCGCGCACCGCCCGGGTCCGCAGGCTGCCCGGATCCGATCCCGCCTCCGGTTCGGTCAGCCCGAAGCACCCGATGCAGGTCCCCCGCGCCATTGCCGGAAGGAAGCGCTGCCTCTGTTCCTCCGAGCCCCAGGCATGGATGGGGTACATCACCAGCGAGCCCTGCACCGAGGCGAAGCTCCGCAGCCCCGAGTCGCCGCGTTCCAGCTCCTGAAGCCCGAGCCCGTAGGCGACATTGCTCACCCCGGCGCAGCCGTGGCCGGCGAGGTTCGCTCCGAGGATCCCCAGCTCTCCCAGCCGGGGGACGAGCTGCGCCGGGAACGTCCCCTCGCGGAAGTGGCGCCCGATGACCGGGAGCACCTCCGAGTCCACCACCCGGGCCACCGCGTCGCGCACCGCCCGCTCCTCGGCGCCGAGCGCGTCGTCCATCCGGTACAGCGCCTCGACCCCGCTCCGCTCCACGTCGGCTCCTCGTTCCCCTACAGGGGCAGCACGCCCTCGACCTGCTGCAGCAGCTGGAGCCTCCGGGCCATCACCGGGCTCGAGCCGTCCTCCAGCGCCGCCGTCTCCTGGAGGACCCGCTCCAGCGGGAAGCGCTTCACCGAGCCGTCCGGTGTGGGCGTCCCCCCGGCCAGCGGAGCGTTCCAGGCCACCATCTCGTCGGTGCCGCCCTCGAGCAGCCCCACCACCGCGCCGAAGGCCAGCCGGGCCGAGACCAGACGGTCGAGGGAGCTCGGGTTCCCGCCACGGACAAGGTGGCCCAGAACCACCGCCCGCACCTCCAGGCCTCCCAGCCGCTCCTCCACCCGGCGCACCAGGCGAGTGCAGGGGATCTCCACGCCCTCGGCCTTGATGATCAGCACCCGCCGCTTGCCCCGGGCGAAGCCCTGCCGGATGACCGAGGCGACCGCCTCGACGATCGTCTCCTCGTCGCGCTTCTGCTCCCGGAAGAGCACCGCGTCGGCCCCCACCGCCACCGCCGACGCCATGGCCAGGTAGCCGCAGGCCCGGCCCATCACCTCGACGACGAATGCCCGCCGGTGCGCCCGCGCGGTGTCGTCGATGTGGTCGCAGGCCTGGACGATGGTGTTGAGCGCGGTGTCGGTGCCGATGGCCAGCGCGGTGCAGCCGATGTCGTTGTCGATCGACGCGGGGAGGCCCATCACCCGGACGCCGTGCTCGCGCGCCAGGGCGTGCGCACCGGTGAGCGAGCCATTGCCTCCGATGACCAGGAGCCCCTCGACCCCGGCGCCGCGGAGGGCCTCGGCCGCCCGCGCGCGGCCCGCCGGGTCGCGGAAGCGCGCGCTCCGCGCCGAGCCGAGCACCGTTCCGCCCTGGCTCCCCAGCACGTCCAGCCCCGGCTCTCCGAGGATCGCGCAGGGACCGGGGACAATCTCCACCATCCGCCCGTCCATCAGCCCCTCGAACCCCTCGCGCACGCCGAGGAGGCGCACCCCGCGCGCGGCGCAGGTCTTGGCCGCCGCGCGGAGCGCCGCGTTCATTCCCGGGCTGTCCCCGCCCGAGGTGAGGATGGCCAGCGTCCTCATCCGGCGGCCGCCTTCTCCGCCGCGGCCAGGTGCCGCACCCGGTGGCGAACCCGGTGGAGCACCAGCGCCACGACGAGCAGCACCGCGGCGACGAGGTACACCGCACCGAGGAGCGCCGCCGCCGACCGGAAGGAGAGGCGCCCGGCCGCGACCAGGACTCCGGCTCCGAGCAGCTCGGCGAACACCTCCGCGCTCACCGGCTGGGTTCCGGGCTGCAGCCGTTCCCAGCCGGCCAGCCCGAGGAGGAGCACCGCCGCGGTCCCCGCCGTCCAGCCCAGCGCTCCGGCGGTCTGCTCCTGCCTCAGCGCGACGAGCACCAGGAGCAGCCCGGCAACGGTGTGGCTCGCCGCCTGGAACCGCCGGACTCGCCTCAGTACCTGGCTGTGCAGCATGGCTGACCCGCGGCACTCTGCCACGCTCCCGGACGGGGCGCCGCTCCGGCTAGGGTGGCGTCCTGCCATGAGCGACTTCCAGCAGCGCGGCGCGGTGGTGACCGGAGCGAACCGGGGCATCGGCAAGGCCATCGCCCTCGCCTACCTGCGCGCGGGCTGGCCCGTCGTCGCGCTCGCGCGCAGCGCCGCCAGCCTGGACGCCCTGCGGACGGAGGCCGGCCCGCTCGCCGGCGGCATCCGGACGATGAGCGCCGACCTCGCCGAGCTCGCCGACGTCGAGCGCGCAGCGCAGGCGCTCGCCGACGTCGACCCCGTTCCGGCGGTGCTGGTGAACAACGCCGGCATCTCGATCTCGGCGCCGCTGCAGCGGACGAGCACCGAGGAGCTCCTCCGCGTCCTGCAGATCAACACCGTCGCCCCCTACCTCCTCTGCCGCGCGCTCATTCCCCGCATGGCCGAGGCCGGCGGCGGCCGGGTGGTGAACATCGGCTCCATCGCCGCGCTCAAGGGCATCCGCTACACGTCGGCGTACTGCGCCAGCAAGCACGCGCTCCTCGGGCTCACCCGCGCCCTCGCGGTGGAGTGGGGCAAGCGGAACGTCACCGTGAACTGCGTCTGCCCCGGATGGACGGACACCGACATGTTCCACCGCGCGCTGGACGCGGTCGTCGCCAAGACCGGGCGGACGGAGGAGGAGGCGAAGGCCGCGGTCCTCGCCTCCAACCCGATGGGGAGGCCCGTCGCCCCGGAGGAGGTCGCGCAGCTCGTGCTGCATCTCTCATCGCCTGCAGCAGCTGGTCTCACCGGAGCCGCACTCCCGGTGGATTGCGGTGAGGCGGCCTGAGCGGTTCTTGAGATCGGTTGCGTGAACGGCCCCCGGGGCGCTAATAGCCCCTGTCCTCCACATGAGGGTGCCTCATGCAACTCGAGTCGCTCAAGATGTTCTGCGACGTCGTCGAGACTGGCTCCTTCTCGCGCGCCGCCCAGCTGAACCACGTCACCCAGTCCGCGGTGAGCCAGCAGATCCGCGCGCTCGAGAACCGCTACGAGCAGAAGCTCCTCAGCCGGAGCGCCCGGCAGGTCACGCCCACGCCGGCCGGTGAGCGGCTGTTCCGAGGCTGCAAGGAGATCCTCGCCCGCTTCGGCGAGGTGGAGCAGGAGATCCGCGAGCAGTCCACCGACGTCGTGGGCGCCTGCACCGTCTCCACCATCTATTCGGTCGGCCTCCACGAGCTGCAGAGCATCCAGAAGGGGCTGCTCAAGACGCACCCCAAGGTGAACATGCGGCTCACCTACCGCCGCAGCGATCAGGTCTACGACGACGTCATCCTCGGGGCGGCGGAGATCGGGGTGGTGGCCTATCCCCAGCCTCGCGCTGGCGTGGACGTCATCCCCTTCCGGGACGACCGCCTCGCGGTGGTCTGCGCCCCGACCCACCCCCTGGCCAGCAAGGCCAAGGTCTCGTTCACCGCGCTCGCCGATACCCCGTTCATCGCCTTCGACCGCGAGGCCCCCACCCGGAAGGCGCTCGACCGGCTCCTCCGCGAGAAGGGCGTCGAGCTCGAGCCGGTGATGGAGATGGACAACGTCGAGACCATCAAGCGGGCGGTGGAGATGGGCGTCGGCGTCTCCATCCTCCCCGCGGCCACGGCGCAGCACGAGGTGGCCCAGGGCACGCTCGTCGCCCGTCCCTTCGCCGAGGGGACCTTCACCCGGCCCATCGGGCTCCTGGTGCGGAAGGGCAAGTACCTCGACCGCGCCTCGCAGGCGGTGCTGGACGCGTTCAAGGACGCGGCGAACGTCGAGGACTGAAGGGGTACGCCGGCCGGGGACTCGGCGTCCGCGGGGTGCGCGCGGCTACTGCCCGCCGCCCCCGTGCTGCTTCATCATCTCCTGCATCTTCTGGCGCTGCTCGGGCGTGAGGCGCTGCATCATCTGCTCGCGCATCTGCTGCTGCTGCTCGGAGCTCATGCCGCCGTAACCCTTGGTCTCCGTGTAGCCCGAGGGAACCTTGAAGGCCGAGTCCGGCACCGACTGCGACTTGACCGAGGTGGCCTCCCAGGTCACGCCGCCCTCGCCCTTGCTGCTGTTGGCCACGACCTTCAGCGGCATTCCCGCCACGCCCTGATTCTTGAGCGCCTTCCACCAGCCTCCGCCTCCGCCGTTGGCGGAGAACGCCTTCTCCAGATCTCCGGCCGAGACGAGGTTCTTGTCGATCCACACGTCCAGCACGTCGCCCCGCCCCTCGTGGGAGACCTGCACGTGCTCGGTGCTCCGGCCGGCGACGGTGTCCTTGCCGAGCTTCTTCACCGTCCACTTGTTCGCCTCGGCCTCCTCGCGCTCGCCCTTGTCCGCGCTGAGCTTCTGGTAGGTCTTGTTGGCGTCGTGGACGATGTAGGTGGTGGTGGGCTCGTCGGCGCGGTGGATGGTGACCATCGACGTCGGAGCGTTCATCCCCGGAATGGTCATCTGCTGCTCCATCCGGACGTTCAACCCCTTCACGGAGATGAGGCCGGTGCCGCTCATCGACATCGGCGCGCCCGCGCCGTCGGCCTTGTTCCGGCTCATGGTCATCTTCGTCTCGATCACGCCCTCGAAGGCGATCGCGGGGAGGGCGGCGAGGCACAGCGCGGCGACGAGCGCGCGGGTCATGGGGGTCTCCTTGGGAGGGGCGACATTGTGCCGGAGTCCAGACGACGGCGGGGCACGAAAATCACCATGCCTCAGGCGAGGCGACGGAGCCGCGCCGCGTAGAAGCCGTCCATGCCCTCCGGCCCGGGGAGCGTGCGGAGCGCCCCCTGGGACAGAGGCCAGCCGAGCCGCTCGGCCACCGGCGGCGTCTCCAGCGTGAAGTCGGGATGGCTGCGGAGGAAGAGGTCCACCTGGTCCTGTCCCTCCTCGGGCTCGGTGCTGCAGACCGCGTAGATCAGGAGGCCACCGGGTGGCACCACCTCCTGGCAGCGCTCGAGGATCCGGCGCTGGAGCGTGGCGAGGCGCCCGAGGTCCGGCTCCTGCCGGCGCCAGCGCAGCTCGGGGTGCCTCCGCAGAGTTCCGAGCCCGGTGCAGGGCGCGTCGAGCAGCACCGCCTCCACCGGCCCGATGGACGGGGGAAAGGGCTCGGTCGCGTCGTGGGCCAGCACCTCCACCCGGTCCTCGAGCCGGAGCCGGCGTGCCTCGGACCGGATCTTCTCCAGCTTCGCGGGGTAGAGGTCCACCGCGAGCACCGGGTGCGTCTCGGCGAGGTGGCAGGCCTTTCCGCCCGGCGCGGCGCACGCGTCCAGCACCCGCGCCCCCTCGGGGATGGCGGCGTAGAGCCCCACCAGCTGGGCGGCCTCGTCCTGTACCTGGAAACGTCCTTCGGCGAAGCCGATCAGCTCCTCCACCGGTCCGGACGACTGGAGCCGGAACCCCACCGGCGAGCGGGTGGTGGGGCTGGCGGCGAGCCCCGCCTCGGCGAAGAGCGCCCCGAGCGCCTCGCGGGTCCCGAGCCGCGCGTTCGTGCGCACGGTGACCGGGGGCGGCTCGTTGTCCGCGACCAGCATCGCCTCGGCCCCGGCCGCGCCGTGGCGCCGTAGCCAGCGCTCCACCAGCCAGCGAGGGTGGCTCTCGCGGACCGAGAGGTACTCGGCCGGGTCGGACTCGGGCGGAAGCGGCAGGGACTCCAGCGCGGCGACCTTCCGGAGCACCGCGTTCACGAATCCCGCGGCGCGCGAGAGCCCGAGCTGCTTCAGCCCCTCCACCGTCTCCGACACCGCCGCGCGGCGCGGCACCCGGGAGTGGAAGATCTGGTAGCTGCCGATGCGGAGCGCGGCCAGGACCCGGTCCTCGAGCGCGGCGAGCTTCCGGTCCGAGAATCCGGAGACGACCCGGTCCAGCCCGAGACGCCGGCGGGTCGCGCCGTAGCAGAGCTCGGTCACCAGGGCCGCATCGCGCGGATCGGGCAGCGGCACCTCGGCCAGTCGCTGGTCCAGCACGAGGTTCAGGTAGGCATCGGTCGCCTCGACACGGGCCAGGACGTCGATGGCGACCGCCCGGGCGTTCATTCGAGCGCCGCCATCCACTCCACGAGCTGCGTGTCGCCGAGCGCTCCCTTCGGCTGCACCGCGAGGAAGAGCGCCTGGAGCACCTCCTCCAGCTGGTCCCGCCGACCCGCCTCCACCGCGGCCCCTCGCTGGAGCGCCACCCACTCGCCGCGGGCCCAGGTGGCCAGGCCTGCCGGCGTGAGCCGCCCGGCGAGCCGGTCCGCGATGCGCGCGCGGACCTCGGCCCGGGTGAGACCGGAGCCTGGGCGCCGCGCCCCGGGGGCGGGAGCGGACGCCACGCGACCGAGCGATTTCCCCGCGGCTCCGGCACCCTCCGGTCCCGCCGCCTCGCGCCTTCCCTCGGTCCGGGTCGGCCCGAGCGTCTTCGCCGCCGCCCGGGCCGCCACGGCCGCGGTGCGCGGGGACGCAGGCGGAGGAATCGGAGCCACCGTGCGGCCGGCGACCTCACCGCCGGCCGTCGTCTTGGCCGCACGGGCGACCACCTCCGGCGTCCGCCCCAGCGTCTTCGTCGCCCGGGCCGCCGCCGCACGGCCATGCGCTCGCCCGAGACGCTCGAGCCCCTCGAGGTAGGCCTCGGTTCCGGTGCCGGCCACGTGCGCCGCACAGACCTCGCGGAGGATCGACCGTCGCTGCGCCGCCGCCCGTCCCTTTGCCGGAGCGAGCAGCACCTCCACCACCGGCATCGAGGACGCGGCGACCGCGGCCCGCAGCACGTGCGAGCCGAGCGCCAGCGGGCCTGGGTTGAGGAGCACGCCCTCCGCCCACGCCCGCTGCTCCCAGAGCGCGTCCACCAGCGCCCCCTCGTGGTTGCTCTGCAGCGTGCGCAGCACGTGGCCCAGCGCGCGAGCCTTCTCGCCCAGACGCCGGTCGACGTCGGCCAGGCTCAGGCCCGGAACGTCCCCTGCACGCTGGCCGAGGAACTGGAGCGTAGGCCCGTGGAGCACGAGCACGTTCATGTCACGCCTCCTCCGAATGGACGGTCACCCTCCCGGAGGTGGTGTCCGCTCAGGAACTCGGCGGCGGTCATCCGCCGCCGGCCCTCCGGCTGGACGTCGAGCAGCGCGAGCGCCCCCTCGCCGCAGGCCACGTCGAGGCCCCCGTGCGTGGCGAGGACCGTGCCCGGCGGACCGGATCCGGAGACCACCCGTGCTCGCCAGACTTTGAGGAGCTGACCCGAGACGCGGGTCCAGGCGCCGGGCCAGGGGACGAAGGCCCGTACCCGCCGCTCCAGCTCCACCGCCGGCCGCGTCCAGTCCAGCCGCCCGTCCTCCTTCTCCATCAGCCGCGCCAGGGTGACACCCTCGGACGGCTGGGGCACGGGGCGCAGCATCCCGGCGAGGAAGCGGGGCAGCTCCTCGCGCACGAGCTCGCCGCCGAGCTCCGCCAGGCGCGCCTGGAGCGTCTCGGCGGTGTCGTCGGGGCCGATGGGCGTCCGCCGCAGGGCGAGGACGGGCCCCGTGTCCAGCCCCGCCTCCATCTGCATCAGGCACACGCCGGTCTCCGCGTCCCCGCAGGCGATCGCCCACTGGATGGGGGCCGCACCGCGCCAGCGCGGAAGCAGCGAGGCGTGCACGTTGACGCAGCCCCTCCGCGGGGCGGCGAGCACGTCTGGCGGAAGAATGCGCCCGTAGGCAGCCACCACCGCGACGTCGAGCTGCAGCGCGGCGAGCCGCTCGCCGAAGTCCGTTCCCTTGAGCCGCGGCGGCTGGAGCACCGGGAGCCCGGCCCCCTCGGCCTCGGCCTTCACCGCCGAGGGAGTGACGTGCTGCCCCCGGCCGCGAGGGCGGTCGGGCTGGGTCACCACCGCCACCACCCGGCCGACGGCCTGGCACGCCCGGAGCGCCGGCACGGCGAAGGTGGGCGTCCCGAAGAAGGCGATGCGGGCCGGCTCCCGCGCCTCCGGCTCAGCCATCGTCCGGCCCGTCGAGGCGGGCGCGCTTCGCCGCCGCCAGCGAGGTCAGCGTGGTCCGCCCGGAGCTGCCGCTCCCGGTGGCCAGCGCCGACTCCACCGCGGCGAGCTCCTCGTGCTCTCGCCGGCGGAGTGCATCCACCGTGGCGTGGAACTCGGCGAAGACGTCCCGCAGCTCGTCGTGGCTCCGCAGCGGGCGCCAGCGGGGAAAGCGCCCCTCGGCCAGCCGCCGGAGCTGCTCGCGGAGCACGCGCATCGGGCCCGCCACCCGGTGGGTCACCAGGAGCCCCACCAGCGAGAGGACGAGCGACATGACGAGGGCCATGAACGCGGCCAGGACGAGCACCGTGGTCTCGGTTCCCTGGAGCGTGGCCTGCGACTCGGGCCCGAGCGTCTCGCGGGCCTGGTGGAGCGCCAGCCACACCGCGCCCCCGAAGGCGGCACAGAGCGAGGCTCCGCCCAGCGCCAGCCCCACCGCGTACTTCACCTGGAAGCGGCGGTCGACCAGGACCTGGCGGCGGGTGTAGGCCTCGGGGCTCACGGAGCGTCGGCCCGACACTCTACTCTCGACCGCGCCGGGGCCATGCCGTTGCCGTGCTGGCCTCGCGCTGGAATGGAATCCAGCCGGGTGATTGGCGTAAAACCGCTGGCCGGTCAGGACAGGACCCCGGAGGGGACGGATGGGACGCACGCTGCGGTGTGCACTGGCGCTCTCGTTGGGCCTCCTCGCCGTCGGCTGCAGCAAGGATCCGAGCACGCCGGCCTACTGGGAGGACCAGCTCGACGCGGCCCAGCGCCCCAGCGAGAAGGTCCGGGTGCTGGAGACCCTTCGCTCGAGCAAGCGCCTCGACAAGCGCTTCGCCCCGATGCTCAACGCCCGCCTGGCCTCGGAGAAGAGCCCCGAGACCCGGGCAGTCATCGCCCGCGCGCTCGGGGAGCTCAAGGACCCCTCCAGCGTCGAGCCGCTCGCGGCCTCGCTGGACGTGAACACCGCCGACGGTGCGACCTCCCGGATGAACGCGGCCATCGCCCAGGCGCTGGGGGACATTCGCGATCCCCGCGGGGCCCCGGCCCTCATCTCGCTGCTCCGGAGCCGGGACGACTACGTCCGCCAGGACGCCATCGCGGCCCTCGGCGAGCTCCGGGCGACCGCGGCGGTGCCAACCCTGGTCGAGCTGGCCCTGGACGACAAGAGCCCGCCCGCGGTGAACCGGCGGGCGATCGTCGCCCTCGGTGAGGTCGGGGACCCCCGGGCCATCCCCACCCTGCTGAAGGCGATGTTCAAGCAGCGGGGCAACACCGTCTTCGCCCAGGAGGCCAGCTACTCCCTGTTCCAGATCGGCAAGCCGGCCGCCGACGCGCTCACCGCGGTGCTCGAGGGACGGGACCGGGACCTCGCCGCCTGGGCACGGGCGAACGACGTGGTGGAGGCGGTGGTGCTGGTGCGGGCCGCGGAGTCGCTCGGCGACTTCGCCACCACCACCGCCGAGCCGGCCCTGGTGAGGCAGCTCTCGTACCGGACCGCCGCCCCGGAGCAGACCCTCTACGCGCGCATGGCGGCCGCGAGCACCCTGGGGAAGATGCGCTCCGCGGCGGGGCGGGCGGCGCTGGAGGGGATGCTCGACGAGCCCGAGCCGCTCGCCCGTGCCGAGTACGCCCGTGCGCTGGTCCTCATCGGAGGCCGCGAGGCGGTCCCGGCGCTGCAGCGCTCGGCGGGCCACGGTCCGTGGGAGGCCCGACAGTACGCGATCGGCGCACTGGGCATGCTGGGCGACGAGCGCGACCAGCCCACCATGGACCGGATCGCCGCCGACGAGCCGAAGCTCACCGCCGCCGACTGCAAGCGCTACGGCTGCAACCTCCCGGTGGAGGAGGTGGCCGCGAACCGGCTGAAGACGGTGAAGATCTTCCAGGCCCCGCTGCGGGCCGCCGGGCAGTGCAAGGCCTCGCTGGACTGCTGGGCCGGCAAGCTCGGCGACCCCGACGGCCCGGTCCGGCAGCGTGCGGCGCTCGAGCTCGGCCGGATGGGCAAGGCCCAGGCGGTGATGTCGCTCTCGGATCACCTCGCGGACAAGGAGCCCGAGACGCGGGCCGCGGTGCTCCAGGCGCTGATGTGGCTGGTCCAGGGCGACGGGGCTGCCGCCCGCCAGCTGGTGCCGCTCCTGCCGAAGATGGAGCAGCAGCTCTCCTCGGACCGGGGCCGGCAGGACTACGCGGCCACGAGCGAGCAGCTCCGCCGGCTGATCACCGAGGTACGTCGCCGGGGCGAGCAAGCCTGATCGCGGTTTCGCCCGCGGCCGCCTCGGCGGGGAGCGCCGGCCGGCGGGCACCCTGGAACGCGCTGGGGAGCAGGCTGAAGGGCAGGACCTTGGCCAGCGCCGCCAGGAGGAGCACCCCTCCCGGGGCGGCGAAGATGGCCAGCGCGGGGATGGCCTTGGCCACGTCCATCAGCTCGAGCTTCATCCGCCGGCGCTCGTCCGTCGTCAGGCTCTGCCCGATGGCGAGCTTCCCCAGGAACACCCCGAGCTCGCCCATCATCCGGGCCTCGAGCAGCAGCGCCTGGACGTTGTCGTCCAGCCTCTCCTGCATGCTGCTGACCCACTCCTCGCCGAGCGAGGCGGCCCGGTCGGTGACCTGGAAGACGTCCAGCACCTGCCGGTTCTGGGCGTAGAACTCGGCCACCTCGCCCTCGATCTCCCGGAGCCCCTCCGGTGAGATGCGGAGCGCCCGGGCCAGGGCGCGGAGGAAGGCCAGCTCGGCCGGGGACCGCCGCCCCTCGACCAGCGAGGCGAGCAGCGTCTGCTGGAGGATGAAGCGCCGCAGGGCAAGGCTCCGGACCGGACGGACCAGCACGTCCAGGTCCGGGCGCTCGCGGAACACCTCTTTCACCCGGGTGCGGAGCAGCGGACCCACCGGCTTGGGCAACCCGAGCGAGTCCACTTGCCGGAGGATGGCGCGGCGCGCCGACGGGGTGGGCGTCCGCTCGGCGCAGGCCAGCGCGGTGAGCACCTCCACGAGGAGCGCCTTCTGCCGTGCGGCCACCGCCAGACGGCGGCGCGCCTGGTCCAGCGCCAGCGACGTGTGCAGCCAGGCGGCGAGGGCGAGGTGGGCGAAGAGCTGGGCGTCGACGTAGGCCGCCCCGTTGTGGAGCAGCAGGCCGTAGAGCGGATCCGCACCGAGCGACATGGCCCGGTGCTCCAGAAGCTCCTCCAGCCGCAGGACGCTCCGGCGGGGGAGCGTCCCGGTGGTCCGGAGCGCGGTCTGGAGCGTCTCGGCGAGTCGGAGGTGACCGCTCCAGGCGGCGAAGAGGATGGTGAGTCGCTCCACCCGTCGCTCGGGGCCCAGCCCGGCGATGTCCGCCAGGTCCATCGCCAGCCGCACCAGCGTCCGGAGCACGGCGAGCGACAGCTGCTCCTCGCGGGTCATGCCGGCGGGGTGGTCCACCTGCTCCGGGGTTCCGTAGAGGAGCCCGCTGTCGTGGAGCACCATCCGCACGTGGGACCGGGCACGCGCACGCGGACTGCCCGGGGCGCGGGCATCCACCAGGGGCTGGTGCTGCGCCAGCTCCTGCTCCAGCAGCGCGGTGAACCAGCCCGACTGACCGAAAGCCATGACTCCTGCGCCCCGCCCCTCGTCCTCGCTGCTCTAACCTCCGGAAGCCGGACAGTTCAAGCGAGAGCGGAGCGACGCAGATCGGTGGCCCCCAGCGCCGCGGTCACCGGGCGGGGAGCCCCGTGCTCACTTCACGGCCTTGACCCGCGCCCGCTTCTCGTCGGCTTCGTCCGGCACCGCCTGCACCGGCGAGGGCTTCAGGACGCCCACCTTTTCCAGAAGTTTCCGCTCCACCGCGGCGGACACCTCCGGGTGATCGCGGAGGTAGTCCTTGGCGTTCTCCCGGCCCTGGCCGATGCGCTCGCCGGCGTAGGCGTACCAGGCGCCGCTCTTCTCGACGATGTTCTCGGCGGCAGCGAGGTCGAGCAGGTCGCCCTCCCGGGAGATGCCGGTGCCGTACATGATGTCGAACTCGACCTCCTTGAAGGGAGGCGCGACCTTGTTCTTCACCACCTTCACCCGGGTGCGGCTGCCCACCACCTGCTCGCCGTTCTTGATGGCGCCGATGCGGCGGATGTCGAGCCGCTGGCTGGCGTAGAACTTCAGCGCGTTGCCGCCGGTGGTCGTCTCTGGATTGCCGAACATCACGCCGATCTTCATCCGGATCTGGTTGATGAAGACGACGCAGGTCTGGCTCTTGGCGATGGTGCCGGTGAGCTTCCGGAGCGCCTGGCTCATCAGCCGCGCCTGGACGCCCATGTGGGCATCGCCCATCTCGCCCTCGAGCTCGGCCTTGGGGACCAGGGCGGCCACCGAGTCGATCACCAGCACGTCGATGGCGCCCGAGCGGACCAGCATCTCGGCGATCTCCAGCCCCTGCTCACCGGTGTCCGGCTGGGAGAGGAGCAGGTCGTCGGTGCGGACCCCGAGCTTGCGCGCGTAGCCCACGTCCATGGCGTGCTCGGCGTCGATGTAGCCGCAGATGCCGCCCTTCTTCTGGGCCTCGGCCACGACGTGGAGGCTGAGGGTGGTCTTGCCCGAGGACTCCGGCCCGTAGATCTCCACGATGCGGCCGCGGGGCACGCCGCCGACGCCGAGCGCGATGTCCAGCGAGATGGAGCCGGTGGAGATGACCTGGATGTCGCGGATGAGCGGCTCGTCCTTGCCGAGCCGCATGATGGAGCCCTTGCCGAACTGGCGTTCCACCGCGCCCATCGCCAGCTCGATCGCCTTTTCCTTCTCTGGATTCACCGACATGGGGGCCTGGACCTCGCCGAGCTCAGGGGGATGGGACTGAACGCTGTTTCAGTATGTCCGACGGCGATCTCCTAGTCGAGCCCCCTGACACCGCGTGGCCAGATGAACCGCGCGGTGACCACCCCGGCGATGCCGGGGAGCAGCGTTCCGACCCCGTAGCGAGCCCCGATCGCGCAGGCGACGATGCCGAGGACGAACAGCGCCTTCCGGGCCCAGCGCCGGAGCGACGGGCGCACCGCCCCGGCGATCGTCACCCCCTCGAGCCCGAGGACCGTGGCGAGCCCCACCCCGGTCGGCGGGTCGGACAGTCCCCACAGCGCGAGGCACGCGGCCACCGTCATCACCAGCACCGCGAGTCCCCGCCCGTCGGTCGCCTCGGAGGGGCGCTCCGCGCGCCAGTGCGCCAGGTCCTCCGGCGACACCTCGAGCGCGTAGGGGTAGCCGAGGCCGAGAAGGCGGTCCACCGCCACCGCCCGGGCGGAGGTGCCGTCGGAGGCGCGGAGGAGGTCCAGCTCCCCCGAGGCGAGGAACTGGTGCAACCGGTCGGCAGTTGCCCGGGGGCTGCCGAGGTCCAGCCGGGCGAGGCCGTCCACGAACGAGCGGGCCGCGCCGGCGTCGGCGCCTGGTGCCCGGGCGGCGGACAGTGCGCGGCCGAGCGGGTCCTCCGGCACCAGGGCCTCGACCTCGCTCACCGGACCGGGGGCGATGTGTGCCTCTTGCTGACGTTCCACCGCTGCCGCCTTCCTTACCAGGGGCCCGGGGGCGGGGCCACGCGACGCGGCGGACGGCTGCCCGCAACCGCCCGGCCGTGGCTCGTGTTCACATCCAGTGCCCGTGGACGAACGAACGGACGAGGACGCGGCGCTGATGCTGCGGGTCGCGGCCGGGGACACCGCCGCCTTCGCAGCGCTCTACGACCGGCACCACCGGTCCGTGGCGCGCTTCGCCCACCGCTTCGTGCAGGACGCGGGCAAGGCAGAGGAGCTGACGCAGGACATCTTCGTGAAGGTGTATCGACATGCAGGCCGTTACCGGCCCCAGGCGCGCTTCAGGACGTTCCTCTTCCGGGTGGCGGCCAACCACTGCCTCAACGAGGTGCGCCGCGGCGAGTACCGGGTCGCCCACGTGAGCGACCACGACGAGGAGGGCCGAGCCCTCGAGATGCCGGCGCCGGAGGCCCAGTCCCCGGAGCGGGCGGTGGAGGGCCGCGAGCTGGAGGCCACGGTGGCGGCGGCGCTGCAGCGGCTGAGCGCTCGGGAGCGCACGGCGTTCGCCCTCTGCCGCTTCGAGGGCATGGCGTACCGCGACATCGCCGAGGTGCTCTCGGCGAGCGAGGCGGCGGTGAAGAGTCTCATCCACCGCGCGACCCTCTCGGTCGCCCGGGCGGTGGACGCATGGCAGGCCGGTGCCCGAGGCCCGGCGAGGAGCGAGGCATGAGCTGCACGGTGGAAGAAGATCTGACTGCCTACGTGGACGGCGAGCTCTCCATGGTCGAGGCGGCACGGGTGCGGAGCCACCTCGCGGCGTGCGCCGGGTGCCGGCTGACGGAGGCGCTGCTCCGGCGGACGATGGCCGAGGTGGCGATGCTCCCGGCCTACGAGCCCTCCCCGGCGCTGCGTCGCCGCGTCCTGGCCGAGGTCGAGGCGCTCCCCCGCCCCTGGTCGGAGCGGGTGCGCCGCTGGCTCTCCCCCGGTGCCCTGGCTCCGGCGTGGGTGGCGCTCGCCGCGGCGGCGGTGGTGGCGGTGGTCGTGGGCCAGCGGACGGCCGCCGAGCGGCGCCAGGAGCTGGCGGTGGCGGAGAACTACGAGCTGCTCACCGACTACGAGCTGGTGGGGCT
>Ga0335080_10004079_pt1 | contig 14842 bp, 12 predicted proteins | sample Lox_Sample_34_FD_206720 | JGI IMG/M metagenome (GOLD analysis project Ga0335080, IMG submission 206720) | Soil microbial communities from Loxahatchee National Wildlife Refuge, Florida, United States - Lox_Sample_3.4 | ecosystem: Environmental > Terrestrial > Soil > Wetlands | place: USA... | reverse complement strand
ATCTCAATGAGCCGCGCCTTCTGCGGATCTGTCTTTTCGAGCCAATTTAGTGCGTCGTCCAACGCTAACAAGGTACGATCGGGCCGCGGTCCCCCGTCGGGCACATCCGCAAGCGCTACTTCGCGTGCGGCCGCCCGCTTCTCGGCGGCTTTTGCGCGGGCGGTATCCACCAGAATTTGCCGCATCAGCCTGGAAGCGATCCCATAGAAATGCGCTCGATTCTCATACAACGGTTGCTGGCTCCCAGCCAATTTCAGAAAGGCTTCATGAACCAGAGCCGTGGTTTGTAGCGTGATCGCGTTCAACTCGCGACGCAAGTGGGACCTTGCCAACTTCTTCAATTCATCGTAGACAAGCGGGATCAAAACATTCATAGCGTCCTGATCGCCGGCCCGAAGGCGGTGGAGTAGTTGCGTCAGGTGCATCGTCAAAAACGCGGTAGGGCACTACCATTCAGCTCAGGTGTTAACAAGTTTTTTAACATCTTCACGAACCGAAGTTTGGCCTCTAGTCCAGTTCCGCAGTCGACATGCCGATCTTGCGGGCAAGCGTCAGCTTGTCGGAGAAGTCAGCAATGTAGCTCTTGGCAGATGGATCCCGCCGGATCATCCCCGTCATGACCTCGAGACACTGCCGCATCCAGCGCCGGGCCTCGCGCCGGTCTCCGGACAGCATAGCCGCCCGAGCTAAGCCCTCGAACTGGCCGGCGCGGCACTCCAGAATGACGGCGTCCGTCGGGTCCATGGACAGTCCGCGCATGAAGCCTTCGTTGGAAGCCAGAAATGCCGTTCGGGCTTTCGACGGCTCGCCGCTTTTGAGGTACATCCACCCCAGGTCCACCTGGATAATGCCGAGCAAATACCAACTGCGCCGGCTCCCCGGGTCAAGTGCAACTAGCTCTCGCGCCACTTCATTGGCTTTTTCACTCAAGCGCCTTGCCGCAGCGAATCTCTTCATGCTGGTCAGCAGGTGGCAAAGCCGGGAGCTGTGCGCGATGAATGAGCTCTTGCTGCGTGCGTTCCTAGGATCGGCCCGCATATTTTCATCGGCCAAAGAAAGAGCGCGCTGGAGATAAGGAAGCGCCAATTCGAGATGACTTCTGTCGGCCTCGCCAAGGTGCCGTTCGGTGATGCCGACGCAGCTGTCGGCGTGCAGGAGCTTAAGGCGCAGCAGGGGATCATGTGGGTTCCGCACCCACAGAGGTTCGATTAATTCCAGCGCATGGCGTCCGTGGAACAGCGCGTCGGAATAGCGGCTGACGTTAACCAGCAGCTCGCTGTAGATCCGGTGGCAATCGGAGACAAGAATGCGAACGGTCTCATCCCCCGGCGCGGCAGCAAGGGCCCGTTCGCCAAAAGCGGCCGATTTCTCGATGCTTCGAACCGCGCTGGCAATCTGGCCGCCAACCTCCTGAGTAGTTGCGCCCCGCATGAAGGCAGCCGTTGCCGCCGCGAGCGCGTCGACGTTGCGGGGTTCAGCCTCGACCCACTTCTCGCTCAGACCCATCGCCTCATCGGCCCACCTCGCAGCTTCCCTTGCGTTGCGCTCGTCCTGATACCAGTAGCCCAACAGCGACGCCAGTTCGATGTATTTTCGACGGAACGCCGGATTTGTTGACCGGTCATCACCCAAGCGGCGATGAATCTCTAGCGATTGGATCAAGCTGTCCGTGTCGCCTGGAGATTTACCGCCGCCGGACCGAATGGAGTCCTGAATGTCGGCTAGACGCTCATAAGCTGCAGCGATCTCGCGTACCAGAGTAGGGTCGTATCGGGACTCGGCCGCCAGTTCTTTCAAGTAGCGCTGACCGGTTGACGCAACCAGATTCCGCGCATCCAGCGTGCCGGGTACGTCGCGTATAGAACGTTCAAACTCGAACAGGAAAACATTCGCTAGCTGGCGGACCTCGCCGAACCGGCGTTGCGCTATCGCACGCTGGTGATTCGCCACAAGTACCCCCGCCGAGAGCCCGCCTGCTGCAAGCGTCGTCGCGGCAACCGGTAGCCAGTGCCGGCGCAGGAATTTCCGCGTTCGGTACCAGGCGTCTCCTTTACGCGCGCGAATCGGGCGTGATCCGAGATAGTTTTCCAGATCCTCGGAGAACTGTTCAATCGTTGCGTATCGCTCCTGCGGCTCCACCCGCAACGCCTTTAAGAGGATGTTTTCAAGATCACCCTTCAAAGCCGGCCGCAGCTTGGCCGGCGTAATCTGCCGGCTCGAAATCGCCAGGGCAATCGCATCCGTCGAATCGCCTTCAAACTGGTGCGGAGATACTCCCGTCAGTATTTTATAAAGCACCGCTCCCAGTGAATAGATGTCGGTCGCCGTGCTCACTGGCCCGCCGGCCACTTGCTCGGGGCTGGCGTAATCGGGCGTAAGCATGCGCAAGCTCGTCACGGTGGAATCCGTGGTGAGGTCGAGTATCTTGGCGATTCCAAAGTCCAGCAGCTTCGGCTCGCCTTCATCGGTGACAAGAATATTGGCGGGCTTGAGATCGCGATGCACCACCAGGTTGCGGTGTAGATAGCTGACGGCGGCACATACTTTGAGGAACAACGTGACCTTGTCACGGAGACCGAGCCCGGCGGTGTAGGCGTCGATGGTCTTTCCTTCAACGTGTTCCATCACCAGATAAGGTTGGCCATCATCCCGATGACCGGCGTCCAGCAACCTCGCGATGTTGGGATGTGACAGAGTCGCCAGAATCTGCCGCTCGGCCAGAAAGCGTTGGCGCAACTGTGGGTGGTCTGCTCCCGGCCGCAAGAGCTTTACGGCTACGCGCTGCCTTATCTCGCCGTCCACTCGTTCGGCCAAATACACGCTTCCCATGCCACCGCGTCCCAGGAGACTTCTTAGGTAGTACGGTCCACACGACAGGTCTTGCGGTTCGACCCGCGCGATTGCCCCTAGGGCGATCCGCCCGATGTCTCGCTCCAGCGAAGTGGTGTTCATAGCATCGAATGACACCAGTTCTTCCACTTCCCGCTGCGTCTTCGGGTCGATGTCATGTTCGGCGAAATATCGGGCGCGGGCTGCTGCGGACAGATCCGCCACCGAGTGAAACAGTTCCTCCAGTCGAATCTTCATTTCGCCATCACGTTTATCCATTCGCGCCGTGTGAGCCGGAGTTTGCTGAATGAGCTGGGCTGGATCCGCCAGACCGATCCGATGCAGTTACCTAGAAACAGATCTGGCTTTGTGCGCCGAAAATGCCCCGTGACGCGCTTAGTCGACCGATTGTACACCGCCTATACACCGGCGAATGCCATTACGCAGAAGCTTTTACACCGGTAAAATGCCGGTACCGGGAGCCTGGCGGGGACATGCCCATCAGTTAAGAAGTGGTAAATGGTCCGGGCTCACCTCACTTTGGCCGCGAAATTCCGCAGGTCTAACTGGAAGAAGCTACGCAGAAGTCTTCCGAGAGCTGTGCATAGATTCCAGTACTTCGCTTAGAAAGTGAGTCCGATGCTTCGAATTGTACTTTATACCCTCGTGTTAGTGGCAGGAGCTTCAGCCCAGACCTCTTATCTCGCCGAACCCGCTTCCCTGGCTCCTGGCGATCCAGTCCTCTTTGTTTACGGTTTGTGCCGCGAAGCGAAGGATGTGTCTCGCGAGGCCGGCCACTGCACCGTCACCGTCAACCGTCAACAATTCGACAACGTGATGAGCGTTCTATTACCGCGTGGGCAGGCGGCCACAGGCGGGAAGGATCGTATTGCCAAGACGTACGCCGAGGTGCTTGCCTTCGCTAGTGAAGCTAGAGAACTAGGGATTGATAATTCGTCAGAGTATCGTGAGACGATGCGATGGCTGCAAATCAAAGCGCTCGCGGATCTGCTCCGCCGTCGTCTGGAGAAGGAGTCCGACGCGGTATCGGATGCCGAAGTTGAGGCATATTACCGTGAGCAGCTTCCCCGGTTCGAAGAAGTGAAGCTTCGCCGCGTGGTGCTGCCGAAGAGCAATTTCGCGGTCGACGACAGCCAGAAGTTCGAACACGATGTGCAACGGATTGCCGCCGGGCTTCGGGAACGAGCGGCCCATGGCGAGGACCCGGAGCGGCTCCAGAAGGAAGGGTACCAGGCGCTTGGCTTCAGCGGATTGCCTCCGGCAACCGCTGTGGGAAATCGGCGAAGGGCAAACCTTCCTACCGAAGTCCGCGAGGAAGTGTTCTCACTGCGGCCTGGCGATGTTAGCAAAGTCGAAAACGAGACGTATGGCTTAGTGATCTACAAAGTCGAGGCTAAGTGGACGCTCCCCAAGGAACAGGTCAGGGAAGAGATTACTCGTGAAGTTGCCAAAGAGAAACTGGACCGGGCTCTCAAATCCATCACGGGAAACATCCGAACGGAATTGAACGAAAAGTACTTCGGAGCGGCCTCGGCTCAGTAACGAACGAAACCCGCGAGTCAACGTAAATCAAAAAAAGTGAGGAACTCAATGAAAGAACACAGCAGGCAATCTATGCTCGCGTGGCGCACGGCCGCCACTGCCGCGACACTCGTTCTGGTTTGCGCCGCCCCCGTTTTGGCGACGTGTCCACCTGGAACTTCGTGCGATCCGGGCCCGCGGCCCGTCGGCAGCCAGTCCGCGTCGTTTCCCGGCCCCGTCAATGCCGATGGAGTGGCTCTCCTTTCCACGCCGGTCGTTAATACAAGGCAGCCGCCGGACGCAAGCGGCAACGAAGGCGCCGGCCAGGTGATTCGGCAGGGCGGCCCGGCTGCCGCGTTCTGGTTTAAGACTATCGCGCCTTTCGGACAACTGGCCAGTGTCGACGGCGCCACCGACCCCGCCACCGGCAATCCAACAATTCGTGGGCTCGGGCCATCGTTCAACGGGAACAGTTGCTTTATGTGCCACTCGCAGCCCGCAATCGGCGGCAGCAGCCCGGGCGTGGGAACTCCAGGGTTTACGGCCAATCCTCAAATTGCGGTGGCGCAGGCTTTCGGGGCAGCCAATCTCGAGGATTATTCCGCCTTCATTACGCCCAATGGCCCGGTTCGAGAGGCGCGCTTCATTCTCAGCGAGCAAAACAGACACACCTTGGATGGTGGCGTACACCCGCTGTTTACTATCCAGGGCCGGACGGACGGCCCGGCGGGGTGCCTTGCTCCTCAACCGGACGTCGCTGCTCAGCTTGCCAACAATAACGTGAGCTTTCGCATCCCGACTCCCACCTTTGGACTAGGTCTGGTTGAAAATGTGGCAGACGCCGACTTGATAAATAATGCAGCGCAAGAACATAACGCGACCGTCAACCGTTCCGGAAATGACGGCACCGTGACCCGTTTCGGCTGGAAGGCGCAGAACAAGTCTCTGTATCTTTTTGCGGGCGAAGCCGCGACGGCAGAAATGGGTATTACCAATGAGATCTTTCCTAACGAGAAAGTGCCCGGAACGAACTGCGCAACCAACCCGCTCCCGGAAGATGAGACGAATACCGTCTTTCAGACCGGCAAAGCCCCGGCGGATGTGGACACGTTCGTCTCGTCCGCGATTGAGAACTTCGCGGCTTTCATGCGCTTCAACGGAGCTCCCGGCCAGTGCGACTTTGCCAGCGGCGTGGACCCTAGCGGCAATGCCCTCTGCAATCCGCTGGGCGCCTCGGCACAAAACGGGCTCAACGTGTTCAACAAACTAGGCTGCAACTCTTGTCACACGCAAAGCTTTACGACCCAGCCATCCAACGTGGCAGGTCTGAATAACCGGACCTTTCAGCCGTTCTCGGATTTCGCCCTCCATCATATGGGCTCGACTTTGGCCGATGGCATAACACAGGGCCTCGCGGGTCCTGACCAGTTCCGCACAGCACCCCTGTGGGGGCTTGGGCAGCGCCTGTTTTTCCTGCACGATGGGCGAACTTCCGATCTTAAGGAAGCCATTTTGGATCATGCCAGTTCCCCGGGCGCTTGCTACACGGCCGTCACAAGTCAGATTTTCGCCGTTACGTTCCCGTTCAATAACAATGCGACGGCGCATTTCACACCCGCATCAGCCACGCTATCGTGCGGCTCCGATGCAAACGACGTGATCGTCCAGTTCAAACGACTGGGTATTTCCGACCAGCAGGATCTTTTCAACTTCTTACGTTCGCTTTGAAGCCGCGCGGCAGGCGCCCGCCCCGGCGCGTTAGTTACGGATTTCCAAACGGTGCGGCACGCAGGTTGAACCTGCAACACGCGGGGCCGCTTGGGCCGCGCCGATGAAAGATGCGACGAGCGCCAATTAAGACCTTCGTGTTACGCGGCAGCCACTTTGTCTTGCGCGACAAAGGCCAGCAAGTCTTCGTTCACCCGGTCTTTCAACGTCGAGGGCATTCCGTGGGGAGCGCCGGGATATATCTTGAGCGTGGAGCCCTTCACGATCTTGGACGAGAGCAGCGCGGAGGCGCCAATCGGCACGATCTGGTCGTCGTCGCCGTGAAGGATCAGGGTCGGAACATCGAACCGTTTCAGATCTTCGGTCAGATCGGTCTCCGAGAACGCTTTGATGCAGTCATAAGCGGCTTTGTGGCCGGCCAGCATGCCTTGCAGCCAGAAGGAATCGCGCAGCCCCTGGGAGACTTTGGCGCCAGGCCGGTTGAAACCATAGAAGGGCAGGCTGAGGTCCTTGAAGAACTGCGCGCGATCGGCCAGTACTGCAGTGCGAAGCTGATCAAAGACCTCGATCGGCAAGCCCCCCGGATTCTTGGCGGTCTTCAGCATCAGCGGCGGAACGGCGCTGATCAGCACGGCTTTCGCAACGCGCGTTGTGCCGTGACGGCCGATGTAACGGGCGACTTCGCCGCCGCCGGTGGAGTGACCGATGTGGATCGCATCGCGAAGGTTGAGCGCGGCGACCAGTTGGGCAAGGTCATCGGCATAAGTGTCCATGTCGTTGCCATCCCAGGGCTGTCCGGAACGCCCGTGCCCCCTCCGATCGTGCGCGATGCATCGAAATCCTCGGGCCGCCAGGAAGATCATCTGGTCTTCCCACGCGTCCGCGCTTAAGGGCCAGCCGTGGCTGAAGACCACGGGTTGTCCTGTACCCCAATCCTTGTAATAAATCTGCGTACCGTCTTTTGTTGTAATTGTCGGCATAGTTTCCTTTCTTAAGCTGATTGGTTAGACTCCTGCGTAACAAGGCCCGTAAACTGTTAACTAGCGGCCTCAGCCAACGCGCCGCGGCCGGCAAAGTTTCGCACCAATTCGGCAATCTCATCCGCGGCCGTATCCAATGCGAAGTGACCGGCGTCGAGAATATGAACTTGAGCGTTGGGAACATCCCGGCGATAGGCTTCCGGCTCGGACGGTTCGAATGAGAGGTCGTACTTACCCCAGATCACGAGCAGGCGCGGCTGCTTCTCGCGCATCCAAGCTTGCCATTTCGGGTAGGCGTCGACATTTGTGCGGTAGTCGTAGAACAGGTCGCTTTGAATGTTGGCCTGGCCGGGCTGGTTGAGAAAAGCAAATTCATCGGTCCAGAGATCCGGGTCATAGCGTTCCACGTTGGGGTCGTTCCCGACATGACGCGTCCGCGTCGTCGGCAGCGACAGGAGATTTGTTCGAAGCGTGTTTTCGTTGGCGGCGCGATCGGCCCAAAAAGCTCGTCGCGGCTTCCAGTTCGGCCCCAGACCCTCGTTGTGCGCCACAGCGTCCTGGACGATGAGAGCCTCGATCCGGTCCGGATGGGTCAAGGCCATGCGAAGACCCACGGGGCCGCCGTAATCCTGCATGTAAAGCGTGTAGCGCGAGAGCCCGAGCGCTTCGGTGAAGTGATTCATGATCTCGGCGTAGCGGTCGAACGTATACGCGAATTTTTTCGGGGCCGGCCAGTCGCTGTGTCCGAATCCCGGGTAGTCGGGAGCGACCAGATGGTAGTTGTCCGCAAGCCGTCTCAGCAGCGGCTCGAACATTCGCGAGGAAGAGGGTAGTCCATGCAACAAAAGAATCGTTGCAGCATCCTTCGGTCCCGCTTCGCGATAGAAAATTGACAGTCCGTCGAGTTTTACGGTGCGATAAGACACGTGGGGTGGCATGGGTATCTGATCTTCTTTTCGTCGACTTCACATCGTCAGAACGACCCGGAATTGTGCGTTTCCGCTCAGCATGCGCGCGTAGCCCTCGGCCGCTTTTTCGAGCGGATAGGTTTCAATCATCGGACGCACGCCCGTTAATTCGGCGAAGCGCAGTGTGTCCTCGGAGTCTGCCGGCGTTCCCGCGGCCCACCCCTGAATCGCTCGACTTCCGAAAATGAGCTGCATGGGTGTTACCTCGATTGGTTCAAACGTCGCACCGATCACCATGAACTTGCCGTTCGGGCCAAGGCCGTCGATCAGCTCGGACATGGCTTTGGAGTTTGGGGCTGTCGCCAGAATGACCTGTGCGCCGCCCAGTTTTTGCAATTCCTCTGCCGCGTTCGTCGCTCTGCTATCGATGTAGACGCTCGCCCCCAGTTTCTTCGCGAGCGCCGCATGCTCGCCGCCGCGCCCTATCGCCGCAACTTTATAACCGAACTTGTTCGCGAATTGAACTCCCAGGTGACCCAGGCCGCCAATACCCTCCACCGCAACAAGATCACCAGGCATTGCACCGCTATGCCGCAGCGCGTTGAAGGTCGTTATGCCGGCGCAGAGCAGCGGTGCTGACTCGATGGCGTCCAGACTTTCCGGTATCGCCACCAGCGCCTCGACGGGAGCCACCATGTATTGTTGGTACCCGCCGTCGTAGCTGATGCCGGGAATTTTCAGATTGCGGCAATTGCGAAAATCTCCGCGCCGGCAGGAGAGACAGGTGCCGTCCTGGCCCCCGTGCCAGCCCACGCCGACCCGCTGTCCCTTCTTCCACGCGGAAACACCCGCACCCAGTTCATCGATGAAGCCCGCCACTTCGTGTCCAGGGATACGCGGATACTGAATGCCGGGCAACATACCCTCTTTTGTGAGCACGTCGCTGTGGCACACCCCGCAGGCCTGAACCTTGATGAGCACCTCTCCCGCCCCCGGCTTGGGAATTTCGCGCTCGACGATCTCGAAATCAGCTCCCGGCTTGGAAATCTGCGCCACTTTCATCGGCGCCGTTGCGATTTTTGTAGTTGCCATGATGCCTCCAGCGTTTCAGAGATGCTTTTTCTGCTGCCGGGATTCATCCTCGCCCCGCTCGGCGGGTTCCGGCACTGGCGATCTCTCTAACCCGCCACCTCGAAAATGACCTTCAGCTCGACCGGGGTTCCGAGCGGAAGGCTTGCAACGCCATACACCCTGCGACTCGGGTTCAAGCGGCGTCAGCGGCTTTCGGCCGATCGCGAACGTGATGCCAAGCTTATTCAACCGACGCTCGGCGCTGGCCGGCCGAGAGCCTTGGCGAATCACGGTTGGCTCTTTCAAATTTGTATTCATTCATCCCTTTCCCATTGAATTCCGATCGATGCTGCCGTACGTAGCGGTGTGGAAGACGGTGCGGTCAGTCTCCAGAACCGATTCTGAGACATAGTGGCCACCCGGTAAACCCCAGAATGCGGCATAAACAAATACCTCGATGGAGTTAGTCTCCGTGCGTTCGTTCTCCGATGGCCCTTCTGTCGACCTCTCACTGGTGTGCCGGAAGCGGAGCTCGACGCGAGAACGCGCGAGTTCGAGGCGCGCGCGGACGGCGGTGGTTTCAGGAGCTTCGTACGGCTCCCACGCCATCCGCGTGATCTTGCCCTGGTCCAGGTAGGTCACCAGGATGTTGGCGGGCGCGTCAGGCGGTCGCGCGAACTGTCCGGCGGGCCGCTGCGGAACTTAATCCCTGGAGCATTTTTCCATTGACTTCGGTATTGTGATCTGGCAGAATCCCTGACCACCATGATGCTGAAAACCATCGATATTCTGATCGGAATTTCCGTCGTTATGCTCCTGGTCAGCATGATTGTCACGGTAATCACGCAGGCGATCTCTACGCTGTTTAACCAACGCGGAAAACATTTGAGGAAAGGTATCTCGGACCTCCTGAGCCAAATCGATCCGGACCTTCCATCCGAGATTGCCGATCAGATTGCGACCGGGGTGCTGACGCATCCTTTGGTGCGGAGCGCCAACGGCCGCCTCGGTAACGTCGTCCATCGCGAAGAGCTGACCAAGTTGCTGCTGGAGTTGGGGAGTGGTGAAGGGCCGCAGAAGCTCGACGGCGGTGCCGTTGCAAGACTTCAGGCGGCGTTGGTGAGAAACGGCGTTTGCCAGGCAGGAAATGCGCAGCAGATCGGGAGTCAGATCACCGAGACGCTCAGGAACCTCAGTGCGTATGCCCTGCAGCTGGAACTCTCACATCCGGAACTCACCAACGCCGCACGCGCCCGCATCGCCATGCTTCAGCAGGCCAACAGCCAGTTCCTGGCCAAGATCAACCTGTGGTTTGACCAGACAATGGATCGCGTATCCGAACGATTCACGTCCCAAACCCGATACGTAACATTCGCAACCGGCCTGGTAATCGCGCTAGTGCTGCAGTTGGACACGGCCGCACTGGTGAGCCGGCTCTCCACGGATGCCGCCCTTCGCGATTCGCTGGTGAAACAGGCGATCGACCTCGAGAGAAATCCACCGGGCGGCATCAGCAATCCAACGCAGCCCGCCATCGCACCAGGCCAGCAGGCGAGTGCCCCCGTTACATCGGTGATGAATTTGAACGCCACCGACCGGCAGGCGATTCGTGATCTCATGCTCAACAATGTCGTGGGTATTCCCGAAGGCTTCGAGGATTGGACCAGGAGATGGACGGCGGATAATTGGGCGATGAAACTGATGGGCATCGTACTGACGGCCCTGCTGCTCAGCCTGGGCGCGCCGTTCTGGTACAACGCGCTGCAAAATCTCATTCGCCTGCGATCGGTTATCGCCTCCAAAGATGACCAGCAACGTGACGAACGCCAGTTATCCGCGCCCACCGCGACGGCGGCAGGTATGGCTGGCGCCGCCGAAACCGACACGGGCTTCGTCAGAACGGATGAGCGGGGCGACCTCGCCGCAGTGGCATGAAAGTCGACAATGCATAAGCAATGGATGGGTTGCGCGGCGTCAAATTTTCAGAAAGGCCGGTCAGGCTTCAATCCGGAGGCCATTGTGATTCATCGGACAGGCGGCGCTCTGGCGGAGATAGATGCGCGCTTCCGCCTTGCCAACAGCTTCAGCTCCTCTCACTATGCGGTTGCGAAGAATGGCGACGTCCATCAATACGTCGACGAACAGGACACAGCCTTCCACGCCGGCGTGTTGGTCAATCCGACCTGGACGCTGATTAAACCTGGCAAGAACCCAAATCTCTACACCATTGCCATTGAGCAGGAAGGCGCGGCGGGCGAGACGCCGACGGATGCGCAGTATGCCGTGACGGCGGCCCTGCTCGCCGAGATAGGACAACGCTGGAAGATCACGCCCGATCCCCAGCACGTGGTCCTGCACAGCGAGATCCGAACCGGCCGGGATTGTCCAGGTGACGGCTTTGATCGCGGCACGCTGCTTAGTCGCCTGACGGCCATGCAGCCAAACCAGGCCGCGGGTTTGATTCAAGGTGAAATTCGGATTCTCCAGACCGTCAACGTGCGTGAAGGTTCACCATCAAGCTCCGCCAGAATCATGCGCGTTGCCCCTGCGGGCTCCACGGAGACAGTTGCGGGTTTTACGGATCAAGGGGAGCGCGTCGGTGGTAACAGCTATTGGTTTCGGACTGGGGACGGCAATTACTTGTGGGCGGGAGCCACGGATACGCCCAATCCGGCCGCACCCAGACGGGCCGAACCGGTGCCCCTCGCGGCTTCGGCGCAGCCGGCGGCCGGCGCGGTGCCCTGCGGCATTCAGCGTATCGACGACTTATTTACCGGCGCCGCTGCGGCACCCATCACATCCGCGGAAACCGATGCGGCGGCGATCGGCGCGATTCAGGATTTGTTGACCGGCCTCGGCTTCGCCGGCTTGCCGACCCTGATTTCACGCACGTACGGCCTCTTCGGCCAGAAGACAACCAACGCCATCACCGCCTTCCAAAGCAGCCAGTCTCTGGGCAGCACCGGTAGCGTCGACTCCGCGACACTCCGGAAAATGATCTCGGCGCCTGCCAAAGATCCCCGCGCTTCCCAAGTTTACTTGACGCTGGTGCTTGGGTTTCGTTTTACCGGCATGCAACGGATCCTGAGCCTGGTGGCCCAAATGGAGGGCGTAGGAAAATTCGCCGCGCTGAACCGAAACTCTGACCGCGCGGGACTGTCATTTGGGCTGATTCAGTGGGCACAGAAGCCCGGGCGGTTGACCGATATCCTGCTTGCATTTTCACAGGCGGATCGCAATGAATACGTGCGTGTCTTTGGTGACGGAGATCAGGATGTGGCCGATGCCCTCATTGCCCAATGCAAAAAGGCGTCAGGCGGCGTGAACCCCAAAACCGGCGAGACTACCGATCCATCCTTCAATCTGATCGCTGAACCTTGGCCCACCCGGTTCAACGCTGCTGGTTTGAATGCAAAGTTTCAACAGGTGCAAGTTGTGAGTGCTCTCCAGGCGTTCGAAAAATCTTATAACCTGCTGCGTCAGTTCGCGCCGGATATCGTTTCCGAACGAGGCGTCGGGTTCATGCTGGATGTGGCCAACCAGTTTGGAGATGACGGTGTGCGAAAAATCTACAACGCGGTGCACCAACCCGGCATGACCGAGAAAGATCTGTTGGAAGCCATCGCCGAAGAGACGGTGGCGCGAATGGATGACTCGCTCAAAGCCGGCGTGCGCTCGCGACGTGAAGGATTCATCGAGTCGCGGTTCCTGTCTGATCAGGAGTTCGCACCAAAGGTCTAGGTCCAGGGGTCCCGTCGCCACGGCCGGTAACGAAATTTCAGACTGTGCATCACGTGCTGGTTGGCTCGAGAGCTTTGGATCATAATTCCCAGGCAGGCTGTAGAAGGCATCCGATCTTTCTCAACGGAGGGTGTGGTTGTCCGCCAGTCCGGTTCCAGGAGTTGCCAACCGCCAAGGTATACTGCCAACGATGCCCAACCTTGTCCCGACTGCATCTACGATGAAGGATTCCATCACCTGGCTCTACCCTCCCATCGAGCCCTATAACACCGGTAAGCTCCAGGTCTCACCCATCCACGAGATTTATTTCGAGGAAAGCGGCAAACCCTCCGGCAAGCCGGTGATTTTTCTGCACGGCGGTCCCGGCGGTGGCTCAGATCCCAAACAGCGCCGCTTCTTCCACCCCGAAAAATACCGCATCGTGAACTTCGACCAGCGCGGCTGTGGAAAGAGCACGCCCAACGCTTCTCTCGAAGCCAACACCACCTGGGACCTGGTCGCCGACATCGAGAAAATCCGCGAGCACCTCGGCATTGACCGTTGGCAGGTGTTCGGCGGATCCTGGGGCTCCACTCTTGCGCTCGCCTATTCCCAAACTTATCCCGATCGCGTCACCGAACTCGTCCTCCGCGGCATCTTTCTCCTCCGCAAACAGGAAATCGACTGGTTCTACCAACGTGGAGCTTCGGTTCTCTATCCGGACGCTTGGGAGCCGTACCTCGCCCACATTCCGGAGGCAGAGCGCGGCGATCTACTCTCCGCCTACTACCGCCGTCTCACGAGCGATGAACCCGCCGTGCGGCTCGCGGCTGCGAAGATCTGGAGCGGTTGGGAAGGCGCCACCTCCAAGCTCCTGCCCGATCCCGCCTTCGCCGGCCACTACGAGGAGGATGAGTTCGCCCTCGCCTTCGCGCGCATTGAGGCCCACTACTTCTTCAACAAGGGTTTTTTCGAAACCGACGACCAATTGCTGTGCAATGCCTCGCGCATCCGTGACATCCCCGGCGTAATCGTGCAGGGCCGTTACGACGTCGTCTGCCCCATGGAAACCGCATGGGCGCTTCACCGTGCATGGCCCGAAGCCGACCTCATCATCACTCCCGACAGCGGCCATAGCGCTTTCGACCCGCCGAACAGCCGCGCCCTGGTCGCGGCGACGGACAAATTCGCCGGCTAGCGTCCCCGGCGCCCGCTGCAGTTAACGGCCGCTTGCAGCTATTTTTGTGCGGCGGAGAATCCTTTCGGCCTCGTCCAGCAATTGCCTGCTGTACTCATGCAGCGCGCGATACTTGCCGGATAGCTCGTGCGTCGCGTCCTCCACCACTTCCCCGCTGCGCTCGTAAAGATCCTCGCACTTTTCAACCAACTCCTTACCAGCGTCGATCAGATAATCAGCGGCTTCTTCTCCCCTGCGGCGTAATCGCCTACGAGTATGTGCGCCGGACGCTGGTGCCAGCAGCAGAGCGGCCCCCGCACCGATCGCGGCTCCCAGAAGAAAGAATGTCGCTCGGTCGCCTGCTCTTGTATCGTTCATGGCACCTCCTTAGCCGGAAGAAAGCGTTCTCCACCCGAGCTTAGCGCCTTCCAAGCCGTCTGTGTCGCAAGCATCGCGGAAACCGGCGGGTCGCGGGCCTGGGCTCCGATGTCAAGAGCTTTCACACGCTACCATCGAGAAGATGAGAGCCCTATTGAACCTGACGGCGGAGACTGCGGCGCGCTATCTGAGCAGTCTGCAGGATCGCAGCGTGGCGCCTTCGCCGGAGGCGTTGATGGGACTGACGGAGTTCGACGAGCCTTTTCCCGAACTGCCAATGGAAGCCCGATCCGTGCTGGAGATGTTGGATCGCGTCGGCTCGCCGGCGACGATGGGGATGGCCGGCCGCCGGTACTTCGGCTTCGTGATCGGCGGCTCGCTTCCCGCGGCGCTGGCCGCGAACTGGCTGGCCGGCGCCTGGGATCAGTGCCCGGGCCTGTTCGCGGCGTCGCCCGTCGGGACTGTGCTGGAAGAAGTTTCCCTGGGCTGGCTGCTGGATGTGCTGAAGC
>Ga0335080_10004077_pt1 | contig 14846 bp, 6 predicted proteins | sample Lox_Sample_34_FD_206720 | JGI IMG/M metagenome (GOLD analysis project Ga0335080, IMG submission 206720) | Soil microbial communities from Loxahatchee National Wildlife Refuge, Florida, United States - Lox_Sample_3.4 | ecosystem: Environmental > Terrestrial > Soil > Wetlands | place: USA: Florida... | reverse complement strand
GGCCGCCTGGGAGAAGCAACGCATGGCCTGTTCGAAGAACGGCAGAAGAGTGTGCGGAGCGCGCCCGACGCGCAGCAGCGCCTTGGCGCGCCGTTCGTGAATGATGCCCAGATAGTAGAGCTGCTCGGGCGCATCAGGAGGTCCCATGGGACTCCCGCCCTCGCTTTGCCGGGCCGGGAGGCCTTGCTAGACTAGCTGCCTCGCTTTGGCAGGGCGCGCCCGGGAGGCTCCATGCCGTTTTCCAACGTGGATTACATTGACTTCGATTCGCTGCTGAGCGACGACGAAAAGCTGGTGCGGCAGACGGCGCGGCAATTCGTCGAAGACGAGATCATCCCCATCATTGAAAAAAACAATCGCGAGGGCACGTTTCCGCGGCACCTGGTTCCGAAGATGGCGGAGCTTGGCTTTTTCGGCGCGAGCTTGAAGGGGTACGGCTGCGCCGGCATGTCCAACGTCGAATACGGGCTGGTGATGCAGGAGCTGGAGCGCGGCGACTCCGGCCTGCGCAGCTTTGTTTCCGTGCAGTCCGCGCTGGTGATGTATCCGATCTACGCGTACGGGAACGACGCGCAGAAGGACAAGTGGCTGCCCAAGCTGCAGAAGGGCGAAGCGCTCGGCTGCTTCGGCCTCACCGAGCCGCAGTTCGGCTCGAACCCCGGCGGCATGCTCACGCGCGCCGTGAAGAAAGGCGACAAGTACGTCCTGAACGGCGAGAAGATGTGGATCACCAGCGGCTCGATTGCCGACGTCGCAGTGATCTGGGCAAAAACGGAAGACGGCGTGATCCGCGGCTTTCTGGTGGAGAAAGGCACACCCGGCTTCAAGGCCTGGGACGTACACGGCAAGTACTCGCTGCGCGCCTCCGTCACCTCCGGCCTGGCCATGAACGACTGCGAGATTCCCGCATCGAATCTCCTTCCCGCCGTCGAGGGCCTCAAGGGCCCGCTAGGCTGCCTGACCCAGGCGCGCTACGGCATCGGCTGGGGCGCGACCGGCGCGGCCATGGCCTGCTACGACACGGCCCTGCAGTACGCCAAGCAGCGCAAGCAGTTCGCCGGCAAACCGATCGCCTCCCACCAACTCGTGCAGGAAAAGCTGGCCTGGATGATCACGGAAATCTCCAAGGCGCAGCTTCTCGCCTGGCAGGTCGGCCGCCTCAAAGACGCAGGCAAAGTGGACTTCGCCAAAGTCTCCATGTTGAAGATGAACAACGTGTGGATGGCCCTCGAATGCGCCCGCAAATCCCGCGACATCCTCGGCGCCAACGGCATCGTCGACGACTACTGCATCATGCGCCACATGAACAACCTCGAGTCCGTCTACACCTACGAGGGCACGCACGACATCCACAAGCTGATCATCGGCGAACGCATCACCGGCATCCCGGCCTACGTCTAGCGCGCATTTGGGTGTGTCTTTGCTGCTGGGCGCCTGCGGCGGCCAACTTCGCCGCGACTGTCCGCTGGCGCAGCGGTCTGTCCCAAGAACGGACAGCTTGTATCTGAAGCATTCGCTACGATATTTGGTTTCAAGAACTTACGGAGCTCCTCGCGGCGGGCCGGCTGCAACATAGCATCAGTAGGGTGGTCCGATGAGAAGCCTGATTCAAGACATCCAGCATGGAATCCGGGTGCTGCTGAAGGCTCCCGGTTTCACCGCCGTCGCCATCGTCACGCTGGCCCTCGGCATCGGCGCCAACACGGCCATCTTTTCGCTGCTCGATCAGGTTCTACTGCGCAGATTGCCCGTGCCAAATCCCGATGAACTGGTCGTGGTTCGCCTCCACGGCTCTTTTTCAGGACGGGTCTGGGCCGACGGTGACGTCGAGGAGTCCATACCCTATCCCATCTACAAAGCGCTGCGAGACAACAACAACGGCGCGTTTTCCGGCCTGCTCGGCCGCTTCGGCGTGAACCTCAGCGTGGCGTTCCGCGGCGTCACCGAGCGCGCGCAGGGCGAGCTTGTCAGCGGAAACTACTTCCAGGTGCTCGGCGTGCGTCCGGCATTGGGTCGCGTCTTCTCTCCCGAAGATGATCGCGTAGCCGGCGCGCATCCGCTCGCGGTGCTGAGTTACGGCTATTGGATGAGCCACATGGGTGGCGATCAGGGCGTCTTGAATCAATCCATCCTGGTCAATGACCTTCCAATGACCATCGTGGGCGTAACTCAGGCCGGCTTCTCCGGGATTCAGGTTGGACAGCAGCCTGACATTTTCGTCCCCCTCACCATGAAGGCAAAGATGACGCCTCATTGGGACGGCCTGACCGATTGGAACGACTACTGGATGGCGGTTATCGGCAGGCTCGAGCCCGGCGTTTCTATGGCCCAGGCGGAGGCCGCTCTCGCGCCCGCTTTCCACCCACTGGTCGAAGAGCAGCTCGCGCACCTGCCGGACTATCCCGCCAAGTCGCGCGAGAAGTTCTTGCAGAAGAAGGTTCTCTTGCAATCCGGCTCGCGCGGCAGACTCATCCTTCAACGGGACGCGCAGGCGCCGATCCTCGCCCTTTCGACGATGGCCGGGCTCGTCTTGCTGATCGCGTGCGCCAACGTGGCGAACCTGCTGCTTGCCCGAGGCATGGCGCGCCATCGCGAATTCGCGGTTCGCGCCGCCATGGGCGCCAGCCGCGCGCGCCTGCTCCGGCAGCTTACGGTGGAGAGTCTGCTGGTCGGACTGCTCGGCGGGCTGGCCGGACTTGCAGTGGCCGCCTGGACCGCGCGCATTCTGATCTCCACCGTTTCAACGGCCACCGACACCCACGGCCTGAACGGCTCGCTCAACTGGCGCGTTCTCGGTTTCGCCCTGGGCACCAGCCTGTTTTCCGCTCTGCTGTTCGGCTTGCTGCCGGCCATGAGGCTCTCACGTACGGATCTGCTGTCCGCCCTGAAGATTCAGGGATCGACGACCTCCGCCGCCAATCCCCAGGTGCGGATGCGGAAGGTCCTGGTCGCCGTGCAGGTGGCCTTCACCGTCCTCCTGCTGGCCGGCGGCGGCCTTTTCGCGCGAACGCTCTGGAATCTTCGCCGCGTGGATCTGGGCCTTCCCGTCGATCAAGTGATTTCGTTCTCCATCGAGCCGCAGCTGAATGGCTACTCGGTGGAACGCACCACCGCCCTGTGCGACCAGTTGCGAGAACGCATCGGCGCGCTCCCTGGTGTCTCCGCCGTGGCCGGCGGCGAAATTCCCATGCTCACCGGCAGCAACAGTAGCACCGGGATCACAATTCCGGGGGCGGAGCCGCTGCCCAGCGACCAGCGCGGTTCCAACATGAATTGGATCAGCCCCGGCTACTTCTCCGCGCTGGGCATTCCGCTGATCAGCGGGCGCGAATTCACTGCCGCCGACGGAGCCACGGCCCCGAAAGTCGCGGTGGTCAGCCAGTCCATGGCCAAGCGTTTCTTTCCCAACCAGGACGCTCTTGGGCGTACGTTCAAATGGGGCTCGAAGGACGTCGAAACTCTCGTCGTTGGTGTCGTGCGCGACATGCCGCAGGACCACATCCGCTCCAGCGCTGTGCCCTTCGTCTATCTCCCGTATGCGCAGGACGAGAAGCTCGGCGTGATGACCTTCTACGTGCGCGCTTCGCGGGACCCCGCGCCGCTCGCCTCCGCAATCCGCCGGGAGGTCCAGCAACTCGACGCGAACTTGCCCATTTTCCAGGTGGCCACTTTGGAGCGCGTAGTGGACGACGACCTGTTTGCCGAACGGATTATCGCCACGCTCTCCGCCTGCTTCGCTTTCCTCGCCGCACTTCTGGCGGCGCTGGGCATTTATGGCGTTCTTGCCTACCTGGTGGCGCAGCGCACCCGCGAGATCGGCATTCGCATGGTGCTCGGAGCGGACGGCGCTCACGTGCGCCGGCTCGTGTTGTCCGAGTTGGGGTGGATGTTCGTGCTCGGCGCGGCCGTAGGGCTGCCTGCGGCCTACGGCCTCGGCCGCTTCTCTCAATCTCTGCTCTACGGCGTACACGCGGCTGATCCTGCTGTATACGCCGCCGACGCCGCACTTGTGGCGCTCATGGCCCTGGCCGCTTCTTTCCTTCCCATGCGCCGCGCTTTGCGCGTTGCCCCGGTAATCGCGCTCCGCCACGAATAGGCGTCCCGGAGGCTCGGCGCTCCGTGCCATGCTTTCCCTCGCCTGCCTGCCGGTGCGCACAATTCATGGAACCTTTCGCCGGCCCACTACGTATTGACATTCGATAGGAACTCCTATTGACTTTCGATAGGAGGAGGAACCTTTGGCCGACAAGCAAACCGAGCTTCTGCAAGGCACGCTGGACATGCTGATCCTGAAAGCCCTGGGGCTGGGCCCGCTGCACGGCCTGGGCATTTCCCGCCGCATCGAGCAGGTCACGCGCGGCACATTTCACGTAAAACCCGGCTCGCTCTTCCCCGCGCTTCATCGCATGGAAGAGGAAGGCTGGCTCAGCTCCCACTGGGGCGAATCGGAGAACAACCGGAAAGCGAAGTACTACCAGCTCACCAAGACCGGCCGCCGCCAGTTGGAAACCGAAACGGAACGCTGGGGCCGCATCTCGCTGGCCATCGAGCGCGCTCTCGAGGCGAGTTAGGAGGCTGGGCCGTGAGACACCTGCGACGCATTGCCGCCTTCTTCCGCAACTTGACGGGACGCCGGGCCACCGACCGCGACCTGGATGCCGAGGTCCTCGCGCACCTCGATCTGCTGGCCGAGGAAAAAATGCGCCAGGGGATGCCGCCCATCGAGGCTCGCCGCGCCGCCCGCATCGACCTTGGCGGGCTGGAACAGGTGAAGGAAGAGGTGCGCGGCGCGCGCAGCGGCGTCCTAGTCGAGCAGCTCTGGCAGGACGCGCGCTACGGCGTGCGCCAGTTACGCCGCAACCCAGGCTTCGCCGCGGTCGCGGTAATCACCCTGGCCCTCGGCATCGGCGCAAACACCGCCGTATTCAGCGTGGTGAACGCCGTGCTGCTGCGCCAGCTGCCGTTTTCCGAGCCGGACCAGCTTGTCACCATTTCAGAAGGCGACTCCGACTCGGCGGCGAACACCACCGTGGACTTCACAACCACGCAGGACCTGGCCGCCCGCTCGCGTTCCTTCCAGAGCGTGGCGCTCTCCCGCGAGGGCAGCGGAGCGCTGCTCGAAGGCGGAGAGCCGGAGCGCATCACCGGCCGCCGCGTGGGCCACGAATTCTTCGACACGCTTCGCGTCAACATGGCGCTCGGGCGCAATTTCCGCGCGGAGGAAGACCGCTCCGACAATCGCCGTTTCGTCATCCTGAGCCACGCTCTGTGGGTCCGCCGCTTCGGCTCGGACCCCAATATCGTCGGCCGGGTGGTTCATTTGACGGACGCGCCGTTCGTCGTTGTCGGCGTACTTCCGGCGGATTTCCACGGGCAACTCGTTCCCGGTTCGGAGAACCTGCCGGAAATTTACACAGCGCTCGGATACAGCGCCTCTGATTCATTCGCGTGCCGCGGCTGCCAGCACCTGCGCCTGATCGGCAGGCTGAAACCCGGCGTTACCGTGGCGCAGGCGTCCGCCGAGTTGAAATCCATCATGTCCGGCATCGTGAGTGAGCACCCCGCCAGCTATGCGCAGAGCACCACCATCCATGTCGAATCGCTCCGCGACCAGGTGACCGGCGGCGTCGGCGTTGCGCTCTGGGTTCTGCTGGGCGCGGCCGGATTCGTGCTGCTCATTGCGTGCTCGAACGTGGCCAACCTGATTCTGGCCCGTGCCTCGGGGCGGCACCGGGAAATGGCGTTGCGCGCGGCACTCGGCGCCGGGCGCCGCCGGCTGGCCGCGCAACTGCTGACGGAAACGTTGCTGCTCGCACTGGCTGGCGGCGCGGCTGGCGGCGCGCTGGCACACTGGGGCACGCAGCTCCTTGTAGCGCTGGCTCCGGCGCGGATTCCGCGTCTCAATGAGATTCATCTCGAAGTGCGCGTATTGCTGTTTGCTCTGGGCGCGAGCGTCCTCACCGGTGTTCTCTCGGGACTGTTGCCCGCTTTGCGCGCCGGAAGGGTGCAACTGAACGACGCGCTGAAGGACTCAGCCAAGTCCACCGACGCGCGCGAACGGCACGGCGCGCGCAACGTGCTTGTCACGGCGCAGATTGCGCTGGCCTTCGTCCTGGCGGTGGGCGCCGGGCTGATGGCCAGGACCATCGTGCACCTGCTCGGCGTCAATCCCGGCTACGACGCGCACAACGTGCTTACGCTCGCGACATTCGTTTACGGCAAGCGTTACCAGCAACCTGAGGTCGAGCTGAACTATTACCAACAGGCCTTCGATCGCCTGCAATCGATCCCGGGCATCGAGAGCGTCGCGATGACCAGCGTGCTGCCCATGGAGGGCTTCGACCGTCGCGGGTTCCACATCCAGGACCGCCCGCGCGCCAACGAATCCGACGCGCCCAGCGCAGACACCTATTCCGTCTCGCCCGGCTATTTCCGCGTGATGAAGATTCCCCTGCTTCGCGGGCGCGATTTCATGCGAACCGATGCCCCCGGCACGGAAGCCGTGGCCATCATCAGCGAATCGTGCGCCCGCGCGATGTTTCCCAACGAAGACCCCATCGGCAAGCACATCCAACTGGGCGGGCGCGACGACAAACAGCCCTGGTTCACCATCGTTGGAATCGTCGGGGACATACGGCAGTACGGGCTCGACCGGCCTCCCGCAATGGAGGCCTACATCGCGCAGGCCCAGGACCTGAATTTCGGATATTGGCTTGTCGCCCGCACCACTTCCGACCCGCGCCTGCTCGAGCGCTCGGTGCGCGCGGCGTTCCTCGAAGTCGACAAGACACTCCCCGTGTTTCTTTTCAAACCGTTGGAGGACTACGTGGCTTCGACGCTGGCGGAGCGGCAGTTCACGCTGGCCCTGTTGGCGCTGTTCGGCCTTCTCGCGCTTACGCTGGCCGCCGTGGGTATCTACGGCGTGGTCTCCTACCTGGTCAACCAGCGCACGCGCGAGGTCGGAATCCGCATCGCGCTGGGCGCGGCGCGCGCGGACGTGCTGGGGATGATCCTGCGCGAAGGTCTTGGTCTGGTAGGCATCGGGCTGGCCGTGGGCTTCATCGCTTCGCTCGGGCTTACCCGCTTGCTGCTGGCGTTGCTGTTTGAAGTGCGTCCGGCGGACCTGCCCACTGCCGCGGGAGTCGCCGCGCTGCTGGCGGCCGTCACGCTGTTCGCCTGCTACCTGCCGGCGCGCCGTGCGTCGCGTGTGGACCCGATGATCGCGCTGCGCCACGAATAGGAGCCCGCCATGCCATCGCTCCGCACACTCACCAGCTTCCTGCGCAACCTGTTCCACCGCGATCTCGCGGACAGCGACCTTGACGACGAAGTGCGCGCCCATCTCAACCTGCTCGAAGAGGAGAAACGCCGCGAAGGCCTGAGTCCCGCGGACGCGCGCCGCGCCACGCGCACGGGCGCCGGTCTGGACACCCTCTGGCAGGACGTCCGCTTCGCCTTCTGCATGCTGCGCCGCAACGCGGGATTCACCGCCGTCGCCGTTCTCACCTTGGCCCTCGGCATCGGCGCGAACACCGCCGCCTTTAGTGTCGTCCACGGAGTCCTCCTCCGGCCGCTTCCCTACCCGCACCCCGAGCAGCTCTACACGCTCAAGTCCAATGAGTCGGTCCTGGACTTCGATGACCTCAGGGCCCAGCTCACATCCTTCAGCGTCTTCGGCGCCGCCACCCGCCAGGCCCTGGATTACACCGGCGGCTCCGAGCCGCTCCAGATCCGCGCCGCGCTCTGTGACGCCGGCTACTTTGAGGCATTCGGCGTGCCGCCCGCCCTCGGCCGCGTCCCCACGGCCGCCGAAGACCACTTCAGCGCGGAACGCACTGTCGTCCTGAGCTACGCCTTCTGGCAGCAGCAATTCGCCTCCGACCCCGGCGTCCTCGGCCGCGCCATCCCGCTTAGCGGCGACCTCTACACCGTGATCGGCGTGATGCCTGCCGGTTTCCTGGTTCCGGGCGACCCGCCCGACCTGTGGGCGCTCGTGCGCATCGCGAACCCCGTCGCAGCGCAGTTCCGCGGCGTGCACTTCCTGCGCACCTACCTGCGGCTGAAACCCGAAGCCAGCCTTGCCCAGGCTCGCGCCGAACTAGCCAACGCGGACATCTGGCTGGAGCGGAAATTCCCGGAATCGAATCGCGATCGCCATCGCGTTCTCATACCGCTGCACGAGCGCATCGTCGGCCAGACGCGGCCCGCCCTGCTTATCCTGTTCGGCGCCGTCGGCCTCGTCCTCCTGATCGCCTGTGTCAATTTTGCCGGCCTCCTCCTCGCCCGCTCCTCCGTCCGCCAGAAAGAAATCGCCATCCGCGCGGCGCTCGGCGCGGGCCGCCGCCGGCTCCTGCGGCAGATCCTCACCGAAAGCGTCCTGCTCTCCACGCTGGGAGGCGCTTGCGGTGTGCTGGTTGCGCGCGGCTGCGTGCGCCTGCTGTTTGCGCTCAAGCCGGAAAATCTGCCGCGCCTGGCGGAAATCAGTGTCGACTACCGGGTGCTCGGATTCGCTTTCGCCGTTTCGCTCCTTACCGGAATCATCTTCGGGTTCGTCCCAGCCCTGGTCGCGGCGCGCCTGGACGTGAACGACGGCCTGAAGGAAACCGTCCGCGGCTCGACCGGCGGCGCTCGCGCCGTCCGCGGGCGCAACCTCCTTGTCGTCCTCGAAACCGCCCTCGCTGTCGTTCTGCTGGCTGGGGCGGGCCTGCTGATCCGCAGCTTCTGGATGCTCCACCAGGTGGACCCTGGCTTCCGCTCTTCGGGCCTGCTCACCATGCGCGTTGAGTTGCCTGACGCTCGCTACCACGAAAAGGCGAAGCAGGAGCAGTTCCGCACGCGGCTCCTCGAAGCGCTCAACGGTTCGCCGGGCACGGAAGCCGCCATGGTCAGTGAGCTGCCCATGAGCGGCGACTACCTGACTCACAATTTCGTCATTGAGGGCCGTCCGCCCGTCGCCGCCGGCGCCGAGCCCGAGTTGCAGACGCGTACGGTTGCCGGCAACTACTTCCGCACCATGCGGATGCCGCTACTCCGCGGCCGCGATTTCAACTCGCAGGACACCGAGCGATCCATCGAAGTCGCCGTCGTCAACGAAAGCTTCGTGCGCACCTACTTCCCCGGCCAGGAACCCCTTGGCGCGCGCTTCCAATGGGCGCGAAGCGCTCCCGGCGAATGGTTGACCATCGTCGGCGTCGTCGGCGACGTAAAGCACTTCGGCGCGGACCAGCCGGAAGAGCCTGCCGCGTACGACCTCTATACGCAGACACGCCAGGAGTGGAAGCGCTGGATGTACGTCGTCGTCCGCAGCAGCGTCGCCCCCACGTCCCTCACCGCCCAGGTGAAATCAGCCGCCTGGAAACTCGACCCGCAGATTCCGCTCGCCAAGGTCCGCCCCATGGACGAAGTTCTGGCCCGCTCCGAATCCGAGCGCGTGTTCAACCTCATTCTGCTCGGCGCATTCGCGAGCGTCGCGCTGGCCCTTGTCGCCGTGGGAATCTACGGAGTGATTGCGGCACAGGTCGCCCGCCGCACGCAGGAATTCGGCATTCGAATGGCGCTCGGCGCGCAGCCCGGCGATGTGCTCAAAGCAGTGCTGGCTCTGGGCGCCCGCCTGGCGGCTGCCGGCGGACTCATCGGGCTCGTCGCGGCGCTCGGCTTGGCTCGGTTGACCACCAGTCTGCTCTTCGGAGTCAGCGCCACCGATCCGGTCACCTTTGTCTGTGTGGCCGCGCTGCTTTTCGCCGTCGCCATGTTCGCCACGTGGATTCCGGCGCGTCGCGCGCTTCGCGTGGATCCCATCGTCGCGCTGCGTCACGAATAGGAGATCCGATGTCTTTCCTTGCAGCCCTTCGCAATCTCTTCCGCAAACGCGAGGCAGACCGCGAGCTGGACGCGGAGGTGCACGCCCATCTCGACCTGCTCGAAGAGGAAAAACGCCGGGCTGGCCTCACCTCCGCCCTGGCCCGCCGCGCCGCGCGCCTCGAGCTGGGCGGCGTCGAGCAAGTAAAGGAGGAAGTCCGCCGTGTCCGCGCCGGCGCCTGGCTCGACTCCTTCTTCCAGGACCTGCGCTACGCCGCCCGCCAGTTGCGCCGCAATCCCGGATTCGCTGCCGTCGCCGTCCTAACCCTCGGCCTGGCCATCGGCGCCAACACCGCCATCTTCAGCGTCTTCGATGCCGTCTTGCTGCGCTCCCTGCCGCTCGCCGATGAGGAGCGCGTCATCATGGTCTTCAATCGCGGGCCCGCCGCCGCCGGTGGAGACCGTATGCCGCTCGCCGTTGCCGATCTGCTCGACTGGCGCGCCCAGAGCCATTCGTTCTCCGAAATCGGCGCCTACAGCCGCGACACATTCAACTTCACCGGCCGCGATCTTCCCGAGCGCATCCACGCCGCCAGAGTCACCGCGAATTTCTTCTCAGTGATCGGCGTACGCCCCACCCTGGGCCGCGCGTTTGTCGCCGGGGAGGACAAGCCCGGCGCGGAGCGCGTCGTGCTCCTCAGCGACGCCTTCTGGCGCACCCGTTTCGCCGCCGACCCGCTCGTCATTGGCCGTACCATCACGCTCGATGGAGCGCCCCTCACCGTTATCGGTGTCGCGCCCGCCGGCCTGGAATTCCCCTCAAAAGACGTCTCCGTCTGGACGCCCCTCGAGCTCAAGCCGCCGACCCGGCGCGGCCCTTACTACCTGGCTGGCGTCGCCCGTCTTAAGCCCGGCGTCAGCCTGGCTGCGGCGCGCGCCGACGTCAGCGCGTTGAACTCCAGCTTCCCTTCCGGCCAGCACATCCTGAATGAAGACAGGATCGTCTTCAGTGTGCTGCCCGTCACCGAATTCGTTGTCGGCGATGTGCGGCTCGTGCTCGTGGTGCTTCTCGCCGCCGTTACCCTCGTCCTGCTTATTGCCGCCGTAGACATCGCCAACCTGATGCTCGTGCGCTCGGCTGCGCGGGTGAAGGAAATCTCCCTTCGCGCCGCCCTCGGCGCTGGTCGCGGCCGCATCGTCCGCCAGCTTCTTACGGAAAGCATGTTGCTGGCGTTCGCAAGCGGCGCGGCTGGCGTGCTGCTGGCTGTCGTGGGCGTCCGCTTGCTTCTCAAGCTCGCGCCCGAAACCCTGCCCCGCCTCAGCCAGGTCGGCATTGACGCGCGCGTTCTGGCTTGGACCGCGGTCGTCTCCGTCCTCACCGGCCTCGTCTTCGGCCTGGCCCCGGCGTGGCAGAGCGCGCGGCTGAGCCTGGACGAAGCGCTCAAAGAAAGCGGCCGCGGCACCAGCGAAGGTTCCGGCAAGCGGCGCTGGCGCAGCCTGCTCGTTGTCACCGAACTCGCACTGGCCGTCATGCTCCTCGTCGGCGCCGGCCTGCTCATCAAGAGTTTCCGCCGCCTTCAGGAAGTGGATTCCGGCGTCAGCACGGACCGCGTGCTCACCATGCAGATTCCCTTGCGCGGTCCCAACTACGCGAAGAAAGAGCAGCTCGACGCCTTCTACCCGCGCCTTCTCGAGCGCATCGAGTCGCTTCCCGGCGTCCGCTCCGCGGCGGTGAGTAACAGCCTGCCGCCGGACACGAACGAATACTCGGACGACTTCAAGGTCGAAGGCCGCCCGCAATCGCCCGGCGCGCCGCCCCTGGTCGCCTACATGGTTCTTGTCAGCCCGGATTTCTTCCGCACATTCGGCATTCACCTGCTCCGCGGCCGTCTGCTGAGCCTATCCGACGCGCCAGGCGCGCCCCTTGTCGCCGTGATCAGCGAAACGACCGCGCGCCAATTCTTCCCGAACGAAGACGCCGTCGGAAAGCGCCTGAACAATGGCGACCCGATTGAGATAGTCGGCGTTGTCAGCGACGTGAAATACACGGGCCTCGCGGGCCCCACTCAACCGGTCATCTATCAGGCAATGAGCCAGCAGCACTCCTGGGACGCCTTCCTCTCCGTGAAGACGAACACGGCGGAACCCATGAGTCTCGCCGCCACGATGCGCGGCGCGCTGCGGGCCATTGATCCCGAGGTGCCCATAGTCGGGCTCACCACGCTCGATATGCGCTTTGAAACCGCGGTCGAGCAGCCGCGCTTTCGCACCACGTTGATTGCCCTCTTCGCCGGCCTCGCCTTGCTGCTGGCCGTCATCGGCACCTACGGCGTCATCTCGTACTCCGTCTCCCAGCGCAGCCAGGAAATCGGCATCCGCCTCGCGTTGGGCGCACAGACGCGCGAAGTGCTGGCCATGGTCCTCAAGGAAGGTGCGGCACTGGCGGTCGCCGGAGTCTTCATCGGCCTGTGCGGCTCGTTTGCCCTTACTGGCTTGATGCGCTCGTTGCTCTTCGATGTCAGCACAACGGATTGGACGGTCTTCGGCGCAGGCGCTCTATTGCTCGGCCTGACGGCCCTGCTCGCCTGCTACCTGCCGGCCCGCCGCGCAGCAACCGTGGACCCGATGATCGCCTTACGCCACGAGTAGGAGCGAGTTGATGAATCCTCTGCGTTCCCTCGGCAGCCAGTTACGCAACATGTTTCACAGGGACCGCGCCGACCGCCACCTGGACGCCGAAATGCGCGCCCACCTCGATCTGCTCGAGCATGAAAAGCGCCGCGCCGGGCTCAGCGCCGAACAGGCCCGCCGCTCCGCCCGAGTCGAACTGGGCGGCATCGAACAGGTCAAGGAAGAAGTGCGCGGCGCTCGGGCCGGCGCCTGGTTCGACGCCCTCCGCCGCGATGTCTCCTTCGGCGCCCGCCAGCTTCGCCGCAATCCCGGGTTCACCGCCGTCGCCGTGCTTACCCTTGCCCTGGGCATCGGCGCGAACACCGCTATCTTCAGCGTCGTCGACGCCACGCTCCTCAACGTCATCCCGTACCCGCACTCTGAGAACATCCTCTCGCTCGCCGAAAACTCCAAGAGGACCGGCGACATGGGCGTGTCCTGGCCGGACCTGATGGACTGGAAGGAGCAGAGCCATTCCTTCCAGTACCTCGGCGTCTATCACTTCCAGCCCTATGCCCTTACTGGCGCGGGCGATCCCGTCCAGCTCAGCGCGCTCCAGGCCTCCACAGATTTCTACCGCATCACCGAAGCGAAGCCGGAGATCGGCCGCCTCTACACCGACGCGGAGGATTCGCCCGGCGGCGCTCCCGTTGTCCTGCTGAGCCACAATCTCTGGAGCAACAGGTTCAACGCCGATCCCGGCGTGCTCGGCAAGTCCCTCGCGCTCAACGGCAAGCCATACAGCGTTATCGGCGTCATGCCCGCCGGTTTCTGGACGCGCGAGCCGGCGGACATTTTCATCCCCATCGGCCCGATCGGCGCGGACGACGAATGGCAGGACCGCGGTAACCACCCCGCCCTTCGCGGCATCGGGCGGCTGAAGCTCGGAGTCACGCAGGCCGAGGCCCTCGCCGACCTCAAAATAATCTCTCGCCGCATCGAACAGGAAAGTCCGCGCACCAATAGCGGCGTCATTCCCGTGATGTCCCTGCTGCGCGACGACGTCAGCGGGGACATACAGCCGACGCTCTTCGTCCTGCTCAGCGCCGTTGCTTTTGTTCTGCTCACCGCGTGCGCCAACGTCGCCAACCTTTTGCTCGCCCGCTCCTCTGCGCGCCAGCGGGAGCTGGCTATTCGCGCAGCCCTGGGGGCCTCGCGCCGCCGCCTCTTCTCCCAGGCCATCGTGGAAAGCCTGCTCCTCGGATTACTGGGCGGGGGGCTCGGCGCGGTCCTTGCCGCGCTGGCCATCGGGCCGCTGCTTCAGCTCGCGCCGCACGACATTCGCGGTCTGGAAAACGTCCACGTAAGCCTCTTCGTGCTTGGACTCACCTTTGGAGCCTCCGTCCTCTCGGCGACTCTCTTCGGCGTGGTACCCGCGTGGGAGCATTCGCGGCCCGTCGTCACGGAGACGCTCAAGCAAGCCTCTCGCGCCCTCGCCGGCAGCCGTTCTACCATGCGCAGCGCCGTGCTCGTTGCTGAAGTGGCCTTCGCGCTCGTGCTCGCCGTCGGCGCCGGCCTCATGGTCCGCAGCCTGCTCCGCGCGCAGGCCGCTCCGCTGGGCCTCCAGCCCGCCGGCGTCCTGACCTTCCGCGTGCGCCTCCCGGAAAGCAGGTACCCCAACGACCGCGCCACCGTGCAGTTCTTCGAGCAGGCCGTCGAGCGCATCCAGCAGGTTCCCGGCGTCGAGAGCGCCGCCCTGGTGCGCTGCCCGCCCATGGTCGGAGGCTGTTGGGACTCCGTCTACGTTCTCGGCGACCGGCCCATTCCCCCGCAGGCTGAACTGCCCAGCCTGAACACCAACGTCGTCAGTTTCGGTTATTTCAAAACGCTGCAGATTCCACTGATCAAGGGGCGCTACTTCACCGAGCAGGACGTCGCCTCCTCCGCGCCCGTTATCATCATCAACGAAACGCTCGCCCGCCGCATGTGGCCGAATGGCGACGCGCTCGGCAAGACCTTGAAGCAAGGCTGGCCGCAGGGCCCGGCTCCCTATCGCGAGATCGTCGGCATCGTCGGCGACGTCAAGCGCGACGGGCCTGACGCTGTCCAGAATCCCGAGGCCTTTATGCCCCTCCCGCAGAAACCCGGCGGCGCCCTTGCCTTCCTCGTGCGCACGCACCAGGACCCCATGGGCGCCGCCCAGGACGTGACCCGCGCGATTCACTCGCTCGACAAGGACCTGCCACTCGTCGACCTCCAGCCCTTCTCGCGATACATCGGTGACACGCTGGCGCGCCGCAGGTTCTCCACACTTCTGCTCGGACTCTTCGGCGTCCTCGCCGTTGCCCTCGCCGCCATCGGCACCTACGGCGTCATGTCCTACACCGTCAGCCTGCAAATGCGCGAGATGGGCATCCGCGTCGCCCTTGGCGCACAGC
>Ga0335080_10004075_pt1 | contig 14852 bp, 10 predicted proteins | sample Lox_Sample_34_FD_206720 | JGI IMG/M metagenome (GOLD analysis project Ga0335080, IMG submission 206720) | Soil microbial communities from Loxahatchee National Wildlife Refuge, Florida, United States - Lox_Sample_3.4 | ecosystem: Environmental > Terrestrial > Soil > Wetlands | place: USA... | reverse complement strand
TTGCTTACCTGCACCGTTCCCCGGTAGCTCAATGGTAGAGCATTCGGCTGTTAACCGAAGGGTTGCTAGTTCGAATCTAGCCCGGGGAGCCAACTTAATCTTCAATCTCTCAATCAGTTAAGCGACTTTCTGCAACTGTGATTTTTTCTGTTTTGGTAGCCCAACTGAACTTTCCATGGCTGGCAACTTGAACCCCAAGCCAGCGTTTTCTGCTACTTCTTTGCGCCACTCAACATCTTCTTTCAACTGCTCTGCATATTATCGGTCACATCACGATTCGCGTGACCGAGCCAGAGTTGTTGCAGGTCCCACGGCACCCGGTTCTTTCGCAGGTGTGCAGTTCGAAAACGACGGAAAGCATGAAACCCCTTTCCTCGTTCAAACTTCAGCTCCCTGCCAATCTTTCCCAGTCCGTCTCGCAGGACGTTGCGCGGGGTTAGCGGCCGGCCTGATTCGGATTGGAAAAGGAATGAAGGCATTTATCCACCGCGACTCAAGTTTGTGAGGGTAATGCCACCGCCAGCATCACCATCGATCTGAACGAGAAGTGGAATCCCGCCAACCTCACCGCTATCGCTTTCCTATCCGATCCAAAATCCCATCAGATCCAGGCCGCCGGCTCATCTCCCTTGTAACCGCTTACCCTTCATTTCGTTTCTCGAAACAACACCACATCGCTCGCGTTCTCTCCGCGCGCGACCGCAATCTTCTTCCCGTCCCGCGACCAGTCAAAATCCCAGATCATTCCACTCTTATAAAATGTCAACTGTTTCGGCTTCCCGTGTCCCACAATCTTTGTCTCTTGGCCCTTCTCCTCGATCGATGGGAAGAACCAAAGATTCGGCGCCCCGCTTCTCACATCCGCGATCACCAACCCCTTTCCATCCGCGGACCAACGCGCTACCTTTACGAAGGGATCCATCTGTACATCCATGTCGATTTCCCCTTCCGTTCTTCCACTCTCCGCATCAAGAAAGATCCCGTCGACCTGCCTGTTCTTTCCGATCCCTGGAAAAACCAGGCGCTTTCCATCCAGCGTCAGTAGCGCCCCCCCTACCGCCTGTCGCTCGTCCATTTTTATTCCCGCCCCGCCTTTTGCCGGCATCTTGTACACCAGCGATTTCCCGTCTGCCTCAATCTGATCGTAGTAAATCCACTCCCCCGCACAGACCGGCGCAAACTCTCCCAAACCCTTCGTCAACTGTGCTTCTTCCCCGCTCTGCCCGTCCAACTTCCACAAATGGCTCTGCCCCTCCGCATTCGAATCGAACACCACGCTCCTGCCACCCTCGCACACCGTCGGCACTCCGTGATATCTCGCGCTGAACGTCAATTTTTTCTCGCCGCTCCCGTCTGCGCCGATCTCAAATAAATCCCAGTTCTCCGCTTGATTCCCCGTATAGATCACCCGTTCACTGCCGTCCCACGCAAGTCCTTCCCTTCCGTCCAGCCTTCCGCTAGTGATCGACTGTAGTTTCTCCGGTGCGTCTGCGGGGCCTGTCCAAATTTGGCTGCTAAAATTGTGTTGCACCGCGGCGATTGCGCTTCCGTCCGCGGTGATCGCCACCGCTTCATATTCGCTCAGATCATTCGAGACTTTCCGCACCTTCCCGTCCGGATAGCTCACCACCCACAATTGCACCTGCGTCCCCGTTCTTTGCAGCGCCGCCAGCAGCACTCCACTGCCATCCGGCAACCACGTCATATTGTTGATCTGCCTCCATCTTCCTCCCTCCATGGGTTTCGTCTCTCCGCTTGTCGTATCGACTTCCATCAACTCGTAGTTCTGCCCGCTCTTCGTCGGGTCAATGATGAATGTCGCAATCCGCTTTCCGTCCGGGCTCCACGACGCAATCTGATAGAACCCGCCCAGCAGCGTCATTTTTCTGCTAGACAGCGCGTGCGCCCCGCTTCCATCTATATTCGCCACCATCACCGCCGCCACTTCTTTCTCTAGATCAATCGTCGTGTAGCAAAGCTGCTTTCCATCCGGCGAATAACTCACCCCGAAATACACCTTGTCCACAACGCGCTGCGGCGTTCCTCCCAGAATCGGTACTCGATAGACCGTCCCCGTCGCATTCTGCGGTTCGTTCATAAGGTAATCCAGATAATTTCCGTCCGGCGTCACCGATACATTCAACAAATATGTCGAACTCGGCGCTACTATCTGGACCGGATTGCCCACCGAGATCTGCCTCATCCACAAACTGTATTTCCCGGATTTATTCGAAATGTACGCCAGATATTTTCCATCCGCTGAAATCGCCACCATCATCACATCGCCCGACGATGTCAGGCTCGACACCGACACATTCTTGTATCCGTTCTTCGCCAATCCCCCGTGCAGCATTCCTCCCCACCGCCACCACGCGAACAGTCCCAGCCCCACCAGCATCAACAGCACCGCTGGACCCATCCATTTCCGCGACCGCCTTGGCTGTCCCTCCACCGCCACCGCGCTTCCCGCTCCGACCTCTCCGCTACCCGGCGCTGTCTGCCCAATCACCGTCCTTGCCGGCACTCCCGTCCCGCTCGACGCGCCCGTTTCCTCACTAACCCGCGAAATCTTCCCCGAACTGCTGTCTCTTTTCAGTCGCTTCAAATCCGTCCGCAAATCTCCCGCGTTGTGGTACCGCAAATCGCGGTCTTTCTCCATCGCCTTCCCGATGATTCGTTCCAACTCCGCAGGCACGCCCGAATTCAAACGCACTGGCTCGGTCGGCTCTCGATGCAGGATCGCGTCAAACACCGCTCCCGTGCTGTCTCCTCCAAATGGCAGAAATCCAGTGGCCATCTCGTACAGCACCACTCCAAAGGAATACAAATCCGTCCGCGCATCCAGCGCCTTCCCCAGCACCTGCTCCGGCGACATATACGACACAGTTCCCACCGCGCTGCCCGGGCTCGTCAATTGCGCCGAGTCCACCATCGTCGCCACTGTCGCTGTCGCCCCGTCCCCGCTGCCCGATTTTCCCGTACCTACTTTCGCCAATCCAAAATCCAGAATCTTCGCGTGTCCGCGCTTGGTCACAAAAATATTGGCTGGCTTGATATCCCGGTGGACTATTCCCTCCCCGTGCGCCGCCTCCAGCGCGTCTGTCACTTCAATTCCGAGATCCAGCAGCCGTTCCAACTCCATCGCCTTGCCGCTGATCAAATGCTTCAGCGTCACCCCATCCAAATATTCCATGGCGATGAACGCCTTCCCGTCCACTTCTCCAATGTCATAAATCGTGCAGATATTCGGGTGGTTCAGCGCAGACGCCGCCTGCGCCTCTCTCTGAAATCGCACAAGTGACTGGGTATCTCTTGCAACTTTCTCTGGTAGGAACTTCAGTGCCACGCTGCGGTGTAGACGTGTGTCTTCCGCCTTATAAACAACCCCCATCCCTCCACCACCGAGTTTCTCCACAATCCGGTAGTGCGAGATGGTTTGTCCGATGAGCGCGTCGGTTTCCGCCATGCGCCACTCATCTTATTCACCCTCCTCACATCCGTCAACGAACCTCACTTCTGGGTATCGCATCAGTTCGAAATCAATCCAGCTTTGACAAGCACTTCGAGCGCAACCGAGGTCAACGAACGATTCTCATTCTCTACGATAAAATCTTCCAATTGCGCCCGCTCAAGGACACCGTTCAATTCCTCAACTCGAGCAACAAATTCCCCCTGTAACATCCCCGATTCGCGCATCTTGACGCGCTGCCGCATCGTTTCAACGCCGGCGATCAGACGGCAGACCACCGTGCGCGCGGCTGCAACAGCTTGCCGACACAGTTCTAATTGGGCTTTCGTGTCTCTGCTGTATCAAGTGAGAGCGGATTTGGGCATGTGTGGAACCCCGCCAGATGCGTCGGATTGGCGTAATCGGATATTTTGGTAGCCCAAGTAGCCCAACTGAGGGACCGAAAATCGCTGTCTTTCCCGGTAAGCGACACCATACAAGGCATTTAGATTTTGCATTCCTTGGCTGTTAACCGAAGGGTTGCTAGTTCGAATCTAGCCCGGGGAGCCAAATCTTCCAATCAGTTAGCGCGCGCAGTTGCCGATGCGCCTTCAAGCTGTGCCCCATATTGTGCCCCATCAGCCTGAGAAACTGCCGCGACCTGCTCACAAATCGCCTCAACTGCAAGCCGCTGAGCGTTGTGCCCAATATGCCCGTATCGCTTTGACATGCGCACCGTGGTGCTCGCGCTCCAGCGAACGAGAACGGCTCATCTGGCAGGCCGTGAGCAACTCAGTCTCCTCTTCTCGACTAATCGCGCGGAATCCCCTAGACACAACCGCAAAGCGGGAGTATGAAATTCAGAAGAAGAACTGCCTGGCGTCAGTTGAGGTGGCGTATGGAGATCAATGACGAGAAGCTGGAGCAAACGGTTCTGGCATTGCTCCAGATGAATCTGTCTGATAACTCGGGCATACGGGTGTGGAAGAGCCTTCCTTCGTCCGTGATGGATGCATTGCACGAGAAGGGCTGCATTACCAATCCCGCGACGAAGGCCAAGTCAGTGTGCCTAACCGAAGAAGGGGCCAAGCTGTCCGTCGAGCTTTTCGAGAAGTTCTTCGCCGTCGAGCGACGGACGATCTGAGACTACAAATGAAGCGCGTTCTCATCATTGTTTCCGTCTTTCTGGCGATGGCACTTTTGGCTTCCGGCGCACCGAAGTCGTTATCCGTAACGGTTGTAGGGGCGGACGGCAGTGATCCGCGGTGGACCACCGTTGAGGAAGCGGTGGAGTTCTGGAATCAGCAGCTGGCGAACGCCGGAGTAAACGTTCGACTCGGTCCGGTTGCGCGGCTTGTTCAGCCCGTCCCCGATGATGCTCTTCGTCAAATGAGCGAAGCGGTGCTGAGTGGCCGGTCAAAACGTGATATTCCAAATGAACTTCAGGATATTTCGGGCGACATTCTAGTGGTGCTCACAAATGGCGACTTCATCTCGTTCGGGATGCTGTGGAGCCGTGCACACAAAGGACTGGTCGGGCTGCGTCGTGCGGACATTCCTCCGCTTTCATTGCCTAACGTCCTTCGAAATGTCACTGCTCACGAGTTTGGTCATGTGCTTGGGCTACGTCACAACAGTGATCCAGCTACGCTCATGTGCGGCCGTCCAGCTCCGTGCCGTCCTGCTACATTCGCATCGGACACAAACCATTTCTTCCCGCTCACGGAAGTGGATATCACGAGCTTGCAGCGAGCCAAATGGTAACTCGACGCCCTGTAACGGGCGGCTCTCTTTAGATTGGAGTACCAGGAGCTACTTGTCCGATTGCTCGACGCAATATAAAAGGCGCCCCTGGACGCATCGCGAACCTGTTCGACCATGCCGATTGATACCGGCGCTTTCCCGATTTCCGATTTGAGTGGTGCGACAAAGCGAACAGGAGTTTGATTGTTCTATTACTGATCGCATTTTGAAGGTCTTCCCAGAACTTCTCTCCTCCCAAGAGATTTGTAAGGTCGCACCAGACCGGATAACCCTCATTCGCAAGCTGTAGAGCCAGCCAACGGGCGAAGTCATTGTCCTCGGGATTCGCATGGCTTGCAAATACCATGTCAGGTGTTCGTGGGGGCTTCAAGTTTACGAACCTCGAAGATGCCATCGTAACATACAGATAGTAAAAGGGATGTGATGCCTTGGTGGTCGCGCGCGACTGACATGACCTGAGAGAGCATAACTACACAATACCTCAAATAAGTTGTAGTATTGTGCTATGCGGAAAGAGCGCAAAGAAGCCGCCAGGCGGCTCTACGAGATCGCGGAAGGGCAGCAGGGTTTCTTCACAACCAAGCAAGCCAAGGCTGCGGGGTTCGCGGAGAATACTCACCCGTACCACGTTCAGGCGGGGAATTGGATTCGTGAGTATCGGGGAATCTATCGACTGGCCAGCTATCCGCGAGATGAACGCCCTGACCTGATGCTCTGGTCGCTCTGGTCCAGGAATCGCGGAGAGGCCGCGCAGGGAGTCTACAGCCATCAAACTGCTCTGAGCCTTTACGATCTATCGGATGTAATGCCAGCGAAGCTGCACATGACTGTACCGAAAAGCTTCCGGCGAAACAGCGAAATCCCCCGCGTGCTCGTCCTGCATTTCGCTGATCTCCCTCAGAGCGATATCGGAGCCGGGCACGGAGTGCGGGTAACGAAGCCTATGCGAACAATTCTTGATCTGCTGGAGGATGGGCAGGTGCCGCCCGCGATTCTTCGGCAAGCACTCCGTAAAGGGCTACGTCGAGGGCTCATTCGCAGAAGCGAAATTGCAGAGGCTAGGAAGCATCTCGTTGGCAGCAAACAACTCCGAACCTTTTTCCAGAAGGTAGCCGTCTAATGAAGTCCAAGAAATACGCGACAGCCGCAGCCTTTCGAAGGGCACTGGAGGACAGGCTTCAAGACATTGCCGGGAAGGAAAGCGTTGACTTGCAACGTTTGAGGCGGCAGGTCGCGTTCGACCGACTCCTGGCGCGATTGTTTAAGGCGGCACAGCCTAGCGCGCTGCCTTGGGCGCTAAAGGGTGGTTACGCGATGGAACTGAGGATCAAGGCCGCGCGCACGACGAAGGATATTGACCTGACTATGCGAGGCGTCCTGAGTCCTGGTGAGAAGATAGACGACAAGAAGAATCTGGTTGTACTGGAGAAGCTACAGGAAGCCGTCGCATTCGGGAGTGACGACTTCTTCGTTTTTACGATAGGCGAGCCAATTTCTGACCTAGCTGCTGCCCCGTACGGTGGCGCAAGATTCCCGGTTGAAACTCGTCTCGATGACCGCGTATTTGTTGGATTCCACCTGGACGTGGGAATAGGCGATGTTGTGATGGAGCCGCTCGAAATTATAGAAGGGCGCGACTGGTTGGGTTTTGCCGGTATTGCGAGCCCGTTCTTGTACATCACCCCACGCGAACAACAGTTTGCGGAAAAACTTCACGCGTATACTCTGCCGCGACAACGTGCGGCGAATACCAGGGTGCGAGACCTCGTGGATATGGTGCTCTTGATTCAGTCTGGGACGTTAACCACAACCAAGGTTGCCGAAGCGATCCGTGTCACGTTTGACCGACGAGAAACTCATGCCATGCCGAAGATGCTTCCACCGCCTCCGTCAGATTGGAAGGAACCTTACCATGCACTGGCCAAGGAATGTGGCTTGCTGGGAACAAGTGACGATGCTTTTGCAATTTTGGCTGTGTATCTCAGAGAGTGCGGGATAACGAAGTAGTGTCATACAGGTGTCATGCGAGTTGTGCTAAAACATGCCAAAAAGCGAAGGAAAACTGAAAAGAGAAGGCAAATCCGATTCGCCCGATTTCATCAAACTCGCTGAATCCCTTCGACCTGTCTCGGCTCCAGCAAATTATGATTAAGTTATCTTCAAGGCTGTTAACCGAAAGGTTGCTAGTTTGAATCTAGCCCGGGGAGCCAAGCTTCTTCTTTAATTTCAGTTTCTTACACTGAAGTAGAAGCAACTCACTTTGGGAGCAAGTGGGTGCAACTTCGAGCTTTTCGGCTGGAAGCTCAAAGCCGGTTCCCACTTGCTCCATGACCTTCTTTCGAATCTTCACGTTTCTTTCAACTTGCTGTAGCTTTTGCAAAAGAGGCGGCCCTACTCAGTCAGACTTGACTCGACGATGATTCAATCGGCCTGGTAGATGGGTTTTTCTGCTGGACTTCCGAGCAGAAAATGTTAGCAAGCCCGGCTAGTTTTGTTTCCTGGCGGGTTGAACTCAGAAATCAGTTCTATCTCGCGCAATTTCCGTTGCGATTCGTTAGCACTGGCCACAGCAAAGAAGTGGGTCACGCCTGCAATCGAGGGGTTGGTGTAATGCTCGAGAAGGCGCGCTCTTGAATCGTTGGTTTGCCCCACAAATAGGCAGGTGTAATGATTGGGCCGGAAGCGGCGCAGACCGCCCGTGTCTGCCATGCCCAGGTAGCCAGGGTGCTACACATATTCGGTGGGTGCTTGCCCAGCCGGAACGGTCTACGGTATCTGTGGTGATGACGCCGCACCATGTTCTGCGAACTAGCTCTTGTTACTTCTTCGGTGTTTACAGTACTCTCGCTACCAGCCGTTCGCCGCGCGCGAAAGCAGCGGTAGCGAGGCCGCAGCCACGATCTTCGCCGTCCCAACCGACAGGGGGAATAAAATGATTCGGAATAACAAAGATAATTTCAGCATTCGTAAGTTCGGTCACACCAGTTTGCTGCTCGCCATTCTGTTTATCTCGGCGGTCACTATCGCTATTTCTGCGGACGATCGGAAAACAGAGACGATTGACGCCACAGCCATGGGCACCAGCACACAGTTGGGAAAAGACGTCAACGTCAAGGTCATGATCTACGAGTTCTCGACCGACGAAGACCGCCAAATCCTCATTGATGCGTTCAAGAAAGGTCAGAACCAAGGTCTGGTCAATGCGCTCACCAAGATGAAGGCCGTTGGCCGCATTGCCATTACAGGCACGATCGGCTACGACCTGAGCTTTATCCGGATGATTCCCACTCCGACGGGGCGCAAGATTCGTTTCGTCACGAATCGCCAGCTCCGATTTGGCGAAGTATACGCCAACAGCCAGACTACCGCGTATAACCTGACTGCCGGCGAAATCGAAATCAATGACTCCGATAAATCCAAAAGCGGCGGCGTTCTCTATCCCGCGGCCCAATTGATTATCAACAAAGACGGCCAGTTGGAGTTCCAGCTCAACAAGAATCCCTGGAAGCTCGTCAACATTATCGATTGGAACAAAGCGGGACAGCTGAAGTAACCATACGGACCAGCAAGAGTGTCAGATTTCCCTGACCAGCATGCGGCCTCTGGGGTATCGTTAATGGCTGACATCTGCGCGCCCTCAGATCGATTGGGGTGAAATTTTGAGTCGTCGCCGGAACAGCAAACCAAATCAGACAACATTGCCCCCTCCGCCAGGCGAAAAACGACGGCGGCTGGCCATTCCCGCGACAATTTTGCTTCTCGCGTTGGTCGCTTATGGTGGGTATCTGCTCTACCGTGGCCATTCTTCACACGCGAGCGCGACTGCGGCGCCGCCTGGCAAAACTTCGGGTGCTCCCGGCAATCCTGCGACGAACACATTTCAGCCCACCGTTGAGAATCGGAATCCGGCTCCGGGTCCGCCGCCGAAAGGGATGGTCTGGATCCCCGGCGGCGAATTTTCCATGGGCGCAAACGATCCGCCGGACATGGATGACGTGGGCATGAAGGCGACCCTCGATGCCCGCCCGATTCACCGTGTCTATGTTGACGGTTTCTTCATGGACAAGACCGACGTCACCAACGCACAGTTCGCCCAATTCGTGAATGCAACGGGTTACGTCACTGTGGCCGAGCGCGTCCCTCGTGCCGAGGATTACCCCGGAGCGCCGCCCGAAAATCTGGTCGCCGGCGGGGTCGTCTTTTCTCCTCCGCATCATGCGGTGCCGCTCAACAATCATCTGCAGTGGTGGTCTTACGTGAAGGGCGCAAATTGGCGCCACCCGAGTGGCCCGAAGAGCAGCATCGAAGGGAAAGGGAATTATCCGGTGGTTCAGGTTTCGTACGAAGACGCCCAGGCGTACGCCAAATGGGCTGGCAAGCGTTTGCCTACCGAAGCCGAATGGGAGTTTGCCGCCCGCGGCGGCTTGGCCGGCAAGCCCTTCGTCTGGGGCGACGAGTTTCGCCCGCACGACAAATTTATGGCCAACACTTTTCAGGGCCATTTCCCAGAGAAGAATACCGCCGCGGATGGTTTCAGCGAGACTTCTCCGGTAGCGCACTACCCCGCGAATCCTTACGGCCTCTACGACATGGCCGGCAATGTCTGGCAATGGACCAGCGACTGGTATCGCCCGGATTACTACCAGCAGCTTGCCTCCCAGGACGCGGTGGCGCGTAACCCACGTGGGCCAGACAACCCTTACGATCCTTCCGAACCGACGGAACCGAAAAAAGTTCATCGTGGTGGATCATATCTCTGCACCGATCAATATTGTTCCCGCTACATTGTCGGAACACGCGGCAAGGGTGAAGTCACCACCGGCACAAATCACCTTGGCTTCCGCTGCGTCGCCGCTCCCGCTCCAGGAACCACCCCTAAACCGTCATAGCGACTAGGCGCGAGTCCGCAGTGTTCCGCCGAACCACTCATCCCCAAGGTGAAAAGCTGCAGTTCTGAAAATACATGATGTACGGGATTTGCACGGATCCATCCATGTGGTGCAATCGAAGCATGTCTAGAACAATGAAGATTTGTCCCCGCTGCGGGTGCCAGCAAGTCGGTCGCTCTCGCCGCCGCGCCGTCGAGAAAGGTTTTCTTGCGCTTCTGAACTGGGTGCCCTATCGATGTGCGGCCTGCAATCATCGTTTTTACAGCCAGAACAATCGCCCCGCTAACGAAAGCTCTGCCAGCCAGACGACAACGGGATTTTCGCAGCGCTGACCTGGGGGTCCGGCCTCTGCTAGAAGTGAAAAGTCACCCTCGCATGGGCGAAGCTTTGTGCATCGGAGACCGGCAGTTCGATGTGCGCGACTGTGCCGAGGCCCCGCGCCTCGACCAGCTTTGCGCCTTCGACTGACGTCACTTGCTTCGGATTCCATAATGGAAGGTCGTAGCTTGCCCCCGGTGCCCCGGAGCACTCCAAAGTCAACGCGTCGCGCGACGGTGACCATGTTTCCGTGAGGATTCGCAAGCCCTGGCTTCGCTCGCCCAACGGGGGCAGCGTCAGATGGTACGCAATCCCGAAATCATTCTTCATCCGAATGCGGATGGTGTTGGTCTTGCCCGCGAGGGTGGCGTGAATCATCACGTGTTGGTCCGCCTCGGTTGCGGTGACGTGATATTCCAACGGTTTTCCGTTGCCTTCGACCCCCAACACCTTGGCGCGGGCGCTGATGGCCGGTTGGTAATCCAGAGTGAATGGCTTGCCATCGAAGGCAGCGACTTGCAGCAGCAATTCGCCCGCGCTTCGCTTGCTCTCGAGATCGACAGAAGTGCCGGCTACCTGCACATTGCGCACCGTGTACCATCCCCAATCGGCGGGGACATGCGGCGCGAAAATTAATGTGCGAATTCGCGCGTCGCGCTGCAGTCCGAACATGCCCCGCAACAGGGGAGAGACCACCATAGCCGCCGACCAGATTTGGTGCGGCGAACTGGTGGACAATGGCTCGTAATTCGTGCCCAACAAGACTTCCGTCACATGGCCGAGCGAGCCATCGAAAGCCAGTAGAGCGTTCGAGCGCAAGTTCGTGTAGGCCGCCTGGACCTGATGATAGCGATACTCGCCGACCGAAGCCCATCCCGTGAACAGCGGCCAGACCGATCCGAAGTGGTAACCCTGCGAACTGTATTTCGGCGAGGCGGATGAAATAATGCGCATACCCCAGTCCGTCTGATGCTCCGCTTCGGCAAGTTGCGCGATGGTTCTGTTCGCCTTGCTCTCATCCAACAACCCGAACCACATGGGGACCGCTCCCAGCACGCTCAATTCATCGATCGCCTTATCGTTCGAGCCGAGAGCGAACGCGTAGCGATTCTTCTCCGCGATCCAAAAGGCGTCATTCAATTTTGTACGCTGCTCCGAATACAGTTTTTCCAGTTCCTCGACCTTATCGTCGTGGCCGCCCGCCGAAGCCAGGTACGTCATCGCAAGCAGTGCCTGCGTGCCAAGTCCGCTTTGATAAAACTCGGTTTTCACTGGCAGCAGCGGCCCGCCTTCCACCCAACCATGGCCAACCCCCAGGTTCTGCGGGAACCCTTGCGTGTCCCGGGTCGAACTTAGAAATTCGTACGCTTTCCAGATGCTGTTCCATTTCTCCTTGATGAACTCTGTGTCTCCGCTCTGTTGCAGGTAATCATCCATGGTAATGAGGTACAGAGGAGTCGCGTCCGCGGAGGCGAATCCGTACGGAAAATCCTTGAACCAATTCACGTATCCCGCGGCTTGCGAGATTTCATGTGGGATTTTCCCGTCTTCCCGCTGGAACTTGCTCAAGAAACTGAGCGCTGTTTTCGTGGCCGCAAAATCTCCCGCGGCATCGAGCGCCAGAGAAGTCCATAGCGAATCGCGGCCAAAGAACCAGGCGAATCCCGGCCGTTGGCTGAGCCCCGACGTTCGATAGCCGGCAATCAGCCCGGTGCCCAGATCAGGATTGCTCACTAATCCCTGCAACTCGCTGACCCGCGACCAGTCGTAGGCCCGCTGTAGTTCGCGATCCGGGATCTCCAAGTTCACGGTTTGATTTAAATAACCGCGATAATATTCCGCCGACTCTTCCAACAGTTGTGGATACGAGGCGGCGAGCTTCTGATACGTCTTGGCCGCATCCTCTCGGCCCTGGGTCGAAGCGGCCAGCACTACCACTCTCCGGTCTTTGCCTTTTGCGATGCTTCCCAGCCGGAGAGACGATTCCACCGCATCCGAATAATTTGTCTGGTACTCTTCGCGTAGACTGCCGCCGGTAGGAGAGCCAATCATTCCCGCGAATCTCCGGCTCTCTTCACCGAAGAGAAATCCGTGCCCACCGGGGAGATTCTCGATATAGGTGCCGCCGATGGCGCCGGGCCACTCCAGTTGAAAATCGCGAATAAACGTCACTTCGATGTCCAGCGGTTGCTCGGTGTCCACTTCAATCAGAATGACGGCGCCGTTTTCTTTGACCGGGGCGAAAAAGGTTTCGCGAACCTGGAACGTATCGTCAGCGTAAAGGATGGAAGTCGACTCGGGCTTCACTTCGATGGAGCGCGCGAGCGCTTCTCCCGGGACGTCGCGGCCGGTTTCATGAAATATCAAGTGCAAATCGCGCACCAGCTTGAGCGGGTAGACCCAAGCCTCCATTTTGCCGTCTTCGTGGCCCAGGAAGGCGGCCTGTTGCCCGGTTGCGGACAGAAACTCCCACGGCCGCAGAGCGCGGGTCAACCGCAGCGACTCGCGCGTCGATTTGGTCTGCTCCTGCGCAGCTGCGGGGATCCAAAGCAGGAACAACGCAGCACAACACCACGAAATAATCCGGCGCACTGTGCACCTCCGAGATTTACTGATTGGCATGTTGGAGCTACGCCGCCACCACTGGATTCCGCAGGATGCCCAGGTGTTCTATTTCGATCTCCACCACGTCTCCGGCCTTCAGAAAAATCGGCGGATTGCGAAACACCCCCACGCCGTCCGGCGTACCCGTGGCAATGATATCGCCGGGCTCCAGCGTAATGCTGGCGGAGATGTGGGCGATCAGTTGCGGCACCTTGAAAATCATTTTCGAAGTATTCGAATCCTGCAAAGTAACGCCATTGACGCGTGCGCGGATAGCGAGTGCCTGCGGGTCCGCGATCTCATCGCTGGTTGTTAGATATGGTCCCGTCGGGCAGAAAGTATCGCAGGATTTACCTCGCACCCACTGCTTGTCCGCGAATTGCCAGGCGCGTGCCGACACGTCGTTCAACGGCATATAGCCTGCGACATAGCTGAGCGCCTGTTCTTCGGGAATGGCCTTGCCCCGTTTTCCAATGACTACGGCCAACTCCGCTTCGTAGTCCACCTGCGGATCCCCGGCCGGAATCACGATGGGATCCTCGGCCGCAACGATGCTGCTGGTGAACTTGGCGAAAATCATCGGCGATTTGGGAGCCTCTTTGGCGCCGGATTCGATCTGGTGGTCGCGATAATTCAGGCCGATCGCGATGATCTTGCCGGGCCGGGGGACCGGGGCAAGCAGGCGAATCCCGTTCATGGCTACCACGCTTCCTTGCGGCGCTTCCTTGACCAGACGCCGAGCTTCTCTGGCGGCGCTCTCGCCGGCACTGAGAAAAGAGATCATATCTGCGAAGGCATCCGCAGGGACTCCCAGATTTCGTGCGGCAGTCCGCAGATCGATGAACCCGTTGTCCGTGACCGCTCCCAGGCGCACCACTCCGCCGGTTCCCGCAAAACTTGCAAGGCGCATCCCGTTCTCCCGTTCTGAGCTGAAATCCTGTGAGCGAGCCCGACCCGTTATTCTGCCACCAGCATGGCCCGGAGTCAGCCGAATTGTAACGCGAAGGGCCGGCCCAGAGCGCTGGTCCCCAAGGCTCTTTCTCCGTTAACATTCGTGGGCTATGCTAAAGGCGCGCGGACGCCCCAGAATCTAATCCAGCCTTTCAGCCCGGCGCTGCGAGGAAAAGCCATCCCAGGCAATATTTCCGAGGAGGAGTGCGTGTCAACGGATCAGGAAAAACTCATGGTGGTAACCGGAGCGGGTGGATTCATCGGCGGACACCTGGTATCGGCATTTCGCGCGCGCGGCCACAAAGCAATTCGCGCGGTGGACATCAAGCCGATTGAGAATTGGTATCAGCATTTTAGTGACGTCGAAAGTCTTTCACTCGATCTGAATTCCCGCGAAAACTGCGAGACTGCCGCCCGGGGCGCGCATAGTATCTACAATTTAGCCGCCAATATGGGCGGCATGGGCTTCATCGAAAAAAACAAAGCCCTCTGTATGCTTTCGGTTTTGATCAACACGCACATGCTGCAGGCGGCTCACAAGTTTGAGGTTCCACGGTTTTTCTATTCCTCTTCCGCGTGCGTCTACAATGCCGACAAGCAGAAAACGTTTGAAGCTCCTTCACTGAAGGAAGAGGATGCCTATCCCGCGATGCCCGAAGATGGCTACGGTTGGGAGAAACTCTTTTCCGAGCGTATGTGCCGCCACTTCCGCGAAGATTTTGGGCTGCGCACGCGCATGGCTCGTTTCCACAATGTCTATGGGACGTGGGGGACGTGGTTCGGCGGCCGCGAGAAGGCTCCGGCGGCGATCTGCCGCAAGGTGATCGAGGCGAAGAAGTCCGGCAAGCACGAGATCGAGATCTGGGGCAGCGGCGAAC
>Ga0335080_10004074_pt1 | contig 14854 bp, 12 predicted proteins | sample Lox_Sample_34_FD_206720 | JGI IMG/M metagenome (GOLD analysis project Ga0335080, IMG submission 206720) | Soil microbial communities from Loxahatchee National Wildlife Refuge, Florida, United States - Lox_Sample_3.4 | ecosystem: Environmental > Terrestrial > Soil > Wetlands | place: USA... | reverse complement strand
CGCGAGGCGTTCGCCTTCCTCCCAGTCAGGAACCTTCGGTAGATCATGCCCGTTTCTATTCTGCGCTGGCCCCTCATCGAAGAGGCCAAACAAGCCGGCCTGGCCCTGAGCGGCATCTTTCTGGGCCTTCTGCGCGCTTTCCATGGCCTTATCGATACCGGCAAACAGCGGTCCCCGAGTTCCAAGCGTATCCAGGGCTCCCGCCTTGATCAGCGACTCGATCACGCGCTTGTTCATCACGCGCAGATCCACCTTCTCGCAGAACTCCCACAGGTCCTTGAACCGGCCCTCTGTCTCACCGCGTCCCTTGATGATCGATTCGATTGCATTCCCGCCCACGTTCTTGACCGCTGCAAGACCGAAACGGATGGCTTCACCCTCCGGCGTGTTCACCGGCGTAAACTGCGCCCCTGAAACCTGCACGTCGGGCGGCAAGACTCGAATGCCGAGTTCCTTGCACTCTCCGATATACTTCACCACGTTGTCAGGCTTCGACGTTTCAGAGGTCAACAGCGCCGCCATGAACTCGACCGGGTAATGGGTCTTCAAATAAGCAGTTTGATAGGCTACCCACGCGTACGCCGCAGAGTGGGACTTGTTGAAACCATAGCCGGAGAACTTAGCCATCTGGTCGAAGATCTCTTCGACCGCGGCCTTTGGATGTCCCAGCTTGGCCGCGCCCTCCATGAAGCGATCGCGCTGCTTGGCCATAGCCGCGGGGTCTTTCTTTCCCATCGCGCGCCGTAGCAGATCGGCCTCGCCGAGCGAGTAGCTCGCCAGAACATTCGCAATTCGCATCACCTGTTCCTGGTACACGATGACGCCAAGCGAATCTTTGAGAATCCCTTCAAGCGGCGGAAGCAAATACTCCACTTTCCTCCGTCCCCACTTGCGCTCGATGAAGTCGTCGATCATGTCCATCGGGCCAGGGCGGTAGAGTGCGTTCAACTGCGTCAGTTCCTCAACGGTATCCGGCTTGTAGCGCCGCAAAATGTCCCGCATCCCCGAAGATTCAAACTGAAAGACGCCTGAAGTGAGCGCTGTGTGAAAGACTCTCCGGAATGTTTCCGGATCGTCGATCGGAATCATCTCGATATCGAGCTTCTCGCCCCGTGTCTGCTCGATCAGCTTAACGGCATCGGTAATGACGGTCAAAGTGGCCAGGCCCAGAAAGTCCATCTTGAGCAGGCCCATCTTCTCCACCGCCTTCATGTCGTAGGCGGTCACAACTTCGTCGTTCTTTGTGCGATTCAGCGGCACCAGTTCCGTGAGGGGCCGAGGCGCGATCACCACTGCGGAAGCATGAACACCCGCTCCGCGCACGAGACCCTCGAGTTTCTTCGCCGTATCGAGCAGTTCGCGCACCTGCTTGTCGTTCTCGTATGCCTTGCTGAGTTCGGGCGATTCTTCGAGTGCCTTTTCCAGCGTCATGCCAACGGTAGCGGGCACGAGTTTGGCTATGCGGTCCACATCCCCATACGGCATGTCCATGGCGCGCCCGCAATCCTTAATCGAAGCTTTGGCGGCCATGGTATTGAAGGTGATAATCTGCGCAACCTGTTCCCGGCCATACTTGCGAGTGACGTATTCGATGACTTCGCCCCGGCGATTCTGGCAAAAATCCACGTCGACGTCAGGCATGGTCACGCGCTCGGGATTGAGAAAACGCTCGAAGAGCAGCACGTTCTGCATGGGATCGATATTCGTAATCTCCATGCAGTAGGCGACCAGCGAGCCTGTCGCCGAACCACGTCCGGGCCCGACAGGGATCCCATGATCGCGTGCGTACTTGATGAAATCCCACACAATGAGGAAGTATCCCGAATACTTCATTTGCGTGATGATGCCGATCTCGTAATTGAGCCGGAATTCATATTCCTCCGGCGTCGATCTGCGTACGCCGCGCAGTTCCAGCTGACGCACGGAGGTGTCGAGTCGTTTTCTCAATCCTTCCCGGCACACCTGCTCGAAATAGCTGTCGATCGTGTGTCCCTGAGGAACCGCGAACTCCGGAAACGGATTCTCAACCGGATGCAGCTTGAAGTTGCACCTCTCCGCAATCTCCATCGTCCGCTGGGTCACGCCCGGCGAATCCGGAAAGATCCGCGCCATCTCCTCGGCCGACTTCACAAAAAACTGGTCAGAGTCGAAACGGAACCGGTCCACATCGTGAATCTTCGCGCCCGTCTGCACGCAGAGCATCACATCATGCGCGTGCGAGTCTTCCCCGCAGAGGTAGTGCGAGTCGTTTGTCAAAACCAGGGGAATATCCAGTTCCTTCTCGAGTTGGAACAGCCCAGACTGGATCTTCTTCTCCTCTTCCAGTCCCTGGTCCTGGATCTCTAGGTAGAAGTTCCCTCGCCCAAAGATCTCCTGATACTGCGACGCGACGGCTTTCGCCTTCCCGTAGTTCCCTGCCGTCAATTCCTCGCACAGTTCCCCGCTCAGGCACCCCGAAAACCCAATCAGCCCCTTCGCATTCTCGGCAAGGAATTTTTTGCTCACTCGCGGCTTGCGATAGAAGCCGTGCAGGCTGGCCTCGCTCGTGAGCCGGATCAGGTTCCGGTACCCCTCCTCGTTCTCCGCCAGCACCAGCAGGTGGTTGTACTGGTCGTTCGGCGTCTCGGCGCGGTGGTCCTCTGCCTTGCAGACGTACAATTCGCATCCCAGGATCGGTTTGATGCCCTTGGCCTTGGCCGCATTGAAGAAGTGCACCGCTCCGTAGATGTTTCCATGGTCCGTCATGGCGACAGACTTCTGCCCAAGTGCCGCCACGCGATCAATCAGCTTATGAACGTCGCAAGCGCCGTCGAGAAGGGAGTATTCCGTATGCAGGTGGAGATGCGTGAATTCAGCCATGGCCTATGTTCATTTTACCGGCGAGCAAGTTCGCGGTGTATTAGTTGAAAACTGGGTCGAAATCGCTCGAGCCAACCGATGAGAACCTTTTGAATAACATTCATTGTGGATTAAGGGGTTGGAATCACTTCATGGCCATTTCGCGAGTTGCGCAGACTCGATCGAATTGATTCCTGGGATTGCGCTGAGAACGTGGAGCCTAGAGTTGTCCAGCGACCGCATTGCCGAGCGCACTCACCTTGGTTTGATCGTCGCCGTCGGACAGAAAGAAACGAACGTTCCCCTTGCGAGCGTGGAGCGCGTGATTCCTGTCAAAATAGGCTTCGTCCCCCACGGCTGCAGAAGTCGAGCCGGAACCAAAAAACATCTTCAGCCTGGCGTGCAGTTCGGTTGCTTCCGTTGCCGAGTGGTCGAAGTAAATACGAAACAGCAGTTCGTGGCGCCCATCCGCGGTGGCGTAGTGGCAGTCGGTACCCTGCACCGTGTTCGCAAAGGGCCTCGGAGCTACACTCTTCTCCGGCGCTCCATAGGTCCCTCCGAGCGTAGTGCTCACGGTTGCGGCGGGCAGCAGAGAGCAGGGATCTGCCGGGGCGTCAGCCGCTCGTGCAACGCTGGCCACGCTTGCAGCGAAGAGAAACGATACGAAAAAGAGAGATCGCGTGTTGTTGGAAGTCATCCGAGCCCTCCTCGGCTCCCCCCTCGACCCAGGGCAGTGTCAGCGATTGTATTCAACCAGGACTTCCGGAGCCAGGATTGAAAAAGTGTGACCTAGTGCGCGATTGCGGCTTCGATTGCGGCGTTGACCTCGGGCGATTCCGGCGTGACCCCCGGCTCAAATCTGGCCACAGGCCTTCCCTCGCGATCAAACAAAAACTTGGTGAAGTTCCACTTGATCTCGCCGCCAAACCTCGGATCCGAAGTCTTGTCTGTGAGAAATACATAAAGTGGTGTCTTGTCATCGCCGAGCACCGACACCTTCGCCATCATCGGAAAGCTCACGTTGTATTTCCTGCTGCAGAAGGTTTTGATCTCCTCGTTAGTCCCCGGCTCCTGCTGCGCGAAGTTGTTCGCCGGCACGCCGATGATTACAAGTCCGCGGTCCTTGTACTTCTCGTACAGCTTCTCGAGCCCCGCGTACTGCGGAGTAAAGCCGCACTTGCTGGCGACATTTACCAGCAGAACCACCTTCCCCTTGTAGCTGCCCAGGCTCACCGCGTCGCCATCAATCGACTTCATCGTGAAGTCGTAAATGCTCTTATCGGCGGCGGACGCCTTCGGCGCCAAAGTTGTCACAGCCATCGCCGCACATAGCATCAACATCAAGGTGACTTTACGCATCTCTGGGAAGCCTCCGGTTGTCTGTGATCATATCCGACCGTGCCCTTGGGCAACCTTCTCAGCATCGGACTCGCGCCTTTCTTTTCGCAACTTCGAACTCGTTTTCTCCACTTCAAAGTGCGTTTCACCTTCGTCACGGCCGAAAAGATGCCTGATCTCCAACCAATTGAGTAGATTGAAGTCCGGGCCCTCACCTGGCCATGGCTGCGCTGGCCCTTGTGTCACGTTACCTCTGAGAATCCTCTGCGACTTTTGGGGGTGGTGTGGTGTCAAATAGTCCGTAGAGTTAGATTAAAGCACCCCCTAGAGGTTCATATATGCGTAGATCGACCTGGTTGGCCGTCGCGCTGGCCATCATATCCCCCATATTTTCAGTTCACTCGGCGCGGGCGCAGAAGCTCGATGCAAGTGTGCTCTACCGCCAGGATAGCGATGTCGCCTATCAGGCCGTGATTCCCGGGTACTCGGGCCCAAACGCCGATGTTACCGGCGCATGCACTCTCGATCCTGACCCAGCCAACTGCCCTTCGCCCTCCAGAGCCAACGGTGAGCCAATGTACACGCTCATCGGCACAACACTGTCGCTCTCGCTGCCGAATGGACAAATCGCCGTGGTGAACTGCGTCGACCGCCACTCGGCAAAGGGCAATTATGTCAATCGCCGTAGTTGCGGGATGCCGCTCGGAGAACGGGTAGGCGTCGAATTCAACGGACAGATCGCAAAGCTGAGCTGGCTTGTTGGGCAAACCGGCAAAATCGAGTCCGAGACGTACAAAGTGGTTGCTGTGCTGGCAAAGCCCGGTGATCACACCCAGATCGCCTCCTCGCGGGGAACAGGCTCGCACTGAATCTTGTTGGCCTTGTTTAAGAATCGAAGGGCTTGAGTGCCTTGGAGTCCGAACCCCGAAGAAGCGCGAGAAGACTGCCTTCACTACTCATGCCTGCTAATCTGACCTCGCGAGGTCAACATGCGTTACAACCGCTCTGTCCCTCCCTGTACTGTCATCCCTGTTCTCATCTACCCTGACCCGAGTGCGGCTGCCGAGTGGCTATCGAAGGCGTTCGGGTTTACGGTGCGTCTGCGAATTGCGAACCACCGCATCCAGATGCGCGTGGGCGCGGGGTGCCTCACGATTGCCGAGGGCAGCGAGAAGCCTCGCCGGTCGCACATCACACAGGTGCGTGTCGAGGATGCCCTGGCCCACTGCGAGCGGGCACGGCAGAACGGGGCCATCATCGTGACTGAGCCTACGGATCATATCTACGGCGAGCGCCAGTACAACGCAGAGGACTTCCACGGCCATCGCTGGGACTTCACACAGACGATCGCTGACATCGAACCGGAGAGCTGGGGCGGGACGTCGGTGGACCTTCGGCCATAGAAGCTGCGCGACCAAAGAGCGTTGTTGCGCAGTCGGAATGACATTTTCCGGTGCACCCCCTCCCCCCTCTCCCTCCCACCCCGACCCCAGGCATCACCAGCAAAACAGCGAGGAGTCTTTGCGGTGCGGAATGAGATGGTTACAGACGCGCGCGACGCGCAGAACTTGAAAAATGAGAGAAGACCGTTCGTCCAGATGAGGGAAAGTACCTTGGTTGTACGGCACCGTCACAAGTGGTATTTACTGTGGCTCTCGCCAAGCGCCTACTGGATCGATCATGTCGAGCCTCGGCAATGCTGTTCCCGGTTCGCGACGAGGCTCGAATCTGAGGGAGGGTGCTTTGAAACCTCGGATTGTCTTCTATGTCGTCGCAGTTCTGGTGCTTCTGGCCGCACTTGCGGCTGCGCAGACACCCGATCGCGCATCAGCGACGGGAAGCCGCCAGCATGATGCTGTCTCTCCTGCGCGAGAAACGAGCAGCAACTCGACAACGGGCCGCCGACCAGGAGAAATTTCTGTGCCTGATCGCGATTCGAGAAGTCCCTCGATCATCGAAGATGGAGTGGTAAGGATTCTGACCCCCAAACAGCGCCCGCACACTGATCTCCATGACGGGAATGAACGATCGAACGCGACTCGCGCAATGGAGTCACCGGACCCAGGAAAGATGACGCAGGTGCAACCGAATCCGATGTACAAAGACACGGACATGCAGGGGACGAACCCGCTGAATGAATCGAAAGAAAAGGCGGCAACAGAGGCCACCGGCAATCCGTCGAAGCCCGGAACCGTGAAATAAAAGGACGACAAGAACCTGATACGAGCGGAGGGCCCGGCAAGAAAAAGCCGTCGAAATGGACTCTTCCCAACTCCCGCGCCGGTCCTTATGTCTGGACCGGCGTATTTTTGCAGTAATGCGTCTCCTTGCGAGGTCCACCTTGGTGTTAGAACCCTCCGCGCAGGTTGTATTCACAGCGTCACCTTGGTTGCGGTGTACTAACACCAGTGAGCAACAGCCTTGATTCATTCGTTCCAGGTTGCTCGGGCCGTCGATAAACGGAGCAGTTCATGAAAGCATGGCTTGGTTCTCATTTTTCTTCTGCAGTTGCCTTGGTTCTCTTTTTTGCCGCCGTCGTTCCCTCGCAAGCCACGCAACACCGGGATCCGTTGCTGCCGCAGGAGGCAGCACAGACCCAAGCAGCGGATCAGGCGACGACGACAAAAGCACATGCAAACACGAAAAAGAATGGGTCAAACCCCAAGGCCGCATCCAAGGGGAAGAAGCACGCGGACGGGAGTTCTTCAGCCTCGACCGGGAATACTGGCGATCCGCGACCGCATTCCGGTAGCGGCACGGGCATGAAGTAAATCGTCACCAAACCTGCTTCGCGCTAGCGACGCACAGAGGGCACGGCCATGGCCGTGCCCCTTCTTCTTGGCGCGTACCTCAGTAACGCCAGCTGGTCAGATCGGCGCCGGGCGGCGCAGTCTCCTTGATCCGCGCCAGGATCTTCGGCAGATATTGCGTGTTGTAGTGCAGGCGCGAATATGCATTGGGCAGCGTAGGATCCCCGTTCCAGCAGTGCTCTGCGCGTGGACCATAGGTCACTTCCCCACCGTACGCCGGATTCTTTGTCGACTTCAGAAAATCCTCCATACGGTAGACGGCGTCGTTGAGGAAATAGGTGTCGTCGGATCCGACGTAGATGTGAATCTTGCCTTCGAGTTTGGGACCGAGCGTCGGCCAGTCGCGCTCAAGAATGGCTTCGAGGTCGTAGTGCTGACGCCAGTATTCGGCGACCGAGTGGTCGATCTCGCCGGTCTGCTTGTCGAAGATAGGCTTTGCATAGCCGTCATCGCCAACCGGAGAATAGACGGCCTGCCAGATATCGAACTGCTCGCCACTGCGCCCGTGATCACCAAGGGCGAGTTCGTACTGGTTGTTCTCCTGGGTGGTGATAAAGGTATGTCCGAGGTAGTCGCGCATCGCAGGTTGTGCGACGCGCTTGTGTGCGCCCTCCAGGAAGAAAGCATTCTTATCGTCATAGAGATTGATGGTCATGTAAGCGTGGAAGTCGATGGGGTCGGGACAGGCAGCGAAGGCGCCATTGTAGTGGTCGGGATAGAAGACCTGCACTGCGAGCGATTCCCAGCCGCCGGTCGAACCGCCATAGACAAAGCGCGCCCACCCTTGGCCAAGGCCGCGGAACTGCTTTTCGATGGCGGGAATAAGTTCGTTCTCGATGGCGTCGCCGTAAGGGCCGACATTGGCGGAGTTGACTGCATATGAGTCGTCGTAGAACGGATTGGCATGCTGGATCTTGACGATGAGCACGCGCGGGAAGTTGGGCGAGATCCATGTTTGATAGAACCTGTATGCCTCCTCTTGCTGGATGCGGTTGTATCCGGCAAGGTGGAAGCGTTCACTGTAGTCGGGTTTCAGGTTGGGATCGGGCGGGGTGGTGCGAAATCCGTCGAAGTCGTCGACGAAGTGATCGTGAAAGATGATAAGCGGGAAGTGCGCATTCGGATGCTCGTCGAAACCTTCAGGGACAAGAATCGCTGCGCCGATGTACATGGGGCGGCCCCAGAATTTGGTGAGCACGTCACTTTGGATCCGGATGTGGCGAATGTATTTGGTGTCCTGGGGCGCCTTGATGGGCGGAATGACTTCAGTGAGCTCGACGTTGATGGGCGCGCCGGCCTGGCCGATGGTGATCTTTTTTGGCTTGGAATAGAGGTTTCCGGGAGAGATGTTCCAGTGCTGGCCTTCTCCCATGTCGGGGTGCAACTTCACGGTCTTTCCGTCGCTGCGGTGGAAGGTCTCGTACTTGTTGAGAACGGCCTGGACCGTGTATTCGCCGGGAGGAACGTCTTTGAGGCTGCGGATCGGGTATCCCTGCGCGGCGCTGTCAACGGTAGTCGGCTGTGCCGGCTGCCAGCCATCGACGTTGATGCCAAAGATGAGCTGCGAGCGTGGCGAGTCGTCGATCTGAAAGCGCGGTTCAGCGCTGGAATCGGTGGAGAGCAGGAGAAGCAGACGGCCGTCGAGAGGCTGGGTGCTTGCTTCTTTTGGGAAAGTGACGGAAAAGGATTGGGCAGAGAGAAGAGTGGGCAGCGGCGAGAGGAAGAGGGCACACAGGAAGAGGTAGCGTTTCTTCATGGTGGCCAATATACAGGCGCGATGGTGGTGGGCAGGAAGGAATTTGTTGTGCAGTCTGACGTGAACTGATCCCGTTCATCGCGATATTGCTGCGATGAACGGGCACAAACTGAATCTGGTGGCTGCGGGGCTACTTCTCCGTAACAGCGTTTCTCTCGAATGCGGCTACGCGGTCGTGGAGTTGTTTCAGACTCTGATCATTGACGTAGACCATGTGTCCCGACTCGTACCAGTCGTACTCGATGTTCTTGGCGAGAGACTGCGGTATCGGGAGGTGCTTGTCTTCGTACTGGGCAGCGAAGAAAGGCGTAGCTAGGTCGTAGTAACCGCCGTTGACCATCACCTTGAGGCGGGGATTGGTCTTCATGGCTTCGGCAAGGTCGTTTGAAACGTTGACGCTGAGCGGGTTGTTATTGTGTTTGAAATCCCACTGCGCGGCGCCGAAGATCGCTGTTGGCAAGTACGTCAAGCCGTCGCCGTACTTCAGGTCCTTGCGGACGTAATCGTTAAAGAGCGAGACATAAGCGGAGGAGATGGCAGAACTCTGTGGATCATATTCTGCGCCTTCGCTCAAGGGGTTCAAGTTGGGGCCGGAAAAGCGCGTATCGAGGCGGCCTGTCGTTAGGTTATCTGCGTCCTGCAGGTTTTTCTCAAATTGGCCGCCATTGACACGAAGATTGGCTTTGATCCAGTAGACAGCTGGGATGCCGGTGTAGTCTTGCAACTTCTCGGCAACGGCCTGTTTTTCCTGAGTGGAGACGTCGGTGCCGAGCGCCAGGGCGTGCTGGTAAGCGCCCATCGCAAACTCCTCAACCTCCTTGAGGAACGGCTCAAGGGCAGCGCGCTGCTGGGGGAGTTTCTTGTGATACCAACCCGAGGCGGCATAGGTTGGAAGCGCCAGCACATAGGGAAGATCGACGCCCGGGTTTGCGCTTGGAAAGTCGATGTCGGTTGTGAAGTTGAAGATCTGTGAGAGCAGGATGACGCCGTTGATGTCGAAAGATTTGTTGTTTTCGAGGATATCGACGAGGACCGAGGAGCGGGTAGTGCCATAGCTTTCGCCGAAGATGAACTTGGGCGAGTTCCAGCGGTTGTATTTGGTGATGAAACGCTGGATGAAGCGAGCGAAGGCGTTGGCATCCTGATCGATGCCCCAGAAGGCCTTTTCGGGATCTTTGCCGAGGAGGCGGCCGAAACCAGTGCCGGGCATGTCGATGAAGACCAAATCGCTGACATCGAGGAGGGACTCGGGGTTGTCGACGAGTTTGTAAGGTGCTGCGGGCAAGTGCTGATCGGTGTCGGTGACGACGTGCTTGGGGCCGAGCGAGCCCATGTGCAACCAGACTGTGGAACTGCCAGGGCCGCCGTTATAGAAGAACGTGACCGTGCGATCTTCAGGCTTGGCGTCCTTCTTGAAATAGGCAACGTAGGACATCTGCGCGACAGGCGGCGCGTCCTTCTCTTCTTTCGGTGCGGAGATGGCAAGTTGGCTGCCGGGGAGCGGTTTGCCATCACTGCCAAGTTGCGCGTCCTGCGGATCGGTAGCACCCACGGTGATCATGCCGACCGTAGCGTTATAGAGGATATGTTGACCGCCGATATCTACAGAGCCGGGAGTCGTGACATCGGCTGGGGGCGCGGGCGCCTTTTCGGTGGAATCAGGTTTCTTTGCTGTTTTCTCATCATCGGCACGCAGCACAGTTGACAAAGGCAAGAGCATCGCAGCGACCGCGGCAGCTGCGAGCACTCGGGTCGTTCGCATTTCAGTTCTTCTCCGTTTGTGGGCCTTGAACGCTAAGTATAGCGGCCGAGAATACTTACACAAATCCTAAAAGTGACAAAACGGCATCGGCGACATGCGGGTCGGTGTTTTACTTCTGCGGTTTGTCGAAGGGTTGTTTTTCCGTGATGCGGGGGCGGGTTTCGGCCTGAAGTTGCTTGCTGACCTGTTCGACTTCATGGAAAACACGAAGGAGATTGCCGCCGAGGATCTTGCGGCAGTCTTCGGCAGAGTAGCCACGCTGCATGAGTGCTGCGGTGATCTTCGGAATGTCGGCAGGTGAGTCGATGCCTTCGGGAAGCTGGCCGTTTACGCCGTCGAAGTCGGAGCCCAGGCCGACGTGGTCGACTCCGGCAACCTTGGCGATATGGTCGATGTGATCGATAAGGGCGGAGAGCGGCGGTCGTGGAATGCGGTCGGCGTACTGTCGCTCCAGCTTTTCGATTTCGTCGGACGGAGCTTCCTTGCCGTCGGACTTGTACTTATCCTTGAGGGCCTGCACGGCCTTAGCGACTTCGGGCTGCATGGCTTTCTGCGCATCGCGATACTGCTGCGAGATGAAACCGGAGTAAAAGTTGACTTGAACGACGCCTCCCTTGGAATCCGGGCCGCCGGAGTTGGCAACGGCGCGGAGCATATCATCGGTCATGTTGCGCGGCGCGTCACAAAGGGCGCGGGCGGCAGAGTGCGAGGCGATGACAGGAGCGCGCGTGATGACGAGGGTGCGGAAGAAGGTGCGATCGGAGACGTGGGAGATATCGACCATCATGCCGAGGCGATTCATCTCGTAGACGACATCCTTGCCGAACTCCGTCAGGCCTTCCTTGGTGTGGGGGACGTTGGGATCGTTGATGTCACCGCTGGAGTCGGCCCAGCCATTGGAGTTGGACCAGGTGAGCGTCATGTAGCGGACGCCAAGCGCGTAGTACTGCCGCAAAAGAGCGAGCGAATCCTCGATGGAGTGGCCGCCTTCGATGCCCATGAGCGCTGCAATCTTGTGCTCGCGGTGCGCAAGTTCGATTCCTTCCGGAGTCGCGACGAACATCATCTTGTCTGAGTGCTTGGCGACCTGCTGTTTCACCGCGTCAATCAAGATCAGTGTGCGACGGGCGAACTGGCCTTTGTTCGGCCCGGGGTCAACCCAGATGGAGAAGAACTCGGCGCCGAGGTTTCCCTTCTCGGCCGATTCTAGATTCCAGTTGCCGCCATTCAGGGGGTCGGCAAGATCGTAGTTCTCGTCAACTATGCGCTGCGGCGTGTCAGCATGGGTGTCAATCACGATGGCAGAGCGCTCGACTTGTTCGGGGGAAAGTTTTGTCGTCATGTTCTGGGAAGGCCTAACTGAAGTTTGTGCGCACAGCATGGCCGGTAAGGCCACCACCAGGGAGGGAAGGAAAGCAGGAATCCGCATAGGCTTGGGAATGAGTATAAAGGCCGGGATTAGGGAGTGGGCCACGGAATATGGCTTGGGGAGGCGTTCCTGCGGATCCTTGAGATTGGCCACTGAGTTTTTGGAGCCGGAGCGGAATTGCAGGATTTCAGGATTGAGATAACTCCTCCATTTGGCCATCGGATGCCGGACCGTTTGGTAACGTCGGATGGACATCGATCGGGCGAATTTTGTACTTCCGGTGGTGCAGGAATGCTAGAATTCAGGCCAAATCGTTGCTCATTGCGATCAAAAGGAGTTCCTCCGGTGATGCGCCTTCTTCGCCACCTCCCCGTTGTGCTTGCTCTTGGTCTATTTGCATTCGGTTCATCCTCCTGCCTCGTCGCGCAAAGTCCCGATCTACCGGATAACGCGCCGATTGCGACCATTGGGGCCGGCTCGACGATTGCCATCAACGTCGATATCCTCCTGCCGGCCAACCAGGGCACGCTGTACTTTCAGAACGGTGCCGTTTCCACCTGGGAACAAATCGACAAGAAGGCTCCGAGTTGCCGTTTGACGGCCGTGGAGAGTCCGGTGGTTCGGCGGTTGGTTCCAGGACGGAAACTGGTGATTACCGGGACGCTGCAGAACAACGCCAGCGTGAACTTCTATGGCGACGTTCTCCAGTTCGAGGAGGACGCGACGGTGAGCAAACTGGAGTGTTCACCGGGGCACAAGGGCGCGATGTCGATCGCCGAATTGAAGCAGGTTTTCGGGGGGATGTTCTCGCTGATCCAGGCGCCCGCCGTGGTGGGGGAGTAAAGGCAGGGACCAGGATAAAGGCGCGCTAAAGGAACCCTCTCTATGGCGGGTTCCCCTCAGGCAAGCGGAGTCGAGGAAGGGATCAGCGATCGCAGCGGGCTGATCTTTCTCTCGATAACCTGCAGTTCCCCCATTGACACCATCGTAATCTCTGGAAGCGAAAAGAGGCCCTGCATCACAGCGGACTGGGGTCGTTTCGGCATACACTCTCCGGCGGCTCGAATGAGGGCCGGACGGTAGGCCATGGAAACGACGTCTGTCGCAACACTGCTTGAGATAGTGATCACTGACAGGATCGGGGTCATCGCACTCAACAATCCCCGGACCCATAATGCGCTCAGCACGGAGCTGATCGATGAATTGTGCGAAACACTGAAGGAGATGCAACAGCGAAGTGTCCGAGCAGTGATTCTGCGCGCCAAACCGGGGTCAACGGTATTCTCGTCGGGACACGATGTGCGGGAGCTTCCGACGAACCGGCGCGATCCCCTCACCTACAACGATCCGCTGCGGCGATTGATTCGGATGATTGAGCTGTTCCCTGCGCCAGTGATCGCGATGGTGGAAGGCAGCGTGTGGGGCGGCGCGTGTGAGCTGGTGATGAGTTGCGACGTCATTGTGGCCAGTGAGGAAAGCACGTTTGCGGTGACTCCGGCGAAGCTGGGAATGCCTTACAACATCTCGGGCGTCCAGAATTTTCTGAACACAGGTGGAATGCCGTTGTGCAAGGAGATGCTGTTTACCGCGCAGCCGATCGGCGTGAAGCGGCTCGTAGACCAGGGGATCGTGAGCCACGCAGTACCGCGGGAGAGACTTGAAGACCTGACGATATGGATTGCGGAGCAGATTGCGAACAATTCGCCGCTGGTGATCAGCCTGCTGAAAGAGGAATTGCGACTATTGTCGGCTTCCCACCACCTGAGCCCGGAGACATTCGAACGAGTCCAGGCCATGCGGAGGCAGGTCTATGACAGCGAAGATTATCAGGAAGGCATCCGGGCGTTCTTCGAGAAGCGGGCGCCGCGCTTCCAGGGCAAGTAAGGGATACAAGAGATCGGAGCCATTCCCTGGTTTCGACGGATTTGGGCGGATGCTCCCCTCCATGAATGAATCGCTACTTTGAATTTAGAGATGACAGGACGTCTTTGATGGTGTGGTCGACGGTTTCGACGAAGGAGCCGAAGAATATCCCCATGCAGGCGCCCAGCAAACCACCGATTACAGCTCCCAACGTTAGTGCCATGCTCCTTGAAAAGTCCGACAGCGCAAAGCCGGTGACTCCACCAAAAACAGTACAAACGAGCGCACCACCGATGACGGCATTCTCTTCCGCAGAACCGGATCTCCTCGTGAGCAGCCACGCGGCCCCTTTCCCAATCCATTGAAGAGAGTCATCAACGACACCCCAGAAACCGAAATTCACAGTTCTCCCCCAAGGGGTTGGATGATGGGAAGGCTCCCACGGGTTGCAGGGGATCTTTGGGTTCATTACCCAAGCCCTCTCTCATTCAGCCGGCAGAGCCAGATGTTTGACGTAGATGACGGCGGGACGATTGCGTGCGTAGTAATGCTCTGCTCGGCCGCTGTCGCGGTACCCGCTGCGCTCATAGAGGCGGATAGCAGGCGCATTCTCAGCATCAACGTGAAGCCAGATCGCGATGGAGCGATGGGCGGTTGCGGCATCTTCGAGGCGCTGGAGGAGTTCTGCGCCAATTCCCCGCCCGCGCCACTCAGGAAGAACTTCGATGGTCGCGATGTAGGCCACGATGCCAGAGACCTGCTGCGCCCACTGCGCAATGGCGAAACCAGTCATATTCGCCTGCTCCTCTGCGACCCAGGTGACTGTATCGTCTGAGGAGACGAGTTGGCGCATGTACCGCCGAGTAAAGCGCTGCGGCAGGTTGAAACAGATTTCTTCAATTGCGTAGAGGAGATCGAAATCGCTGGGGTGGTAGAGGCGGTAGCGCATGGACCAGTGAACTTGTCCAGAGAGTTGGAGGGACTCGTCAACTTCTCGTTTTTCAGCGTGATTTCCCGTTCAAGTTGCGAATCGCAGCCTGAACGGGGCACTCACAGGTAATCCAACACCTACACTTTAGCTTCCAGGTCCCTGATTACGTTAAAGAAGCGCTCATCGA
>Ga0335080_10004073_pt1 | contig 14856 bp, 17 predicted proteins | sample Lox_Sample_34_FD_206720 | JGI IMG/M metagenome (GOLD analysis project Ga0335080, IMG submission 206720) | Soil microbial communities from Loxahatchee National Wildlife Refuge, Florida, United States - Lox_Sample_3.4 | ecosystem: Environmental > Terrestrial > Soil > Wetlands | place: USA... | reverse complement strand
TCCTGGGGATCCTGCGCCAAGCGCTCGGCGCCGGCCAGACTCCGCCGAACCAGGTGCTGCTCGGGCTGGCGTTATTCCTGACCTTCTTCGTCATGACGCCGGTCGTCAACCGCATCAACGAGGTCGCCGTTCAGCCCTATGCCAACGGCACCCTCGAGGCCGGACCCGCCATCGAACGCGCCGTAACGCCGCTGAAGGATTTCATGCTGCGGCAGACGCGCGAGAGCGACATCGCCACCTTTGTCAGGATCTCGGGTGGTTCGGGCTTCAAAACTCCCGCGGACGTACCTCTCACGCTACTGGTGCCGGCGTACCTGACCAGCGAGCTGAAGACCGCATTCCTGATCGGCTTTCTGCTGTACATCCCCTTTGTGATCATCGATCTGGTGGTGGCAAGCGTGCTCATGTCGATGGGCATGATGATGCTCTCGCCGGTGCTGATCTCGCTGCCCTTCAAACTGATGCTGTTCGTGCTCGTGGATGGCTGGGCACTGGTCGTGGGCACCCTCGCCTCGAGCTTCTACAGCTGAACCGTCGAGGCAACCCGCATGACTCCCGATACCGTCCTTAGCATTGGCAGCCGCGCGCTGGAGATGACCCTGCTGCTGGCCGCGCCGCTGCTGCTGGTAGCGCTGATCACCGGCCTGGTGGTGGGTGCCTTGCAGGCTGCCACACAGATCAACGAGGCGACGCTGTCCTTCATCCCGAAGCTGGTCGCCGTCGCCGGCATGCTGGTGCTCGCCGGACCGTGGATGCTCAAGGTGCTGGTGAGCTACACGCGCGAGCTCATCGAGAGCATCCCCTCGCTGATCAACTGACGGCACCGCGCGCCATGCAGACTCCTCTCACTCTGGATCTGGGTCAGCTGCAGCAGCTGCTGAGCGCGCTGTTCTGGCCGTTCGTGCGCATCGGCTCCTGCATGATGGTCGCTCCCGTGTTCGGCGCGACCGCGGTGCCGGGTCGTGTGCGCATCGTACTGGCCGCCGCCACCGCCGCCCTCATCGCGCCGCTGGTGCCGGCGGCCTCCGCCGTGACGCCATTCTCGGTCGCCGGCTGCCTTGTTACCGGCGAGCAGATCGTGATCGGCGTGGCGCTCGGACTGTGCCTGCAGCTGTGCTTCGATGCGGTATCCCTTGGTGGACAGATGCTCGCCAACAGCATGGGGCTGTCGTTCGCGCTCAACCTCGATCCGCAGCGCGGCAGCGGCAGCAGCACCCCGGCCGTCGGCCAGCTCTACAGCCTGCTCGTGACGCTCACCTTTCTGGCCCTCAACGGCCCGCTGCGGTTCGTCGAGACCCTCGTGCAGAGCTTCACCACCCTGCCGGTCGCCGGCACGGGATTCACGGCGCTACACCTGGAGGCGGTGGCGCGCTTCGGCAGCACGCTGTTTTCCGGAGCGCTTTCGGTCGCGCTGCCCGGCATCACCGCGCTGATCGTGGTGCAACTGGCGTTCGGGGTCATGAGCCGCGCGGCCCCGGCACTAAATCTGTTCGCCGTGGGCCTGCCGGTGTCGCTGCTGTGCGGCCTGCTGGTCGTGCTCGCGGGCCTCGTGGCGGTGCAAGCGACGTTCATCCATAGCCTGCAAAACGCGTTCCGCATGCTCGGCGTGCTCATCGGAGCCCCGGGGTAGCCAGATGGCCGAACACGAACAAGAAGGCACCGAACAATCCACAGCCAGGCGACGCGAGCGTGCGCGCGAGGCCGGCCAGGTCCCGCGCTCTCGCGACCTGAGCGCCGCCGCCGTGCTCATGGTCTGTGCCCTGGGGCTGAAGCTGCTCGGCCCCCATGGCGGCGCGGCGCTGAGCAGGCTGCTCAGCAATAGCCTCACCCTGACACGCGAGCAGGCGCTCGATGAGACACTGGCACTGAGCGCCGTTGCCCCGGCCGTGGCCCGCGCACTGCTGGCCACCGCGCCGCTGTGGGGGCTGTGCATGCTGGCGGCGCTGGCGGCGCCAATGGCGGTCGGCGGCTGGAACTTCACGCTCAACGCCCTGGCACCGGATCCTGCGCGGCTGAACCCGATGGTGGGATTCGGGCGCATGTTCTCGGTCAGCGGCGTCATCGAGCTGCTGAAGGCCTTCCTCAAGTTCCTGCTGATCGCGATCGTGGGAGCGCTGGCACTCTGGCATCAGGCCCCCCAGATCGAGGCGCTCGCGGCCATGGCGCCGCGGGCCGCGCTGCCGCAGGCCACGGGCATCATCGGCGACATCTTCCTCATGCTCGCAGGCACGCTGGCGCTGATCGCCGCCGCCGACGTGCCCTGGCAGCTGTGGCAGCACGCGCGCCGGCTGCGCATGACGCGAGCCGAGGTGCGCGAGGAGATGAAGGAAAGCGAAGGTGCCCCGGAGACCAAGGGGCGCATCCGCAGCATCCAGCGCGAGCTCGCCCGCCGCCGCATGATGGCCGAGGTTCCGAAGGCCGACGTGGTAGTCGTGAACCCGACGCACTATGCGGTCGCGCTGCGTTACATCGAGGCGCGCATGCGTGCGCCCGTCGTCGTGGCCAAGGGGCGGGACCTGATCGCTGCCCGCATCCGCGAAGTCGCGAGCGAGCATAACGTACCGATCTTCGAGGCGCCGTCGCTGGCGCGCGCCCTGCACCGCCACGTGGAAATCGGCGCCGAGATCCCGGTGTCCCTGTACGTGGCGGTCGCGCAGGTGCTCACCTACCTCGCGCACGTACGCACGGCGCTCAGGTTCGGCACCGAGGTACCGCCGCGGCCGACGCTGGAGCTGGAAGCGGGGGCTGAGGCATGAGCAGCGCCGGCGCCACCACTACCCCGGCCTTCAACCTGGCCGATCTGCTGCGGCACGGGCTCGGCGTTCCGGCGGGTGTCCTGGCCGTGCTGGCGATGATCGTGCTGCCGCTGCCGCCGTGGACGCTGGACCTGCTGTTCACCTTCAACATCGCGCTGTCGATCGTGATCGTCATGTCGGTGTTTTACGTGACCCGTCCGATCGAGTTCGGCACCTTTCCGACGGTACTGCTGCTGGCGACCCTGCTGCGCCTGGCGCTGAACGTCGCCTCCACGCGCGTGGTGCTGCTGAACGGGCATACCGGGCCGCAGGCGGCTGGGCACGTCATCAAGTCCTTCGGCGAGTTCGTGATCGGCGGCAATTTCGCGGTCGGCGTGGTGGTGTTCGTGATTCTCACCATCATCAACTTCGTGGTGGTCACGAAGGGCTCCGGGCGCATCTCGGAGGTCAGCGCGCGCTTCACCCTGGATGCCATGCCCGGCAAGCAGATGGCGATCGACGCCGACCTCAACAGCGGCCTTATCAATCAGGAGGAGGCACGCGTGCGGCGTACCGAGGTGCGCGCCGAGGCGGACTTCTACGGTGCCATGGACGGCGCCAGCAAGTTCGTGCGCGGTGATGCACTGGCGGGCATCCTCATCCTCTTCATCAACATGGTGGGCGGACTCGCCATCGGCACTCTGGGCCACGGCCTGGGGATCGCCGCGGCCGCACGCGCCTACACGCTGCTCACCATCGGCGACGGTCTGGCCGCGCAGTTGCCCGCGCTGCTGCTCTCGACCGCCGTGGCGATCATCGTCACCCGCATGTCGCGCCCCCAGGACGTGGGTGGCGAGCTGCGGCGACAGCTGTTCGGCAACAGCCAGACCCTGGCGGTCGCCGCCGCGCTGCTCGGCGTCATGGGGCTGATTCCCGGGATGCCCAATGCGGTGTTCCTGCTCATGGCGGCGGTCTGCGGCGGGGCTGCCTGGCTGCTGCTGCGGCGCCGCGCCGCGGCGATGCCGGCGCCGGACCCGACACCGTTGCCACAGGTCGCGACCGAAAACCGTGAGCTCAGCTGGGACGATGTCACACCCGTTGACCGCGTGGGGCTCGAGCTCGGCTATCGCCTGGTGCCGCTGGTCGATTCCAAGCCGCGCGGCGAGTTGCTCGCGCGCGTGCGTGGCGTACGGCGCAAGCTCTCGCAGGAGCTCGGCTTTCTGATTCCGGCCGTACACATCCGTGACAATCTCGAGCTGCCGCCCAACGCCTACCGCATCACCCTTGGCGGAGTAGCGGTCGGCGAGGGCGTCATCCATCCCGAGCGGGAGCTGGCGCTCAACCCCGGTCGGGTGTTCGGACCACTGCAGGGCGTGGCCGTGCGCGATCCAGCCTTTGGCATGGAAGCGGTCTGGATCGAGCCTGCGACCCGCGATCATGCCCAGACGCTGGGATACACGGTGGTCGATCCCAGCACCGTCATCGCGACCCACCTGAGCACGCTGCTGCAGACCCACGCCCATGAGCTGCTCGGTCACGAAGAAGTGCAGCAGCTGCTCAACGGCGCCGCCAAGAGCGCACCCAAGCTGGTCGAGGAGCTGGTGCCGCGCGTTGTGCCGCTCGCAACGCTGGTGCGCGTGCTGCAGGGCCTGCTGGCCGAGCACGTGCCGTTGCGCAACATGCGCACGATCCTGGAGACGATTGCCGAGCAGGCACCGCGCGCAGCGGACCCCGTCAGCCTGCAAAGCCAGGTGCGCATCGCACTAGGGCGACAGATTCTTTCCGACATCGCCGGCAATGCCCAGGAAGTGCCGGTCATGTCCCTCGATGCAGACCTCGAACGGCTGCTGAGCAGCGCGCTCACCGCCGGTGCCAACGCGGCACTCGAGCCCGGCCTCGCCGAGAAACTGCGCCAACGACTGGCCGAATCCACGCAGCGGCGCGAGCTCGAGGGCGAGCCGGCAGTGCTGCTGGTCACGCCGGCGCTGCGACCCGCGCTGGCCAGCTTCGTGCGCGCCAGCGTCCCCGGCCTGCACGTACTGGCGTGGAATGAGATCCCGGACAACCGCAAGGTCCGCTTGGTTAACACCGTGGGACGCTGAAGACAGACCCCCCTAGTTCAGGAGACAGCAGATGAGAATCATCCGTCAGGTCGCACCCAACACCAGGCTCGCGCTGCGCGCCGTCCGCGAGCGGCTGGGTGAAAACGCGATCATCCTGTCCTCCTGTCGCACCAGCGAGGGGGTCGAAGTGACCGCCGGCGCCGACGTGGAGGCGGCCGAGCTGCCGCCGGAGTGCGTGCCGACCGGGCTCGCGACCGCCGAACCGCCCCCGCAGCCGCCGAGCGCCGTGGCGATCGAGCCCAGCGTGCCCGCGATCGAGGTGGGCGAAGCCATGCTCAATCCGAGCGTGCAGCAGGAGCTGAAATCACTGCGCCACATGCTGGAGACGCAGCTGGCGCAGCTCGCCTGGAGCGATCTGACACGGCGCCTGCCCGTGCAGGCCGAGTTGCTGCGCGAGCTGACTGAGATCGGCCTCGCGCCGGACCTCGCGCAGCGCATCGCTGATCAGTTGCCGCAGGACAGTGACCCTACCTACGCGCGCCGCTTCGCCTTCACCGCGCTCGCCCAGTACCTGCCGGTCACCGGCGAGCGCTGGACCGACTCCGGTGGGCGGCTGGCCTTCATCGGCCTCACCGGGGTCGGGAAAACGACCTGCCTGGCGAAAATCGCGGTGCGCTGGACGCTGCGCCATGGCGCACGCGACCTGGCGCTGGTGCCGGCGGACTGCGCGCGCATGGGTGCTCGCGAGGAACTGCAGACGCTGGGGCAGCTGCTCGGCGCCTCGGTGCACGTGCCGGATCGCTTCTCCGACCTGCCGCAGCTGCTGGCGGAACTCTCGCACTATCGTCTGGTGCTGATCGACACTCCGGGAACCAGCGTGCGCGACCCGAAGTTCGCCGCGCGCCTCGGCGTACTGGCCAACTGCGCCTCGCAGCTTGAATCGGTGCTGGTGCTGTCCGCGAGCACCCAGGCCGCGGCGCTGGAGGAAGTCGTACGCCGCTTCGAACCGGCGCATCCGGGCAGCGCGCTGCTGACCAAGCTTGACGAGGCGGCCAGCCTCGGAGGCGCGCTCTCGGTGCTCGCGCGCTCGCAGCTGCGCCTCTCCTACATCAGCGACGGCCAGCGCATTCCGGAGGACCTGCGCCCCGCACGGGCGCTCGACCTGGTCTCACGTGCGGTGGCGCTGGCCAGGGACAATGGTGCAAACGCGGACGAGGACCTGCTGCGGCACCGCTTCGGCAAGGTGAAGCATGCCGGCGCCTGAGCTCAATCTGCTGCGCAACACGCGGCTCGATGCCCTGACGCAGCCGGTGCGCGCCATCGCCGTCACCGGCGGCAAGGGCGGGGTCGGCAAGACCAGCGTCGCAGTGAATCTGGCCGCAGCACTCGCCCAGCGCGGCCGCGGTGTCGTGCTGCTCGACGGCGATCTGGGCCTGGCCAATGCGGACGTGCTGCTCGGACTCTCGCCCGAGTACACCCTCGCACACGTACTCAGCGGCGAGCGCACCCTGGAGGAAGTTCTGCTCGAGACCCCGCAGGGTTTTCGGCTGCTGCCGGCAGCTTCCGGCTCGCTCGAACTGGCGCAGCTGGGCGCCGAAGCGCTGCTCGGCCTGATCCGCAGCTTCGGCACGCTCGCCTTGCCGCTCGATACGCTGATCATCGACACCGCACCCGGCCTGATGCCGAGCGTGCTCGAGTTCTCGCAGGCCGCACAACACGTGCTGGTCGTGCTGTGCGATGAGCCGGCCTCGCTAACCGACGCCTACGCGCTCGTCAAGGTACTCAGTCGCAGACACGGCGTGCGCCGCTTCCTGATCGCCACCAACCAGACCCATGGCGTACGCTCTGGCGAGCAGCTGTTCCAGCGCTTCGCGCGGGTAACCGCGCGCTTCCTCGACGTAACACTCGAGTTTGCCGGGGAAATCCCGGCCGACGAGGCCGTGCGCCGCTCGGTGCGCGAGCAGCGCACCGTGCTGGAGCGCTATCCCATGAGCCCGGCCGCCCGGGCATTTAAGAAACTGGCGGAGCGTGCCGATACATGGCCGATACCTGACGGTCCGCGCGGCAACATTGAGTTCTTCGTGGAGCGTCTGGTGCGCCGCAGCCGCAGTTGCCCGGTGGCCGTGCCGTGAATGCAGTCGGCCGCTATGCCGCCGGCGCGGCGATGGGCGGGATGAGCAGCGATGAGCTGATCGTCCGGCACGCCGAACTGGTCAAGCGCATCGCCTACCACCTGGTGGGGCGCTTACCCCCTTCGGTTGCGGTCGATGACCTGATCCAGGCCGGGATGCTGGGATTGATGGAGGCAGCAGCGAATTGGGCCATGAACCGTGGAGCGAGTTTTGAGACATACGCGGGCATCCGCATCCGTGGTGCCATGATCGATGCACTGCGCAAGCTCGACTGGGCGCCGCGCTCGGTGCATCGACACGCGCGTGCCATCGCGGCCGCGGTGCGCGAGATCGAGCAGCGCACCGGGCGCGATGCACGCGACGTCGAGGTGGCGCAGCACATGGGCATCGCGCTCGCGGAGTACCACCGCCTGCTGCAGGATGCTGCCAGCTGTCAGCTGGCCAGCATCGAGGATGCGGGCAGTGACCAGTACGCCGATGACGCCAACCCGTTCGAGGACGCAGCCGACGAGCAGTTCCGCACCGCGCTGGCACAGGCCATCGAGAACCTGCCGGAGCGCGAGCGGCTCGTCATGTCGCTCTATTACAGCGAGGGGCTGAACCTGAAGGAAATCGGTGCGGTCCTGGACGTCACCGAATCGCGCGTCTGCCAGCTGCATGGCCAGGCGCTGACGCGGCTGCGTGCGCGGCTCGCCGTCTGGCGCGGCGGCCCCGGCGAGAGCTCCAAGTGAACAGTACGAACAAGGATCCGGGTAGCTTGCCGTGGATATTTTAAGCGTCATTGGCCTGGTTCTCGCGCTGTGTGCGCTGCTGGTGGGTGCGGTGCTCAAGGGCGCCGGCCTCATGGCGCTGCTGTCCGCCGCCGCCTTCATGATCGTAGTGGTGGGCACCATGGCAGCCATCTGCATCCAGACGCCCTGGGGCGTCATGCGCCGTGCGATGGGGATCTTTCCCTGGATCGTGCGCCCTCCGGCCGCCGACGGGGTGGTGCTCATCGCCAAGATCGTTGAGTGGAGCAACACCGCGCGCAAGCAGGGACTGCTCGGCCTCGAGCCGCAGATCACGCGCGAGAGCGACGAGTTCGTGAAGAAGGCGCTGCAGCTGGTCGTAGACGGCAGCGAGCCGGACAACATCAGTAGCGTCATGAGCGTTGAGCTGCAGACGCGCGAACACGCTGATACCACGGCGGCCAAGGTGTTCGAGGGCATGGGCGTGTATTCACCCACCCTCGGCATCATCGGCGCGGTGCTCGGCCTGATGGCGGTGCTGCAGAACCTCGCTGACCCGAGCAAGCTGGGTCACGGCATCGCCGCGGCTTTCACCGCCACCATCTACGGCATCGGCATGGCCAACCTGTTCTTTCTGCCGGTGGCAGCCAAGCTCAAACTGATCATCCAGCACCAGACCCAACTGCGCGAGATGGTGATCGATGGAATGCTGTCCATCGCCCAGGGGGAAAACCCGCGCATCATCGAGTCCAAGCTCCAGGGCTACCTGCACTGAGAGTTGAGGCATTCCCATGAGCCGCCGCGCCAAACGTCACGAAGAGCACGTCAATCACGAGGGCTGGGCCATCCCGTACGGCGACCTCATTACGCTGCTGCTGGCATTCTTCGTCGTCATGTATGCCATCTCCTCGGTCAACGAGGGCAAGTACCGCGTGCTGTCGGATTCGCTGTATGCGGCCTTCCGCGGCACGCCGCGCACCCTGGAGCCGGTGCAGAGCGGCGAGAAGCAAGTCGGCTCCGGCGCCGACATCCATACCAGCATCGTGCAGCAGCAGACCCTCAAGGGTCAGCCGCGCTCACTTCTCACGCCGGTACCGGTCAAGCTGCCCTCGCAATCGACAGGACTGCCCGATGCGGAGAGCGAGCGTAACGCCGCGCTGGCGCAGGCCTCCGAGGCGCTGGCCACTGTGGCGCAGAGCGTCGAGCAGGCGATGCAGGACCTGGTGCGTAAGAAGGTCGTGGTCATCCGGCGCAGCGACCTGTGGATCGAAGTGGAGATCCGGGCAGACCTGCTGTTTCCGAGCGGCAGCGCGCAGCTGGCACCGCATGCGGCGAGCATCATCGAGCAGCTCGCGGGCGTGCTCGCGCCGCTGCCCAACGCGGTCCGCGTGGAGGGACACACCGACAACGTGCCGATCCGCACGGCGGTGTTCTACTCGAACTGGGAACTCTCGGCCGCCAGGGCCGGCACGGTGGTGCGCATGCTCGCCAGCCACGGTGTTGCGCCGGGGCGCCTCGCGGTCGTGGGATTGGGTGAGGAACATCCAGCGCAGGACAACGCCACCGAGCAGGGTCGCAATGCCAACCGCCGTGTCGTCGTGGTCATCCTCTCGACCGGACTGACCGACGGTGCGTCGCCCTTGTTCACCGCGCCGCGCGGCAACATCGCGGCTCCGGGGATTCCCGCGCCGCCCGCCGAGGCGGCGACGGATGGCACGGATCATGCAACGTAAGGCTGCAGCGCGGCGCTGCCGCGCCAACTTTTCGACGGCGGGAGATCGCGTGGCCCCGGCCCGCGTGACTGCCGTCACGGGAGACTGATGCCATGGACTTGTCGTTCACCTGGGACCAGTGGCTGCTCATCGGACGCGCCGCCTTCCTGGTGGTTTGCTTCGTGCTCGCCGCAATCAGCTTCGCCGCCTGGCGTCGGGCCGCAGCGCGCCAGTGCGAGCTGGCACTCGCACACAACACGGAACTCCTGCAGCGCCTGGATGCGATTGACGCGCGCCACGTGGCGCTGCGCACGGCCGTCGCCCAGATCAGCGAAGCACTCGAGCGCTCCGGCCGCGACACGGCGAACAATCGGGCACTGCCGGGCTACCCGATCGCCATCCGCCTCGCCCGCGGCGGTGCCCGAGCCGACGAGCTCGTTTCCAGCTGCGGACTGTCGGCCAACGAGGCCGAACTGGTATGTCGTCTGCACGGCACTGCCAGGGCTACAGGCACCTGATAGGCAGCCGCTGCCGCACACCATGATGAATCCAGCTGTAAGAACCGGTAACACTCCATGAAAGCCGCCCAATCCGCACCGCAAGCCCCTGCACACCAGGAGGCCTTCGCCTTCGTGCAGGAACTGGCCACCGAACTCAACCGCGGCAAGATCGACCTGCCGAGCTTTCCGGACATCGCCATGCGCGTGCGCCAGGTGCTGGCGGATGAGCAGGTGCCCGCCGAGAAGGTAGTACGCGTCATCAGCTCCGAGCCGGCCCTGGCCGCGCAGCTGCTGCGCATCGCCAATTCCCGCGCGCTGAACACGACCGGCAAGCCGCTCACTGACCTGCGCACGGCGGTCGCGCGCATGGGATTCAACATGGTGCGCAGCGCGGCCATCAGTTTTGCTATGGCGCAGCTGAAGAAGACCGACACCCTGAAGGGGCTCGAGCGCCCGCTCGAGCAGCTCTGGCAGCGCAGCGCCGCCGTAGCCGCGATGTCCTACGTCGTGGCGCGGCGCCACAGCAGCGTGAACCCGGACACTGCCCTGCTCGCGGGCCTCCTGCACGGTATCGGCCGCCTGTACATCCTGGCGCGCTCCGCGCGGCACGCGGCGCTGTTTGCCGATCCGGCGAGCCTGAACCAGGTCATCCGCGATTGGAGCGCGCCGATTGCCAAGGCGCTGCTGGAGAACTGGGCCATGCCGGCCGAAATCGTGACGGCGGTGAGCGAGTACGAGGATTTCACCCGCCGGCACACGGGGCCGGCCGATCTCACCGACGTGCTGACCGTCAGTTCTTTGCTGGCGGTCTACAAGCAGTGGCCGGAGTCGATCGAGCTGAACCTGCAGGACGTGACCGCCTGCGCCCGCATGCACATGGACATGCCGGCCTACGAGAAGCTGATCGCCGAATCCGAAAGTGAGATCGAGACGCTGCGTCAGGCCCTGGGGATGTAGGGACCAGGCGGCTCTAGTGCGGCTCAGACCGCGCCCAGGTCGCGCCGGGTGCGCGCGCCGTCCAGCGCGGCACACGGACCATAGGTCAGCGTACGGTCGGCACGCGCGCGCAGCGCCTGCAGCCGCGCATCCACACGCTTCAGTCGCGCACTGACCATCAGGCCGTTGCGGTCGTTGAGCTGCCGGCATTGCAGGGCACGCTCGCGGCATTCCCGCACCGCCGGCGCCAGCTCGCCGCGCGGATCGCACCAGCGCAGCAGTCGCTGCAGACCAGCCGCATCGGCGGTCTCACCGTGCATGCGACACAGCGCACGTCGCTGCTCGTCGGTGCCGGCCAGGGCCGCCATGCGCTCCTGACGCTGGGCCGTGGTGCGTTCCAGCACCTGTATATCGCCGTTACCGATGACGGCGCGCTCCTGCTCCAGGAGCGCGTGCAATTGCTGCAGCAGGCTTATCTCCTCGCGCAGCAGCTCGCGCAGGTGCTCGTGGCACAAGGCAGCATCCATGAGCCGGGCCGCCGTTACGGTTCGTCGGAGGAAGCCGGCGGTTCGCCGGTGCTCTTGGCACGCAGCGTCGCCAGTGCCTGCTCGAACTGCAGCAACTGCGCCGCGATGTGATCGGGCTGTACCGTGTACTGCCCCTGCTCGATCGCCGTGCGCAGCGCCTGAATGCGCGCGCTGTCGAGCACCAGGGGCTGGCGCAGCACCTGCTCCAGATCGGCAAGCTGTGCCGCCGTGCCAGTGATATGTACGTCGCTCGGCGCCGCCGCGGTCTCCTTGATTGCGGCGGAACCTGCGCCACCGGCAGTCGAAGCTCCGGGCGAGCGGGCTGAGCGCAGCGTCGCCGTAGAGTCGGCGGTAGCGCCATTTAACTCATTGATCTTGTTTGACACGTTCAGTCTCCTGCCCGCTCTCGTAGGGAGTTAGCGGCGCGCAGCCCGAAATCTTTAGGGTGTGACATAGATCAGCCCGCTGCCGTCGACGACGCCCTGCACGACCTTCTGCGAGGCGAGGTTCTGTACGTGTACACGTGCACCCTCGCGCGCGTCCTCCAGCGCCCTGGCCGGTGCGCGCACCTCGATCCCCGGGGCGGAGGCCACCAGCGTCACCGGCTGTCCCTGACGCACGAGGTAGTCGGACTGTAACAGTTCGGCGGTAAGCACCGTGCCCGCGGGCACGGTGCGGACCAGAGTCCGGCGGCTCAGCGCCGTCGTCTCGGTGATGTAGGCACCGGGCAGACCCGCGACGCGGCGCGATTCCGCAACTACGTCCTCGGCCGAGATGCGACTGCCGCGCGAGGCCGCCTGGCGCAGCACGAGTACGCGCACTTCGGACTCCACCGTGACCGGCACGAAGAGTGCCCACGCCACCGGCCCGCCCTCGCAACTCACCCGCACGGTCAGCCGCGCGCCAAACCCGGGCCCCGCGGGCATCGAAGTCGTCAGGGGCCGGCTGCAGTGCGCCAGGTGGAGTCGCGGATCGAGGGCACCGGCCTGCAGACGCAGTTCAAAGCCCGCGCCATGCACCTGGGCCCGCACCTGCTCCTCGGCGGCGGCGCGGATGCGCTCGAGCGACTCTGCGGCCGCCTCGGCTGCGATGGCAGGGCCGAGCGCCGCGGCGAACCCGCCGGCGCAGGCCGCGAGCGCGGGCAGCGCAGGGCAGCGACGGACTTTTGACGCTTTGGGCACGAGGAGCCTCATGGGCCTATGACAGTAGATAAAGATGTGCAAACGGCGCGCCAGCGGCATCGGACTGGGCGCGGCGGCAGCCGCCGCGGCAAGGAGTTGCCTCCAGGGAGCGTGACAGCGATCACACGCCGGGCACCGCGTGTGCTCCGGGCACCACCCGCCGGGGCTGGCATGGGCCTTGCTATAGCCCATCAGGACCGGATCGGAGAGCAAGCCGTGCCATTGAACCTCGATGCCTACCTGGGTGTACACGCCGATGCGTTGAAGGTGTTCGCACGCCGCACCGCGGTGCTGGCGAACAACCTCGCCAATGCGGACACACCCAACTTCAAGGCACGCGACGTCGACTTCAAGGCGCTGCTGAGCGCAGGTGCCGGCGGCGCCACCGGCGCGCTGCCGCTGGCGCCGGCGCACGCCATGCCGGTGAGCACGGCGGCCGCAACCGCGCCAAGCCCGGGCAGCACGCTCAAGTATCGCGTGCCGCTCGCCCCCTCGCTCGATGGCAACACGGTGGACGTGCAGCTCGAACAGGCGGCGTTCGCCGACAACACCGTGCGTTACCAGTCCGCGCTCACGTTTCTGTCGGAGAAGTTCAAGGGCCTCATGACTGCCATCACCGGACAATAGGACAGCCCCCGTGTCATCCTTCAAGGTATTCGACATCGCCGGCTCGGGACTCTCGGCGCAGTCCGTGCGCCTTAACACCGTCGCCAGCAACCTCGCCAATGCTGACAGCGTGAGCGGCGATCCGGCCACGGTTTACCGCGCCCGTCACCCGGTCTTCCAGGCCGTGCACGCCGCCCTGTCGGCACGCAATGCCGCGGCCGTGCGCGTGAGCGGCATCGTCGAGAGTCCGGCGCCGCCCACGACGCGCCATGACCCGGGCAATCCGCTGGCGGATGCCGCAGGAAACGTCTACACGCCGAACGTCAACGTCATCGAAGAGATGACCGACATGATTTCCGCCTCGCGCGCCTACCAGAACGACATTGAGGTCATGAGCACCGCCAAGGACCTGATGCTCGCGACTCTGAAGCTCGGCCAGTAGTGCGCAGCCAAACACCCGCATCAAAGGACCCTGCATGTCACTGACAATCCCGCTTGGACTGATGCTGAACGCGCTCCCGCACGCGCGTGCCAAGGACACCACCCCGCCCGCCGCGGCCGCCGGGAGCGACCCCACCGCAAGCAGCAGTGGCAGTCTCTCGAACGCCCTGCCGGCGAACATGCAGATCAGTCAGACCGGCTTTCTGCGCCTCATCAGCACCCAGATGCGGAACCAGGATCCGCTGAATCCTACGGACCCGACTCAGTTCCTCGCACAGATCGAGGGACTGAGCGAGGTCTCGAGCCTGCAGAGTCTGCAGAGCACCATGTCGGGGCTGGCCTCCGGGCTGCAGGCTTCCCAGGTGCTGAGCGGCACTGCCCTGCTCGGCCACAGCGTGCTCGCGCCCGGTAGCAGCGCTGCGCTGGCCTCGGGGGGTACCCTCAGCGGTGCTGTGGTCGCGCCCGCCGGCAGCAACCAGCTTACCGTCTCGGTAACCGACGCGAATGGGGCTCTGGTCGACAGTTTCAACGTCGCGCCGCAGGCATCCGGTTACACGCCGTTCACCTGGAACGGCACCAGCAGCTCGGGGGCCGCGGTCCCGGCCGGTCAGTATTCGATCGCCGTCAACGCCGCCGTCGGCAGCTCCTATGAGACCGTGTCCCCGCTGCTCTACAGCAAGGTCACGAGCGTGACCATGGATCCGGCCACGCAGACTCTGCAGATCAACACGCCCAACGGCACGGTGCCGCTGAGCTCCGTAGTCAATATTCAGTAGCGAAAACCCCCGCAGGAGAGCCATCCATGTCCTTCAACATCGCCCTCACGGGCCTCAATGCCGCCAACGAGGACCTGTCCGTGACTTCGAACAATCTGGCGAACGCCGCCACTGTGGGTTTCAAGGGGGCACGTACCGAGTTTGCGGACCTGTTCTCCTCCACGCAGCAGGGGGTGACCGCCATCGGCAACGGCGTGACCGTCGCCGAGGTTGCCCAGCAGTTTTCGCAGGGCAACATCGAGACCACCGGCAACACGCTCGATCTTGCCGTCAGCGGCAACGGCTTCTTCATCGTCAGCAAGAATGGCGCCATCAACTACACGCGCGATGGTGAATTCCAGCTAAACAGCACAGGCCAGATCGTGAACGCCGAGGGCGAAGCGCTGCAGGCCTACCCGCCGCTGGCCAACGGCGGCTTCAACACTGGCGGCTTGGCGAACATTTCCCTCACCACCAACCAGAGTTCCCCGCAGGCGACCACCACGGCGCAGGTCACCGCGAATCTGCCGGCCAACGCCA
>Ga0335080_10004071_pt1 | contig 14859 bp, 7 predicted proteins | sample Lox_Sample_34_FD_206720 | JGI IMG/M metagenome (GOLD analysis project Ga0335080, IMG submission 206720) | Soil microbial communities from Loxahatchee National Wildlife Refuge, Florida, United States - Lox_Sample_3.4 | ecosystem: Environmental > Terrestrial > Soil > Wetlands | place: USA: Florida... | reverse complement strand
TTGAGATACTGGGCAGGAGCTTGATAGCCTCGGCTGATTTGGACGAGATCCCGCAAATATACGGGGGTACCCTCGGAGGTGGTCGATACGGCCACATCGCCTATGCTTCTAGGGGTATCGAATTGTCCGGAGGGAATGAGAGTGAACTTGCGCTCGCCGGTTTCAACGCTTCCGCCCGGTGCTATGATGTTGCGGGCCGAAAGCACTTTGGAGAGATCAGCAGGACGAAGGCCGTAGGCTGCAAGGCGATCCTGGGAATAATCCAGATAGACGGTCTGCGATAAGACGCCTCGCCGCTCCACCTTGGAAACCTCGGTAGCGCCCTGAACCGTTCGGCCAATCAAGTCCGAAAAATCATCGAGTTCGGCATAGCTGTATTTGTCTCCGGCCACGCTGGCCAGTTTCGTTCGTGTTTCGCTCGGATCGCGAATGACCGCTGGTTCCCACGCATCGGGATGTAGCTCGGACCGTTTTAAGCGCTCCGAGATGAACCGTTTGACAAATCCTTGAATGGAGCTGTCATCCGCATCTGAAACGCCATCGATGCCGATGAACCCACTTCCCTGAATGATTTCCGAGTTCCGAATGATGCCGTTGCTCCGTGCCTCCTCTTGAAAGAGATACACCGTGTCAAGAACCGCGCGCGGCGAAATAGATTGCGGAAAGGAATCCACCAGCGTGATGCGCGGCCCTTTTCCATTCGGCTGTTTGGCATCGCGAGCTTTGCGAATCGCTGCTTCGACGGAATTGGCACGAGCGGCAATTTCGATGTCGTCGGCCTTTGGGCTCGCGACGGTCAGCATGAGTGCGGCGGTGTCCCCGAAGTCGCTTTGGAAAGTGATGGGGCCGGCGCCCTGCGGCAACTGAGAATTTAGGGCATCGAGCTTAAGGTTGATATCGCTGAATTGCCGCTTGGTATCGGTTATGCCCTCATCCAGTTGAATGGTGACAAACGAATATCCGGGTAGAGATATGGACTTAATTCCGTAGTCCGCATCTGTTCCCGGATGAATGGTCTTATTCTCGGCGGCAACGTCCTCGATTCGACGGGTAATGTACTGCTCGACCTGTTGCGCCGTGGCCCCGGGCCATGGACAAGCCGCAACGCCGAGACGCACGGGAATGTCCGGGTCCTTGCGCTGCGGCATGGATGTATAGCCGAACCAGCCCCAAATGAGCACTCCGAGGAGAAGTATCCAGGAGATGTGTGGGTGCTCGACAAAAAACTTGGGGATATTGCGACCATTGCTAATGTCGTGTCCGTTTTCGTGTGTCATTGTTCTATACCTTTAAGGGAGGACCTGGATGAAGTCGCCGTCCTTCAAACCAGCGGCTCCTACGACGACGACTTTTTCCCCTGGATTGACACCTTCAACTGCCACATCACTCTCGTGGGTTTCGCCGAGTGTCACCTCTCGCAAATGTGCCACCCATTTCCCGGCCTCTTCTTTGGCGACGAAAACCGCGTAATGTCCGGATGAACCGGGGTTAGCAACAACGGCGCCAAGGGGCACCGCGGGAACCGGGGCTTTCTGAACGCCTGTCAAACTGAGTGAAGCAATCATCCCTGGCTTCAACGACGCCTTGAGGTTGGGGACGGTTACTTCGATGGCAAAGACACGATTTTTCTCATCGGCGCTAGCCGCAATACTCGTGACGCGCCCGCTGTACTCTTTCGGATCATCCTGCAAATGAATGCTGAATTGCTGACCCAAGCGCAGACGCCTTACGGCATAGTCAGGAACGCCAAAACTGATTTTGACCGCACTCGTATCGGCGATGGTAAAAGCCGGATTCCCCGGCGCTGCGAGGTTCCCCAATTCAATGTTCCGGGCAAGGATGTACCCCGAAAACGGCGCGGCCAGGTCGGCATCCTTGAGAGCCAGCTCTGCTTGGTGCAGATTGGCCGTGGCCTGATCTACAGCCGCGAGGGTCGAATCGAATTTCGCCTGTGCTCGGTCGAAATCCGGCTTGGTCAAGCTCTCTGAGGCGTAAAGCGTCTTTGCGCGCTCATAATCTTTTGTCGCCTCCACATGCTGAGCTTGGGCGGCGCTCAGTGTTGCGGTGGCCTGGTCAAGTTGATTCTTCAAGTCCTGATGGCGAATCTGCGCGAGAACGGCGCCCCTAGCAACATAGTCTCCCGAACCTATGTCTCGACGCCTTCCATCTGCGCCCACGACTTGTTTAATTTCGGTGACATATCCTGCGGACTTGAATGACAGAACTGCCTCCGCGAACGGCAGAACGGAAGCCGAGTAGCGCAAATCCTCTGAAGGTGAATACAAAGCCACGTCCACTACATGAACGGGCGTGGGGGATTTAGCTGCGACTTTCGTGGGTTCCTTACAACCACTTGTAGCCAGGATCAAGGCGAAAAGCGCAGCCCGTATGACTGATCCCACTTGTTTCCTGTTGCGGCCCATAAAGTCCATTCCTTTCCGTTCGCTTTCTCGAACTCCGCCCTGACTGGCTGTCGCGCCTAAAGGAATTCTTGCTCTCATCGGTTACTCTTCTCCCATCGCTTTCCGCAATTCGGCAAAAGCGCTCCAATAGAAGGAAAGCGCTTGCTGGTACTGGAAATTGGTTTCGGAACTCTGAGCCTGTGCCTGGAGAAAATCTTTCAAAAGTACCGCTTGCTCCTTGTATTTGTTGCCGGTCACGCGAAGCTGCTCCACCGCAGCTTCGTGGGCAGTTCGAGAAGCCTTAAGCAGCAAGAATGCTTCCTGCCATTTGCGGTATTTTGCGCCAACCTCTACGGCGATCTGCGATTCCGTCTCTTGGATCGCATTGCGTGCCTGCTCGATACTCTTGCTTGCCTCGACAACCTTGTTATGGCGACGTCCCCAGTCGAATGGTTCCCAAGTCAGAAAAAAGCCTCCTGTCGCCACATTCTGCGGAAGAACTTGCACGTTGTTAATGCCCTGATACCGCACCTCTAAACTCAGGTCTGGAATGTACTCAGCCTTCGCGAGACGCTTGTCATATTCAGCTTCCTTTTCTTTTAGGTGTGCTTGCCGGTACTCGGGGCGGTTCGTCAGGGCTTCTTGTCGTGCTGAATCGAGAGTCAGATCGCTGGTGTTCTGCTCAAGAACAACGTCAACGCGAAAGGGCGTGGCGACATCGCGGCCAAGCAGTTGGTTCAAATCTTCGCTCTGGGTCGCCAGGCCATTCTCCGCAACGGACAGGTCATAGCGCGACTTGCCTAGGCGCGCGTCAACATCCAACGCGTCGGCCCGCAGTACCGTTTTTTCCGCCAGATGTTGGGCAGTGACCCGCTGCGCTTCTTCGAGAGTTTTTACCGCCTCCCGCGCGGCATCCACACTCGCCTGGATCGCGACGAGATCGAAGTACGCATTACGGACTTCCGCGGCGATCTTCTGGCGCTCAGCGCGCACGTCTTCGCGGGCGATATCACGTGCGAGTTCGCTGACGTGAATTCCCAAACCGATCTTGTATTGCTGGGTGACGGGTTGATCGATGCTCCCGGTTATGTATGTGGTGAACACAGCCGGTGTGTGAATTTTGGCGTTCGTCGAAGGGATCGGCCCAATGCCGGGGTACGTACCGAATGAACCCGCTGGAAACGTGAAATCAAACGGCTGCAATAGCTCTCCACCCAGCATGGTCAGCTGGAATTGGGGCTTGCGCTTGCTGCGAGCTGTACTCACTCGGAAATCGTATTTCTGTGCCTCCAGGACCGAGTTCTTCACAAGCCAGTTGTGTTGAAGTGCCAGACTGACTGCTTCATCGATGGTAAGGAGTGGAGCCCCATTATCGGCGTTCGATGCCTGCTCTTGGGCCGATGAGGCCATTGGCCACGCAAGAGCACATGTGAGGAAGACTAATGACAGGTATTTGACCCTCATATTGTTGATCCATTTTTTGAGGCTCTTGGGGCAAGGCCTCGAAGAGTCGTTGTGACCACCTTTTGAACGATGCGGTCGATGGATAGGCGTTCGACATTCGCAAGGCCGTCGATCGCAAGCATGGTTAGCCCGTGAACTACTGCCCAGGCGTAGAGAGCTGCGGCTTGCAATTCCAACTTTCGGGCGAGTGTTGAATCGAAAATTCCCACACGGGCGCCCCGACGGAGAATGTTCTCCAGAATGGCGCTGGCTGCTATCCACGCCGCGAGGACTTCTTCAGGGCGCCAGTCAGGCCCACTCGGCGCCACACTGAACATCAGACGATAAAGGGCAGGATTCTTGATGCCAAAGGCAACATATGCGGAGCCCATTTTTGATAAGGCTGCGCGAGGATCTGCGATTTTGGCGACGGCTGCCGTGAGTTCGCTGCGCAGCAGTTCGTGACCAGCCGCGGCGGCGGCGTCCAACAGGTCTCGTTTGTGGGGGAAATGGTTATAGGGCGCGTTGTGACTCACACCAGCCCTGCGTGCGACTTCCCGCAGGGAGAAGTTCCAGTCGTCCTCTTCCGCCGCCAGTTCGAGTGCAGCCTGAATGAGTTCTCTGCGCAAATTCCCGTGATGGTATGTGTCAGTCTGGCGTTTCTGCATCTTTGTGTAATCCGTACCAGTAGTTAGCACGCGAATCCGCCTCAGAATTTTGGACATTGTCAACATTGGATGTTGGCGGTATCCACATGAAAGCTCGTTCCGGGTTGTGGCTAATGCAGATGACTTGCCAATTCGTATCTGCCGCAAGTCATTGAATCCAGAAGAGCAGGGCAAAACTTGGCCGTGGTGTGCTGCCCGTATACGGGCAATGCTGCCACTAGATGCCCATGCCCCGTGAACATTCCGAGACCTCTGGGCCTTCTTTTATTTGCCGAACGCAGTAAGAAAGTGATCGCTAAAGCCAATCCTTGCGAACGGAAATGCCTGCCGTTCCTGCAAAGTGATGCCCGTCACTCGGCGAATAGCATTTAGGGCCGAAGCGGCGATGTGTAGGCAGTTGCGGGCATCGGCCGCTAGCAGGGAATGATCTGCGGGTGGTGCCGCGATGCGGGCACTCATTCCTAAATGTGGGCGAAGCTTCGGAAGACGGAACTCTTTATATGCATCCAGGCAAAGCAGTTCCGCGCAACAGGCCTTTGGCCACGCAAATGCTGCAACAGCAATTGAGATTTGTTGATAGCCAGAAACGGGAGCCGTGCGTAACGCAAATTGGGAAGAAAGGGAGCTTAGACGACGATGTCTACAGTTTTAGCTGAAGAACCAGTGTTGTTGTCACTAAGCGCGTATGGCAAAGCGCGCTCTACAGTTCAGGGAATGCCGTTGAGCCTTGAGGAAGTCAAAAAGATCCATGCATACTGGCGGGCGTGCAATTATCTGGCGTTAGGGATGATCTATCTCCAATCGAATCCGTTGTTAAAAGAGCCACTGAAGCCCGAGCATATCAAGAACCGCCTGCTCGGGCATTGGGGCTCGAGTCCGGGTTTGGCTTTTATCTATATCCACCTGAATCGCCTGATCAAGAAATTCGATCTCGACATGATCTTCATGGCTGGTCCTGGGCACGGTGCGCCAGGGGTTTTGGGTCCAGGCTATCTCGAAGGTACGTATTCAGAGATTTATCCAGACAAGAGCGAGGACGAAATCGGTCTGCGAGAGTTCTTCAAGCAGTTCTCTTTTCCTGGCGGCATCGGCAGCCATTGCACGCCGGAAACTCCCGGTTCGATTCACGAAGGAGGGGAGCTAGGATACGTGCTTTCCCATGCCTGCGGCGCAGCGTTTGACAATCCAGACCTGATTGTCGCTGCGGTGGTTGGCGACGGAGAATCCGAGACTGGGCCGCTGGCAACTTCCTGGCACATCAGCAAGTTCCTGAACCCTATTCGCGACGGGGCGGTACTGCCAATCCTGCACTTAAACGGCTACAAGATTAACAATCCCACGCTGCTGGCCCGTATCACGCATGAAGAACTAGAAAACCTGCTACGCGGCTACGGATGGACGCCTTACTTCGTGGAAGGTTCGGACCCGGACAGCATGCACCAGGCGATGGCCGCGACCGTCGAACATTGCGTCCTCGAAATCCAGAAACATCAAAGTGAATGCCGCACGTCCGGCATCCCTAAGCGACCGCGCTGGCCGATGATCGTGTTGCGCTCTCCGAAAGGCTGGGGGGCACCGCAAGACGTGGATGGCCACCGGCTCGAGGGCTTTTGGCGTGCGCACCAGGTGCCATTGACCGACGTGAAAAAGAATCCCGAACAGTTGCGCATCCTCGAGAAATGGATGCGCGACCAAAGACCGGAAGAGTTGTTCGACGAAAAGGGCACCCTGATTCCGGAACTGAAAGAGCTTGCGCCCAAGGGAAGCCGCCGCATGAGCGCAAACCCGCATGCTAACGGCGGGGTATTGAGAAGGGCTCTTCGCTTGCCGAACTTTTGCGACTACGCGCTGAAGGTGGATAGCCCTGGAACCATTGAAGCCGAGAATGTTCCTCCGCTGGGGAACTTCCTCCGCGATGTCATGAAGTTGAATATGAACAACTTCCGCGTGTTTGGCCCGGACGAAACTACCTCCAACAAACTGCAGGCGATTTATCAGGCAGCCAGGAAATTTTGGATTGCTCAATATTTTCCGGAAGACAAGGACGGCGGCGAACTGGCGTCGGACGGACGCGTCATTGAGATGCTCAGCGAACATACGATGGAGGGCATGTTCGAGGGATACCTGCTTACGGGCCGGAACGGCTTCCTCTCTTCTTACGAGGCCTTTGTCCACGTCATCGATTCCATGTTCAACCAGCACGCCAAATGGCTATCGATCTGCAATCACTTGTCCTGGCGCCGGAAAATAGCCTCGCTGAACTTGTTGATCACGTCGACGGTATGGCGGCAGGATCACAACGGCTTCACGCACCAGGACCCAGGTTTTCTGGACGTCGTCCTTAACAAGAGCGCCGCGGTAACGCGCATTTACCTTCCCCCGGATGTTAATTGCTTGCTCTCCGTGGCTGACCACTGCCTGCGCAGCGAGAACTACATCAACGTGATCGTTTCCGACAAACAACTGCACCTGCAGTACCTGAACATGGACGCGGCGATTACCCACTGCACCAAGGGCATTGGCATCTGGGACTGGGCCAGCAATGATCAGGATGGCGAGCCGGATCTGGTTATGGCGGCTGCTGGCGATATACCCACGCAGGAGGCCCTGGCTGCCACCGTCCTGCTCCGCCAGGAATTTCCTGACATCAAGATCCGTTTCATCAACGTGGTCGACCTTTTCAAGCTGCAACCGAGCACGGAACATCCGCACGGTCTAACCGAGGCAGACTTTGACTCTCTGTTCACCTGCGACAAACCAATCATTTTCAACTTCCACGGCTATCCATGGCTAATCCATCGCCTAACTTATGGCCGCAAGAACAAGACTTTGCATGTGCGCGGGTACAAAGAGAAGGGCAACATCAACACGCCAATGGAGCTGGCTATCAATAATCAGGTCGATCGTTTCAGCCTAGCGATTGATGCCATTGACCGTGTCCCACGACTGCAGAACATCGGTGGCCATGCCAAAGAAAAGTTCCGCAACGCACAGATTGCCTGCAAGGCTTACGCGTACAAACACGGCATTGATAGCCCCGAGATCACGGGATGGAGATGGCCGCTCTAGCCGGCCATCTCCTTGATCGAGGAGCATGCGCAAGTTCACTTGCTTGGGAAACCAAGGATTCTCTATGAGCACAAAAGGTGTAGCAGCGTCGGAAGCCATTCGAACTCCTCCGAGAACACCTGAGGAATGGCGCGTTTCCGAACTTCTCAAACAGTACGGGTGCGGGCCGATTGCATTTGTGGGTTCGGAGAATGCGTTCTACGAGCGGCATCTGGTGTTCGACCGTGTCATCAACCCGCAAGTGGCGTCGGCGCGCGAACGCTTCGAGGCGTTTGCGCATTCGATTCGGGACGTACTCGCGCAACGCTGGGTGTTGACGAAGAGCACCTATAACAACGCCAATCCCAAACGCGTTTATTACCTCTCCATGGAGTTCCTTATCGGACGGTCGTTGGCCAACAACATAACCAACCTCTTGCTCGATCCGGTGATTCAATACATGGTCAAGGAGAAAGGACTCGATTGGCTCAAACTAATCGAACAGGAACCCGACGCGGGCCTAGGAAATGGAGGTCTTGGGCGCCTCGCCGCTTGCTTTCTGGACTCGATGGCCACGATGCAACTTCCGGCTGTCGGCTATGGTCTGCGCTACGAATACGGCATGTTCAAACAATCCTTTATGGATGGATGGCAAAAGGAAAATCCCGACAATTGGATCCGGCTGGGTGATCCCTGGGAGGTCGTCCGACCGCCTGAGATGGTGCAAGTGAAGCTAGGCTGCTCGTTTAAGCTGATCGGGGGCAGCTTTCAGATGGTTCCCGGCCGGCCGTCAACCTGGTTTGGCGTACCATTCGATCGACCCGTTGTGGGCTATGGAGGCAAGACGATTAACACCCTACGGCTGTGGGGTGCGGCTGCGCCGGACTACTTCGATTTTCAGGAATTCGCTGCCGGTGATTTCGTGGGCGCACTGGCCGAGACTCTCGGGGCGGAGTCGCTAACACGTGTGCTGTATCCCGACGATTCAACAACTGCCGGAAGGGGGCTGCGGTTCGTCCAGGAATATTTCCTGGTGGCTTGTTCCCTCGCTGACATCATAAGGCGGTTTCAAAGGTTCAACAAAGATTGGGAGCAGTTGCCCGAAAAGGCGGCAATCCAGCTTAACGACACGCATCCGTCGCTGGCCGTGGCCGAGTTGATGCGAATTTTGCTGGATGATGCGCAGTTGGGATGGGACCAGGCGTGGGATTTGACCAAAAAGACTCTCGCCTACACAAATCACACGTTGCTGCCGGAAGCGCTTGAGAAGTGGCCTGTCGAGTTGCTCCAGATGTTTGTTCCTCGCCACTTGGAGATCATTTATGAGATCAACCGGCGTCTTCTCGACGAGGTCAAGCTTCGTTTCCCCGGCGATGACGGCCGCGCGGCTCGCATGAGCCTGGTGGAGGAAGGCCCCGCTAAGCACGTGCGGATGGCCAATCTGGCAATCGCCGGCTCCCACAGCACCAACGGTGTTGCCGCGATTCACTCACAGTTGCTGCGCATGACCACGGTCAGGGACTTCGCGGAGATGTACCCGGAACGCTTCAATAACAAGACCAATGGGGTCACCCCCCGCCGCTGGCTTCTCCTCGCGAACCCGCCACTGGCGCGAACGATTACGGATGCCATCGGCGATGGTTGGATCACTGACCTGAGCCAACTGAGCAAACTCAAGGCGCTGGCCCAAGACGCCTCGTTTCAAGAGGCTTTCCGCAAGGCCACGCGCGAGGCCAAGTCTCAGTTTGCCGATTGGCTCGGGAAGACTTTCAATCAGGTCGTCGACCCGGACTCCATCTTCGATAGCCAGGTCAAGCGCATTCACGAATACAAACGACAACTGTTGAACGCCCTTCGCATCATCGTGCTGTACAACCGCCTGCGGGAAAATCCGAAGCTGGAAATCCCGCCACGCACGTTCTTTTTCGCCGGTAAAGCGGCGCCTGCGTATCACCTGGCCAAACTGATCATCAAGTTCCTCAATAATCTGGCCGCGACCATCGACGGTGACCCAGCCGTGCGCGGGCGAATCAAAGTGCTGTTTCTGCCCGATTATAATGTCTCGCTTGCGGAGCGGCTGATCCCCGCCAGTGACGTCTCTAACCAGATCTCCACCGCCGGCTATGAGGCCAGCGGCACCAGCAATATGAAGTTCATGATGAACGGCGCGCTGACCCTGGGCACCCGCGACGGCGCCACCATCGAAATGGCGCAGGAAGCCGGCGAGGAGAATTTCTTCCTGTTCGGGCTGACTGCGGAACAGGTGGCCAGCAGCCGCGGATGGTATAACCCGCATTGGCACTATGACAATGAGCCGGAGACGCGTGCCGCACTGGACTTGATCTTCTCAGATTACTTCAGCCTGAACGAGCCCGGCACGTTTCTGCCGATTCGCGAGACGCTGCTAAACCGCGGCGATTACTACATGCACCTGGCAGACCTCAAGTCGTACCTCGAGGCGGACCACAGGATCTGCGAACTCCATGCCGACCCGGCGGCATGGACGCGGAAAGCCATTCTCAATGTGGCGAGCTCCGGGAAATTCTCAAGCGACCGCACCATTGCTGAATACGCCCAGGAGATCTGGAAGGTCGAACCATGCCCAATACCTTAGAAATGAACTGAGTCGGCAATCAGCGCCACTTGTGAGGTCAGAATGCGTCCGCCGTTTTCGCCCGAATACCGCAGTTCCGGAATACTACTGCATGTCACGTCTCTGCCGTCACCTTATGGGATCGGCGATCTCGGTCCATCCGCATACTCCTGGATCGACCGCCTTCATGATGCTGGACAAGGGTGGTGGCAGGCACTGCCGCTTGGCCCAACCGGCTATGGGAATTCACCATACCAGTCACTGTCCTCGTTTGCGGGCAATGGTATGCTTCTCAGCCCCGAGTTCCTGATTTCAGACGGACTACTCACGCCGAGTGATTGCGCGTCACACTTCCCTTCCGATCGAGTCGACTACGCTTCTGTTATTCCTTTCAAAGAGAAGCTGCTCGAAAAGGTGCGGACGAACTTCCATGCGTGCAGAATAGACCTCCGCACGGCTTTTCAGGAATTCTGCGCAACGCAGGGAACCTGGCTGGAGGACTATGCGCTATTCCGGGCGCTCAAGAACAAATTTAACCGCTCTTATTACCTCGAGTGGCCGGCAGAGTTGGTCCAACGCAAGCCAGCTGCCTTAGCCGCGGCGCGGCGCGAGCTTGCCAATGAAATGGAGCAGATTTGCCTTGCACAATTTCTGCTGAGGCGGCAAGCAGATCGGCTCAAGGAATACGCCCATGCCAAGGGGGTGAGCCTGATTGGTGATCTTCCATTCTTCGTTTCACCAGACTCCAGCGATGTCTGGGCGAACCCGGAGTTTTTTCTTCTGGATGAGCAGCGACGGCCACGTTTTGTCGCGGGAGTACCTCCCGATTACTTCAGCGCCGATGGACAGCTATGGGGTAATCCCGTCTACAACTGGGATGCACTTCGTTCCACGGGTTACCAGTGGTGCATCGACAGAATTCGCGCTCTTCTGGGTCACGTGGACGCGATTCGCTTGGATCATTTCCGTGGCTTCGCGGCAGCATGGTACGTTCCCGCCGGCGCTAACACCGCACGGACGGGCGAGTGGGTGCCGGGGCCAGGAGCTGGGTTCTTCCAGGCGATTCAGAGAGAACTGGGGGCCTTGCCATTTATCGCTGAGGATCTCGGAACCATCACTCCGGACGTGGCATCCCTTCGCGATCAGTTTCAGGTGCCAGGCACGCGAGTGCTGCAGTTCGCATTCGACGGTCACGCAGACAATCCTTATCTTCCGCCCAACTTCGTCCATAACACGGTTGCGTATACGGGCACGCATGACAATCCGCCGAGTCGGGAATGGTATGAACAATTGCCCAACTCGCAGAAGCAAACCTTCTCGAGCTACCTCGGTCGCCCACTCACAAGCAGCGCGGAAGCCGCACCAGCGTTAATGGCACTCGCATGGTCATCGGTGGCGGCTTTGACGATCGCGCCGTTACAAGACGTCCTTGATCTGGGCACTGGAAGTCGGATGAATGTACCTGGCCGTTTGGGTGGAAACTGGCAATGGCGCTTTACTGAGGAGGCACTATCGACGACCGCTTTCCAGTGGCTACGCGAATTGACGGAGAGATCAAAGCGTCGCGCGAACATGCGGTCAACGGCCGCCGCGGCGAAGCCGGAGATTGGCAAATCTGTATGAGCCAAGCACATCGATCGGAAACGCCACGGCAAAATCGCCGCACGTGGGCCCAGGCCGAAGGGCTCCCATTGCCGCTCGGGGCTACCTGGATTCCGGAGGAGCAGGCATTCAATTTTGCGGTCTACGCCCAAAACGCCGAGAGCGTGACTCTGTTGATCTATTCTGCTGACGATTGGGCAAAACCCATCCTAAAGTTCCCATTCGATTACCTCCGTAATAAATCGGGGCGTATCTGGCACTGCAGGATCCCGCTCAATCAAGTGCCCGACGCTCGTTATTATGCTTATTCGGTTTCAGGACAAAATGCTGCTGGGTTCACCGGCTTCGACCCCGACAAAATTCTCGTCGATCCCTACGCTAAATGCGTTTTCTTCCCGCCCGGCTTTGACCGCAAGCTGGCTATGGGGCCAGGTTCCAATGCAGGAAAGGCGCCGCTGGGAGTACTGACTGGATATCGCATTTTCTTCGACTGGACAGGAGATGTTCCACCCCGGCCCGAATCGGACGCGATTATCTACGAACTTCACGTAAAGGGATTCACGAAGAATCCTAATTCCGGAGTACATCCGTCGCGTGCCGGCACCTACTCCGGCGCGATCGAGAAGATCCCCTATCTGCAAGAGCTTGGGATAACCGTCGTCGAACTGATGCCCATATTTCAGCGCGATCCCCAGGAAGGCGACTACTGGGGTTACATGCCACTCAATTTCTTCGCACCTTATGGTCAATATGCTGCAACTCGGTATGTGGCTGAGCAACATATTGAATTCAAGGAGATGATCAAGGCGTTTCACAAGGCAGGAATTGCCGTGGTGCTCGACGTTGTTTATAACCATACTTGCGAAGGTGACCGTCGCGGCCCTACCTATAGCCTTAAGGGTTTTGATTCCGCGGGCTATTACATGCTGTCCACCGATCCGGCTGACCCATTCGTGAATTACTCGGGCACCGGCAATACCTTAAATTTCGGCCAAGCGCACGTGCGAAAGATGGTCATGGACAGCCTGAGGTATTGGAAAGACGAGATGCACATCGATGGATTCCGCTTCGACTTGGCGTCGGTCTTCAGCCGCAATGCGGACGGGTCACTCAATTGGGGAGATGCTCCCATTTTCAATGAAATCGCCGCCGACCCCGAGTTGGGCCGAATGGCGTTGGTCGCGGAACCTTGGGATACCGGCGCCTATCAGCTCGGATGCGGCTTTCCGGGCACGACCTGGCTTCAATGGAATGCACGGTTTCGTGATGACATGCGTCGTTTTCTCAAAGGCGACCCGGGCATGTTGCCAGACCTGATGCGGCGCATCTATGGCAGCGATGATTTGTTTCCGGACAACCGCGCCGATGCTTACCACGCCTTCCAAAGTGTGAACTATATCGATTCGCATGACGGCTTCACGCTGTACGACTTGGTTGCCTACAACCAAAAAAACAATTGGAAGAACGGCCATAACAATCAGGATGGCATGGACCAGAATTTCAGTTGGAACTGTGGCCACGAAGGAGACGTGGGTGCGCCAGCGGAAGTTCTGGCACTGCGCCGGAAACAGGTTAAGAATTTCTGCTGCCTGCTTCTGCTGTCTAACGGCGTTCCGATGCTCCGGGCTGGCGATGAATTTCTGAACACGCAATTTGGCAACAACAATCCCTATAACCAGGACAATGAGATTGGCTGGCTGGATTGGGGCCAATTGCCGGCGAATCAGGACATTTTCCGTTTCTTCAAAAAAATGATCGCGTTCCGGAAATCGCATCCTTCTCTTTGTCGTAGCCGATTCTGGCGGAAGGATGTCTCCTGGTACGGCACTGGTTCTGCGGTTGATTTGTCTTCGGATTCGCACACACTGGCGTTCTGTCTGCACGGTGCGTCGCAAGCCGATGACGACATTTACGTGATGATCAATGCGTATTGGGATGAGCTGCAATTCCAAATTCAGGAAGGCACACCGCAGGATTGGCTGAGAGTTGTGGATACAAGCCTTCCAAGTCCTGAAGATTTTTCGGAGCCCGGCTTGCCGCTCCGATGTTCGACATATAACTTGGCCCCCCGATCGATTGTGGTTTTGGTTCGATCCTTGATTGACCAGAATCGCTGAGACGCGGCAAACATGCCGTGAGTCAGGAGTCCATGCATGCCAACGAAGCGCATCGGCATTCTTACGGGAGGCGGCGATGTTCCCGGACTGAACGCCGTGATCAAAGCGGTGGTCTACCGCGCGGCCGAACTTGGATGTGAAGTGGTTGGTATCCGCCGCGGCTGGGAAGGATTGACTCACGTCAATCTGAATGATCCGGCCAGCAAGGCACATTACATCCTGCCCCTAAACCGCGAGAACACGCGCACCATCGATCGCACGGGGGGAACCTTCTTGCACAGTTCCCGTACAAATCCCAAGAAGATGAAGATTCTGCCTCCCGTTCTGCAATCGCTGAAGTTCGAAACCAAAGAATCAACCGAGAAGGGTGTGACTAGCACTGCGTTCGATGTGACGCCGGCGGTGCTGAAAAATATCGATAGGCTTGCCCTGGACTACCTGATCCCGATTGGTGGTGATGACACACTGAGCTATGCGTCCGAACTCCATCGTAAGGGCATAAAGGTCATCGCGGTGCCGAAGACGATGGATAACGACGTCCGCAACACGGAATACTGCATCGGTTTTTCGACCGCGATCACGCGCGCCATGGACGCCATTGAGCGCCAGCGAACCACAGTCGGCTCACACGAACACATCGGCATCTTCCGCATCTTTGGGCGCGATGCCGGTTACACGGCGCTCTACACGGCCTATGTGACCGGATTGCGCTGCTGCATTCCCGAGTACAAGGTCGATCTTAAGCACCTCATCGACTTGCTCATGCAAGACAAGCGCGACAACCCGAGCAATTACTCACTCGTGATTCTTTCCGAAGGCGCCGAGTGGCAGGGCTACGCGGTGAAGGAATATGGTGAAGCTGACGCATTCGGCCATCGCAAAAAGATGAGCGTCGCGGAAGACCTGAGCGACGAGATTAAGCGGGCGACCGGCGAAGAGACCGTGGTTAGCGACCTGACTTATGACCTGCGCTCGGGCAGTCCAGA
>Ga0335080_10004070_pt1 | contig 14861 bp, 12 predicted proteins | sample Lox_Sample_34_FD_206720 | JGI IMG/M metagenome (GOLD analysis project Ga0335080, IMG submission 206720) | Soil microbial communities from Loxahatchee National Wildlife Refuge, Florida, United States - Lox_Sample_3.4 | ecosystem: Environmental > Terrestrial > Soil > Wetlands | place: USA... | reverse complement strand
CCAGAGCATGATCGTCATCGGCTCGGTGATCGTGTCGGGAACGGCGCCCAGCGCGGGCGGGGGCGTGAAGTTGCGCATCGCCGCCATGATCTCCTTGCGGCGGGCGACGATCGGCGGCCAGTAGCCGGGTCCGCGCGCGGTCGAGCCGGCGGCCCAGGCCAGCCGCAGGTCGACCAGCGCGTCGGAGATCTCGTGGCGCTGGAGGTAGAAGACGTCCTCGGGGTCGGCGAGGAACCGGTGACGAGCCAGCAGCGCGCCGAATTCGCGGACCTTGTTCCAGAAGATCGTGTGGTACCAGTGCTCGACGTAGAAGTTGTGGCTCTCGACGTACGGGAACACCGTCCGCGCGAGGCCGAGGTTCTGCTCGAACGCCCCGATCGCGTCCGGGTCGCTGAGGAGGCCGCGGTACTCGGTGCTGATGCGATCGCGTTCGGCGCTGACCTCGGCGAGCGGGCGCGCCAGATCGTCGCCGTCCCGCAGCCGTTCCGCATAGCCCTGAAGGTGGGCGAGCGGCACGCTGGGGTCGTCGATCCAGGAACGGTGGTGGTGGTAGAAGCCGTTGCCGTTCGAGTAGAAGAACCACGGCGTCTTGACCGCCTCCCATTGGGCCAGCCACTCCTGGCCGGGCGCGCTCGTCGATAGCGCGTCGGTCAGCGCACCCTCGTCGTCGGCGGCCAGGAGGACGTCCGCGATCCCCAGGTCGAGCGCGCGCCCAGCCAGGCTCTTCAGCTCGTCGTCGGGCCGGAACAGGACGACGTCGATGCCGCTGACCATCTTCGCGATGGTCTGATCGGGGATGTCGGGGAAGTTCTGCTTGCACAGCTCGTAGAACACGAGGTAGGCGGCGTACCCCAGGTTGAGGAACTCGAAGTGGTACTGCCAGATGCGGTCGACGCTCTCGAGCAGCCGGTTGTAGGCGACGAGCAGCGTGTGGGTGGCGCCGACCCCGCGCCCCTCGGTGACCACGGCTTCGTCCTCCAGGTCCGGGAGGTCCGGGACCTCGAGCGCGACGAGCTCGGCGATCGTCTCCTCGACCTTCGCCCGCCAGCGTCCGTACAGCTCGTCCCAGTTCTGGAAGTAGTACCCGGCGCGCCGGCCGAACACCTCGGCTCGGCGGCCGATCTCGGCCGGATCGGTAACCGGGTTGGCCGACATGTACACCCACCCGTACAGCACGCGGTGGTCGATTCCGAGGGCGGGAGGGACGGCGAAGATGCGCGAGTTCGCCTGCCCCAGGCACATGTAGGGCGAGTCCGCGGTCACGAAATCGAACGGGAACATCGGCTCGGGGAAGTGCATTCCGTCGCGGAACCAGCCGCGCGCCTCCTCGGACTCGCGCCGCTCCTGGCTGAACAGCGCGTAGTACGGATACATCGACTCCCAGCCGTCGCATCCCTCGGGCAGGGGGACTTCGAACGGGCTGAGGAAGCCTCGGACATCGGGGCGCGTAGCGGTCATCGGGCGCTCTCCTCTCGGGCGGGGTCCATGCCGGGACGGACGACGTTAGGGCCGATCGGATGCTCCGATCAAGCATGAAAACTCCCGGCTGTGAAAGGCAGCGCCTATCATGGTCGGATGGAACTCCGGCAGCTGCGCTCGTTCGTCGCGGTCGCCGAAGAGCTTCACTTCCGCCGAGCCGCCGAACGGCTGCACCTGGCCCAGCCGAGCGTGAGCCAGCAGATCCGCACGCTCGAGGCCGAGCTGGGGGTGGCGCTATTCGAACGCAACCGGCGCGGAGCCGCGCTCACCCCGGCCGGCGCTGCGCTCCTGCCGGAGGCCCGTGATCTCCTGAGCCGCGCCGAGCACGCCGCGGCGATCGCGCGAGCCACCGGGACGGGGCAGCGGGGTCGCCTGCGGATGAGCCTGACCCGTTCCCTGACCGGCGGCATCGCCGGGGCGATCGTCTCGGCGTACCGCGCCGAGTACCCCGACGTCGAGCTTGTCCTCAGCCTCGGGACGACCATGCTGCACGTCGAGCAGCTTCACGCCGGGGAGGTCGACGTCGGGTTCGTCCGACCGCCACTCGAGGAACCGGGGCTGGAAGAGCTGCGGCTGGCGCGCGAGCCGATGGTCTGTGTCCTGCCCAGGGGCCACCGCCTGACGCGTCGCACGACCGTCCGACCGAGCGATCTGCGGGGCGAGCCGCTCGTGTGGTGGCCCGAGGAGCACGGGCCGGGCGCCTGGCGTGAGGTGCGCCGCGAGGTGTGCGGCGAGCCGCCCTGGCCACCGCTCGCGCGCGTCGAGCCCGAGGAGGAGCGGATCGTCTCGGCCGTCGCCGAGGGGGCCGGGATCTCGTTCATCATGCTCGAGCGCTCCCGCAGCCTGCGGATCCCCGGCGCGGTCTACCGCCGGTTCGCCCGGCCCGAGCCGACGATGGGGATCGCGCTCGCCTGGCGTCACGGAGATGAGCTGCCGACGCTGCTGCGCCTGCGCGAACTGGCTGACCGAATCGCGCGCAACTCCTAACCGGCGCACGCGGTACAGAAATGTGGAACAGTGCCCGGCGTGCGGAGAGGCCACGTCTTGCGGCGTTGTGTCCATGCGCGCGCCTGCGCGCTTGTCGGCGTACTGGTTTTCGCGGTCATAGCGGTCGCGAGCGCGTCGGCGGCGCCCAGCTTCACCGCGCACGGCAGCGCCGAGCAGGTATACGTGACGGGCGCCGCCCCGGGCGAGAAGATGTCACTCGTCACCTCGCAGGGATCGACGCTGTACACCCAGCCGGCCGACTCACTCGGCGGGCTGCTGTTCCGGAACGTGCCGCCCGGGAGCGGCTACCGGGTGCGGGCGGCTTCGAGCGGGTCTGAGTCCGGGCCGGTCACAGTTCACTCCAACGCTGCGGCGCCCTGGGATCCGGACATCTACAACCAGTCGATTCCGGACAACGGGTACACCTACCTCACCACCCGGGACGGCATTCAGCTGGCCATCGACGTGCACCCGCCGACGAGCCCGGCGGGCGAGCCCGGCCTGCCGCTCGGGCTGCCGGTTCCGCCGGGCGCGCCGTCGCTGCCCGGTCTGCCTCTCCAGCTGCCGCCGGGGTTGCCGAACCCGGCGGGCGCGCTCAAGTCACACGCGAGTGTTCCGTTTGTCCCGCCGTACCCGACGCTGATCGAGTATTCGGGCTACGGCTACGCCGACCCGAACGGGCCGGTCAACGGCATCGCGATCCTGGCCAACCTGATGGGCTTCGCGGTGGTCGACGTCAACATGCGCGGGACGGGGTGCTCAGGCGGGGCGTATGACTTCTTCGAGCCGCTCCAGAGCCTCGACGCCTACGACGTGATCGAGACGATCGCCCACCAGCCCTGGGTGCTCGGCCACAAGGTCGGGATGATGGGGATCTCCTACGGCGCGATCAGCCAGCTGTTCGCCGCGCAGCTCGATCCGCCCGACCTCGAGGCGATCTCACCGCTCTCGACGATCGACGCCACCGCGACGACGCTTTATCCCGGCGGCATCCTCAACACCGGATTTGCCGTCGCGTGGGCGCAGCAGCGCCAGCAGGAGGCCGAGCCGGCCGGGCCGAACAGCGGGCAGCCGTACGCGTACCAGCAGATCCAGAACGGCGATACGACCTGCCAGGCCAACCAGGCGCTGCACGGCGAGGCGGCCAGCCTGATGGACAAGATCCGCGCCAACGCCCACTACAACGCGCCGGTCGCCGACCCGCTCGACCCGATCACGTTCGTCCACAAAATCAAAGTGCCGACGTTCATGGCGTGTCAGTGGACGGACGAGCAGACGGGCGGGCACTGCCCCGACCTCGCCCAGCACTTCACGGGCACCAAGCTGAAGTGGTTCACGTTCACCAACGGCGCGCACGTCGACTCGCTGGACCCGGACACGTTCGACCGCTGGTATGACTTCCTCGAGCTGTACGTGGCCCATCAGGCGCCGATCTTCAACCAGGTGCTGATCAGGACGGCCGCGCCGGTGATCTATCAGCAGGCCATGGGGCTGCCGCAGAGTGACGTGGTCATGCTGCCCCCGGACCCGATCCAGGAGCAGCCGACCTATCAGTCGGCGCTGTCGGCGTTCGAAGCGCTGCCGCAGATCCGCGTGCTGTTCGACAACGGCGCCGGACAGTCGCCAACGGGCACATCGAGCGCGGGCGACCCCTACCCGGGGTTCGAGCAATCATTCGCCAAGTTCCCGATCCCGGGGACGACCGCGCGGTTCTGGTATCTGGGCCGCGGCGGCGCGCTGGCCAACCGGCCGCCCGCGCACCGGGCCGCGAACCAGTACACCTCGAACGCTCACGCGACCGCGGCAATCGACTTCAACGGCAACCCCGAGACGGGCGGCCTGTGGGGCAACGCATCGCAATGGCAGTGGCAGTGGGACCAGAACCCTGCCGGTACCGCGGTCTCCTACGTGTCGGCGCCGCTGCGCGACGACACCACCGTGATCGGCGCGGGTGCCGTTCACCTGTGGGTGCGCTCCTCGACACCGGATGTCGACCTTCAGGCCACGGTCAGCGAGGTACGCCCCGACGGCAACGAGACGTTCGTGCAGAACGGGTGGATCCGAGCCAATGAACGCAAGCTGGCGACGGGGTCGGACAACATCCTCAAGCAGAAGAGCACGCTGCTCGAGCCGATTCCCAGCATGCTGACCTCGGACGTGCAGCCGATGCCAAAGGGCCGGTTCGTCGAGGTCGTGATCCCGCTCTACTACGAGGGGCACGTGTACCGCGCCGGCTCGCGTATCCGGGTCACGCTCTCCGCGCCCAACGGCACCCAGCCGGTCTGGGCTTTCGGCGAGACCGACCCGAAGGGCACCTCGACGGTGTCGATCGCGTTCTCGCGGAAGATGCCCTCGAGCCTGATCCTTCCTGTCGTCCCCGGCGTGAGCGTGCCGACCAGCCTGCCGGCCTGCCCGAGCCTGCGCAACGAGCCGTGCCGGGCCTACGTGCCGATCGCGAATCGCGCGGCGCGCGGCTGAGGTTGAGCCGCCCGCTCGACCCGGTTCACGGAATGGGCTGGCCGCCCTGCTTCACGATCGTCACCGATCCCAGGCTGGGGTCTCCCTTCTGATCCCATGTGACAACTGAGGACAGGTGGGTCTTCAGGTTGTACACAAACGTGTTGTGCTTGAACTTGGGTTCGAGCCACACCAGCAGCAGGACGTCATGGGTGACCGGCATCGCGATGTACTTGAAGGTCACCGAAGGTGAGCCCACGTACGGCCCGGCCGTCGCCGTGGCAGTCACACTGTCATGTGTGTACTTCTGCAGGTATGTACTGCCGGCGTCGAGCTTACCCAAGGGGTAGCTCGTCTGGATCTGGTATCCGTTCAGATCGATCTTGTTGATCTTGGTCGGATACCCGGTGAGCTTGTCCGGTTTGGCGGCACCGCCGCTGCTCGCGGCAACCGCGGCCGCGGCCGCGGCCAGCACGACAAGGGCAACCGCCAGCGCAACCAACTTCTTGGTTGAACGCATCTCCACTCCTCTCTCAGGTGGTCGGGAAACGCTAGTACCGGCCGAGAGGCTGGGTCAACCGACCGTGCGCGAGGTGTCAAGTACGGCTGCGCTCAGTGGCGCAGCCGGTCGCGCGCGGCCGGCGATGGCCACGGCGGCTGACCGGCCGCAACGTTGTCCCACGCGTGGCCGACGTCCGCCGTGGCTGGGATCGCGACGTGGACGCGCTCGTCGCCCAGCGTCCACTTGAGCAACTCAGTCGAGCCGAACCGTCGCGTCAAGGCGCCGCCCCCGAGCGGACGCATGGCGATCACGCCGAGGTCGAGTTCCGCGGCGAGCGGCAGGATTCGTCGCTCGGCCTGGCGCTCGATCGGGTTGTAGGGCACCTGGATCGCGTCGATCCGGCCTGTCCGCATGACCTTCTCCAGCTCGTCGAAGGCGCTCGCGGCGTAATGCGTCGCGCCGAGGAACCCGATCCGGCCGGCGGCCCGCTCGTCCTCCATCCAGTCCAGATGCTCGCGCCAGCGCACCAGGTTGTGCACCTGCTCGAGGTCGACCCGCCCGCCGAAGAAGCCGAGCTGGGCCTCGAACTGGCTCCTCGCCTCGGTTAGCGAGCTGGTCCAGATCTTCGTCGCCACGGTGGCATCGGCGCGGCGCTCGCCCAACGCCCGGCCGAGCACGCTCTCGGAGCGGCCGTACATCGGGGAGGAGTCGAAGAAACGCGTGCCGCCCTGCCAGACGGCGTCGATGACCTCGCGGGCGCGGCTCTCCTGCTCAGCCCCGACGTCGAACGTCTGCCAGGTTCCCAGGCCGACGACCGGGATCTCCCAGCCGGTTCGTCCGAAGCGGCGGCGCTCCAAAGCCGACGAGCTAGTCGTACATCACCACGCCGCGGATGTTCTTGTGGGTCCGCATGGCCTCGTAGCCCTCGTTGATCTGATCGAGGGTGTAAGTGCGGGTCACAAGCTCGTCGAGCATCAGCTTCCCGTCGCGGTACAGCGACAGCATCTTGGGGATGTCGGCTCGCGGGTTGGAGTGCCCGAACAGGCAGCCGATGATCCGCTTCTCGTAGGCGATCAGCTCGAAGATCGGGAACTCGACCTCGGTCGCGTCCCACGGCGCGAGCGCGGTGAGAGCCACCTTGCCGCCCTTGCCGACCAGCGATACGGCATCGGCTATCACCTTCGCGGTGGTGAGGTCCACGGTCACGAGCGTCGCGTTCGCCATCGCGCCGCGCGTCATCTCCTTGATCGGCTCAAGCGCCTCCTCGGCCGAGGCGTACATGTGGGTCGCGCCGAACTTCCCCGCCTGCTCGCGGTTGAAGGGCGCCGGATCGATCGCGATGATCCTCGCTGCGCCGGCGATGCGAGCGCCCTGCACCGCGTTGGCGCCCACGCCACCGACCCCCATCACGACGACGGTGTCGCCGGCGCGGACCTCCGCGCCGTACACGGCGGTGCCGAAGCCGGTGGTGACGCCGCATCCGACGAGCGCTGCCTTGTCGAGCGGGATGTCCGGGTCGATCTTGACCACCGAGTTCTCGTGGATCACGGTGTAGGGGGAGAACGTGCCGAGCATGCACATCAGCCGCGCGTCCTGCCCGCGGACGTGATGGCGGCTCGAGCCGTCGTGCTGGAGCCCGACCTGGAGTCCGGCGCCCTCGTCGCACAGGTTCTCGCGGCCGTTCGCGCACGACTGGCACCGGCCGCAGGCCGGAACGAAGCTGAGCACCACGTGGTCGCCTTCTTCGACGCCCCGCACGCCGGGGCCGACCGCCTCGACGACGCCGGCGCCCTCGTGGCCGCCGATCGCGGGGAGCGCCTGCATCGGCAGATCGCCGATCCGCAGATGCTCGTCGGAGTGACACAGTCCCGAGGCGGCGAGACGGACGAGGACCTCGCCCTCCTGCGGGTCGTCGAGGGTCAGCTCGTCGATTTCCCAGTCGCGCCCGTAATCCCACAGGACAGCTGCTTGTGTCTGCATCTCTCTCTCGCCTCCGACTCGTGGTGAGGCGACATCATCGTCGATTCGGGCCGCGCCGCGCTTGACAGACCGTGCGCGCGGGGCTGACCGAGCGTGCGCTTGTGCCGGCGCGCCGCCGAGGTGTAGGTTTGGTGTGTCGCCGTGCTCGCACCGACCGTGTCCTCGCCGCCCGACCGAACGCGGGGCGTCCCGCGGCTCGACGCGTGCGTGCCGCTGGCCGGCGGGGTGTATCGCCTGGGCGACGCGGGGCAGCGGATCGTGACCCTCGAACCGGTGCTGATCGGGCGCTGGCCGGTGAGCACCGCTCATGTGCGCTCGTTTGTCCGCGCCACGGGGCGTCCGGTGGGCGCCGCGCTGCGCCGGCGGCTCGAGTCCGACCAGCTCGACGACCATCCCGCCACCGAGGTGAGCTACGACGACGCGGTCGCGTTCTGCGCGTGGGCGGCCGGGGAGCTCGGGCGTCCGGTCAGGCTGCCGCGTGGTGAGGAGTGGGAGGCCACCGCCCGCGGCGTCGACGGCCGCATCTGGCCATGGGGCGACGTGTTCGACCCCGAGCGGTGCAACAGCGTGGAGTCAGGGTGGGGCTGGACGGTCCCGGTCCGCGCCCATCCGGGCGGCGGGACGGTGGAAAAAGCGGAGCAGATGGCCGGCAACGTCTGGGAATGGGTCGGCGACTCGCCCGACGACGATGGGTGGCGGACGGTGCGGGGTGGTTCGTATCTCGACACCGCGTGGGGTGTTCGCTGCGCTCGAACCTTGTCGGCCGACCCTGACCGCCGGACCTCCACTACGGGTTTTCGGATCGCGATCGAGGAATGAGCCTCTCGGCCGACACCGTCCGCGACGCGCTGCGCGAGGTCTACGACCCGTGCTGCGCCGACCGCGGCATCAGCATCGTGGACATGGGCGTGGTCGAGGACGTGCGTGTCGCGGGCGGGCATGTGGAGGTCGACCTGGTCCTCACCACCGGCTGGTGCCCGTTCGTGGCCAGCATGTCGAACGCGATCCCGGACCGGCTGCGCGACCTCGAAGGCGTCGACACCGTGGAGGTGAAAACGGTGTGGGACCCCGTGTGGACGCAAGAGCGACTGTCAGAGTCGGCGCGCGAGAAGCTCAGCATGCCGCTCGAAGAACTCATCCCTTACCGCGAGCAGCGCATCGCCCAGGAGAAAGGAGCCTGACCATGGCCACCACCGAGACGCGACCGTCGGAGGAGCGTGAGCGCAAGGTGTCGCCGTTCGTGTTCGACTGCGTCTGCCACATCTTCAACTTCGACCCGGCCAACGCACTCGGAGGGCCGGGCCAGCTGTTCGACGAGCACTTGTACGCGTTTCATCAGCTGCTGACGCGGCAGGGCGAGCCGATCCTCTCCCGCGAGGAGTTCATGCGCGAGTGGAGCGTCGACGAGATCTACGAGATGATCATCGAGGGCTCCGACACCGACATGATCGTGGCCCAGCCGCTGCCCCTGACCGACCTGTTCCACGACGGGCTGTCGGCGTGGGAGAAGTGCGCCGAGATGGCCGCCAAGCACCCGGACCGCGCGGTGTTCTGGGCCTCGATCAACCCGCTCGAGGGCAAGAAGGCGCTTGACCTGCTCCGCCGCCAGGTCGAGGACCACGGAGCGCGCGGGCTCAAGCTCTACAACGTGCGCTACGACTACGGGCAGCCGTTCCCGTGGCGGATGGATGACCCGCGCATCGCGTACCCGGTGTTCGAACTCGCCCAGGAACTCGGAATCAGCGTGGTTGGCGTGCACAAGGGCGTGCCGCTCGGGCCGCAGCCGATCGAGCACACCCGGACGTTCGACATGGACGGCGCGGCCGCCAACTTCCCCGACATCAACTTCATCATCTTCCACGTCGGCCTGCCCTGGCTCGACGAGGTGCTGTGGCAGATCGTCCGCTATCCAAACCTGTACGCGTCGATCGCCGCCACGGTGAACTTCATCGCCCGGCAGCCGCGGGTGTTCGCGGAGACGCTCGGCAAGATGATGTGGTGGTGCGGCGAGGACAAGATCATCTACGGCGGCGAGACTCCGATCTGGCACCCGCAGTGGGCGCTCGAGGAGTTCTGGAACTTCGAGCTGCCGCGTGACATCGTCGAGGAGCGCGGCTACCCGCAGCTGACCGAGCAGGCCAAGCGCAAGATCCTGGGAGAGAACCTGGCGCGGCTACAGGGCATCGACGTCGCGGCCAAGAAGGCCGAGCTGGGCGTGGCGGACTAGCCCGCCGCGCCGGTGGCCGGCGTGCCGCTGGTGGGCGCGCCGGTGGTCGACGTGTCGGTGGGGCTCGGAGACGGCGTGGCCGTGACCGTCAACGAGAGCGCGATCACGCTTGACCCGCTCTGGAGGTAGGTGACCGACACGGTGTCGCCGGCCACGACGTCCTCGACCAGTTGCGGGGCATCTTGGGTCAGGAGAGTGAGGCTGCTTCCGTCGGACGCCTGGATCGTCAGCGAGCTGTCGTCGTTGGCGATCGACTCAACCGTGCCGCTGGCGGTGATGGCGCCGGGATAGGCGAGGGCCGTTGCGAACATGCGGCCCGAGCGCGTCTGCTCGTAGGTGACTCGCACCTTGACGCCGAGCTCCAGGACCGCAGCGTCGCCGGATAGCGCGTCGAGCGCAAATCCGTCGATGTGGCCGGCGGTGGTGCTGCCCTTCAGGACCCACGGGAAGAAGTGATACGGCTTGTAACTCCGGCTCGTGGCATCGGGCGCGCCGTCATCGAGCCAGCCCGCGCCGCCGCGCGGGTTGCCACCGCCGCCGCCATCCGAGGTGCCGAAGAAGCGGCCGTCGATGTTCATGAAGATGTGCGCGCCGGGATGGTCGTACAGGGTCACAGCGACGGGGCCGGTGCCGGCGCCGCGGGCGATCAGGTGCTCTCGCAACAGCTGGGCGATGATCCCGGCGTCGTTGGGGACTCCGCCCCCCGCCGGCCAAAGGCCCGCGCCGGCGAGTACCGCCGCGACCGAGCCCGAGCAGTCGTAGCCGGTCCGCTTGCCGTTGTAGCCGGGGCCCTTCGTGCCGATGCTGGCGATCCCCGCCTGGGCGTGGCCTCCGCCGTAGACGTACGGATAGTCCTGCCCGGTGACACGGGCCGCGGCCGTCGTCAGCGCATTGACGACGCCGGTCCGACGTCCGGCGGTCTGGATCGTGAACGACGAGCCGCTCAGAGCGGTGATCGTTCCCGTGACCGCGCCGCGCGCCGTGACTCGGAGGGAGGATGCGGATGCGGCGTGGGCCGAGGCCGCCGGGGCGACCGACGAGAGGATGAGCGCACACGCAAGCGCGCAACAGCTGGCGAGGTTTCGTTTCACGATGACTCTGTTCAGGCCACGCTGACTGGCCATACCGAGACCTATCGGCAGACCGCTTCGCAATGCCGAGGTCTGAACTCCGACAACAGCCGCGGCGGTTGACCCCGCCGTGGCCCGTCGTGGAGAATCGGACTATCTCGATCGCCTGGCCTAGGAGGTCTCGCATGCCCTGGAAGCTCGAAGGCTCTTATTTCGAGACCTGTTCGTGCAACGTGATGTGCCCGTGCACGGCCTCGTTTTCGCTTGGCTCCACCCTCGATTTCTGCCGGGTCGCGCTGGTCTTCCACGTGGCGAACGGCGAGGTCGACGGCACCGAGGTCGGTGGCCTGACGGTGGTGGCCGTGGTCGATTCGCCGAAGGTGATGACCGACGGGAACTGGCGGCTCGGCGTGTTCATCGATGCGGCGGCGTCCGATGAGCAGGCGGAGAAGCTCGGCGCGGTGTTCTCGGGTGCGCTGGGCGGCCCGATGGCGGCGCTGGGACCGCTCGTGAGCGAGAGCCTTGGCGTGGAACGGGCGCCGATCACGGTTCAGGAGGACGGCTTGCGGCACGCGGTGCAGATCGGCGACGCGGTCGACTTCGAAATCGAGGACGTCGTTCCCTTCGGGTCCGAATCCGGTGAACCCGCGAGGCTGACCAACATATTCCACCCCGCCGGGTCGGAGCTCACGGTGGCGCGCGCAACGCGGTCGAAGATCGATGCCTTCGGGATCGCGTTCGAGGGGAAGTCAGCGTTCTCGCGTTCCGAGTTCTCCTGGGCAGCATGAGCATCGCGGTCCCGTCAACCCGAAGGGGCGAGCGCTCGGAGCTCGGCGAGGCGTTCGCCGCCGTCCGCGGGCGACTCGCGCTCGTCGCACTGCTGCTCGTTCTCGCCGGGCTCGCGTGGTGGTCGACGGCTGACCGGATGGCCGGGATGGACGCCGGCCCCGGCACCGACCTGGGCGCGCTCGGCTGGTTCCTCGGGGTGTGGGTGGTGATGATGGCGGCGATGATGTTCCCGTCGCTGGCGCCGACGGCGGCGCTGTACTCGCGCATGAGCCGGCAGCAGAGCACCGTGCGCCCGCTGCTCTTCTCGGCCAGTTACTTGGTCGTGTGGGGCGCGGCAGGCCTGTTTGCGTACGGGCTGTTCCGGCTCGGGCGCAGCGCGCTCGGCGCCGACCTGGCGTGGAGCTCCGCGGGCCGCTGGGTGGCCGGCGGGGTGCTGGCGCTCGCCGCGGTCTACGAGCTCACCCCGCTCAAGAACGCCTGTCTGGCCAAGTGCCGCAGCCCGCTGGGCTTCCTGCTCGGCAGCTGGCGCGACGGCAACCGCGGCGCGGTCGAGATGGGCGCCCGGCACGCGGGCTGGTGCCTCGGGTGCTGCTGGGGGCTGATGGCCGGCCTGTTCGCGCTCGGGGTGATGAGCATCACCTGGATGGCGCTGGTGGCGGCGCTGATCGCGTTCGAGAAGACGCTCCCCTGGCGTCGCGTGGTCACCTGGGGCACCGCGGCGCTCCTGTTCGCGCTCGCGATCGCCGTCGTGGCGTTTCCTCACGATGTGCCGGGGCTGGTCGTCCCCGGCTCGGGGGGCGCCATGCACGCGATGAGCATGATGGGCTGAGGCGAAGGCGTTGTGCGCCCCGGCCGGGCCGGGGCGCACGAATTGCCTTTGCTTCCGCTAGCGGATCTCGGCGGCGGGAAGCCCGAGCCGCGCGAGCGACTCCGCGGACTGTCCCGACGGGACGAGGCGAGACCGCAGGTGGGCCGCTCGGGCGGCTGCCTTGTCCTTGGCGGCCGCGGGCGCGGCGCTGGGCGGCACGGGCACCGGCGGCGGTGGGCACGTCTTGTCCCACTCCGCGCGGTTGTTGCGTGGAGGCAGAGCACCCGTCGCCAGGTAGTTGGCGATCGTGCCGTCGACGCAGAGATCGCCGTCCGGCGTCTCGGCGTGGGTGGTGCCGCCCGGCTCGGCCAGCAGGACCGAGTTCGGGAACAGCTTGCGCACCTCGAGGCTGCCCGTGAACGGCGTCGCCGCGTCGAGCGTCTCGTCGATCAGCAGCGTGCTGCTGACCCCGCGGCCGTTGATGTTCACCGGATGCGACGCCTGGGCGGGCCAGTAGATGCAGGGAGCGTTGAACCATGCATTGCCCCACGTCAGGAACGGCGCGAAGCTGAAGATCCGCCAGTTGTCGCGGCTCCAGGTGTTCCAGTTCGTCGGCCACTGCACGTCGCTGCACTGGACGCCGAGATACACCGCGAACCCGTTGTCGTCGCCCGGGCCGTCAGAGGTCTCGTAGGCGTTGATCAACTCGTTGGTCGCGGCGGCATCGTGGTGGTTGACCCAGTCGGAGAACACCTGGGCCCATGGCGTGTAGAAGAACTGGTAGTAGGCGGGCAACTCGAAGGCGTCCACCCACTCATCGGCACCGACCACTCCGCCCGCCGGATGCAGCGCAAGCTGGGCCTCGGTCGAGTAGAACGTCCGGGCCACTGCCTGCTCGGTGGAACCCAGGTGGTAGACGCTGTTGTACTGGGCAAGCCAGCCGAACCAGATGTTGATGTTGCGGTTGAACGCGACGTCCTGGTCGAGGTTGTCCTGGTACCAGACGCCGCGCGGGTCGACGTTGCTGTCCAGGATCATGCGACGGACGTGGGAGGGGAACAGCGTCCCGTACACCTGGCCCAGATAGGTGCCGTAGGAGTAGCCGTAGTAGTTGATCTGCGGCTGCCCGAGCGCCTGGCGGATACTGTCCATGTCCTTGGCCGAGTCGGCCGTGGTCATGTGGCGAAGCAGCGCGCTCTGCGCAGGCCCCTGCGACGCGCACGCGCGGGCGTAGCCCTGCGACCGCGACAGCCAGGTGTTCAACAGCTGGTGCGTGAACGGGATGTAGTTGGGACGATCCGGCCCGAGGTAGTTCGGGTCGCAGCTGATCGATGGAACGCTCGAGCCGACGCCGCGCGGATCGAACCCGATCCAGTCATAGTCGCCGGCCGCGTCGCCATACCCGTCGGCCTGGAACTGGGCGATGAGGAACGGGTTGAGCCCCAGCCCCGAGCCTCCAGGACCGCCTGGGTTGGTCAGGATGACTCCCTGGTAGTTGCTCGAGGTATGCGCGATCCGCGAGACCGCGAGCTGGATCTTCTGCCCATTCGGATTGTTGTAGTCGAGCGGTACCGACAGCAATCCGCACTGGGCGTCGAAAGCCTGCAAATTCGGATCCGAACAGGGCCCCCAGGCGATGCTCGGCGCCGACGTGGATGACGGGGTGGAAGCGCTGGCCGGAGCCACCGCCCACAGCATCCCCGCGATCACCCCCGCTACGGCAGCGAGCGAGAACAGACGTTGCACACAACCTCCCTTGGGTCCGGCAGTCCCGGTGACTGCCTTGGAAGAATCGCGGGATTCTCCCCTTTCAGGGGCGATGGCTGCAAGTCATCGCGCTGACAGGCCGGCGTGGACCGGCCGGATCAGCTGCCCGGGCTGACCACGCCGGCCGAGCCGCCGCCCCGGCGGGTGGGCTCGGCCGCCGCGAGCATGCGTCCGTGGCCGAACAGCTCAAGCGCACTCTCGGTGCCGATGGTCGGCGCGATCGTGATCGACGGGTCCAGGGGCGAGGTGTCGCTGATCGCGAACGACTGCCCAAGTTGCTCGAGCGCTGGGGTGGTCGGCTCGGAGATGAAGTCGGGCTCGGCCTGAGTTGTCGCGCTGTTGCGCTGGGACGCGCGCGGCGCCGCGACCGCCGCCGGCAGGCTCATGTGCAGATCGATCCGGTTTATGAGCGTCTGGAGGACCGTGGTGATGATCGTCGCGCCGCCGGCGGCGCCGAGCGCCAGGACCGGACGGCCGTGCTCCAGGACGATCGTCGGCGACATGCTCGAGCGCGGGCGCTTGCCGGCGGCCGGCAGATTCGGGTCGGGCTGGCCGGAGGAGGGAGGAGCGAAGTCGAAGTCGGTCAGCTCGTTGTTGAGCAGGAATCCGCGGCCCGGCACGACGATCCCGTTTCCGCCGAGCTCCTCGATCGTGTTGGTGTACGAGGCAACGTCGCCGTACCGATCGGCCACGACCAGATGGTTGGTGTCGGTCTCGGGATACGCCTCGGCGGCGTTTGCCGGCTGCTGCGGCGCGCAGCCACCGGAGCCGGCGAACGGGTCGCCGGGCGCGACG
>Ga0335080_10004069_pt1 | contig 14861 bp, 19 predicted proteins | sample Lox_Sample_34_FD_206720 | JGI IMG/M metagenome (GOLD analysis project Ga0335080, IMG submission 206720) | Soil microbial communities from Loxahatchee National Wildlife Refuge, Florida, United States - Lox_Sample_3.4 | ecosystem: Environmental > Terrestrial > Soil > Wetlands | place: USA... | reverse complement strand
CAGACCGGTGTACCCGCCGAGGCGGACTGCGTGGTCGAAGCGCTGACGCACGTGTCGGTGCCGATCTGCGCCGTGCTCGGCAACCACGACCTGCACGCGAACGCGCAGGACGCCATCTCGAAGATCCTCGAACGCCGCGGTGTGATGGTGCTGGAAGGCCGCGGCGCCGTGTTCCCCTTCGCTTCGCAGAGCGTCGGAGTCGCCGGTACGGTCGGCTTCGGCGGCGGGTTCGAAGGCGCGTGCGCGACCGATTTCGGGGAGCTCGAGATGAAGGCGTTCGTCGGGCGCACGAGGCGCCTCGCGGAGCGGCTCGAGCGTGCACTGGCGAATCTGCACGCCGATCTGCGGATCGCGCTGCTCCACTACTCGCCGGTCGCCGACACGCTCGCGGGCGAGCGCCGCGAGATCTACCCGTTCCTGGGCAGCGGCATGCTCGGCGAAGCGATCGACCGAGCCGGCGCCGACTTGATCGTGCACGGCCACGCGCATTCGGGCAGCGAGATCGGCTCTACACATCGCGGTGTACCTGTCCGCAACGTCGCACAGCCGGTGATTCGCGCGCCCTACCGCTTGTTCGAGCTGGGCGAGCCCAAGCCGGACGCAGGAGACTAGCCCCGTGCGTATCGCCCAGATCTCGCCGCTCTACGAAGCCGTCCCGCCGAAGGGCTACGGCGGGACGGAGCGCGTGGTCTCGTGGCTCACGGAGGCGCTCGTCGCCGCCGGCCACGAGCTCACCTTGTTCGCATCCGGGGACTCCGACACGAGCGCGCGCCTCGTGCCGTGTGCGCCGCGCGCCCTGCGGCTCGATCCCCAGGCGGGCGATGCGATCGCGGCGCACGTGCTCATGCTCGAGCGCGCCTTCCTGCGAGCGGAGGAGTTCGACGTGATCCACGCGCACGTCGACTACCTGTCCTTCCCCTTCGCCCGGCGCGTCGAGACGCCGGTGGTCACGACCCTGCACGGCCGGCTCGACCTGCCGTGTCTCCAGCCGGTGTTCCGCGAGTATCGCGAGCAGGCACTCGTGTCGATCTCCGACGCGCAGCGCAAGCCGCTGCCCGAGTCGGACTGGCGCGCGACCATCCACCACGGCCTGCCGCGCGACCTGTACCGCTTCTCGCGGCACACCGACGGCTACCTGGCGTTCCTCGGCCGCATCTCGCCCGAGAAGCGCGTGGACCGCGCGATCGAGATCGCCGTGCGAGCGGGGCGCAAGCTGCTCGTCGCCGCGAAGATCGACGCAGCCGACCGCGCCTACTACGAACGCGAGATCCGGGCGCTGTTCGCGCACCCGCTCGTCGAGTACGTCGGCGAGCTCGACGACGCCGACAAGCAGGAGTTCCTCGGCCGTGCCGATGCCGTGCTCTTCCCGATCGACTGGCCCGAGCCCTTCGGGCTGATCATGATCGAGGCCTTCGCGTGCGGCACGCCGGTGATCGCATGGCCGCACGGCTCGGTGCCCGAAGTGGTCGAGCCCGGCGTGAACGGCTTTCTCTGCAGCGACATCGACAGCGCCGTGCGCGCGGTGGAGAATCTGCGCTGCTTGGATCGCGCGCGCTGCCGCGAGCGCTTCGAAGAGCGCTTCACCTCGGATCGGATGGCGCGCGACTACCTCGCGACATACGAGCGCCTCGCCGCATGAATTCGGACCAACCGGGCTTCCCGATCCTCGCCGAGGAAGGCGGCAGCGAGGAGCGCACTCTCGTGCTGTCGCGCGGCGACAGCTTCGCGATGTTCGACCGGCACGGCGACTTCCGGCCCATGCCCTCGGGCCGCCACGGGCTGTTCTTCGCGGGCACGCGCTTCCTGTCGGTGCTGCTCTTCCGCCTGGCGCGCCGGCGGCCGCTGCTCTTGTCGTCGGGGTCGCGCGCGGACGACGAGGGCCTCTCGATCCACTCGACGAACGCGGACGTCCGCGAAGGCGACGCGCTCGTGCTGCCGCGCGAGAGCATCCACCTGCACCGCTCGCTCGCGCTCTTCGACGGGGGCCTCACGCTGGTGGTCGACGCGCGCAGCTACGCCTATCGCGAGGTGACGCTCGACCTGGAGCTGACGTTCGCGGCCGACTGGGCCGACGTGTTCGAAGTGCGCGGCGCACGGCGCGAGCGGCGCGGCGAGATCGGCGCGCCGCTCGTTCGTCCCGCCGACGTCGAGCTGTGTTACACCGGCTTGGATCAGGTCGTGCGAAAGACGCGGGTGTCGTTCGGCACACCGCCCGCGGCGATCGGCCCCGACTACGCGCGCTGGGCGCTCCAGCTCGGGCCGGGCGAACGCCGCACGCTCGAGCTGCGCGTGGAGTGCGCCATCGAGGGCGCGGCGCAGCGCTTCGCGGTGCCGGGCGCACCGCGGCGCGAGCCGCCCGCGCCGCTTTTGGTCCGCTCGTCGAACCCCGCGTTCGACGAGTGGGTCCACCGCTCCGCCCACGACCTCGCGATGATGACCGTCGAGACGCCGCAGGGGCCGTTCCCGTACGCGGGCGTGCCGTGGTTCAGCACGCCGTTCGGGCGCGACTCGCTCATCAGCGCGTTCCAGGTGCTGTGGCTCGACCCGGGACTCGCGCGCGGCGTGCTGTGCTTCCTCGCCGCGAACCAATCCGACCGCGTCGACCGCGCCAACGACGCGGAGCCCGGCAAGATCGTCCACGAGATGCGCGGCGGCGAGATGCCCGCGCTGCGCGAGGTTCCCTTCGCGCGCTACTACGGCAGCGTCGACACCACGCCGTGGTTCCTGCTGCTGGCCGGCGCGTACCACGAGCGCACCGGCGACGACGAGCTCCTGCGCGAGCTGTGGCCCAGCCTGCTGCGCGCGCTCGACTGGATCGACGGGCCCGGCGATCCCGACGGCGATGGCTTCGTCGAATACATCCAGCGCTCGTCCTACGGCCTCTCGAACCACGGCTGGAAGGACTCGCGCGACTCGATCATGCATTCGGACGGCTCGCTCGCGGAAGGGCCGATCGCGCTGTGCGAGGTGCAGGCGTACGTGTACGCCGCGAAGCTCGGTCTCGCGCGCACCGCGCGGCACATCGGCGATGCGGCGCTCGCGGAGCGGCTCGAGCGCGAAGCGCGCTCGCTGCGCGAGGCGTTCGAGCGCGCGTTCTGGTGCGAGGACCTCTCGACGTACGCGCTCGCACTGGACGGCAAGAAGCAGCCGTGCCGCGTGCGCGCATCGAATGCAGGCCACGCGCTACTCGGCGGCATCGCTTCGGGCGAGCACGCTGCCGCGATCGCGAACACGCTCATGTCGGACGAGCTCTACTCTGGCTGGGGCGTGCGCACGCTCGGCGCGTCGACCGGCCGCTTCAATCCGATCTCGTACCACAACGGCTCGATCTGGCCGCACGACAACGCGCTCATCGCGCACGGCCTCGCGCGCTACGGCGCGACCGGCGCAGCGAGCCGAATCCTCGACGGCCTGTTCGACGCGAGCCGCGCCATCAACGACGCGCGCATGCCGGAGCTCATGTGCGGGTTCACGCGCGTCCCCGGCGAACCGCCGATCCTGTACCCGGTCGCGTGCTCGCCGCAGGCGTGGTCCGCGAGCTGCGTGTTCCTGGCGCTTCAGGCGGTGCTGCGCATCTCGGTCGACGCGCGCCGGCGGCAGGTCCGCCTGTCGCGGCCGATGCTGCCGTCGTTCCTCGACTGGGTGACGGTCCGCGGGCTTGCGGTCGGCGGAGCCTCGCTCGACTTGTTGTGCGAGCGGAACGGGCACGAGGTCGACCTGCGCGTGCTGCGCCAGACGGGCGACCTGGACCTCGTCGTGACTCTCGCGTAGCGAATTCACTCCTTCGGCAGGTCCTCCGCGCGCTGTAGCGCGCCCTGCAGCACGGGCAGCGTGTCGATCGCGAAGCTCCTGAGCTCCGCGTCCCGGCCCCCGGACGACTCGCCCTGGAACAGGGTGACCGCAGACTGGTGGGACGCGACCGCCTGACGGGCGAACTCGCGGTCGAAGTCCTCGCCTTCCATGGTGCCGAGCCGCACCAGCTGTGCCTCGCGCTCGGCGTCCACCTTGCTGGGTACGGCGAGCCCCTGCGAGCGCGCCAGGTCTGCCAGCTCCCGCTGCGTGCGGACCTGCTCGTCGCGCGTGCGCATGGCGAACCTGCGCGTGATCTCGTTGCCGCGGCCGCGGGCGAGCTCGGCGGCCTCGATCTGATAGCGGCTCGCGATCGCCGCTTGCTTCACGAAGTCCTGTGACTGCTTCAGGGTCGCGGGATCCACGGACGAGAACGCGACCGCGGTCACCATCGACAAGAGCATGAGCGCCGTCTCGCGCATCAGCGTCGCCTCTTCGCCCGCTTCCGGCCGCTCCGCTCGCCCGCCTCGGTGAAGACGCGTGCCTCCGCGAGCGCAGTCTTCACGTGTTGCGTCTCTTCGGGCGGCGGCAGCACCGCTTCGAGCCCGAGATTCGCGAGCCACAGCTCGCGCGTCCAGCCGGACGCGTGGTAGAGGTGCTCGTCCTCCTCGTCCTCGACCTGGTCGGCGGCTTCGCGCAGCGGGTGCCCTTCGGCGGAGTCCGCCTGCTTGGCGAGCTCGGAGATGAGCGCCCAGTCGAGGTGGTCCTTCGTCTCCGCGAGCACGATGCATTCCGCGGCGACGAGCTGCGCGGCTTCCGCATCCCCGGCCTGCTGCGCCTGGCGAATCGCGTCGACCAGGCCCTGCCCGATCGTGCGCACGACCTTGCGGCCCGGCGACTCCTCTTCTTCGAGGCCGAGCTCCTCGAGGAGCCGGATCACGATCTGCTCGTGGCGCCGGGTCTGCTGCAGATAGCGCTGCCACTCCTCGCGGAGCTCGTCGTCGATCGCGCATTCGACGGCGGCCTCGTAGATCTGGATGCCGCCGCGCTCGACGTCCAGCGACTGCAGCAAGAGCTCGTGCATCTGTTCCTTCTTCATGCTGAGCTTCTTCCTCACCCGGCTCGGTGCAGGCCGCGTGCCCGCCGTGCGCGCCGCTCGCCGGTGCGGGCAGCAAGCGCGGGACCGGCCTCTACAAAGGGCACGCACTTACGGCGGCGGAACCGATGCGGACGTCGCAGCGGAGGAATCCGCGTGGCATGCGCCTTGCGACACCCACGCGTGCGCCGGAGCGGCGCAGAAGACATGGAGGTCGGTCATGGCCGGCAAACTGGACAAAGCGAAGGGCCGCGCGAAGGAAGCCATCGGTCACGCGGTCGGGAACCCGAAGCTCGAGCGCGAGGGCAAGCGCGACCGAGCGATCGGCGAGATGAAGGACACGGCGCACCAGGTGAAGAAGAAGGTCGAGCACGAGGTCGACAAGACGCTCCACCCCGAAGACTACGAAGACGAGGACCGCTCGTAGCGAGGAGTTCAAATGACCGCGAAGAGCCTTGCAGCGCGCTCCGCCGCGCTGCGCACCGACGCGGAGCGGCTGATCCGCGCGATCCTGCCCCGCCCCCAGCAGCAGACGGCGCTGCCGCGCATCCTCGCCGCGCTCGCGCTCGCGACCGCCGGCGCAGTCGCGGCGCTCCTCCTGACGCCCAAGACGGGCGCAGAGACGCGCGCCATCGCCCGGCGCCGCTTCGCCGGGCTGCGCCGGCGCACGAACGCGTTCGCGCGCGAGGCCGCGCGATCGGACAAGCCGGCCCGCCGGTCCGAAGCGACCAACTGACACCTTCTGGTGTCAGCGGCTCGTGGAGCGCGGGCGGCTAGGCCCGCGCTCCACGACGCTTTCTCGGGATTCGCAGGTGTGCGATCCGCTGCCTGTGCGCGCGCATCCCGAGCCATGTCCCGATCCCCGCTGCCGCGGTTGCCCACAGGAACGGATGCCTCTTGATTCGCTGGGGCAGGTTCACGAGCACGAGCGAGAACGACAGGTCGCGGAGCGCAGCGCGCAGCTCGCGCCGGTGGTTCGCAATGTCGCGCTCGAGGCGCTCACGTTCCGTCGGATGCATCCGTCGAGCTCCCGCCGAGGCGGGCGGCGACGATGAGCGCGATTCCGACCACGAGCTGCGCGCCGATCGCCGTCGCGATCCGGCCGCCCAGCGTCCACACGTCGTCGCAGGCGACGACCCAAGCCACGAGCAGCCCGAGCCACGCGGTGAACAGGCAGGCGGCGCCGACCGCGACGAGTCCGGCGCGGGCGGCGACCGCCGCGATCTTCTCGCGCGAGTCGAGGCGCAAGAGCTCCGCGCGCTCGATCAAGAGCTTCTCGCCGGCCTCGAACACGCGGAACAAGCCGCTCACGAACGAGCCGTTCGCGACGGACGGCGCCGCCATTCGGAGGTCACCGCTCCTGCGCTGCGCTGCCGTTCGCGCCGGAACGAAGTGACTCGAGCCCGTTCCAGTACTCCTCGATACGATCGCTGATCGCGGTGCGCAGCTCGCTGCCCGCCGTCGGTGCGAACAAGAGTGCGAGCCCCGCGCCGAGCAACGCGCCGCCGATTCCGTACAGGATCACTTCGCTGCGCGATGGACCGCGCGACGGGAGAGATCGTGCCAGCCTCACTAGGTCTTGCTTCGGCGGCAGCTGGTCGATGATTTCCTGGAGCGTCATGACGAGCCTCCTGACTCGCGTTCGAGCAAGCGGCGTGCCCGGAGACGCGCGCGTGGGCCGCGGGGCGCGGAGCGCGGCTGCGCGCCGTCTACAAAGTTCCGCAGCCGCAGCGGCGCTCGAACGGAGCGCACCCGCGAGGCCGGGCACGCCGATTGCTCCTCTTGCCCGTCGAGCGGAGATCGTCTCCGCGCAGCGGAGGTATGGAATGCTCTACTGGGCGCTCGTCTTCTTCATCGTTGCGATCGTGGCGGCGGCATTCGGGTTCACAGGACTTGCAGGCGCCGCATCGGGCGTCGCGCAGGTGCTGTTCTTCGTGTTCCTGGTGCTGCTGATCGTCGCCGCCGCTGCGTCGGCGCTGCGCGGCCGACCGCCGGTCTAGGACGCGCTGGCGACGTCGCGCTCGGCTGCGCCGCCCGCGCGATAGACGTTCAGCCGGTTGTAGAGCGTCTTCAGGCTGATCCCGAGCAAGCGCGCGGTCTCGTTCTTGTTGCCCTTGCAGTGGTCGAGCGTGGCGAGGATGAGCCGCCGCTCGGAGTCCTCGAGCGTCGAGCCGACTTCGATCGGCACGACCGACCCGTCGGAGCTCGGCGCGACGGCGCCGGCCGGCTTCACGGCCGTCGTCGCCAGCGAGCCGAGCACTTCGGGGCCGAGGTCGCCGTCGGCCAGGATGAAGGCGCGCTGCACGGCGTTGTGCAGCTCGCGCACGTTGCCCGGCCACGAGTGACTGCGCAGGCGCTCGAGGGCGTGCCGCGTCCACTTCTTCTGCGTGCCGGCATCGCGATTCTGCTCGGCGAGGAAGTGCTCCGCGAGCAGGTCGAGGTCGTTCTCGCGCTCGCGCAGGGGCGGTATGGTGATCGGGAACACGTGCAGGCGGTAGAACAGGTCTTCGCGCAGACGGCCTTCGCGCACGGCCTGCTCCGGATCGCGGTTCGTCGCAGCGATCACGCGCACGTCGACCGCGATCGGCGCGCGCCCGCCGACCCGAGTCACTTCCGACTCCTCGAGCGTGCGCAACAGCTTCACCTGCAGGTCGGCGGGCATCTCGGTGATCTCGTCGAGGAAGAGCGTGCCGCCGCTCGCCTCTTCGAACACGCCGGTCCTCCGGCGGTCGGCGCCCGTGAAGCTGCCTTTCTCGTGCCCGAACAGCTCGCTCTCGATCAGCCCTGCCGAGATGGCGCCGCAGTTCACGGCGACCCACGGCTCGGCCTGGCGCCGCGACAGCCGATGGATCGTCTGCGCCGCGAGCTCCTTGCCCGTGCCGCTCTCGCCCATGATGAGCGCCGTGGCGTTCGTCGGCGCGACGCGCGCGATCAGGTCGTAGACCTCCTGCATCGCGCCCGAGGCGCCGACCATGAGACCGAAGCGGCCCAGTCGCCGCAGGTCGCCGCGCAACGCGGAGACCTCGGCCTTCAGCGAGCGCGTGCGCAACACGTTCGCCAGCGCGGCGCGCAGCCGCGCGCGGTCGACCGGCTTGGTCAGGTAGTCGAGGGCTCCCGCGCGGAGCGCGTTCACCGCCGAGTCGACGGTCGCGTGGCCGGTGACCACGATGAACTCGGCCCCGCCTGCGTCGTCCTCGCCGATGAGCTCCGTGCCGCGGCCGTCGGGCAGCTCGAGGTCCGCGAGCACGACGTCGAACGCCTGCTCCTGCAGCTGCTTGCGGGAGGCCTCGAGCGAGCGCGCGCTGCGCGTCTCGAAGCCCTCGAGCTTGACCAATCCTTCGAGTGCGGCGGCAAAGTCGGGGTCGTCTTCGACGATGAGTGCGAAGGGGAGGCTCATTCGGTTTCTCCAGGAGGTGATTCGTTGAGGTCGAGCCAGTAGCTGGCCAGGCTCACGAGGTAACGCGCCTGCGTGTCGTGGCCGAAGCGCTTGCGCACGAAGCTGTTGGCGCCCAGTCGGTAGCTCTCGCGCAGATCGTCCTCGTAGCGCGACGAGCTCACCACGACCACCGGCACGTGAGCGAACCGCGGGTCTTCACGCATCTGGCGCAGCAAGTCGAGCCCGCCCATGCGCGGCATGCGCAGGTCCGCGATCACGAGCCGCGGCGCGCTGCGGACGCCGTCGAGCCAGGCGAGCGCCTGCATGCCGTCGCGCGCGACGAATACGCGGTCCTCGAGCCCGAGCGCGCGAAATGCCTCGAGCGCGATCTCGACGTCGGTGTCGTCGTCGTCGACGAGCAGGACGTCCGGATCCGCGTGGAAGCCGTCAACCATCGCCATCGGGCCGTTCCAGCGTGAAGTAGAAGGTCGCGCCTTCGCCGAGCTCGCTCTCCGCCCACACGCGCCCCGCGTGGCGGCGCGCGATGCGCGAGACGATCGCCAGCCCGACGCCGGCGCCTTCGAACTCCGAGGCGTGGTGCTGGCGCTCGAAGAGGCCGAACACCTTTTCGGCGAAGCGCGGATTGAAGCCGACGCCGTTGTCGCGCACGAAGTAGACGGTCGCCTCGCCTTCCGCGACGGGCATGCTGCCGAACTCCACGCGCGGCTTCTCCTGGCCGCGCGAGAACTTCGCGGCGTTGCCGAGCAGGTTGCGCAACAGCGCCTCGATCATGGCCGCGTCGCCGTGCGCGTTCGGCACGGGGTTCAGCACGAACTCGACGCGCGAGCCGGACTCGGTCTGCCGGATCTCCTGGCCGATGCGCCACGCCATTCGGTGCAGGTCCACCGTCTCCCGGCGCAGCGGCCGGCGGCCCAGGCGCGAGAAGTCGAGCAGCCCGTCCATGCGCGCCAGCGCGCGCTGCGCGGAGCTCTCGATCCGGCGCACGAGGTCGAGCGCAGAGTGGTCGAGGCCAGGCTGCGTCTCGCGCAGCACCGACACCAGGTTCACGATCGCCCCGATCGGCGAGCGCAAATCGTGCGAGACGGAGACGTTGAACGCCTCGAGATCCAAAACGGCCTCCCGCAGCTCTTCGGCGCGCTCCTGCACCACCGTCTCCATGCCCCCGGCAGCTTCCGCACGGGGGCGCGCCTGCGGCTGCGCGCGGTCCGCGATCTCCGCGAGCGCGACGTTCGTGGCGAGGATCGCGCGCGCGCGCCGCGACGCCACGCGCGCCGAGAACACGAGCGCCCCGATCATCACCGCCGCGAGCAGGCCCGTGACCAGGAGCACGTGCGGCAGGATCGACAGCTCGCGCTTCGCGACGGCGACCGTGGGCCGCAGGTCCACGCGCCACGTCGCGCCGAACGGGTGAGTCACTTCCTCGGACGCGTGCCACCACTCGACGCCGTCCGCCGCGGGCTCCGTCGCCCGCGCGACGGGCAGATCGCCGCTCCACAGCGTATACGTGTAGCCGCTGCCGCGGTCGTCGAAGGAGCGGGACGCGAAGCTCTGGAAGTCGAACGCCGCCGACAGCACGGGCCGCGGCGCGGTCGCACCGGGTGCGCTCACCGACGAGCCGATGAACTCGACGAAGCCCCAGTCGCCGCTCTCGAAGCGGACCGGCGAGACGAACGCGTGCGGCGCGCCGGCCGCGACCTGCGCCTCGGCAGCGGCGAGCTGCTCCGCGAAGTCCGGCCGGATGCCCTGCGCGTCCACGCGCACTTCGCGCTGCGCTCCGGCGTTCTTCCAGCCGAGCTCGCGGATCGACGGCTGCTGCGCGAGCAGCGCCGACACGTCGTGGCGCCACTCCTGCTCGGACGCGGGCTCGAAGCGCGCCCAGCCGTCGGCCAGGTCGCGGAGCGCCATGGCCTGGTTCCACGCGCGCCGCTCGAGCGAGTTCGCGCACTCGCGCGCGATGGCGTCGGCGCTCGCGCGCAGGTGCACGCGCTGGCCGCGCACCAGGCTGGACCACGCGTACAAGGTCACCGCCGCGGTCACGCACGACACGAGCAGCGAGACGGCGGCGAGTGGCGAGATGCGGCCTCCCGCCCGGAACGCATTGGAGAATCGCATGGGGCTCCGCACGTCGCGCCCCGAGGCCGCCTCCGGATCGGCGCCTTCGCGATCGGGGGCTGGGATCGGAGCAGCCGGCGACCTCCCGAGAATAGCCAACTCCCCTTTCAAGTGGCCGCGCCCTCCAGTTCTCTTCGCCCGCTTCTTACCGGTAAGTTCACGATACGTGCCGCCGTCACGGCGGCGCAGTACGCCCGTCACGGCGTTCGCGGCGCGGCGCATGGGGGAACTTTGTAGATTCCGGGGGCGCGAAGGTCCGGCGAAAATCGCCCGCGCTCGTCTCTACGGCTCGAGGCCCTTCAGGAAGCATTTCCTCGTGCAGCCCAGAACGACGAAGTGGCGGGTGCGGAAGCTCAGCAGCCGGGCGTCTAGCTCGGCTCCTCGGCGTGGCCGGGTAGCCCTGGTCGATCACGGTCGCACACGCGCGATGGGCCTGGAGAAGCACGCGGCCGTTCTCCACGAGCCGGCGCGAGAGCGAGTGAGTCGCAAGCCGAGTCACCGAGACTCTTTGGACGAGGCGCTCGAACGCTGAACAGCTCCTCGCGGATCAGCTCTTCGCTGTCCCAAGGAGAGCCCGCACCGTGCGTCAGTGGGCGACGGGCGACAGGCAGAAGCCCTCGCCGTGGAGCCAGCACTCGCAGCCTTCTGCGTGCGAATCGCGCCGCAGCTGCCGGAGGCCCTCGAGCCCCGTCGGCGTGAGCCGCGCGCGGAGCCGCGCCTCGCCCGACTCGCTGCGGGCGCCGGCGCAGTGGTAGATGCCGACCATGTCCTGAAACTCGGCGGTGTAGACGGCGCCGTCGCGGCGCACGAGCAGCATCCGCCCGACGCCACCGGTCATGTTCGGCACCGAAACCGTGAGCGGCAGCAAGAGCCGTCCACCGGAGCGGAGCAGGTCGAGCCACGCGGGCAGCACGTCGGTGGCGCCCGCGTTCACGTAGACGGCGTCGAAGGTCTCGCCCGCGAGCCGACTGCCGTCGCCGCTGCGAACCTCGAGGCCGGCGATGCCTGCCGTATTGCGCCGCGCGCGCTCGGCGAGCTCGGGATCGATCTCGATGCCGACGGCGGCGCCGCCGGGCTGCACGGCCTCGACCGCGATCGCGCTGTAGTACCCGACCCCGCAGCCGACGTGCAGAAAACGCTCGCCCGGCGCGAGGTCGAGGCGGTCGAGCCAACGCAGCAGCGCGGCCGGCTCGCCGTTGTTCAGCCGGCGCTCGGCGTCGATCGCGACGAGGACGTTGTCGTAGAGGTGACACGGATCGGCGTCGGGCGTCTCCTGGTAGCCCTCGCCGAGCTGCGCCAGGAACATCCGCTGCCACGGCCCCGGACCGAGGAACGCCTCGCGAGGGACGCGGCGAAGCGAACGCAGCAGAGCGGGCGAGCGCAGGCCCGCGAGCCTGCGGATCTTCTCGGCGTATGCCGCGCGAGCCTCCTCGACCGTCGGCACGTGGCTCAGCCTAGCCGAAAATCCCTGGCCGAGCTGGAGCACGAGACCGGACTCGAACCGGCGACTTCCACGTTGGCAAGGCGCCGAGAGAAGGGCTGAATCGCTAGCAGTCTCGGGATCTTGCGGGGTTGGCCCGACTTCCAAGCTCGCAGATCAGGGCCGATCGAACCGGAGTCCCATCAGAGTCCCAACAGTCCGGCTCGGCCCGAGAGACCGACCCCAATTGGTCGGCCAGATCGCTTCTTGGACACTGGGTCGCTGTTTGCAGGAAGATCCGGTCCGATGCGGCCTTGGCTCAGTTACTCGCTGACAGCGTTGTTGGCGGGCGGCATCGGGTGCGCGTCGGAGCCGATCCTGGTCGCTTCCCGTCCGCCCGCGCACTACGAGAGACTCGGAACGACGACCGGCGAAGGTTGCGGTGCGCTGCTCTTGAACCTCGTTCCGATCGAGATGAACTCGCGCGTCGAGCGGGCCTACGCGGACGCCCTGCGGCGGACACCGGGTGCGACGGCTCTCGTGAGCGTCGATCTGACTGAGACCTGGTACTGGTTCGTGGTCGGCGTCAGCCACTGCGCGAAGCTCGAAGGGATCGCGATCCGCGAAATCACCTCGCCGAGCGGATCGAGCGAGCCGCAATCACCGCCCCCATGAGTCGGCAGGCGATCTCGACCGCGATCGGGCTGATGCTCCTGGCTGCCGCCGCCGGCTGCTCCGTGCATCCGATCCGGCTCGACACCATCGAGTACGCGCACTTCGACGAGACCCGCCCCAGAGAGGTCCGAGCCGAAGAGTGCGGCGCGCTGATCTTCCTCGTTCCGTTCCGAATGAACTCGCAGCTGATTCGCGTTCAGCGCACACTGGCCACTCACGCGCCCGACTCCGTGCTCACGGACGTTCGCGTCGAGCAGAGCTGGATCTGGTTGGGTCTCGGAGACATCGTGTGCACGGAGGTCTCGGCCACGGCCTATCCGAAGCTGCCGTAGTCGCCTGCGGCCTCGCGCCTGCGCGGGAGCCTGCCAATGGCGGCGAGCAGGAGCACGAGACCGGACTCGGAGTTCCGAGTGCCACGGCCTGGTTCCTTCCCGGGGGGCGCGGACTTAGGCTCGCCTCACGCACGCCATCGAGCAACGAACTCTTGCCAGTTGATACGGTCGTTGAACCCAACCAACGACTTCGCCAAGTCCTCGACCATCCGTTCAACGTCGCCGAGGACGTTGTTGCTGCAAAGGATGTTGACGATCGTTCCGCAGGACGAAGCGCTCCTTCTGGTCACAGTCGCCGGACTTCATCTTTTGGCCCTGATCGCTGTGCTGCTCGGGTTCTTGGTTTGGCGGCACTGGTAGTAGCTTCTGTGCCAGAGGTACGGTTCGCGATCGGCGGCGCGCCCCGCTCGCAGGTCACCAACCCTCGGACGACGACCCAACAGAAGACCATGGGCCCGGGCCTGCCAATGCTAAGCTTTCGCCGATCGAGGGGGAACTACCGTGCGAATCAAGGCCGGAGAATACGACGTACTGGCAAGCGGAACGGTAATCGGCTTCCGCAATGAGCCAATCGACTTCACGCTGACTGAAGGTGAGCGGCCTCTCGTCGTTCGTTTCGTTTTCCGGACCGATGAGGAGAATCCCGGCCAGCGGACAGAGCCAAAGATCGAGAACGATCGTCAGCTCAGTTTGGCGTTCGTGAACTTCACAAACGTGCTAGGCACCGGCAACGTCGGTCCCCTGCCGCTTGGACAGGTCGAAGGCAGAAGGCTCTATCTCTACTACCGCATCTATTCTTTGAGCAAAGAGCCAGAGAAGCTGGTCCACTACACATGGTATCTCGGGGAAAGGGTGGACCAATGAATCAGTTCAACCTTCCCGAGCATCCTGAAGTCGCTCTGAGGATTGTCCAGAACCAAGGGCGTGAGCGCGAACTCGAGCTCGAGGCTGGCTTGGTAGGGAAATTCTTCGGGACCGGCCGGAACAGTGGCAACGGAATCGCGGGAGTCGTCGCGGTGCTCTTGGTCATCGCGGGTTTGTGCTACGCATTCTGGCCTCCGCAGGGTAACGGGCTCGCGGTGCTTGAATTCTGGAAGGTGATAACGCCCCTTATCACCGCGTCGCTCGGCTACATCTTTGGGTCGAGCCGTCATCTATGACATTGCGGTCCCTGTTGCTCATCGCCATCAGAATTCCAAGCTCAGCAGCTACTGAACTCTGATGCCTTCGGCGGCGCACAACTCTTTGACCTTCTGAGGCGAGACCAGGTGGATGGGTGGCCCGCCCTTAAAGAGGTCCTCGTAGTACTTGCTCGCCTCGCCGATCAAATCGCAACCGCTCCTGATTCCCACTCCGAAGTCAGGAATGGGCTGTAGCGGTCTTCTGAACGCGAGCTGAGCGAGCATCAGTGAAGCCTGAAGCCTCAGTCCCTCATCTAGGAGGTTCGTTGGAAGCGAGGTTGCCGCGTCCATTGCCTTGTCGACCTCCTCGTTCCAGCCAACTTGGCACGCGCTGGTGGGATCGCGCTTTGCCGCAAGTGGGCTCTGTGTGGCCACCTCGTAGAGGCAAGCACCCATCTGATCATGGACCGTCCATATCGTCTTCGAGAGTTCGAATGCACTCCTCCATTCGATGAACTCTCGGTGCGACTGACTCTCCCGGTCGACAGCGATTGCGAGTCCAGCCGCCATAACCTGAATGATGATCACGAGCCACCCGACCAGCCTCAGACTTCGCAGCCCATTCCTCGTCCGGTCTCGGGCATCGAAGACCAACAGCAGGATTGAACAAAGCGGCCCCAAGATCGCGAGCGCATATATGGCCATCGGACCAAGGCTACGGGCAGCGACGTGTCGGTGCCATCGACGCCGACCTAGGTCTCGGGCACCAGCCACCGTGCGCCGATTTCTCTATCGCACGATTGGGTCCACGGCGGCTGCAACTAGTCGGTGAGCCACTTCCTCTGTGCAGCTGAGTTCCTTGGCCAGCTCGCTCCACTGCTGCTCGATAGTGTCGTGAAACTCGCGGAGCCTTTCCCGC
>Ga0335080_10004068_pt1 | contig 14865 bp, 11 predicted proteins | sample Lox_Sample_34_FD_206720 | JGI IMG/M metagenome (GOLD analysis project Ga0335080, IMG submission 206720) | Soil microbial communities from Loxahatchee National Wildlife Refuge, Florida, United States - Lox_Sample_3.4 | ecosystem: Environmental > Terrestrial > Soil > Wetlands | place: USA... | reverse complement strand
GATAGCAGCGCGGCCAATGCCGCCGCTCCACCCGGTTCGGCGGCCACGCGCAATGTAGTCCACATCGCCAGCTGTGCTGCGCGGATAGCCTCGTCGGGGACGAGCACAACCCGGCTTACAAATTGCTGCGCGATGGGGAACATCAGTTCGCCGACGCGCTTGGGCGCCAGAGAATCCGCCGCGATACCGCCTGCCGGAGCGTCCACCGGCCGCCCAGCCTCAAAGGCCATGGAAAGCGTGGGCGCTGCTTCGGGTTCCACGCCGATGACCTCGACGCGCCCGCGATACCATGCCGCCATGCCGCCGATGAGCCCGCCTCCGCCTACGGCTACGAGCAACGTGTCGATGTCGGGGCTTTGCTCGTTGAACTCCAGCCCGACCGTGGCTTGTCCGAGCAGCGTTTCAATCTGCTCGTACGCATGGATAGAGAGCGCTCCCGATTGCCGCACCCACTCCTCGCTGGCTGCCAGTGCGTCGGAATAGCGCTGGCCCGTCACCACGAGCTGCGCTCCGCACGCGCGAATCCGGTCGAGTTTCGTGCGCGATGCGACCTCCGGGACAAAGATTCGCGCCGGAACGGCGCGTTTCTGAGCGGCGAACGCTACCGCCAGCCCGTGGTTGCCGCCGGACGCGGCGACTACGCCGGCACTCGGGATTTGCCGCGTCAGCAGGTTCGTAAAAGCGCCGCGAGGTTTGAAAGAGCCCGCGTGCTGCAACAACTCAAGCTTAAAGACCAGCGGGACCGCCAGTCCAAAATCGGTTCCATCCACCTCGACCACCGGCGTGCGCCGGATATACGGACGGATCAGTTCGTAGGTTGCACGGATCGCTTCCGGCGTAACGCTATTGAGCGGCGATGGTATCGAGCTGGCGGACATGGTTCAGGTCGTGTCCTGCCATCGTTTCAACGATGGTCTGAAAGGTCATTGTCCCGCGTTCGGGGTGGGAGACGGGTCGAGCAAGATCCTCCGGGCTGATGGATGCGAGCAATGCGAGGTTCCACCGCCGCACCACGGAAAATGTTTCGAGCGCACTGTGCGCATCGAAGGCTCCATAGCGTTTCGCCCAATCATCCTGGTCGAACGGTTGGATCGTGTGGTGCGGTTGCGCCAAGGTCTGGCGCAGCCGCATGGCAAACACCACCTCGACGTCGGCCAAGTGGCAGAGAACCTCTCTGGCGCACCATTTTCCCGGCGCGGGCCTCCGCTCCAAACCGTCGGGTCCAAGCCGTTGCGCGAGGGCCTGCAACTGCCGCGGAGTGTCGGCAATCACTGTTTGCGGATCGCGGTCGCCCAGAAAGGAAGCATATGGGTTGATCATGGCAGCGGCGTCCGTTTCAGCGCCTGCCTGGATGAGGCGATCGATGCCTCCACATCTTCCAGCTTCGAGGGAATTCCGCCTGAGATGACCACCGGTGCGGCATCGGTCACCAGCACGTCGTCTTCGATCCGCACGCCGATGCCCTTGTACTTCTCGAATGCCGGTCGCACAGCGGCGATGAACTTTTCGTTTTCGGGCGTCTTTGGAAGATACTCTAGCGCGTCCGGGCGGATATAAATACCCGGCTCTACGGTCACGACCGCTCCAGGCTGCAATTCGCCCTGCCCCGGATCGTGTACAGCCAGTCCGATGCTGTGGCCGATCCCGTGGTTGAACCAGATGCGCACCTGCTGCTCGTTATCGGGGTCGGTGATCAGGCCCAGTTTGAATAGGCCGTCCTTGAATACCTTGGTGGCCGCGGCCTGCACCGAATCGTCTTTACCTTGCATGGAGCGCCCCGGGCGCACCTTGTCGATCCCGGCTTTCTGCGCTTCCCACACCAGCCGATAGATTTCCGCCTGTTCCCTGGAGAACTTGCCGTTCACCGGAATCGTGCGTGTTACATCAACGCTGTATCCGTCGAATTCCGCGGCGTCGTCCATCAGCACCAGGTCGCCCACGTGCATGGTGTCCTTGTTGGACTCGTAGTGCAGCGTCGTTGCGTTCGCGCCCGACCCGACGATGCACGGATAGCCCCAGTGAGCATTCCTCCGCAGGAAGGTAAATTCGAATTGCGCCTGAAGCTCGTACTCCGGCGTACCCGGAGTGGCCACGGCATATACGCGCTGAAAAGCTTCGGCGGTGATGTCCACGGCGTGGCGGATGATGTCGAGTTCGCGCGGCGATTTCACCCACCGCATTTTGGCGAGGATGGGAGTGGCATCAACGATCGCGACGCCCGGACCGGTGGATGCGATCCTGGCCGCAATTTCCTGTTCGTGGTGATACTCCGGCGAATTCGGGCGCTGCGGCAACAGCATATAAAGCCGGCCCTCGGACCGGTTCACCGCGCCCACGATGGTTTCGAACTCCGACGCCCATTCCGGATGCTCCGCCGCCGCGCCGCCTCGCCTGACTCCGCGGCCCGCACCGCCGTTCGCTGCTCCGCCGCGCCCCGGCCCACCTTCGCCAGCGCCTCCCAATACCACGCGCGCTCGCGGAATCAGCGTGCCCAGAAACGCGTTCAACTGACTCGCATCCCACACCTCGGCGATACCCGAGACGTGGCGGACTTCCTCTGGTGTGTACATGTGGCCCGTCCACGCCTCACGCGTCGGATCCGCCTTCGGGAGAAAGACGATCTCGCGCTGGGTCTTCGCCCCCGGCACGATCGCCAACACGGCGCCCGGTTGCGTAAGGCCCGTGAGATAGAAAAAGTCGTTCTCCTGCCGATAAGGCCAGTCAACATCGTTGGCGTAGTTGCGCGGCTCGGCAGCATGCAAAAGCAGAATGCTGTTCAGGCCGAGTTGTTCGATCACCGCCTTGCGGCGTGCCGTCAGATCGGCGACACGGTCGCGCTGCCAGGAGTCCGGCGGCGCGGGAGCTACTTTCCATACGCTTGGGTCAGCGGCGAGTCCGCATGCTGAAAGCGCGGCAGCGCAGAGCAACACACGGAGTGCGTTACGGGGCAGAACAGAGTGCATTTGGTCCCATTATATTCGGCGACACGTTACGATTGCGTTATGCGTCGTTTTCTGGCATTCGTTGTCGCCGTCGTCCCGCTGTACGCCGAGAAGCCTTACGAGTTCTGGCCGGGCGCGACGTACGACACGAAAATCCCCACGTGTCGCCGCGTGCTTGGATACGATCCGGGTGAGCGCATCACATCACACGCCGGGATTATCCGCTACATGGAGGCCCTCGCGGCGGCGGCTCCCGCGCGCATCAAGCTCTTCGACTACGGTCAGACCTGGGAGGGCCGGAAACTACAGTACGCGGCGGTAAGTTCGGAAGGGAACCTGCGCCGCCTGGCCGAGATCCGCACCGCGATGGCCCGCCTTGCCGATCCGCGCAAAACGTCTGACGCGGAAGCCCAAGGCCTCGTCGGAGATCTGCCGGCGTTAGTGTGGCTTTCTTATGGCGTCCACGGCAACGAAATCTCGTCCCCGGAAGCTGGCTTACTTACGGCCTACCATTTGCTCGCCGCGCGCAACAACAAGATGGTCGACGACATTCTGGCGCATGTGGTGGTTCTGGTCGATCCGGCTCAAAATCCGGATGGCCGCGATCGCTTCGTGAACTACTTCGAGGAAACGCGAGGCCTGGAGCCTGACCCTAGCCCGATCGCGGCCGAGCACCACGAACCCTGGCCGGCCGGCCGAACCAACCACTACCTCTTCGATCTCAACCGTGACTGGATCGGGCTCACCCAGCCTGAAATCCGCAACCAGGTGAAAGCCCTGCGCGAGTGGTTCCCGCTGGTATATGTGGACCTGCACGAGATGAGCGGCGAGAGCACGTATTTCTTCAGCCCCGAGTCCGATCCCTACAATCCGCACCTCACCGCATCGCAGCGCGACAGTCTGAAACTTTTTGGCCGCAACAACGCCAAGTGGTTCGACAAGTACGGGTTCGATTACTTCACGCGCGAGAATTACGACGCGTTCTACCCTGGGTATGGCGCGAGCTGGCCCTACTACTACGGCGGAATCGCCATGACCTACGAGCAGGCTTCGGTCCGCGGCCTGGTGGTGCGCCGCTCCGACGAGACGCTGCTGACCTTCCGCGACACCGTGCGGCATCACTTCGTAGCATCGCTATCGACGCTCGAAGCCGCAGCCGTGAATCGCGAGAAGCTGCTTCGCGATTTCTATCACTATCGTGCGACGGCAATCGATGAGGGCCACAAGGAACCGGTGGTCGAATACATTCTCCCGCGCAGCCGCGACGCATCCGCAACCGACAAACTCGCCGGCATACTCATGGAGCAGGGGATCGAAGTCCAGCGCGCCAAGGCCCCGTTCCGTTCCGGAGACCGCGAGTATCCTGCCGGAACCTATGTCGTAGCCATGGCGCAGCCATCGAAGCGCTTGATTCGCACGCTCCTGGATCCGCAGATTCCTATGGATTCCCAGTTCGTGGAAGCTGAAGAGGCGCGCCGCCGTATTCGCCAGCGTAGTGAAATTTACGATGTCACGGCATGGTCGCTTCCGCTGCTGTTCAACGTGGAAGCAGTCGCGAGCGGCACGCCTTCGAAGGGCGAATTCGAACCTGCGCAACCGGTGCGCGTGCATCCCGGCGAAATGCACGGCGCCACGGCGACTGTCGCCTACCTTGCGCAATGGGGATCCGAAGCCGCCGGCCGCCTGCTCACGGGTGCGCTGCGGGAAGACCTGAAGGTTCATTCGAGCGAGCGTGCTTTCGTCCAAAGCGGTCTGAAGTTTCCTGCCGGCAGCCTGATTTTCAAGGTCGCCGGCAACCCACCCGATCTGGCCAGCCGCCTCGCGCGGCTCGCCCGGGAAGCTGGAGCCGAAATCTACGGGACCGACAGCGGGTGGGTGGAGGATGGCGTCAACTTCGGCAGCCACTACGTGGTGGCAGTGAAGAAACCCGCCATCGCCATGGCTTGGGACACGCCCGCTTCGTCACAATCGGCCGGCGCCGCGCGTTTCGTTCTCGAGCGGCAATACGGATACCCCGTTACGCCCATCCGAAGTTTGGACCTCAACTCGCCCGAGCTGGCGCGCTTCGATGTCCTCATATTCCCGGACGGCGGCGCTTATAGTGAATGGATCGGCGATAGCGGTGTTCGCCGCTTGAAGGAGTGGGTGCAAGCCGGCGGAACGGTCGTGGGTCTGGGCAGCGCCGTAAATTTCCTCGCTGAAAAGGGCGTAGGGCTGCTCGATACGGCGCAGGAGAACTCCGTCCAGGCGGAAGAGAAGAAACCCACTCCGGCCAGCGAGGGGCGCGTTCCCGGTACTGAAATATCGAGCGTCACGGATTATGACAAGCTCATCCACGCAACGAACGAGATGCCTGACAGCGCACCGGGCGCGATCGTTCGCGCTCACATCCAACCAGGCCACTGGCTGACCGCCGGGGCCAGCGACAGCGTTTACGTTATGGTGGAGGGTCGCGCAATCTACAGTCCGCTGAAGCTCGATAAGGGCGTAAACGCGGTCTATTTTGACGCCCCGGAGAAACTGCTCGCCAGCGGGTATCTGTGGGCCGAGAACCGCAAGCAGATGTCGTTCAAACCCGTGGTCGCCGCGCAGAACACCGGCCGCGGGGTTGCGATTGGCTTCACGGCGGACCCGAATTTCCGCGGAATCCAGGACGGTATGAACGTGTTGTTCCTAAACGCGGTGTTCCGCGGCCCATCGCACGCGAGATAAGTGTCAATGCCACCTGCCTGAATTGTGGGGCAGGATGGCATCCCGCGCGCCGGCTGGCAACGTTGGCAACCGGCGCTGGGCCGGAGGCGGGTTGGCAACCCGCCGCAGGTTACCAACCTGCCCCACAAAGCTGTTAACCCGCCCGCCGGCCCGAGCGTTCTAATGGCAGGGAGGAAATGATCGATGAACGGCTCAGAGGCAATCGGATTGGGGACGTTCCTGCTGCTGGTTCTGGCCTTCATTCTGGCGTATACCCACGTTCAGCAGTCGCGTCGCGATATGATGCGCCGCGCGCTGATCGAAAAATTCGGCTCAGCCCAGGATTTGGGCGCGTTCCTGCAGACTCCTGACGGCCGCCAGTTCATGGCCGATCTTTCTTCGGGCAGCGCCGCCGGATCGGTGTTATCGTCGGTCCAAAAGGGAACCGTCATGCTGCTGGTTGGCCTCGGCTTTGCCATGGCAGGCGGCATGAACAAGGCAGCGCCGGTAATGGGGGTTGGCGTGATCATTGCCTTGGCGGGTATCGGCTTTCTGGTCTCCGCAGTGGTGACGTACTTCCTCTCAAAATCCTTGGGCCTGATGGGCAAACGGCCGGAGAATTGATTCTGTGACGACGGCCATGGCCATCGATGCAGCCGGGACCGCCACCGCCGAGGTGTTGACCCGCGAGCAGTTCGAGCTGTTCTACCGCGCGACGGCCGCCGGCCTGCGCGCGTACATCTGCCGCGTTGCGTCCAATTCCACCCTGGCCGATGACATCGTGCAGGAGGCCTATATTCGCCTCCTCAACACCCGGCTGGCGCCCGACGCCCGTAAGTCGTACCTGTATCGCACCGCCACGAACCTGATCATGGACCACCGCCGCGCGCAAGCCCGGCGCGAGCGTTGGAGCTGGTTTCGTTCGCGCACCGGCGAGACGCACGATGCGAGGCCGGATCTTGCGGCAGACATGGAGCGGCTTTTCCAGCAGATCAGCCAGCGCGAGCGCGCCCTGCTCTGGCTCGCCTATGTGGACGGCGCCGATCATCAGGAAATCGGCTCTATCCTCGCCCTTAAGCCGGGGAGCGTGAAAGTGCTGTTATTTCGCGCTCGGCGCAAAATGGAGACTATACTGAGGAAGCACGGATATGAATGACGCTGATTTCGTGCAGCTGATCAAAGGGACGGAGTCTCGTGGAGGCTTGCCCGAAGCCGAAGTGCTCTGGTGGCGCGCGCAACTGCGGAGACAGCTTGCCGACGAAGAGCGCGTCACGCGCCCCATCCGCATCGCTGAGCGGTTCGCGTTCTCGGCATGTGTGATCACGGCAGCGGTAATTGCCGCGGTTCTCGTGCGCTGACCTCCGTCAGGCGCGAATCGTCAAAACAGGATCGACGGTATCCACGCGCCCTGGGGCTCGTTATACAGACCCATACTCATCAACGTCATCGGTTGTACGACGCGGAGCCCGTTCGCGAGACACCAGCGAAACAGAACGTTGTTTCGCGTGGGAACCAGGATTCCCGGACCCTCGAACGATTCCGCTGATGCGAGCAGCGCTTGCATATCGAGATTCGTCTCCGCCGTCGCATGCCCGAAAAAGGCGAGCGCACTCGCATATCCCGTGATGCGGCTCGCACGCTCCACCACTCGCGCAGTGGTCTGCTTAATTGCGTACGTCAATTCCGCACCCCGATCAAATCCGTGGATGCGCCGATACAGCGCATTGCAGGCGTCCACATCGGACGACTGCGCCGACCGAACGGTGCAACCTGGAATTTCACGTTCGCGGGGAGTTCCCTGCATGCAGGAGAGCGGCTCCCGGACATCGAAGCCCAAGGCTGCATAGAGCGAGAGTGACCGATTGTGAAATGCAGCTTGTACTAACCGCACGCCAGCCGACCCACGCTCTTTCGCGCGGTCCAGCACGGCTTCCATTAATTTCCGCCCCACTCCGCGGTTTTGTATATGCGGATCAACGGTGATCGGACCAACTCCCGCGATCGCCGCAGACTCGAACAAGCAGTTGCTGCCCACGATCCGCCCTTCGCTTTCCGCTACCACGCAAAAAGACCCAGGGCTGGAAAACATCGCGGATATCACGCCTTCGGCGGCCTCCGGACCAGGAAAATCGCAGGGAAAACCGTGACTCGCGTTGATCGTTGAAAATGCGTCATAGCAGATACGTCCGCAAATGGAACTATCCTCCGGCGTAGCGTGGCGAATTACCACATCCGGTCTACTACTGGGTGACATGTCTCAGCCTCCCTGATCGCCACATGAGTATAATCGCCGCGACGACTTCGGTTCCACATATTTTCAACAATCCCGTATTTCCAAGCCCTTCATTTGGTATAGTCATATTCCTGTGGAAAATTGTGCGCAAATGGGGGTTTCTGTTGGACAATTGTCCAAGGAAACTGCTAAAACATTAACAATAATCGGTGCCTGTTTGCGCAACTGGTGAATTGACGCCCGTTCTTGCTCCCGGTTCCGAGGCGGTCCGGCCAGGGAAGCCAGCCGCTACACGACCCCAGCTACGTTGCTTTATTGCACTTAATTTTTGCAGCTTCTCTGAAGTCTCATGCTGCTCAAGGGCGCTACTCCACAGGTGGAATTCGGAAGGCGATTACCATGGCAGCGTCAGTAACGCAATTTGAAGAATCCTCGCTCCGGGCTGCTGCCGGAGCCGGGCTTTCGCGGTCTCCCGCGGCCCGCATCGGCAAATACGAAGTCGAGCGTGAAATCGGTTGCGGGGGCCTGATCAAGGCCTTCCGCGGCTTCGATCGCGAGATCGGGCGGCCTGTCGCGCTCAAGGTACTCACTGCAGCCAACGATCTGTCCATTGTGACCCGCTTTCGCCGCGAGGTGGCCGATATGGCCCGCCTGCGCACGCCGCGAGTAGTTTCGGTTTACGAGCTTGGCGAACACGTGGGGTTTCCCTTCGTAGCGATGCAGGCGCCCACTGACAATCACCTCCGGCAATTGTTGCTCTGCGAAAGTCCGCTGACGCTTCTGCAAAAGATGTTGATCTTGTGGCAGGTGGGCGAGGGACTGGAGGCCGCACATCAAGCCGGCCTCGCCTTTGTGCGACTACGCCCGTCAGGGGTCGCGCTCGACCGCGACGGACAGGCTGCGCTGCATGATTTCGGTATCGTCCGCCTCACGCCCGCCGAGGAGGACAACGAGTCGCGTTACGCCTCACCCGAAGAACTCGCCGGCGAAGCCGCCGACATCATTTCCGATATTTTCACGCTCGGCGTCATCTATCGCGATCTGCTGTCCGCCGATTTGCCTCCATTCCTCGCCCCCGTGGTCGACCGTGCTTCCCAGCGCCGCCGCGATCTGCGTTACCAGTCGTTTGACGAGTTCCGCGATGACGTCGAGCCACTATTGATCGAACTCAAGACCACTCGCGCACAGGAACTGCTTTCGGGCGCCCGCGACTCGGTGAAGAGTGGCGCTCTCGAGGACGCTCAAACCGCCGTTCGCGAGGTCCTACACCTCCAACCCGACAACCGCGAAGCACAGCGCCTCCGCACCGAGTTGCGCAACCAGGTCCGCAGAGCCACATTGCGCCCCCGCGTCGAATCGCTTTTGCGGGAGGCCGAAGACGAAAGCGGCGCCCGGCGTTTTACGCGCGCCGCCGAAGTCCTCAAAGGCATACCTGCGCTCGAGGGTTCCGAAGCCGACCTCGAAAACCGTCTGAAGGAGCTTCGGCTCCGTGTGGAACACGGTCTGCACGCTGCCGAACTCGCCGGCGAAGCCGGCGCCCTGCTAGAGCAGGTGAAACTCGACGAAGCCCGCGTAAAAGCCCAGGAGGCGTGCGAGTGGGATCCGGAAAGCCCCGAGATCGCAGCTCTGCTGAAAACGATCGACGATGCCATCGCGCGCCATGTTCGCGAGACCCGCATCGAAGAGGGTTTGGCCAAGGCAAAGTCGCTCCTTCTGCTGCAATCCTTCCAATCCGCGATCCAAACGCTGGTCGTACTTAGCGAGGAGTACCCGGACGAGCCCGTAGTGGAACGCGCCCTTGAGCAGGTGCGCCGCCAGCAGGCGGAAATGCTTCGGCAGGGCCGCCTCCAGCGGCAACTGAAGGAAGCCCGCGCGCTGCTCGCCGAGGAGCGATACAACGCCGCCATCCTCCTGCTCGGCGATCTCACACAGGAGTTCCCTGAGGAGAACCAGGTCGCCAAACTCCTCGAAGACGCGTCCACCGCCAAAAATCGCACTCTCGCCGTGGCGGAAGCCAGCGCTGAATGCGCTCGCTGGCGCGCCGAGGGCAACTACGACAAGGCTCTCGAAATTCTCGAAGCCGCACTGTCCACGTATCCGGACGACAGCCACCTGGCCAGCCTCCGGACCGATGTCCGCCAGCAGTCTGAGCAGGCGCGCCTGGCCGCTGCGGTCGCAAAGATCCTGGAACAGGCTTCCTGGCTGGTTAGCCAGGACCGTCCCGACCTCGCTGTTCAGATGCTGCGTGAGAAGTCCGCCGCTCATCCAGGCCGCCCTGATCTCGCCGCGCGCCTCACCGAAGTCGAAGAGATGCTCCCCGCGTGGGAGTCCCGGCGGATCGTGCGCCAATCTCTCGACCGGGTCGCCGCCATCGAGAATGTCGGGCAGTGGTCTGTGGCACTCACGATTGTCGAGGAGGCGCTCGACGCGTCTCCCGATTCGGACGATCTCAAGAACGCCGCCGAACGTCTGCGCGGTCGTCTTCGCGGCCAGGAGCGATCTCGAAAACTCGCTCGCCGTCTGGAGATGATCGGTCAGAAAATGACGGCCGAATCCTGGCCGCAAGCCCTTCTGCTCATCGAAGCCGCCGAACGCGAATTCCCTGGCGAGCCCGCACTCGAGCGCCTCCACCAGGAAGCCCAGGAGCACGCCCGCCGCGCCCAGTTCGACCAGATCGCCGTCGAGGTGCGCCAGCATCTCGCGGATGGGGAGATTGAAGAAGCAGAAGAGATGGTTCGCCAGGCCGAAACCACACAGGGCGAAGCGCCGCTTTTTGCCTCGCTTCACCAGGAAGCCGATGCCGCCCGCAAGTACCTCGAGGACTGGCGCACCGCCCAAATCTTCTTCGGACGCCGCCAGTTCGACGAGGCGGAAAAAATCCTCCTCAAACTTGCCGCCGAGAACCGGCCCGACGCTCTGGTGCTGTTGGAAAAGGTTCGGGAGGCCCGCGCGGCCATTGAGGAAGACAGCTTCTACAATCGCGGCCGCGAGAAAGCGTTGAAGCTCATCCAGGACGAACAGTGGGAAGCTGCCGCCGAGCTGCTGCGCAACCTGCTGGCGCTTTTTCCCGCCGACGCAATCCTCGAGCGTGATCTCGGGACAGTGGAACCCCATCTCGCCGTTGCAACTCCGGGGCCCGCCAAAGATCCTGCACCAGAGCCCGTCGCGTCCAGCGAGGCTGCACCCGTTCCCATTCGCTTCAAACGGCTGTTTGACGACTCTCCCACGGAACTCGATCTCGCGTCGCTCACCCCTGAGCCGAGCCACCGGCTCGCAGGAATTCTGCCCCTCCCAGCTGGACCGTTGCCTTTGATTGGAGCGGCTTTAGTGCTCTTGGTCGCCGGCGGCGCCGGAGTCCTCGCCCTCCTGCATCGCAGTACGCCTCCGGCTCCGGCCGCCCAAGTAGTCCCCGCATCGCCGATCTCCACCCCGGCGGTTCCCCCGGCGGCCGAACCGCACGCCGAAATCACTCCGCCCGCGCCGGCGCCTGCGACTGCAGTTCCCTCGGCTGCAGTTCCAACGCAAGCTGCGCCAGCTAAGGCGCAGTCCGCGGAGGAGCCGGCCAAGGGTCGCGATTCCCGCGATTCTCGAAACCGCCAGGAAGCCCGCCGCGTGTTCGACCCCTCCACATTGGCCAGCTCGAATACGCCGCAAACGACTACGGTCCTGCTGCCGGCTGCGGACATGCGGCCAGCTCCCAATCCTGAGGTCGCGCTTCCCGGCCGCCTGCTAGGAGCACCGTCCGCACCTGCACCCGCCACCGCACCACGGACTGAAACGCCAGCCGCCTCGAAGCAGGACGCCGTTGCCGTCCGGCCCAGCGGCGGCCATTTCGTCCCTGCCGCAAGGATTACCGGGATAAATCCCACACTGCCGGCTTTCGCTCGGCAGCTGGCCATCCGTAAGGGCACGGTTACTCTCATTCTCTCGATCGACAGCCGGGGGATTGTCCGCAGTGTCACCCCGGTTGACGGACATCCGGTTCTGGCCACGGTGGCCAAGGACGCCGTGAAAACCTGGAAATATAGGCCAGCGACCCTTAACGGCAAACCAACCGATTCCAACGTCGAGGTCCACATCGTATTCGACGACAAATAAAAAATCAGCCGCCATGTCCAGCCACCCGGTGACCCAATTCAGCAATCAGATCACCCGGTTTCTTTTTGGCGGCTTGAAATATACTCCGCGCGAGGCCGCCATTGTAGTCGCCGTCGTCAACCTCAAAGGCGGATGCGGAAAATCCACGATCGCGGTGAACCTCGCCTGTGAACTCGCCTGCAGCGGCAGCAAAGTACTGCTCGTAGACAACGACTCGCAAGGCACCGCTACGTATTGGCTGCGCGATGGCCGGCTCCCTGTCCAGGCTCAATATTTCCCACTCGAGACCGACGAAGACGGTGAGCGCCTGGTGCGTGCCATGGCCACGCGCAACGAGAACTACGTTATTTTGGATGCGCCCGCACATGTAGGCGCCGCATCTCTCGCCGCCGGCCGGATCGCGGACCTGGTGCTGGTGCCCGTGACCGCGAGCGGGGTCGACCTGCATGCTACCGAAGCCGCCGTCGAATTGATCCGCAAAGCGCGGACCATTCGCAACGGCGGCGGCCCGCGGTGCCTGATCGTTCCCTCCAAAGTCGATCGCCGTACCGACGCCGGCCGTCGCATCGACGAAGAACTCCGCAGTTTCGGCGAACCTGTCGGACCCGCCGTCCACCAGCGGACCGCATTCGTCGAAGCCTTTGCCGCCGGGCAATGGATCGGCGAATATGCCCCGCAGAGCCCGGCGCACTACGACATCAGCAGCCTGGCAATCGCCGTCAAGAGGAGCCTGCGGATATGAAGGGAGGTCGCCGGGAAGTGCAGCTGATGCCGTTCGCCTCCATTCGCTCCTCCGCTCCCAGCCCGGATGCCTGGCTGGTCCACCCCCTACTCTGGCTTCAACCCGAACTTACTCTCATTCCTCCTGGGCCGACACCCCTTCGTATCGAGCGGCGCCATGAGGTTCCCGTTCCGACGTTCGTCCCGCTTCTAGTGAAGTGGGGCATCCCGCAGGGGCAGCGTGCAACGCCCACCGTGCGGGTGGCCGCGGGCTCGTTATCACGCCCGCCAGCGACTGACCTCATCCCCCTCGGCTGGGATCCGCGAGCCCTCAAATGACCACGCACGAACTCCTAATCCGCGCCGCTACCCTTCAGTTCGATGGTCGCCTGGAAGAAGCCTTGTCCGTACTCACCGCCGCCGGCCTCAACGATCCCAAGCTCCTCACCGCCGTTGGCCACCTTCAGTTCGAACTCGGCCGATACGAAGCCGCCGCCAAAACCTATCAGCGCGCAGGCACGGTAGACGACCAGGACTCCCTCACTCCCTACAACCAGGCTGTCTGCTACGAGAAGCTTTCCGATTGGCCCCGCGCTGCTGCCGCCTTTCGCAGAGCCGTTGTTCGCGACCCCCGCCGCGCCGGTCCTCACCTGGGCCTCGGCATCGCCCTGCTCCACCTCGATCGCTCCCAAGAGGCCCTCGAATCGCTCGACGCCTGCCTCGAACGCCAGCCGTTCCGCGATCCAGCTCTCCGCGGCAAAGCGCTCGCACTCGCCCGCGTGGGCCGGTTCGATGAAGCCGCCGAACTCTACCGTAAACTCCTCGCCCGCGATCCCCAATCCGAAGAGCTGCTATCCAATCTCGCCGCCGTGGCTCAGCAGCAGGGCGACTACGACGCCCTCCGGGACTGCGCCTCGCGTATGCTTGAAATCCGTCCCGATTCCCCCGTCGCACTCGAAGCTATGGCGCTGGCCGCCGCCGCGCGCCGCGATTACGACAGTGCGCTGAAGTCCTCGCAAGCGCTGCTGGCCTCGCACCCCGACCACTTCGCCGGATGGTTCAACAGCGGCATGGCGCTTCAAAAACTCGGCCGCGTTGAAGAGGCGGCCGAGGCCTATGCCCGCGCCGTGGCGCTCAATCCACAGTCCGCGGAAGCCCACCTGAGTCTCGGCGCTGTGCTCCACGAACTCGAGCGTTTCGAAGCCGCCCGCGAGTCATACGAAAAAGCTCTTGTCATCGAACCCGATCTGAGGCCCGCATTGTGGAACATGGGCCTGCTTTTCGAACGTTCGGGCCAGGCGCCCGCCGCCCTTACGCTCTACACCAGAATCGTTCAGCTACATCCCGACGCGGAAGAAGCCTGGAGCCGTATCGCGTACCTCAAGCTCGAAGCCGGCGACTATGCCGGCTGCCTGGCCACGCTCGACGCCTGCCCCGCAATGCGCATGTCACCCGAAGCGCTGATCCACGCCGGCATCGCCCATTGGCGCACCGGCAACCTGGACCGCGCGAAGGAATCGTTCCGCCAGGTGCTGTTGTGGGATCCGCGATCCCCCGAGGCCCTGCGTGGACTGGCCTCCATTGCGCTCGAACAGCAGGACTTCCGCCAAGCCCTCAATCTGCATATACAGTTGCTCGAACTCGACAAATCGAATCCCGAGCTGCTGTATAACGCCGGCCTGCTGCAGCAAAAGCTGGGTAAGCCCAAAGAAGCGGCCAATTACTATCGCAAGGCCATTGCGGCGAAACCGGATTACACCGACGCTCATTGGAATCTTGGGCAAGCGCTCATGATTCTCGGAAAACGTGACGAGGCGCGCGCGAGTTGGCAGGAAGCTGTGCGCGGAAACGGAGACCTCGCGGAAAAATTCCTGGTGTGAGGAATCAGAAAGGGTGAAAATGGCAACGAACATCATCAACATGGGGGTGGAGACGAACGGGTACGAGCCGGAGCGCCAGGAGTATGCGCTGGCGCCCCTGGCCGACCGGATCGCGCGCAATATCGCGTCCGGCCTGATAATGGCGATGAAAGAGCTGGAGAATCACATTGCCAGCGAAACCCGCAGGGTGTCGGAAACGGTGGGCCGACGCATCGACGCGCTGCAGAGAGCTCTGCAGGAATCCGAGGCGCGCCACCAGACCGAAGTCGCCGCCATCCGCAACAAAACGTCTCTCACCACC
>Ga0335080_10004067_pt1 | contig 14867 bp, 11 predicted proteins | sample Lox_Sample_34_FD_206720 | JGI IMG/M metagenome (GOLD analysis project Ga0335080, IMG submission 206720) | Soil microbial communities from Loxahatchee National Wildlife Refuge, Florida, United States - Lox_Sample_3.4 | ecosystem: Environmental > Terrestrial > Soil > Wetlands | place: USA... | reverse complement strand
ACCATGGTCAGCGTCAGCACGATCGCCAGAACCGCGGCCGCTGCCGGAGTAGTGCGCGCCGCACCTTTGCCTTTGCCGCGTTTCGCGTTTCGAACCTCTGGCTTCACCATGCTTTGTGCTCCAGTCATCAGTGTTCTCTCTCGCATGTTCGTCGCGCTCATGGCTTCTTCCCGCTGTTGCTGGAGGGCCGCGATTGTGGCGCTTCATGCGCCGCAGGCGCTGGTGCAGGCGCCGGACGGCTCATCGTCTGCCTGCTGGCCTGGCCCTGCTGGCTTGTCTGTCGTGGATCAAACCCGTGACGGTCCACGTCGAACGCCGAGTTCTGTTGTGGCGCGGGTGCCTGCGGGCGAATCGCCGGGCCGTGGTGCGCCTCGGGCATCGGTCGGTCTTCCGCCCGTGCCTCCGGACGCGCCTCGGGCCGTACCTCCGGCCGCGCTTGCGCCTGTGGCTGAACTGGCTGTTGTGGCTGTGGCCGTCCCTGCCCGGTCATGGTCATCTGCGGGCCGGGGCCGCCGCGCCCCCGAAAATCGTCGATCCGCGTGTCGTTCGTGTTGATATTCCGCTGGATCACTTGGTTGTTCACCGGCCGTCCCTGCGCCGCCGGGCCCGTGAAAGTGCGACCTGCATGCGTGTACACCACGTCGCGGTGCACCGCGTTGTAGCGGTTCAGGTTTTGCACGTTCACCGTACGGTTCACTACCGTGCGGTTCACCACCACCGTGTTGTAGCGGGCATTCACATACACCGGGTTCACGCGCACATATGGCCGCGCGCGCACCGCCCACACTGGAACCACCGGCCCTCCCCAACCGAAGTAGTAGATTCCGCGGCCTCCCCAGTGGAAGTCGTAGATCAGCCAGGAGCCGATGGGAAAGCCCACGCCAAACGTCAGATAAGGACCGTACCACCCGGGCCGCCCGATGAAGACCACTGCCGGGTCGTACACCGGCACGTAGATCACCTGCGGCTGCACCGGCCAAATGCACCAGTTCGGCCCCTGCTGCACCACTTGAATCTGCGGCCCTGAGACCAGCGTGCCGGCGTCGTGCGCCATCGCCCGCAGCCGCTGGATCGACGATTGCACGTCTGTCGATTGATTCACGTACGCCTGCCCGACCGACGTCGTCCAGTCCAGCCGGTTGTCCAGCATGTACAGCACCGTCGGGTAGTGCGCCACCGACTTCACGCTCACGTCCCACGGCTGCGCGTCAATCGCGTCCACGGGAGCGCCGCCGCGCAGGAAGCGCGCCGCCTCGTCAAGCTGGTCCGGAAACGTGGCCGCCACCAGCACCTGCGCCAGCAGCGGGTCCGGATATAACGCGACCGGCGCCAGCAGATTGTCGAGCTGGTCCGGCGAGAAGTTCTGGTAGGGCCCCGGATCCTGCGGCGTGTCTTGAGGCGGATACTCCGACTGGTCCTGCGGGTACTGGTCCTGCGGCGGCGGATACTGTCCGGGATCCTGCGCGCTTGCCGCCGGAACCGCCGCCAGCAGGAGCAACAAACCGAACAGCGAGAATGCCATCCGATAAGTCCTCATGGTCGTCTCTCCTCTACGAAACCGGTAGACCGCAACGCTGGCTGTCTGCACTGCCCATCGTACGTCATCACCAACCGCCCGGCGAATCGTCAGCCTGCAAACCTCTTCATCCCAGCGCTAGAAAAAACGGCCGGCAGTGGACGCCGCCGGCCGTCTCGGGTCTGATTGGAACGCCTCCGTCAGCGGTGCGGCCCGCCGTGGAAGCCGGTGCCGCCATGAAAGCCGGCGCCGCCATGGAAGCTATTCACCGGCCCGCGGACCGCGGGGCCGCCATGGACCACTACGCCGCCGCGCGGCGCAACGTAGCCCGGACGCCCAACGACTGCTCCGCCGCGATACGGATACGGCTGGACGTGCACGTAGCCAGGCCGCGTGTACACGAACCCATGATACGGGTGGAACCAGGGACCGGCGCCGATGAAGACGCCTCCAACGAACCAGTTAGGACCGTAATAGCCGTACGGCGCGCACCCATACGGGTAGTAGGGATAGTAGCCGTAGGCGCACACGGGCGGCGCAACGACCACCGGCGCTCCAATCGCCACGCCAACTCTCACTTGCGCATGGGCCGCCGGTACCGCCATCAAGAAGGCGCTCAGGATCGCTGCCATTCCCAGATACTTTGCGTATTTCATGTTCGGACCCCTTCCTTCTGAGTCCTTCCTCAGAACCTTCAGTGCTTCTGACCACACACTGGACAAAAGCAAACCCCATGCCAAAGGCTGACCCTCTGCATCACATTGATCCAGCGCATCTTAGCGCCACCGGTCGGACCAGTGGACAACGGTGGTTTTTAGCCCACTGGTGCTTTTCAGCCAGCCCCAGTAGCACAGACACTCCTGTCTGTGCGCCTTAACCCGCCTCTCCCATGCGTGGACTGCTGCTTTTCAACCCGGCAATGGCACATGCACGCGATGCGCTTATCCGGCCCCATGCCCTCATCCGGTCTATCCACCCTGTGCCGTAGCCTTGGCTTGCGGAATAAACCCCGGCACGCCCGTGCCCACCACCGGATTGAGCCTCTGCCGCGTCTGAATCCGGTTGATTTCGTCGAGCGCGTCCTGCGGAAGGCTGGAGATGTCGAAGTTCTCTTTGGCGCGCGCCGCGGTTTTGGGCGTGGTCAGCACAGCGGTGCCGCGCTGTATCCCCCAGGCGAGCAGCACTTGTCCCGGCGTTTTTCCAACCCGCGTGGCGATAGCCGCAACCGCTGGATCTTCCAGCACACCCGGCTTCATCCCGTGACCTAACGGCGCGAAAGCCTGGAATACGATGCCTTTCGCTTTGCAATACGTCACCAGTTCTGTTTCCGGCAGGTAGGGATGTGATTCCACCTGGACTACGGCCGGCTTGATTCTCGCCGATTCGTAGAGCGGCTGCAGCATCTCCAGCGTGATGTCTGAAAGGCCGATGGCGCGGCACTTGCCGTGGTCCACCAGAGCCTCCAGCGCCTTCCAGGTGTCCAGCAGGGTGACGCCGTGATCGTAGATGACGTTGCCGTCCTTGTCGCGCGGATCCTGGTTGTCGCCGGCTTGGAATGCGAAGGGCGTGTGAATGAGGTAGAGGTCCAGATACTTCAGGCCGAGCCGGTCGAGGCTGCCTTCCAACGCCGGTTCCACGCGTTCGGCCCGGTGATTCGAGTTCCAGATTTTCGTGGTGACGAAGATCTCTTCGCGCGCCGTTCCCGTGGCCGCCAATCCTTCCCGCAGCGCCTGGCCCACTTCGCGTTCGTTTCCGTACCGCTCCGCGCAATCAAACTGCCGGAAGCCGGCTGCAAGTGCGTCTCGCGTGGCGGAGATGGTCACGGCCGCGTCCGGGATCAGCGTGCCAAACCCAAGCGCGGGAATCTCTCTTCCGTTATTCAATGCGATTCTCGTGAAACGAAGATGGTTCTTTTCGCTCATTAAAATGCCTCCTGGATTGAAGAGGATCAGAAGAAAGTCTGCTGCCGCCGGTTCGCGCCTGCGCGTGGGAGGCCCGGGCGTTGGAGGCCCCATTGTGTCAGGAAGGAGGCGCCGTGCTGTTCGCGCCCGCCCATCATACTCCGTCACGCCTCGCCGCGCTGCAGCGTCCACGCCATTCTGGAGAGCGGCGGCATGACGCCGCTTTCACACCGCGCCGGCGCGCCAGCCCGTAACGAAAGGCGCCTCCCCGTCGCTAGCCCACGCCTCACACTGGACTTCGAGACCCGGGCGCTGGAGGTTTCGCGGGCAACTAGGCAGGAACATACGTCAACCTGATGACGTCGTCGCCGATTCGATCGCTGGCCACAAGACGAAGCGGCGGCCGGGGGCCCACGAAGAATGGCTTGCCGCCACCAAGCACGATGGGGTGGAGGTAGAGTCGATACTCATCAATCAGCCCCAGGTTGGTCAGGCTTCCCGCCAAGTCTGGTCCGCCAACGTCAATCTCCCCATCGAGCTGAGCCTTCAGCCCACGTATCACCGCCTCGAAGTCATTCTCCACAAGTGTGGCGTTGGGGCCGACCGCCTTCAAAGAGTGCGACACTACCCACTTCCGCAGGCTCCTCCACGCCGCCGCGAAGTCGCGGTCCCCCGCGTCCCAGTCCGGAAGGTCATCGTCCCAGTAGCGCATGATCTCGTACATGCGGCGGCCGTACACCACACCCGCCAGACCGCGCACCAGCTCGAGGAAATGACGAGAGAGCGCGGGATCGGGTGGGCCTATTTTCATGTGGTCGACGTAGCCGTCCAGGGACTGGTTCAATCCATACACGAGCTTGGCCATGCCACAAAGCCCTCCACCGGTTCTTCAGAGTAGCTCAGGCCGGCGTTGCGCAGAACCGCGGTTGAACGCGATCTGGGGGTTCGCTTGCCTTGGACGCCGGGGGGGACAGGAACAAATAACGCTTGCCCACCGGCACGAGCATTCTTGCCTCTGCGAATCGCGCGGAAATGTAATTCCGTAGCCTGCGTGAATTGCACTTCGGCTTAGACGCGCCGCGCCACTACGCGTTCGCGGCCATTGACGACGAAGACTGGTTACAGCCCAGCTGCGCGCAGCGCCACGTTTCCGCGCCGTCCGGCTGCACAGTGCGCAGGTACATCGGCACGCCGCAGCCGGGACAGTCCCGCTGCTCCATCTGAAGAACCATCGTGCTGCCGTCCACCAGATCGAAGTAGCCCTGCGAAGAGTTGTACGCGCGGGTGCACCCGGCCTCGCCGCATTTGTATGCCTGCACGGTTACCCCGGCCAACTCGCCGAAATCGGCCAGACCCATCAGCGTGTGATGGTGCGTGCACAGAGGTTTGATGACCGGGCGCGTGTTTACAAGCATCATTCTTTCCCGGCGCGAAGCCAGCGTACTGTTCGGATGCTACCCCTCACGCGGCGCGGAATCAATGCCGCCCTGGGCGCGTTCCATACCCACTCCCTCTCCGCGGAGGTGGTGCTCCGACGGACGCCAGTTCGGCCGGACATGCTGCGAATCTGCCCAATCCCGGATTAGACTTGGTAAATGAATTCGACCGGCTGCTCTCAATCTTTCCTCTTGACTTCTGATTACCAGTATGTACACTATGCGAGTGATTACCGACGCAGCACCCCGCCGAGGCGTTCAGGAGGTCGCCCAACTCCCTTGAACGCGCAGACCCGCACGGTGCCTTCTGTAAGTCCCGCAGTTTGTGCAGATACAAACCACCTCGCAACTGCGCATTCCACAGCTACTTAACACCGCTTGTTTTCAGGAGCCTCCGCGCGAATCTCACCTAACTACCGTAATTTCTGCACTTACGAAAAGGAGGGGGGTAGCCACCATATGCCGCAACCCGCCACTTGTAACCTGCTTCGTTTCAATAGTTTGTGCAACCCCTACGCACGTAACAGCCGTGCATTCAATCAGTTGTGCAATCTAAGGGGGGAGGGGGGTACCCGCACCTCTAAATCTCTCGCCGCTTCGGCCCCTTTGACGCGCCTACTGGCGCGCCGCTCCGTCCTGCGTATAATGGAGAGTTTGGCAGCCTGCAAAATTCTTCGCTGAGGAACCTTTGGCCGACTCGAAGACGCCAATCGCCGCCGCACCTGCTGCTGGGACCCGCCTGGATGAGCAAGCCATCGAGGTGCGCGGCGCGCGTGTGCACAACCTCAAGAACATCAGCTTCGATATCCCGCACAACGCCCTCACCGTCGTCACCGGCGTCAGCGGCTCGGGCAAATCCACGCTTGCCTTCGACACCATCTACGCCGAAGGCCAGCGCCGCTACATCGAATCGCTCAGCGCCTACGCGCGCCAGTTCCTCGAACGCATCGAGAAGCCGGAAGTCGACTCCATCACCGGAATCGCTCCGGCCATCGCCATCCGCCAGCGCAACTCCACCCGCAACCCGCGCTCCACCGTCGCCACCGCCACCGAAATCTACGACTACCTGCGCCTGCTCTACGCGCGCGTCGGGCGCACCTGGTGCCGCAATTGCGGCCAGGAAGTCCAGCGCGACACCGTGGACCAGATCGCCGATCGCGTCCTCTCGCGCCCGGAAGGCCAGCGATTCTACCTGCTCTACCGCTTCGAACCGGCAATCGGCGCCGCATCCGGTACAGGACCAGCAGCGCCGGCCGGTTCGCCGCGCCGTTCCCGCAGCCGCGCCGCCGAACCGCCGCGCGCCACCCGCGAGGACCTCGCGCGCGCCCTCGGCGACCTCCGCAAGCGCGGCTTCAACCGCCTCTATCAGGCCGGCCGGCTCTACGAGTTCACCGCCCCGGAAGAACTGCTCGATGTTGATTTCTCCCAACCCATCTACGTCGTCGCCGACCGCCTCTCCGTTTCCCCCGACGCGCGCTCCCGCCTGATTGACGGCATCGAGCTGTGCTACCGAGAAGGACGCGGCGAGGTAATCTTCGAGTTTCCCGGCGAAACCGGTGCGCCCGCCGGCCGCCTCACCTTCAACGAACGCTACGAGTGCAAGAAGTGCGGCATCGTCTATCAGGAGCCGGAGCCAAAACTCTTCAGCTTCAACAGTCCCTATGGCGCCTGCCCGCGCTGCCAGGGCTTCGGCAACACCATCGACTTTGATCTCAACCTGGTCATACCCGATCGCAGCAAGTCCCTCAACGAGGGCGCGATTGATCCCTGGACGAAGCCGCGCTACCGCCAGCCCTTCGCTGAACTCAAGAAGTACGCCAAGGCGAAAGGCATCCCCCTCGACGTTCCCTTCCGCGACCTCTCCCCCAAGCACCAGGAACTCGTTCTCGACGGCGACCGCGCCGGCGGCTACCTGGGCGTCAAAGGCTTCTTCCAGTGGCTCGAGCGCAAGAAGTACAAGCTTCACGTCCGCGTCTTCCTCAGCCGCTATCGCGGATACGCCACTTGCCCCGATTGCCGCGGCGCACGCCTGCGCGAGGAAGCACGCGCCGTGAAGATCGCAGGGCGCGACATCACCGAGGTTTGCCGTCTCACCGTGACCCATGCCGGCGAATTCTTCCGCGGGCTCAAGCTGAATGCTTCTGAGGCCAGGGTCGCGCAGAAAATCCTCGACGAGGTGCGCCAGCGCCTGGAATTCCTCGATGCTGCCGGCCTCGACTACATCAGCCTCGACCGTCTCACCTCCACGTTGTCCGGCGGCGAGGCTCAGCGCATCCAGCTCGCCACCTCGCTCGGCTCGCGCCTGGTCGGCGCGCTTTATATCCTCGACGAGCCGTCCATCGGCCTCCACCCGCGCGACACGCACCGCCTCGTCGAAATCCTCAAGACGCTGCGCGACCTCGGCAACACCATCCTCGTCGTCGAGCACGACCGCGACCTGATTCTCTCCGCCGATCACGTGCTCGACCTCGGCCCCGGCGCCGGAGAGTACGGCGGGAAAATCACCTTCGCCGGCTCGCGCAACGAACTGCTGGGCGAGAAGCGCAACGGCAGCCTCACCGCGCGTTACCTTACCGGCGAAGCCCGCGTCGCCGTGCCCCCGGTGCGGCGCAAGCCGGCGGGAAAATTCCTGAAAATTACGGGCGCTCGCGGCCACAACCTCCAGGAAATCGACGTCGCCATCCCGCTGGGGATGCTCACCTGCGTCACCGGCGTTTCCGGCTCCGGCAAGTCCACCCTGGTCCACGAAGTCGTCTGGAACGCGCTGGACGCGCGCCGCAACGGCCGCAGCATCCGGGACTTCTGCGCGCGCCTGGACGGCGACCACCTGCTCCGCGAATTCGTCCTGGTCGACCAGTCGCCCATCGGCCGTACGCCGCGCTCCAATCCAGCCACCTATCTGAAGGCCTTCGACGCCATCCGCGACGTCTTTGCCGCCACCCCGGACGCGCAGCGCCGCGGCCTCTCCTCCGGCGCCTTCTCCTTCAACATTCCCGGCGGCCGCTGCGAGGCCTGCCAGGGCGACGGCACCGTCACTGTGGAAATGCAGTTTCTCGCCGACGTCGAACTCGTCTGCGAGGAGTGCCACGGCACGCGCTTCAAGTCCAGCGTCCTCGATGTGCGCTACCGCGACAAGAACATCCACGAAGTCCTCCAGCTCACCGTGCGCGAGGCCATCGCCTTCTTCGCCGGCGTTCCGCGCGCTGTTTCCAAGCTCCGCGTGCTCGACGAGGTCGGCCTCGGTTACCTCCGCCTCGGCCAGTCAGCCACCACGCTTTCCGGCGGCGAGGCTCAGCGCCTCAAGCTCGCGGCCCACCTGACGCAGGAGTCCAGCGAGGGCGTGCTCTACATCCTTGACGAGCCCACCACCGGCCTGCATTTCGAAGACATTCAGAAGCTGCTGACCGCCCTCCGCAAACTCATCGAAGGTGGCGCATCGCTGCTGGTCATCGAGCACAATCTCGACATCATCAAGTCCGCTGACTGGGTCATCGATCTCGGCCCCGAGGGCGGCGAACTCGGCGGCCGCGTCGTCGCCGTGGGTACGCCCGAGCAGGTGGCTCGCAACACCGCGTCGTACACCGGCAAGTTCCTGAAGGCGGCGCTCAACCACAATGGCGAGAAGCGCACCTGAGCCCGGCAAGGCCGCCGCCAGCCGGCCTATCCCTCGCGTTGCGACTATCTGCTACGATAATGCCTTCGGGGAAAGACCATGCGCCGCTCGGAGACGTTGCGTTCGGTCCTTTTCATTCTTGCGGGCGGCATCCTGCCGCTCATCCTGCTGCTTCCTGCACTCTGTCGCGCCGCCGAACCCGCGGACGACGACCTGGGCGCAATCCGCATCCAATTCCAGCAGCAGACTGACCCCGTGAAGCGCGCGAAGATGTTTCCCAAGCTGGGCAGCGCCCTTCTGGCGGAAATGAAGAAGCAGGTGGCGGCCAAGGAATACGACAAGGTGATTCCCCTCTTTCTTGAATACCGCGACTCTGCCAACGCGGCCTACACCGCGCTCGTGGCTGCCGTTCCCGACGGAGAAAAGCATCCCGGCGGTTACCGCGAGATGGAAATTCACCTGCGCCGTTCGCTGCACACCTTGAACGACATCGTGTTCGCCGTGCCGCTCGAAGATCGCGACCAGTTGCTCACGCCGCAACGCGACATCGAGACGCTGGACAACCGGCTGGTAAGGGCCCTGTTCCCGCGCGGCCCGCAGGCGCACTGGACGCAGACGTCGCTGGCAGACTGGCAGCCGGAGGCGTGAGCAGCACCATGGCCAGCGCCGGCGGACATGGAACGATGAGCGCCGCCCTGGTGGTTGCGCTCCTGTTGGCCGCGGTGCTTGCGCCCCTGGGCGGCGCCGGGGGCGCCGCCACGGCGGCGCAGCAGCAGAAGAAGGACTACCTGAGCCCGCTCGAAGCCGACCAGATTCGCGACGCCGTCACCATTTCCGAGCGCGTGAAGCTCTTTCTGGGCTACGCCGCCGACCGCCTGCGCAAGATCGACTACGAGCTCGAGCGCAAGGACAAAGAGAAAGACCGCGACTGGAACGAGCGCATGTGGAGCCTGATCAACGGCTACGCCGGATGCGTGGACGACGCGGCCGATGCCCTGCAAGCGGGGCTGGAGAAGCAGGAAAACCTGCGGCCGGGAACCAAGGAGCTCGAAAAACGCACCAAAGAGTTTCTGCCCAAGGTGAAGGCGCTCAAGGAAAACCCGCTCCTCTCCGCCTTCAAGTCCGATCTGGACGACGCCATCGAGGCGACCCAGGACGCCGCGACAACGGCTGAGAACGTGGCCAAGGAACTTTCCGCCGCGCCGGAGCGGAGACGCCCGTGACGAGCCCTGCGCCCTCCGCGAGCGCGCCTGCCCGGCCATGACGCACGTCCCGCGCCGCAAAACACAAACCGTTTCGAATCGGTCGATGCCCTATCCCGCTGGCGCCGCAATATTTCAGCGCATGTTCACGCGCCTCGGCTGCGCAGGACGTCCTCCGCAGTTCAGCGTGGTCTTCTATCCTTACGCGAGTCTGAGCCACACCATCCGCCTGCGCGGCGAAGAAGCCGACGCGCGCATTTCCGACCTGATGCGCGGCGCGCCGCTCGAGGCGCAGGAAGCCGTCGCCGCGATTCTGCTGGCCAAGCTCTACCGCGTCCGCCTGCCGCGCGCGCTCGATGCCGCCTACCGCGGGTTCGCCGGCAGCGGCCGCGTGCAGCGGCGCATGGATCGCGCGCGGCGCCGCCGCGGGCGCCGCAAGCACTCCGGGCCGCGGGGACGCGCGCACAACCTCGTGGCGATCTTCGACCGCATCAACGGCGAGTATTTCTCCGGAAGCCTTCCCGCCACGGAGCTGGGATGGAGCACCGGAACGTGGCGACGCCAGCTCGGCGTCTTCGATCCCGGCATGCGGCACATCGTGATCAACCGCTGGCTGGACAAGCCCTCCGTGCCGGAACACGTCGTGGCTTACGTGGTCTACCACGAGATGCTGCACCTCGAGCGTTCCAGCCTGATGCCGTCCGGCGGAAACGGCGCTTCGGAAAACGGCCACGGGAAACGGGAGGACCAAGCGGCGTTGAGCGATCGCTGCCGCATGCGGCTGCACACGCCCGAATTCCGCAGGGCCGAGCGCCGCTATCGCGAGTTCAATCTCGCCCGCGCGTTTCTGCTGAGCGCCGGCCGCTGGTAACGTCCCTGCCGCCTGCGCTTGTCTTAGGCCTTGGCCGCTGAAAAACCCTTCACGGCCTTGATCGTGAGCACGATGAAAATCACCAACACAATTCCTTGCGTGATGGCGAACGGCGGCTCGGACTGCGTCGGCGCCAGCGCGCGCAGCGGCGGCGCCTTCTCGAACGATTGCACCACCAGCACGAAGAAGTTGAGGTATTGCGCGAGGATCGCCGTATACACCCACGTCTTCCGCCAGCCGCCGGCCAATCCGTTCGAGTACCGCGCCAGCCAGGCGAACGCCAGCACGATCAGCGACAGCACGCCGATCACAATCCCCGGCGTGACCTTGCTGATTGGAAAGAAGAAGCCGGTCACGCTCGTCAGCAACGTCATCCAGAAGAACAGCTTCGACCAGCCATCGAGCGCGTTGCCTCCCATCATTCCGAACATCACCACGAACCCCGCGAAGATCGCCACCAGACTGATGGCCACGTGCACAGTCGTCAGAACCTGGATGTACATTTGATTGTCCCCTCCAACCGATACGTTCGTTTAGAGCCGCGGGAAGGGGGAAAGTTACAGTCGTCCTTGCGCGGGCGCAACCTCTGCGGTTGCCATGGCGCCTGGCGACACCTCCTTTCCAAATCCCTCCAAACGTGCTATTCAGCCGAGCCGCAGTACACAGGAGCATGCCATGATGAACCGCAGAGAATTCATAGCGACCACCGGCGCGGGCGCGGCCGTCACCGTCTCCGGCGCGGGCGCGGTCATGGCCGCACCCGCGGCGGCGGCACAAAAATCGGCTGCGCTATTTCTGCCGGACAGCGGGCCGGCGCCGGCGACGTTCGACCGGCTGCCGCTCGAATGGCACCAGGCGCGCGCGCAAAAGCTGCGCGACAAGCTGGCCGAAAACGGCTACGAGGGCATGCTGCTCACCAACCGGTGGAACATCATCTACTTCACCGGCCTGTGGCACACCACCACCGAGCGGATGGTCAACGTGTTCCTGCCGGTGAGAGGCGAGCCGGTGTGGTTCTACGCGGCGCTTGACCGCGACCTGGTGAAAACGTGGTGGTACAAGGACGGCGAGATGTACTTCGACTGGCCGCACGCCGAAGGCGCGTTTCCCAACGAAGGCAAGGTGCAGATGGGAGCGAAGGTCGACCTGACCGACTGGATGCTGAAGGCTCTCAAGAAGCGCGGCTACGCCGACAAGAAGCTGGCCGCCGACACAGAGCTCGTTCCCTCCATGCAGCGAAAAGTGGTGAACGTGCTGGGTAAGGAGATGGCGAACGGCGGCGACTATTGCATGGACATGCGGACACGCAAGACGCCCGAGGAACTGACCTTGATGCGGCGGTCGTACAACTACTTCAACCAGATGCACGCGTACGCGCGCGACTTTCTGCTGGAGCACGGCACAAGCGTGACGGACTACGACATCGGCAGCGCAGCGACGAAATGCGGCGTGGACCTGATTATGGCGGACATCAAACGCGACGGCGGTCCGCACACGGCCGTGGGCATCACGGTGAACGTGGCGTGCCGCGTGGGGCCGTCCACGGCGTCGCCGCACCCGAATCAGTTTCTGCACAACAAGGTGTCGAAGGGCCAGGCCATCCAGATCGAGGGCGGCGTCACGATCGCCGGCTGCGGGGGTGAGCTCTACCGCGCCATGTTCATCCATCCGATGACGGACCACATGAAGAAGGTGTGGACCGTGGCGCGCGACGGCTGCCTGATGCAGCAACAGGAATCCATCGCAGGCGTCACCTGCTCAACGGTGGCGTACAAGATCCACTCGATGCAGGTGAAGAACGAGATGGCGCCTTACATCTACCATCGCCCGGCGCACGGTCAGGGCTGGGAAGGACACCAGCCGCCCTATCTCTCGCTGGGCGACTACACCATGCTCGAGCAAGGCATGTGCTTCTCGGTTGAGCCGGGCCTGTACGATCCGGCGCACGGCATCGGCGCGAATTTTTCCGATGTATTCGTTGTGCAGTCCCAGGGGCCGGCGCTGCAGATGTCGCGCCTGCCGTGGAGCGAGGAGTGGTGCTGGGTGAAGCTGTAGGCAGAGGCCCTGCGAAGGCGACAAGGCGCACAGTCTTTGCTTGAAGAACGCGCAGCGGCGCGCGAGGATTCCTAGGTCGCGATGGCCGCCACGGAACGCGCTCCCGAAACTGCCGCCGGCACGCCCCGTACGCCGTGGATCTACGGCCCGGCACTGGACCTGATCATCGGCTGCGGAGGCTGGTCGGCGCCCCTGCTGCTGGTCGCCTTTCTGGCCAGCCGGTCGGACACACAGCAATGGTCCGTGGCGTTTTACTTTCTCGCGCTGCTGTTCAACTACCCGCACTTCATGGCCACGGTGTACCGCGCCTATCACACGCGCGAGCAATTCGAAAAATACCACATCTTTACCGTGCACATGGCCCTGCTGCTGGCGGCGGCTGGAGTGCTGGCGCACAAGCTGCCCGCGCTGCTTCCGTGGCTGTTCACGCTCTACATCTGCTGGAGCCCGTGGCATTACACGGGCCAGAACTTCGGCCTGCTGATGATGTTCGCGCGGCGGGGAGGCATGGCGCCCGAAAAGAGCGAGCGCCGCGCGCTGTACGCGGCGTTTCTCGCGTCGTACGTGCTGCTGATGATCAGCTTTCACACCGGGCCGTCGAACGACGACATGGTGCTGTCGCTGAACATTCCCGCGCGGTGGGCGCTGTGGCCGAAAGCGGCGAGCGCCGCGCTGTTCCTCGCGTTGGGGGGATGGGCGCTGCTTCGCTTCCAGCGGCGCGCTTCGTCGTGGGCGGCGCTCGCGGCGCCGGGAGCTCTGTTTGCCTCGCAATTCCTGTGGTTCGTGCTGCCGGTGGGGCTGGAAATCACGCGAGGGCTGCAGGTGCCGCAGACGCGGTACAGCTCGGGCATCCTCGCCGTGCTGCACTCGACGCAGTACATCTGGATCACCAGCTATTACCAGCGGCGCGAATCGGCGGCGGAAGGCAAGGCGGACTGGCGCTTCGGCGGGTACTTCGCCACGCTCGTCGCGGGAGGCATCGCCCTGTTCATTCCCGGGCCGTGGATTGTGAGCCGCGTCTTCCACGCGGACTTTGCCGCCAGCTTTCTTACGTTCACGGCGCTAGTGAATATCCACCATTTCATTCTGGATGGAGCGATCTGGAAGCTGCGGGATTCGCGAGTGGCGGCGCTGCTGATCGGCTCGGGCGAGAAGGCGGCCACGGCGACGCCGCAGAATCCCGCGGCGGCCGGCGCGTTCGCGCGGACGTGGGACTGGCTGAGCGGCGACTCGGGTGGGGCGCGGATCGTGCGCGTGGGAGCGGCGCTGGCCTTGATCGGGTGGGGACTGATGGACCAGGTGCGGTTCTACTGGGCGTCCGCTCTGGACAGCCTGCCCACGCTGGAGCGGGCAGCGCGACTGAATCCGTACGACAGCAGCCTGCAGGGCTCGCTGGGCCGTGCGAGCGAACGGACGAAAGACACGGGCGCCGCGATCGCCGCGTTCACCCGTGCTGTGGACCTGCGCCCGCAGAGCCGGCCGCTGCAACACTCGCTGGCGCACGCTCTGCTTTCTGAAGGGCGGTATGCGGACGCGTACCAGCTCTACCGGAAGCTGCTAGCGCGCTACCCGAGCGACGTGGACGCGCTCGTGAACGCCGGGCTGCTCGCGGCGCGGCTGGGCCATCCTGAAGAGGCGATAGACGACTGGCACCGCGCCGTGGACCTCGACCCGCTGCAAGCGAACGCGCAGTTGTACCTGGGAGACGCGCTCTCCGCGCGCGGCGAGCAGCAGGCCGCGGCGCGACATTACCGCGCCTACCTGGATGCCGTTGCGACGCATCCCGAGCAGCACGCGCAGGAAAACCGCCTGGCCATGGGCGCGATGATCAAGATCGCCGACGCCGACGCGAAGGCACACCACAACGCCGATGCCGCCATGGGCTACGACACAGCCGCCGCCATGGCGCAGAAGGCGCACGACCCGGTGATGCAGAGCATGGCACTGGCGCATCACGCGGAGTTTGCGGCGGGCGAGGGCAATTTCAAGCGAGCCGCGGAGTTCTTTCAGCGCGCGCTGGCGCTCGATGCGCAAATCCAGAACGACGCGCCAGACGCGGCCGCGGACTGGGCCGAATACGGGCAGTTCCTGCGGCTGACGGGCCAGCCGGAGCGGCTGGCGTACGCGTGCTTCCTGCACGCGGAAGGACTGCTGAAGGATTCGCCGGGAGCGGAGCGGGAGACGATCGCGAAGCTGCGGGCGGCCAGCGAGCAGAAGCTGAGGCGCGAGGCGGCCAACGTGAGGGGCCGTCTGGACGAAGTCTTGAAAGAAGC
>Ga0335080_10004065_pt1 | contig 14871 bp, 16 predicted proteins | sample Lox_Sample_34_FD_206720 | JGI IMG/M metagenome (GOLD analysis project Ga0335080, IMG submission 206720) | Soil microbial communities from Loxahatchee National Wildlife Refuge, Florida, United States - Lox_Sample_3.4 | ecosystem: Environmental > Terrestrial > Soil > Wetlands | place: USA... | reverse complement strand
GATTGAGACGGATGCGAGACACGACGCGGGCCGCGAGGCGTTCTATTTCGAAACGATATTCTGCGTGTATCCAGAGAGTTAGCAGGGGTTTGGACAAATTTGAACCGAAAGAGGACAGAATCTCAGAATGAGACAGTCTCACGGTGCGAATGACCGAGTTTCAGGTCCGCACGATCGGGGGTAAATCGCGAGCTGAGACAGGGCTGACAAAATTGACGCGCTTGTGGGTGCCGTCGCAGAAGGGAGCGTTAGCAGATTGTCCGCACCGGCAAAGTGTCACGGATGTGCGCCCGCCGAGACCGAACGTGTTGCCGGCCTGATCGACGATTTCGAAGTCGCCTTCAATGCGAATGGAACCGTTATTGAAAACTGTGACGCGGGTGCTGGCCACGAATGTCCTCCGGTGGGGGATGGGTCTGCGAAGAATACGATAGCGAGAGACTCCCTGAATGTAAACGGCACGAGTTAGAAGTCGACAGTTGACAGTCAACAGTCAGAATCAAAAACAAGAGAGGACTAATAGCGGGGGACGGTGGGGTCGACTTCGGTGGACCAGGAGAGGATGCCGCCGCGTAGGTTGTAGATCTTGCGGAAGCCCGCCTGACGAAGGAAGTCGACGGCTTGGGCAGAGCGTTTGCCGCTCTTGCAATGCGCGACGATCTCGTGTGCAGAGTCGAGTTCGTGAACCCGTCTCGGCAATTCTCCCAACGGAATCAAATGACCGCGGAGGTTGCAGATCTGGTATTCGTGCGGCTCGCGAACATCGAGGATGAAGACGTGTTCGCCGCGATCGAGTTTTTCTTTCAGCTCCCGCGGGGTAATTTCCGGGACGTGCAGTTCGCTCTCGGGCTCTTCCTCGCCGCGGATGCCGCAGAACTCATTGTAGTCGATCAACTCGTTAATTTTGCGATGGGTGCCGCACATCGGGCAGTGCGGATTCTTGCGAAGCTTGAGTTCGCGGAATTTCATTGCGAGCGCGTCGAACAAAACGAGACGGCCTTCAAGAGACTCGCCCCTGCCGATGATGAGCTTGATGGCTTCGAGAGCTTGCAGGGAGCCGACGATGCCAGGGAGTACGCCCAGAACGCCACCTTCCGCGCAGGAGGGGACCAAGCCGGGGGGAGGGGGCTCGGGGTAGAGACAGCGGTAACACGGACCTTCGGGCATGCCGAAAACGGTGACCTGACCTTCGAAACGGAAAATCGAACCGTAGACGTTAGGCTTGCCCAGGAGAATGCAGGCGTCGTTGACAAGGTAGCGGGTCGGGAAATTGTCGGTGCCGTCGACGACGACGTCGTAATCCTTGAAGAGTTCGAGAGCGTTGGCGCTGGTGAGCTTGGTTTCGTAGGTGGTGATTTGAACGTCCGGATTGAGATTGATAAGGCGCGCGGCGGCTGCTTCGGTTTTGGGCTTGCCGACGTCGCTGGTGCCGAAGGTAACCTGGCGCTGAAGGTTGGTGAAGTCGACGACATCGAAATCGACGAGACCAATGTGACCCACGCCCGCGGCCGTGAGATAGAGGCCGAGGGGCGCGCCCAGTCCGCCGGTCCCGATCAGCAATACTTTGGCGCCTTTGAGCTTGAGCTGACCCTCCATGCCGACTTCCGGCATGATGAGGTGACGGCTGTAACGGAGGATTTCTTCGTTGGTAAGGCTCGCTGCCGGCGTAGCGCCGGTCAACGGCTGAGGTTTTGTGGCCATGGGTTATCCTGGGAATAGTTTACTTGGGTGGAAGGTGGGATGGAAGGGACACCGAATTCGCGCAAGTTGGTGGTTTGGCTTTGGGATACAGATATCAGATATCGGATATCAGCAATAACCCGCGGAGTTGAAGACTTGCCCTGCGTTGCCGGCCGCTCTCTGACTTTACTTGGGATGGGAGATTGATTAGGCTGAATAACTATGTGGAATGTAGACGAACGATTTATAAAAGAACAGATGGATAAGCTGGCGTCGCTGGGATTTTCAGTGGGCAGCACACGCGGCGTGGTGCGCGTAGAAAAGTACGGTTGCGGCGCAGAGTTTCGCCAGGACCCCGACGCCCGATTCCATATGACGGTATTGCCGACGATCATGGTGAAGGGTCAATTCGGACGGCTGTGGGATGCGGGTTATCAGAAGTTTTTGTTGACGGATGACGGCGCAAAATATCCGGCGCTTGCGGAGCAATTGGCGAATCTGCGGAAGTTCAATGAGGAATTGCGGACGGCGTTAGGAGTGCCAACGTTTTACAACGAGGCGCTGGGGTCGGTGAGCTTGCTGAGCGTGTACGACCGCGTGAAAGGCCGGGCGGGAGACGTGCCGGACAAGACGGTGGGAGCACACGAGCCGACAGAAGGACACTGAGAGTCAAGTCGATAGCCAACAGCCTACAGCAGACAGCAAAAGGTAAAAGCAGCGTCGCCATCCATAAATTCGTAAGCCCAAAGAGAGGACACACTCTTTCCGCACAGTCTGCGGAAAGGACGAAGATCGGGACCGCACAGGCTAAAGCCGATGCTGCGAACTTCACGGCTTGGGGTTGGAGTAGCGCTGGAAGGGGCCGGCGTGGGGATAGAACGCGTAGGCGCGATAGAGTTCGGCGACCTGGCGCAGATGGCTCAGGTCGTGGTTGGCAAGCTCGTGAAGCATATGTGAAAGAGTGATCGTGCCCATCTCGTAGTGTTCGCCTGTGCGTGAACCCGCAGCGTTGGGGATGGAGTGCAAATAGACAACAAAGGCGCGGCGCAGAGTAAGAAATTCCTCCAACTGTCGAGCCGCGGTTTTGTGGCGCACATCAGTTTCAGAATGCGGGATAAACTTGGGAAGAGTAGGCGAGTGCTCAAGCATAATGAGCTTGGCGCGCTGCTTATAGAGCGCTTCGATAACGTTCATGTGCGCGAGCACTTCAAGAATGGACCAGCGGTCTGCGGCAGGCTTCCGTTCGAGAAGATCGTTCGGAAGATCTCGAAGTAGAATTTCGAGGATGGCCGGCGTCTTTTCGAGCAAAGAGATGGGAGCCTGGATGGAAGCGGCGGGCTGCATCGGGAACCTCGCAATGGCTGGGAAGCGAAATTGTAGTCGAATGAAAGCGAGACGCCAAGGAAGGCAGTTAGGTAGGAGGAGTGAATCATGGGACGGGTCGTTGGGCTGATGGATGATTTGTTCTTCCAGATGAAGGTGCTGGAAACGGCGAAGCATGTCGGGGTGGAGTTCAAAGTGGCGCAGAACGCGGAGGTGCTGGCAACGATGCTGGAGGCACCGACGAAGCTGGTAATCGTAGACCTAAACTCGCGAAGCGAGCCCGTGGCAACCATTGAACGGATTCGGGCAACCCAAAAAGGACTGCCGGTGGTGGCGTTTTTGTCGCATGTCCAGACGGAACTGGCAGCGCAGGCCCGAGCGGCGGGATCGACGGAAGTGATGCCGCGGTCGGTGTTCACACAAAATCTGGCGCGCATTTTAGAGACCGCAAAGGATTGAAAATTGAGAGCGGCAAGATGATAGGGCGTGGGGCTTTCGGTTGTTTGGTGTTGCTGTTGTGTGTTTCCGCGGGCGAAGTGCGAGCGGGCGACACGCCCTCCGATGCCGCGACGACCCTGCGCGACATTTTGATGGCCGCGTGTTCGCACGACGCAAAACAGTTCGTGGCGCACTTGACGGCGAGGAACGCGGAGGCATTCGGAAAATTGACCCCCGCGGCGCAGGTGACTCTGCTGAAACGGTTCGTGTTGCTGGACACCACGGGAACACCGAATGCAGAGGTCGACGAACACGGCAACGTAACGGTGACCTGCAGAACGGAGCAGGCGTCTACGGAGATGCAGATCGGCAAGGCTGAAATCCGCGAGAACCTGGCCTTTCTGCCGCTGGTGGCGAAGGACGCCTCTGGCGCGTCGGGAGCGAACGAAAGACGAGTGCAGATGGGCTTAGTGCGGGAAAACGGGCAGTGGAGGCTGCTGTCGCTGGGATTGTTGCTGTTGGATTTGACGTCGCTGGGCGAAGAGTGGGACCGCGCCGAGATTCAGACAAACGAGAAATCAGCATTGGCATCCATGCGCGAGCTTATCGCAGCAATTGAAAAATATCGTGTGAGTTATACCCGGCTGCCCGATTCGCTGAGTGCGCTGGGGCCGTCGTCGAAAGGGACCGCATCCATAGACGAAGCAGGACTGGTAACTGCAGACTTGGCCGCCGGGAGAAAAGACGGTTATGCGTTCCGGTACGCGATCGTTGGTGCGAACAATTCTGGAGCGCCAGCGAAGTATGAACTGGCGGCGATGCCTGTAGCGTACGGTCGAACGGGCACCATATCGTATTTCCGGGATGCGGCGGGCACGCTGCATGGCGGCGACCACAAAGGGGCAGTAGGTACGGCAACAGATCCTAAAGTGGAATAAGCCGCGCTGGCTAATTAACTGATTAGAACATTCCACGGATGGGCTATTGCGAGCGCCGAATCCAAAAGCGAAAATCGCGATGGGATCATCCGGCTTTAGCGCAAAGGATAACTGCGCGCAAAAGCACACCCTATCCAGAGGCACGCTGGAAGTGCGCCAGCGCACGGAGAGGGAGCATGCCGGAGGTCACAGTAGAACGGCGAAACGCGTCGCGATACCCAATGGTGCTGGCGGCGGACGTGGTGGAGTTGCCGCGTGGGGCGCGATTAAGCGCGCGAACTTCGGACATCAGTCTGAGCGGCTGTTATATCGATACGTTGAAGACCATTCCGGTTGGGTCGAACGTCCGCTTACGTGTCACACACAATAATGAAAACTTTGAGGCGGTAGGATGCGTGGTGTATGTGAGCTACGGACTGGGAATGGGCATAGTGTTTACGAAAGTGGAAGAAGAGGAGAGGGCGAGGCTGAGAAGGCGGATCGATGCCCGGGATAGCGAGTTTTGAGAGAAGGCCGGTAGCCGACAGTCAATGCCTACGCTGCGGATTTTTGTGGCGAGGGTGAAGTAGGCTAACATCAACGAAACAAGTTATGCGTCCGGGCGTTTCACGTGCCATTACCGGGATTTGCCTCAGCGCGTTGCTGGCGCTGACGTTTGGTGTGTCCACCCCGCGCGCGCAGGACACGGACACGATGGACGCCTCCCTGCCGGTGTTTGAGTTCCACAGTGGTTTCTGGGTCAACCTGCACCATTTTCTGTACCACGAAGCGCGGGCGAAGCTTGCCGCTCGGGAGAGCGCGTCGGGCGGAAACGCGCTAGCAAGAAGCGATGGACCTGTTCTCAAACAATCGGGCGCGGCGGCAAATCCACTCACGCCGCCACAGCAAAAGCTTTGGGACGACGCAATCGCGTATTACATCGAGAACTACGCGAGCAAAGACCTGCTGGTGAACATCGACCTGATCCTGCTGAAGAACCAGCTTGGGGATTTTGAAGATTGCACCGAGTTGACCGGGAAAAAACAGCCGCGGTGCGACGCGGGTTTGCCGGGCAGGATCGGGCCAGTGCTGGAATCGGTAGCGCCGATCTACCGGTCACGCTGGTGGGCCGATCACGACCGGGCTAACCGGCGGTGGGTGGCGCGAGTGGCACCTTTAGTGCGGGAACAAGGCGTGGGGTTGTCAGAACGCTTGGCGGATATTTACCAGACGCGCTGGCCCAAGGAGCGAATTCGCGTGGACGTGTGCGCGTACGCGAATGGCGCCGGCGCATATACAACACTTGATCCGGTGCGGGTGACGATCGCTAGTACTGATTCCCGAAACCAGGGAACGGAAGCGTTCGAGGTGCTTTTCCACGAAGCCTCGCACAGCATCGCGCTGCCTGTGGAAGCAGCGATCAGCCGGGAATGCAAGCAACGGGACAAACCGATTCCCAGGAATCTGTGGCACGCGCTAATCTTCTACACCACGGGAGAAGTCTTGCGGCCCATCATGAAAGGCCCGCCGGAACCCGAAAAAGAGGGAGGGGACGCAGCGCCGAAACCTGTACCCACTCCGCCAAAATCGAGCATCGTGCCCTATGAGTTGCGGGATATTCTGACGCAGCGGGGCTGGGAGCAATACCATTTGCTGCTGTTGATGTATTGGCAACCGTATCTGGACGGCAAGGTGACCTTCGGCGACGCCATCGCGCATTTGATTTCGGCGGCCTGAATTGACGATCGGATTTGTTCACTGCGGGTTGGTGTGTTAGGCTTTTGCCTGCAAGAACTCAGCCCGGCTAGCGCCACGCAAGTCCCAACGTCGCTCGACCTCTTCCGGAACCGTCCCCGAGCCGCACGAGGTGTACTTGTCTCTGCGCAGAAGCCAGGCGAAGGATTCTCTGGAACACATGCCCGGTAGACAAGTGGCTTCCCAACCCGAAAAAGAGGCCCGCGAGATCAAGCTCGCGCACTCCCCGGATTCTGACGACGCATTCATGTTTTACGCGCTGGCGACGCATAAACTCGCCACACCGGGATACAAATACACGCATATTCTCTCGGACATTCAGTCGCTGAACGAAGCGGCGCTCACGGAAACGTACGACGTAACGGCGGTGAGCTTCGCCGCATATCCATCGCTGCGGGACAAGTACATTCTGCTGGACTGTGGCGCGAGCTTTGGCGAAGGGTACGGGCCAATCGTGGTGGCCACGCATTCGATGAAACCGACGGAGCTCAAGGGCACGCGGGTAGGCGTGCCGGGATTGAAGACGTCGGCTTACCTGTCGCTGAAATTGTACGAGCCCGATTTTGAAGCAGTGGTCATGCCGTTCGATAAGATCATCGAAGCGGTGAAGAACGGCTTGGTGGAAGCCGGATTGCTCATTCATGAGGGCCAGCTGTTCTTTCCGCAGTTGGGGCTGCACCGGGTGGTGGACTTGGGAGTCTGGTGGCAGGAGCTGACCGGATTGCCGCTGCCGCTTGGGGGGAACGCGGTGCGACGGTCCCTAGGGCCCGATCTGGCACGACTGATCGCGCGCACGATTCGCGACAGCGTGTCGTATGGGTTGGAGCACCGGGAAGAAGCGCTGAATTATGCGATGCAGTTTGCGCGAGAGATGGATACCGAACTGGCGGACAAGTTTGTGGGAATGTATGTGAACAAGTGGACGCTCGGGTACGGGGAAAAAGGGAAAAAGGCCGTGCGGGAGTTGATTGAGCGCGGGACAGCAGCGGGGTTGTTGCCCGGCCCGGCGAATGTGGAGTTTTTGGAAGAGTAGGCAGGGCGCAGGTCCTGCACCCAGTACCCTCGTGAAATTCACAATTCGCGCCAAGACACAGCGGCTGAGATCCTTCGTCGCCAACGGCGCTCCTCAGGATGACAAGTCTTCTTTGGAGTTCAGCCGATCGGCTGTGGTCTCCTACTTTTTGGGGATGGGCGTGAAGTACAGATCCTGGTAGTCGAAACTGAAATCGGCTAACGGTGAGACGGCAACCATGGTGAAGTGGTGAATGGAGCCGTCAGGGTTGAGCGCAAAGGTAGCGAAGGCGTCTTCGACGGTGCGGTCGCGCCAGTGAGCCTTGAAGGTGTCGTACTGCCAGTGCTGAAGGTCGGCGATTCCTTTGGGAGTGCGTTCGAAGTTCAAGACCAGGCCGCTGTTTTCCACCTTGATGTTGACCTTGCCATACCAGGGATCGGAGTAGTCGCCGGCATACTTTTCGAGAGGAAGAACAGATTTAGAGTCAGCCGCGCGGGATTGCGCGGCTTTGTCCATGGTGTCTTCAGCGTCCTTTTTGTTTTTGTCATTGAGGGTCTTGAAGGCGGCGATGTAGTCGATTGTTGATCCGCCGAAATACGAATCGAGGATGTGAAAGAGCACGGAGTCAAACGCGGCGGTTTCCTCGGCATTCGTGAGAATGACGACTCCGAGACTTTCTTCCGGAACCAACATGACGCGGGTCACAAAGCCTGCAACGCCGCCGGTGTGGCCAACCAGTTTTCGGCCTTTGTAATCGCGCAAGCCCCAGCCCATGCCGTAACCACCGAAATGAGCCTGCAGATTTTTGACTTCTTCCGGGAGGTTGCTGACGGGAACCACCATTTGCTGCGCCCACATGGCGCGCGATGCCTGTTCGCTAAAGACCCGTGCCTCGCTCCCCGGTATTTTGCCGCGATTCAGTTGCAGCAGAACCCACTTAGACATGTCGGCAATGGACGAGTCGATGGAGCCGGCGGGGCCTGCATTGTCGAGATTCTCGAAAGGGATGGTCTGGAGCTTGCCGTCGACTTTGGAATGCGGATAGGCCCAGTTGCCGCTGGCGTTAAAAAGAGAGTTGCTGGTGTTGGAACTGTTCATGCCGAGCGGCTGAAAAATGTTTTCGCGAATGTAGTCGTCCCAGGATTTGCCGGAGACTTCCGCGACGACTTGTCCGGCGGTAAGGAACATGAGGTTGTTGTAGGCGTAGGTGGTGCGGAAACTGGTTGCGGGCTTGAGAAAGCGGAGACGATAGACGACTTCATCGCGGGTAAAGGTGGTATGCGGCCAGAACATAAGGTCGCCTTCGCCAAGGCCGAGGCCGCTGCGATGGCAGAGAAGATCCCGAATGCGCATTTCCTTGGACACGTAGGGATCGTACATCTGGAACCCTTTCAGGCGTTCGTAGACGGGATCATCCCAGGAGATTTTGCCGGCATCGACGAGCGTGGCGAGAGCGGCGGCGGTAAACGCCTTGGTGTTGGAGCCAATGCCGAAGAGGGTGTTTTCGTCGACAGGAGTAGCATCGCCCAGCTTGCGAACACCGTAGCCTTTCGAGAAGACGACTTTGCCGTCTTTGACGATGGCGACGGCCATGCCGGGCACTTCGAAGGTTTTCATCGAACGGGCAACATAGTCATCGAGATCGGCGGGAGGAGCGGCGGGCTGCTGCTGAGCGAGAATGGGCAATGCAACAAGTAGCGCAACTAGCAAAGTCGCAGGCAATGCGATGCGGCGGGAACGCATAGTTAGAGGAGCTCCTTATCCGGATTCAAGTTGGTGCAAGCATAGTAAAAGCGCAAAACCGTATAAAGTGAAAAGTGGCCAGTGCAAGGTTCCAGCGAGCCAACTTGACGCGGCGAACTGGAATCACATAGTGTCGGATTTCCATCATGCCAACAAAACACCTGAGAAGTGTTGCGCTCGTATTTGTGACGCTGGCGCCGATTTGCGTATTGGGGCAGGCAGCGCATGAGTTTCGCGACCATCCGGAGATTCCTAAGGAGTGGCCGCGAGAGGCAGTGCGGGGTGCGCATGGCATGGTGGCCACGGACGAAAAGCTGGCGTCGGAAGCTGGCGTGGCAATTTTGAAACGCGGCGGAAACGCCATCGATGCAGCGGTGGCCACGGCGTTCGCGCTGGCGGTGGTGGAACCCGCTGCGGGCAACATCGGGGGCGGCGGATTCATGCTGGTGCGGATGGCGGACGGCAAGACAAACTTTTTCGACTATCGCGAGATGGCGCCGGGAAAAGCGACCCGCGAGATGTACGTCAAGCCGGACGGAAGGCTGGATAATGAGGCGGCTACGATTGGCTACAGATCAGTGGCTGTGCCGGGGACGGTGGCAGGTCTGGCGCTGGCGTTGCGAACGCACGGAACGATGAAGTTATCGGAGGTAATGGCGCCGGCGATTCGCTACGCGGAGGACGGGATACCCGTCACCGAGAAACTGATTCGGGAATTTGCGGAGGAGCGCAAAGACCTGCAGCGATTTTCTATGAGCAGTCGAGTGTTCCTGAACGACGGAAAGTTCTATCACGCCGGCGACACGCTGAAGCAGCCGGAGCTGGCAGCGACGCTGAAGCGCATAGCGAAGAATGGGCCCGATGACTTTTATCGCGGCGAGACGGCAAAAATATTGGCAAGCGACATGGCGGCGATGGACGGGCTGATCACATTGGAGGATTTGGCAAAATATCAGCCGAAGATTCGCGAAGTGCTGCACGCAAATTACACGGTGAATGGCGCGCGGTGGGAAGTAATTTCGGCGCCGCCGCCGAGTTCAGGTGGAGTAGCGGTGATCGAAGCGCTGAACATGCTCCAGGGCGTGCCACTGAAGGGTTGGGACGATCCGCAAAGTATGCACATGGCGGTAGAAGTGATGCGGCGGGTATTTGTGGATCGCGCGGCCTATCTGGCCGACCCGGACTTTTCGAATGTGCCAGTGGCGGGGCTAACGAGCCCTTGCTACGCACAGGAGTTGCTGGCGACGATCCATCCACTGCACGCGAGTTCGAGCGCGGACGTGAGGGCCGGCAATCCACACGTGTGTACTTCGGGAGTGAGCGCGAGTGTGCCGCCGAATACGATCGTCAGTTTGGGCGAGGGGCCGCATACCACACATTTTTCGGTGGTGGACGCGGCGGGAAATGCAGTCGCAAGCACGACGACGTTGAATGACAGCTATGGATCGCACGTGACTTCGTCGGCGGGCTTCTTGCTGAATGATGAGATGGATGACTTCACGACGCAGCCGGGCGTGCCCAACGCGTTGTTTGGGCTGATCCAGTCAGAGGGGAACACGATTGCTCCGGGAAAGCGGCCGTTGAGTTCGATGACGCCGACCATTGTGCTGCGGGACGGGCAACTGAGTTTCGTGACAGGATCGCCGGGCGGTCCCACAATCATTTCCGCAACGCTGCTGACCGTGCTCAATTGGATGACGCTGGGGATGGACGCACAGACGGCAATCAATGCGCCGCGGTTTCATCATCAATGGCTGCCGGACCAAATTGTGATGGAGCGGCTGTTTTCCCCGGAGATGGAAGAGCAGATGAAGGCTCGCGGGTACGCGGTGAAGCGGAAGGGTCACATCGGACTGGTGAACGCGATTGGGATTGATGCGAAGACGAATGAGCGATGTGGGGCGGCCGACCCTCGGGATGAGGGGTGGGCGGTAGGATATTAGACAGGCATGAGGGCGTGGAGCTTCTCGCGGCCAGCTTGAATGAGCCAAGACGCACCGGTTGCGTGCTGGATCGGTCATTTTTGGTAGTAACCAAAACTGTGAGGTGGGTTTCGCAACGCCCGCTCGAAATTGCGCCTGCAGGCTAAACTAGTCACTTATGCAACGAATCCTTTCGACATATCTATTCGTTTCGAAAAAGCTGACGCGCGAGTTGTTGGGGCAAGTGCGCGAGGCGGGTTTCCAGGCCGTGGAAATTTTCGCAACCCGGAGTCATTTCGACTACGCGACCAAGGCGGAAGTCCAGGCGATTGCGCACGCATTGGCGGATCACCAGTTGCTGCTGAATTCACTCCATGCGCCGACGAGCCGGGACGTGAGCGTCAACCGCGAGGGAGGAGTGCCCCTTTCCGTGACGGAAGTGGAGCGAGTGCGGCGGATCGAAGCAACGGATGAGTTAAAGCGGGTGATTGACGTAGCGGAGGACTTGCCGTTCCCGCGAATGATTCTGCACATGGGTGGATCGCGTGAATCGGCGGACCCGCGGAAGCGAGATGCGGCGTTCAGCACCCTGGAGCACCTGGTGCTGCATGCGCGCCACGCCGGGGTGACGATTTGCCTGGAAAATACCACAAGCGAAATGGGGGAGCCGGCGTACTTGCGTTCGTTTGTCGACGAGACGCGGCTGACGGGGTTGCGCTTCAATTTTGACATTGGGCATGCGCATTTGTCCGATGGAGAGGAAACCGGAAGAATTGCGAGGAATCTGGAACCATTGAAGGACTTGGTGGCCAGCACGCACATCCACGACAATCACGGGGAAAAGGACGAGCATCTGCCGCCGTATGAGGGAACGATCGACTGGCCGGAAGCGCTCAAGGCGTTGAAGACCGTCCCCGGTGTTGACGTGCCGCTGACGGTCGAGCTGAAGGAGAAGGCCGGGCCGGACGCACCGGGGCTGAGCGAGCAGATTACGGCGGCGGCAAAAGCGCTGGACAAACTCGAGGCAGAATGGGCTTCCGCTTGACGCCAGCGAATTTGACCATTTTTTTGACTATGGTCTATAATTTTGACTATAGGGCCGAACGATGAAACACGTAGCCATTTCCGAATTCAAGGCCAAGTGCCTGGAACTGTTAGAGCAAGTACGGCGTACACGCCAACCTCTGCGGGTCACGCGCCACGGGAAGCCAGTGGCAGAAATTGTGCCTCCAACGCCAGTGGCTGATCGAAAGGCAATGTTCGGATCCATGAAAGGGTCGATCGAGATTCTTGGCGACATCATTTCCCCGGCAAACGACCCAGACGATTGGGAGGCGCTCCGCGATTGAAGCTCCTGCTGGACACGCACATTTGGCTGTGGTTTAGGACCGATACGCCACGATTGACTCGAGCTGTGTCGCGAGCACTTGGAAATCAAGAAAACGAGCTTTGGTTGTCACCCATAAGCACGTGGGAAGTGCTGATGCTAAACAGCAAAGGGCGAATAAAATTATCCGGAGATGCAGGCGTCTGGATACAGAGGGCAATTGAGGGGATAAACGAAGCCGTTTTAACTCACGAGATCGTCTCTGTCGCTGGAAATCTTCTCGTCCAAAGAGATCCTTCGGATTGTATGATCGCGGCGACGGCCATCGTGAACGACATGACTCTCCTTACGGCGGACGACAAACTTCTCCAACTGCCCGGGCTGAAGACTCTGGCGAATCGCTGACGAATCTGACTCAGAGAACCGGGAAAAAAGTCTCGCGGAAAATCGGGAAGAAGATCTCTTTAGAGTTCGGACTCCAGCCTTGAATGGATTGCGGACTCACGAGCACAGGATTGCGCGCCTCCGGGCTGCTCATCTTGAGAGAATAACCATTTGCCAAGTAGGAAGGGAGTTCCCGGTCATCCGAGACGGGAATATACGGGCCTTGCTTGCCCAAGTGGACGTGATAGCGATTGTCCTGGAACCGGTGCGGAAGCAAACGGGCTCCGGCATTTTTCCCGCGCGAAACGGTGGCAAACAACATTCGGTTTCTCCCGAGAGCTGGATTTCGCGGAAAAGTGTAGCGGGCGGTGGAGTTGGGAGTAAGTGCAGCTTCTGTGGAAAAATGTGCGCGCCTGTGAATGTTTAGGCGCCCGCCGACGCGCACTCTTCTTTGTTAGACTATGTGTTTGCGGTAACGGTGGCGAACCCATATGACGACGATCACGATTGAACAGGCGGGGCAGCACGACGGCCAGGAAGCGACGATTCGCGGCTGGCTCTACAACATACGCGAGGCGGGGAAGCTGCTGTTCCCCATTTTTCGCGACGGCACGGGAATCATTCAGGGCGTGTGTTCGTTGAAGGAGTCGCCGGAAGCGTTCGAGCGGCTGAAGGGCCTGACGCAAGAGTCGAGCGTCATGGTGACGGGAAAGATTCGCGCGGAGCAGCGCGCGCCGGGCGGCTACGAGATTGGCATCACCGGGATCGAAATTGTGCAGAAGGTGCCGGAGGACACGCCCTTTCCAATTCAGCTTAAGGAGCACGGCGTGGATTTCCTGCTAGACCAGCGGCATTTGTGGATTCGCACGCCGCGGCAGGCAGCGATTTTGCGGATTCGCGCGGAAGCGGTGCGTGCGGCGCGCAATTACATGGATTCGCAAGGCTACACGCTGACGGACGCGCCGATGTTCACGCCAGCTGCGTGCGAGGGCACGTCGACGCTGTTCGAAGTGAATTACATCGACGACCAAAAGGCCTACCTTACGCAGAGCGGACAGCTGTACATCGAAGCGACAGCCATGGCGCTCGGGAAGGTGTATACGTTCGGGCCGACGTTTCGCGCGGAGAAATCGAAGACGCGGCGGCACCTGACGGAATTCTGGATGCTCGAGCCCGAGGCGGCATACGCAACGCTCGACGACATGATGGACTTGGGCGAAGGCCTGGTGAGCGCAATCGTGCAGGGTGTGGTGAAGAACCGCTCGCGCGAATTGGAGATGTTGAAGCGCGACATCAAAAAGCTGGAGAACATCAAGCCGCCGTTCCCGCGCGTAACATACGAGGAAGCGATCGAGATTCTGGCAAAGAACGGGAAGCCGGCGAAGTTCGGGGATGATTTTGGGGGGGACGAAGAGACGGTGATCTCGAACAGCTTCGATCGGCCGGTAATGGTGCACCACTACCCGACGGCGATCAAAGCGTTCTACATGCAGCCGGACTCGGAGCGACCCGATCTGGCGCTGTCGTTTGACATGCTGGCACCGGAGGGGGCGGGAGAGATCATCGGGGGTAGCCAGCGCATCCACGACTACGACTTACTCGTTAAGCGATTGAAAGAGCACAACTTACCAGAGGACGCGTTCCAGTGGTATCTGGATTTGCGGCGGTATGGAAGCGTGCCCCACGCGGGGTTTGGGCTGGGTTTGGAGCGTACGGTCGGATGGATTTGCGGCACCGAACACATCCGCGAGGTGATTCCCTTCCCGCGGATGATTTACCGCGTGTATCCTTAGGTTGGGTAGTTGATTCGGTAGTTCAGGTTGGGTAGTTGATTCGGTAGTTCCTCATCGCAGCACGTTTAAATTCGAGCGTTTATTGCCTGTAGCTGTGCGCGGAGAGAGATTCCTCGCTTCGCTCGGAATGACGGGCTGCTTTGTGATTGCGCGAAAGGGCTGCCGACTTCTTTCGAAGTTGACGATCGCAAGTCGCAAGGAATCGTATGGCACAGAAGATCCGGATTATTGGCGTACCTATGGATTTGGGAGCGAGTCGGCGGGGAGTCGATATGGGTCCGTCGGCGGTGCGCGTGGCGGGATTGCAGGCGCGCATCAAACAGCTCGGGCATCAAGTGGAAGACTTCGGAAACATCTCCGTGAAGCAGCCCGAAGAGATGCCGTACGGGGAGAAGCGCGCGAAGTACATCGAGGAGATCGCGGACGCGTGCAAGGATTTGGGTGAGGCGGTGCAGAAATCGTTGGCGGAAGGCTATCTGCCGCTGGTGCTGGGCGGAGACCATTCGATCGCGGCGGGATCGATCAGCGGAGTGGCGGCACACTTCAAGAAAGAAAAGAAAAATATTGGCTGCATCTG